>OOAU01000069.1_pt1 | contig 88598 bp, 74 predicted proteins | sample 1670931 | NCBI WGS metagenome assembly OOAU01 (sample SAMN06348105, study PRJEB24527) | human gut metagenome | biome: human gut; feature: ankylosing spondylitis patient; material: feces | host: Homo sapiens | place: China | collected 2015-10 | reverse complement strand
CGTAGCTGATAAGAAGTTCTTTTTATTCCGCATTGCGAAGCTATATGCGTATCCCCACTAAATTTCTACTGACCCTAAAAACGGATTAACGTAACAACTGGTTCACGCCTTACCCGATCATTCGCCTTATTCTCTGGAGAAATATGAGTGTCTTAAAGATATCATGCGATAACTTGCATGGTCTGAGTGGAAGAATAGAATATCCCTTAGGCTGAGAAGGTAGGGAGAAGATATCTTGATTGGTGGTAATGAATAATCTGTAAGAGTGTGTAAAGCTTCAGTTTACTGAATATAAAAAAAGAGGACAAAAGATTTTATCTGAAAATCTTTCGTCCTCTGGTTATGGATGATGTATTGATGTTTTTCTAAAATCAGTACGGTGTATATTATCTTGTATACTGACCGTACATTGCCATTGCACTTGCATTCAAGTTTTTCTTAATAGCTTTGAATAAATCTTTTACCTGTTTCATAATCGTTACCCTTTCTTTTGTTTTTGCGTTTACTAAGTTAATTTAGTATTGCTTTTCCCCTCTTTTTATGGGGTTAGTCTAGTTAATGTTATCCTTGTTTTATGTTTTACAACACAAAATTACAGGGTTTTGTTTATTCTTTATTCATCTAATAAGAAAAAAATGACTTCCGATGCCCTTTTCTTGATTTATATCAAAGAGTGCTTCAAGGAATAAGCAGCGAAGAGTCTCCGTAGCTCAGGAAACGGAAATCGTGTGCCAGTGCGTAATCATAGATTTTATGCCAGTCACCTTTTACGAAAGCCGAAACCAGCAAAAGCAGTGTACTTTGAGGCTGGTGGAAGTTTGTGACCATGCGCTTCACTATTTTGTATTCGTATCCGGGAGCGATAATAATCTGCGTACTTGTATGGAGTGCGTCAAGATTATGGCGGTTCATATAATCCAATATACATTGCAGTGACTCTATGGTACTGAGTGTAACATCCGATTCATAGGGTTGCCACTGTTTTACGTGCAATTCTTCCTGACTGGCATCAGGATTCTGGCTGATAGTTACTCCTATATAATATAAGCTTTCGAGTGTACGTACGGAAGTTGTACCAACAGCTACAGCTTCTCCTCGATGTGCAATCAGCTTTTCTATAGTGCTTTTGTTGACCGAAATGTATTCTGTATGCATTTCGTGACCTTCTATTTCTTCGCTTTTGACCGGTTTGAATGTTCCGGCTCCTACGTGCAGCGTGACTTCTTCCAAGTCTACACCTTTTTCTTTGAGCGATGCCAGTACGCGTTCTGTAAAATGCAGTCCGGCAGTAGGAGCGGCAACCGATCCTTTTATTTTAGAGTAGACAGTCTGATAAGTTTCCTTGTCGCTTTCCTGAGTTTCACGATTCAGATAAGGTGGAATAGGCAGTTCGCCGAATACTTCTAGTATATCGGCAAAGGTAACTCCCGGATTATCCCAGGTGAAATCTACCCAATGACTTGTACCGTGACATTCTCCGCGTGTAGCAGTCAGCGTGATTGTTTTTCCCTTTACCGTCATCTCTTTATGCAGCGGTCCTTCTTTCCATTTCTTCAGGTTACCGATCATACATAACCATGCGGCATGATGAGTCTGTTGGAAATTGAGTACATAATCGTTTGGCTGAATAGGTTCCAGACAAAATATTTCGATCAGTGCACCTGTTTCCTTTCTGAAGTGCAGGCGTGCCTGAATAACTTTTGTATTATTGAAAACCATCAGCATACCCGGTTCCATATAGTCGTGTAAAGAAGTAAATACAGTTTCGCTTACTTCCCCGTGGCGATATACAAGTAATTTCGACTGGTCGCGTACAGGAAGAGGGAATTTAGCAATACGTTCATCGGGTAGCGGATAGTTATAATCGCTGATTTTTATATGCTTAGTTTCTGTCATAGTGTTGAGTAGTATTTTTTTAATGTCTGCAAAATTACTGAATTTCTTTCGGGTTTTTGTTCTCAGCCCTATAAGAATAACTTTTTTTATTCTTGTTTCTTTCGGAATACACTTTCGGATACATGAGCTGGCAGTTTTTTATCGGAAAAACTGCCTGAAGTCCGCTTTTTGGGAAGCAGGTTTCAAATATTTCCTATATAGATAAAGGAAAAACATTGCTTTAAAAAGTAGGTAAAAATATCATTACTCACTAGTAAAATCCTTACTTTTGCGTAATAAACCAAATAAGAAGAAAATATGAAAATAGGAGATAAAGTCCGCTTCCTTAGCGAAGTAGGAGGAGGAATAGTAAGAGGATTTCAGGGAAAAGATGTTGCGCTGGTAGAAGGTGAAGACGGTTTTGAGATACCTATGCTGATAAAGGAGTGTGTTGTCATTCAGACGGATGACTATAATATTCCGCTTAAGTCGGCAAAGAAACCCGAAGCACCGCAAGCAGCCGAAGAAGAAATAGAGGAAGAAAAGCCTGTAACATACCGTGCTCCGGAGATACGGGGAAATGATGTATTGAACGTATATCTGGCTTATGTGCCTCAGGATGTAAAGGCCATTTCATCGACTGCTTTTGATGCTTATCTGGTGAACGACAGCAACTATTTTGTCGATTATCTGTATTTGTCGGCAGAAGGTAAAAGCTGGACACTGCGCAGCAGAGGAACCATCAAGCCGAATATGAAGATGCATCTGGAGGAGTTCGAAAAGAGTGCATTGAACGGTATGGAGCATGTAGCCGTACAACTGCTTGCTTATAAAGACGACCGTACTTTCCTTCTGAAGAATGCCATCAATACGGAAGTGCGTATTGATACCGTAAAATTCTACAAGTTGCATACGTTCCAGCAGAGTGATTTCTTTGCCGAACCGGCCTTGATATACGATATTGTGCGCGATGATGAAGAAGTAAAACAAGTATATGTTTCTGCCAACGATATCAAGGAAGCCTTGTTGCAGAAGAATGTGTCGGATGTTCCAGCCAAGCTGCAAAAGAAACAGCACAAGGTAAAAAATGATATTGTAGAAGTAGACTTGCACATTCATGAACTGCTGGACGATACTACAGGTATGGGAAATGCAGAAATGCTGAACTATCAGCTTGATGTATTCCGCAAGACACTGGAAGAATACAAGAATAAGAAAGGACAGAAAATCGTGTTTATCCACGGAAAAGGTGATGGAGTCTTGCGTCGTGCCATACTTGATGAACTCAAGCGCAAATATAAAAACTATCCCAGTCAGGACGCTTCGTTCCGTGAATACGGTTTCGGAGCTACCATGGTGACTATCCGATAACCGGGGTAACAGCAGGAAACCAGAATACCATTCCGGACATAAATCACACAGATTTATTCCTGCTCTGAAAATATCAGCATCTTTTCAGAAAAAGATGCTGATATTTTAATCAAAAGAAGAGCATATTTTCCGGAAAAGAAGAGCATGTTTTTTTAGGTCCGTATACAGTAAGTGTAATTCATTGAAATGCACGAATATACATCTAAGTGTACAAATTTCTATTTCCCTGCTCTTTTCGAATCCTTATCTTTGCCTGAAAGAATCCAATTCAGGCATTTTTTTATATGAAAACACACATTATCCGTCGTGCTTTGCTTGCACTAGGCATCTGTTCTGCACTGAATATGCAGGCACAGGCTCCACATCCCGAACGTATCTACCTGTCGGGGACAGGTACAGACTATACCCGTACATGGGAATTTTATTGTTCCAAAGGACAAAATTCCGGAAAGTGGAAATCAATAGAAGTCCCTTCCTGCTGGGAATTGCAAGGATTTGGAGAATACACTTATGGACGTTATTATACCATCAAAGGAGCAAAACCCAGTGATGAAACAGGTATATACCGCTATCGTTTTCTTACTCCCGATTGTGAAAAAAACGACCGCATTAAACTGTTTTTCGACGGAGTGATGACCGATGCCGAAGTTTGGGTAAATGGCAAATCGGCAGGACAAATCCATCAGGGAGCTTTTTATCGTTTTTCTTATGACATAACTTCACTGCTGAAAGCCGAGGGGGAAAACCTGCTCGAAGTGAAAGTAGCCAAGCAGTCTGCAAACAAGTCGGTGAATGCTGCCGAACGACGTGCCGACTGGTGGCTGTATGGGGGCATCTATCGTCCGGTATGGCTGGAGGTCGTTCCTGCTGTTTCGATGGAACATTTTATACTCGATGCACGTGCAGACGGTTCGCTGCGTGCTTCGGTGCGCACGACTGGCAATGCCGAAGGACATGTGCTGGCTGTATCCATAAGAGAGTTGAAAGACGGAAAGCCCTTACGGACACTGCAAGGCAAAGAGCAGGTCAGTTGTCCGCTTGCCACCTTCGGCAGAGAAACAGAGTTTACATCCAAATGGTCGGATGTAAAAGTATGGAATACCGAAGCTCCGGAACTTTATGTGGCGCGTTTGGAACTGAAAGATCGTAGCGGAAACGTTATTCAGGTTCGTGAAGAACGGATCGGATTCCGTACCATTGAGTTTTTTCCGCAAGACGGTATTTATCTGAACGGAACCCGCCTGATTGTGAAAGGTATCAACCGGCATTCGTTTTCGGTAGACGGCGGACGGACTACAAGTGCAGCCATGAGTCGTCAGGATGCTCTGCTCATTAAAGAAATGAATATGAATGCTGTACGTTCTCATTATCCGCCCGATGAACATTTTCTTGATATGTGCGACTCTCTCGGACTGGTATATATCGATGAGCTTTCGGGCTGGCATGGACGTTATGATACGGAAACCGGTGCACGGCTGATCAGGGAAATGGTAGAACGGGATGTGAATCATCCGTCGGTTATCTTATGGAGTAACGGAAACGAAGGCGGATGGAATACCGATAATGACAGCCTTTTCTGTAAATACGATAAGTTTCAGCGTAGGCATGTCATCCATCCCTGGGCTGATTTCGACGGACTTGATACGCATCATTATCCGGCCTATCTTACAGGTGTGGCACGCTTTACCAACGGATATAAGGTGTTTATGCCTACAGAGTTTATGCATGCCATGTACGATCAGGGTGGAGGAGCCGGACTTCGTGACTTTTGGGACAGGTGGATGACGAATCCCATGTTTGCAGGAGGCTTTATCTGGGTATTCTGTGATGAGGCTCCCAAACGTTCCGACAGAGGAGGCGTGCTCGATTCGGACGGATCGAATGCTCCCGATGGTGTTGTGGGACCACGCAGGGAAAAGGAAGGAAGTTTCTATGCCATACGTTCCCAGTGGTCGCCGGTACAGATAAAACCCTTGCTTATAACAGAACATTTCGATGGAAGCTTTTTCGTCTCGAATGAATATATCTATACCAATTTAAAAGATTGCCGGATGACTTATGAAGTTTTGTCGTGTGACATTCCTATGCAGGGAGCTGTTTCCCGTATATTGGCGCGTGGCGAGGTTACGCTTCCTGCCTTGTCTCCGGGTGAGACAGGCAAAGCTCGTTTTTCGTTGCCGGCTTCTTTTGCTGAAGGAGATGTATTGAAACTGGAAGCCTTCGACAGGGACGGACATCGCATTTGTGATTGGTCTTTTCCTATCCGGCTTGCAAATCCGTATTTTCAGCGTCATTTGGCACAGGTTTCCACGGGCTTGTCCGGTAATACTGTTTCGGCACGTAACAACGGAAAAGAAATTGTACTGAAAAGTGAGAAGGTAAGCGTAACTTTCGATGCGGCTACGGGGATGATTCTCCGTGTGCTTTCGGGGAATACTGAGATACCTTTAACCAATGGTCCGGTAGCAGTCGGCATGAAGATGCTCTGCCAGCCTGCCAGCAGTTATGTGCGTCAGGATTCGGAAGAAGCCGTTTTTTGTGCCCGCTACAAGGGAGGAGCTGATTCGATTGTCTGGCGGCTTACCTCTCAGGGATTGCTTTACATGGATGCGGTACTGCTGAACCGTGCGTCGGGAGGCGGAGGTTTCGATGATGCTTTCATGGATACGGAGGTATATAATCTGGGATTGACTTTTTCTTATCCGGAACGCATTTGTAAGGGGATGAAATGGCTGGGCAGAGGACCTTACCGGGTGTGGAAAAATCGTATTCCGGGTACGAATTATGGTATCTGGCATAAAGATTACAACAATACCGTTACGGGCGAGAGTTACGACAATCTCGTTTACCCTGAATTTAAGGGCTATCATGCCAATATGTATTGGGCTACGTTCGAAAGCGATACAGCACCTTTTACTGTTTATTCGCGTACGGACGGTATTTTCTATCGTGTCTTTACACCCGAAGAACCGAAAGGCAGTGCAAAACGGACCATGCCCGAATTTCCTGAAGGGGATATATCGTTCTTGCTTGATATCCCTGCCATCTGTTCGTTCAAGCCGATTGAACAACAAGGTCCGAACAGTCAGCCGGGAAATATACGTATCAAGAAGGGAGATGAAGGGTTACGTCTGAACCTGATGTTCGATTTCAGAAAAGAGAATTAAAAATATTCTCGTTGGGTTGTACTGCTAAAACTGTTTTATTTTGGCGGGATAAATTAATAATAATGTGTACCTTTGCAAGCTGAAATCAGAACAAGTGTATGCAACAAGACAATAAACCTATTATTGAAGTAAAGAATGTGTCGAAGTTTTTTGGTGAAAAAACGGCACTCGATAATATAAACTTATCTATCCGTAAAGGTGAGTTTGTGACGATTCTTGGTCCTTCCGGATGCGGAAAGACTACTTTGCTGCGGCTTATCGCAGGTTTTCAGACTGCCTCGGAGGGCGAGTTGTACATTGGTGGGAAGGAGATTACACAAATTCCTCCGCATCGTCGTCCGGTGAATACGGTATTCCAGAAGTATGCTTTGTTTCCTCACCTGAATGTATATGATAATATCGCTTTCGGACTGAAGCTGAAAAAAATGCCTAAGGCAGAAATGGAGAAAAAGGTGAAGGCTGCGTTGAAAATGGTGGGTATGACCGACTATGAGTACCGTGACGTAAACTCTTTGTCGGGCGGACAGCAGCAGCGTGTGGCTATTGCCCGTGCCATTGTAAACGAGCCGGAAGTGTTGTTGCTTGATGAGCCTCTTGCTGCACTCGACCTGAAAATGCGTAAGGACATGCAGATGGAGTTGAAGGAAATGCACCGCCGTCTGGGCATTACCTTTGTTTATGTTACTCACGATCAGGAAGAAGCATTGACACTGAGTGATACCATCGTGGTAATGAGCGAAGGAAAAATCCAGCAGATAGGTACACCGACAGATATCTATAATGAGCCGATCAATTCGTTTGTTGCCGATTTTATTGGTGAAAGTAATATCTTGAACGGTACGATGGTGCGTGACTGTCTGGTTCGTTTCTGCGGTCAGGAGTTTGAGTGTGTGGATAAGGGATTTGGAGAAAATGCTCCTGTCGATGTGGTGATACGTCCGGAAGACTTGTATATATTTCCTGTTTCCGATGCTGCACAGCTTCGCGGTATCGTTCAGTCGTGCATCTTTAAGGGAGTGCATTACGAAATGGCAGTTGCTGTGGGCGATTATGAGTTTCTGGTACAAGATTATCATGCTTTCGAAGCAGGTTCGGAAGTCGGTCTGCTGATTAAGCCGATGGACATACATATCATGCAGAAGGAACGTGTATGTAATACGTTTGAGGCATCCATGATGGATGAAACGCATGTGGAATTTCTCGGTTGCGAGTTCGAATGTCCTCGGGTGGACATGAGTGACTCGTCACGCGACTGGAAAAATGTGAAGGTAGAGGTCGATTTCGACAAAGTGATATTGCAGGATAATGAAGAAGACGGTATGCTTACCGGTGAAGTGAAATTCATACTTTATAAAGGAAACCATTATCATCTTACTGTCTTTTCCGATTGGGACGAGAATGTATTCGTCGATACTAATGATGTGTGGGACGATGGTGACCGTGTAGGTATCACTATTCCTGCTGAGGCTATTCGTGTAATATGTTAATATAAGGATAATGAAGAAATTGCAACATTTTTTCTCTTCACGCAAGAGTTGGGTTTTGCCGTATCTCATTTTTTCGGTCATATTCGTAATTATTCCGCTGTTGCTGATTGTAGTATATGCATTTACCGACGATATGGGACATCTTACACTGGCTAATTTCAGTAAGTTTTTTGCTCATTCGGAGTCTGTCAATACATTTGTGTACTCTATAGGTATTGCCATTCTTACTACTCTTGGCTGTATATTACTGGGTTATCCGGTAGCCTGGATTCTGAACAACAGCAAGAATCTGAGTTATTCGCGTACGCTGATCATGTTGTTTATCCTTCCGATGTGGGTAAACATTCTGGTACGTACACTTGCCACGGTAGCGTTGTTCGATTTTTGCAGGCTGCCGTTGGGAGAGGGAGCTTTGATTTTCGGTATGATATACAATTTTATTCCCTTTATGATTTATCCCATTTACAATACCTTGCAGAAGATGGACAGAAGTTACATTGAAGCAGCACAGGATTTGGGAGCAAACTCTTTCCAGGTATTCTGGAAGGTTATATTTCCTTTGTCCATGCCGGGTGTGGTAAGCGGTATCATGATGGTATTCATGCCTACTATTTCGACTTTTGCCATTGCCGAGCTGTTGACCATGAACAATATCAAGCTTTTCGGAACTACCATACAGGAAAATATAAACAACAGCTTGTGGAACTACGGAGCAGCTCTTTCGCTCATCATGTTGTTCCTTATTGCCGCAACTTCCTTGTTTACTCCCGAAAATAAGGATGAGTCGGAGAGAGGAGGTGGTGTATGGTAAGAAGAATCATCGAGCAGACATATTTGTGGATATTGCTGATTTTGCTTTATGCACCTATTTTGATTATTGTGGTTTATTCGTTTACCGAAGCAAAAGTGCTGGGTAACTGGACAGGTTTTTCATTTAAGCTTTATGAGTCACTGATGAATACCGGTGCACACCATTCGCTGATGAATGCTTGTATCAATACGATCGCCATTGCTTTCATTGCTGCTACGGTTTCTACTTTGTTGGGAAGTATTGCAGCTATTGGAATATTCAACTTGCGGGCTCGCAGCCGGAAAGCTGTAGGATTTATCAATACGATTCCTATCTTAAACGGGGATATCATTACGGGTATATCGCTGTTCCTGCTGTTTGTTTCTTTGGGAGTAACACAGGGATTTACAACTGTTGTGCTGGCTCATATTACTTTTTGTACGCCTTATGTGGTGCTGAGTGTACTTCCCCGTCTGAAACAGATGAATCCGAACCTGTATGAAGCAGCACTCGATCTGGGAGCAACACCGATGCAGGCACTCTGGAAAGTGATTATTCCTGAGATACGTCCGGGTATGATCAGCGGTTTCCTGCTGGCACTGACTATCTCGTTCGATGATTTTGCCGTAACAGTGTTTACCATCGGTAATCAGGGACTGGAAACCCTCTCTACTTATATTTATGCCGATGCCCGAAAGGGAGGACTGACTCCTGAGCTTCGTCCGTTGTCCGCCCTTACGTTTGTTGTTATATTGGTATTGTTGATTATTATTAACCGCAGAGCCGGAAAAGCTCAGAAGAAATAAGGCTTTGCCGGAGTAGAAACCGTGTGCTGAAACATAGAATGAAAAGATTATATCAATTTATCGTATGTCTGTGGGCTTGCCTTACGATGGCAAGCTGCTATAATGCTGATGAGTCACGCCAGAATATATTGAAAGTATATAACTGGGCAGACTATATTGGTGAAGGCGTGCTGGAAGATTTTCAGCAATACTATAAAGAACAGACAGGAGAAGATATACGTATCGTTTATCAGACTTTCGATATAAACGAAATCATGCTCACCAAAATCGAAAAAGGGCATGAGGATTTTGATGTGGTATGTCCTTCGGAATATATCATCGAACGAATGCTGCATAAAGGTTTGTTGCTGCCTATCGATACTACCTTTGCACATTCTCCTAATTACATGAAAGGTATTTCTCCGTATATTCTTCGACAAATAAATAAACTGGGAACTGCTGAAAATCCGGCAAGCCGATATGCTGTATGTTATATGTGGGGAACTGCCGGACTGTTGTACAATACTCAGTATGTTATTGCCGAGGATATGAAAACATGGGGCTGTCTGTGGGACAAACGTTTTGCAGGACGTATTCTGATGAAAGACGCCTATCGTGATGCTTATGGTACAGCTATGCTGTATGCTTACCGCAAGCAGCTTGCCGACAGTACCGTTACTGTTCCTGAATTGATGAACGATTATTCTCCGGCAGCTATGGATACGGTAGAAAAGTATCTGAAACTGTTGAAACCCAATGTTGCTGGCTGGGAAGCCGATTTCGGAAAGGAGATGATGACAAAGGGAAAAGCATGGATAAATATGACTTGGAGCGGTGATGCACAATGGGCTATCGAAGAAGCTGAACAGGTGGGTGTCGATTTGTCTTATTCTATCCCTGAAGAAGGTAGTAATATCTGGTACGACGGATGGGTGATTCCGAAGTATGCCAAGAACGTAAAAGCTGCAAGTTACTTTATCAACTTTCTGTGCCGTCCCGATATTGCTTTGCGCAATATGGAAGAAAATGGCTATGTCAGCGCAATAGCAGCTCCCGAAATCATGGAAGCATGCATTGATACAACACTGACTGAAACGGTGGATGCAAGCTACTTTTTCGGACCGGAAGGACGTGATGTAAAATTACGCAATACGCAATATCCTGATATTTCTGTCGTAAACCGTTGTTCCATGATACGCGATTTTGGTGACAAGACGGTCAATGTGCTTGAAATATGGTCACGTATCAAAGGGGATAATTTGAATAGCGGGATTGTTATTCTTATTCTGGTTGTTGTCGCAGGACTGAGCGGATGGCAGATACACCGCCGTATTCAGACGTACAAGCGTAAACGCAAGCAGCATCGTAAGCGCCGGCGTAGATGATTATCCCTAAAAGAAATAGGAAACTCCCTATCGGCAAATGGAGAGTTTCCGTTGCAGGAGGATTTTTATCCTCCTATTTTTGTATCAGGAAATTAAAAAAATATTGAATATGAAGATTAAGAAGTTCGCATTATTACTTTGCCTTGCGCTTTGTGCATGTTGTTTGCCGGCAAATGCCTCGTCATTAGGCGATATACGCGTCAACGCTCGTTTTCTGACAGACCGTATGGCTTTCGAACTGAATCTGAACCAGAGTCAGTACAATGATTTGTTTGAAATAAACTTTGACTTTCTGAGTGGAGTGGATCCTTATCTGACGGGTATGGCATGTGCCGATGCTGCTGCACTTGATGCTTATTATCGGTATTTGGATGAAAGAAACGATGACCTTCGCTGGATTCTTTCCAGTTCGGCATACACTCGTTTTCTTGCAATCGAATACTTTTTCCGTCCGATTTATGCGATGAATAATGTTTGTTATCTGCGGGTGTATAAGGTATACCCTAACAGAAGTTTCTTCTATTTCGGACGTCCGGTACATTACCTTACTTACCATGGAGCACACAGCCGCCGTTTTTACCGGAATACAGGCTATTACTGTGCGCATTATACCGGCCGTTATCATCATTCGGTGTATAAAGGTCATTTCCACTCTCGTCCGGAGTTCAGAAAACATGACTTTATCGCTCCTCGGCCGGTTAAGAATCCCGGATATCATTTTACTCCGGCACGACCTTCAGCTCCGGCAGCACCCTCTCATCGTCCTGAGGCACGTCCGCCATATCGTCCGGGTATAAGTGCAAAACCTGCTCCCAAACCGGTACCAAAGCCAGACAAACGTCCGCCTCATGCAAGTGGTATCCGTCCGCCTCAAAACGGAAATCATCATTCGGTCAGACCCGGTACTTCCAGACCGTCGGATAAAGCTCCCAACAGGGTGACAAGACCTTCAAGGACAGAACGTAAGGATAACCGTCCGTCTGTTCGTCCGGAAAGAAAAGAAAACAGGAAACCAGTTAAACAAATAAAAGAAAAATCTTTCTTGCACAACATGTAAGTAAAACGTATTTTTGCGGCAGATATCAATAAAGATATTATGAAAAGTCGAGTACTTAAATGGTTTGCCGCAGGATTGATTGCAGTTGTGCTTGTGGCAGGAACAGGACTCTTTCTTTTTCGGGGAGCCCTGTTGCGCTGTGTTGCCGATGAAAAGTTGGCTGCTTTAGAGCAGCGTTATAACTTGCGTATTGCCTATCGTGAATTGGGAATGCCTTCTTTGTCTGTCATCCGCCTGGAAGGATTGACAGTAGTACCTGAAGATTACGATACCTTACTGACTCTCGAAAAAGCCGAGATCGATATCGATTTGCTTCCTTTGCTTAGAAAAAGAGTTTCCGTACATCAGGTTGATGTAGAGGGTATGAAACTTTCTTTTGTAAAGCAAGGTAATGTTTCGAACTATGATTTTCTTTTCCGTCAACAGACTGTATCGGAAGCTGATCCGGGTAAAGTAGAAAGTGTATTGGCTGGATACGATGTGCAGGTAAGTAAAATACTTAGCCTGGTATTCAGATTATTGCCGGAAAATGGAGAATTACGCAACTTGAGTGTGACGGCGCGCCGGGACTTGCTGCAAACAAGTTTTTATATTCCTGAGCTTATACTAGCAAACAGTCAGTTTGCTTCTGCTATTCAGGTGGAAGAGGGAGCTATTAAGGGAGAATGGAAAGTAAGAGGTACGCTTGCACGCAGTATGCGCCTGATAGAAGGCAGCATTGCTTCCGGCAGTACAAATGAAAAAATCATACTTCCCTACATCCGTCCCCATTATAATGCGACGGTTGCATTCGATTCCATAGCCTTTAAGCTTTCAGAAAAGTCTGCTTCTGCTACGCCTCTTACACTGGAGGGGATGGCATCTGTAGACGGGCTGGAGGTTTATCATACAGTACTTTCACCCGATACGATTGATCTAGATAAAGGAAAGCTGGAATATACCTGCCATGTAGGAGGTAATTATTTCGAATTGGACAGTGTTTCTACTGTTATATTCAACCGCCTTGATTTCCATCCTTATTTACGGGTAGAAAAAGAAAAAAAGTGGCATTATACGGCAAGCATCCATCGTTCGCCTTTCCCTTCCGAAGATTTGTTTGCTTCCTTGCCAAAAGGTTTGTTCCGTCATGTACAGGGTATTCGTACATCAGGCAAACTGAGTTATGATTTATTGTTGGATGTTGACTTCAATCATCTGGATAGTCTGCAATTCTCTTCCGATTTGCGCGGGCATGGTTTCCGTATCGAAAGCCTGGGTGGCAGTGAACTTACCAAGATGAACGAGGAGTTTGAATATACGGCATACGAGAACGACTTGCCGGTAAGAACATTCTTTATCGGACCGTCGAATCCTAATTTCCGTCCGCTCAACCGTATTTCTCCTTTGCTTCAGATGGCAATCATGCAGTCGGAAGACGGAGGGTTTTATTATCATCAAGGGTTTCTTCCTGGAGCTATTCAGGAAGCTCTAGCCTACGATTTGCAGGTAGGACGCTTTGCACGCGGAGGAAGTACTATTACCATGCAGCTGGTAAAGAATGTTTTTCTGAACCGTCATAAAAATATTGCCCGAAAGCTGGAGGAAGCTCTTATCGTATGGCTGATAGAAAACCAGCATCTTACTTCAAAGGAACGTATGTACGAAGTATACCTGAATCTGGTAGAATGGGCTCCTTTGGTATACGGTGCTTGTGAAGCTTCACATTTTTATTTTGAAAAAGAACCTTCCGACCTTACCGTAGAAGAAGCTATATTTCTGGCTTCCATTGTACCGAAGCCCAAACATTTCCGTTCTTCATTCAATGAAGATGCTACTTTGCGTGATTCACAAGGAGGTTATTTCCGCCTGATAGCCGAAAGACTGTGTGCAAAAGGATTGCTTACAGAAGAGGAAGCTGCGGCTGTTCGTCCGGAGATAATAGTAAAGGGGAAGGCTAGAGAGATGATCTTATATCCCGACAGCATCAGATAAATGTTGGTTTACAGAATAAGCTGGTAGTCTGTCACCCCAAGCCATCGTCCGAATTTCATACCGACCTCTTCGAACGAAGACGCTTTTCTGAATCCTAAAGCTTCATGGAAGGCGCAGCTTGCTGTATTCTCACTCGTGATACAGGCTATCAGGACATGTATGCCGCGTCGTCTGCATTCGTCTGTCAGACGCTGCATGAGCAGCCGACCCAGTCCTTTTCCCGTATGGGCGGGCGACAGATATACAGTCGTTTCAAGTGTGCGGTTGTAGGCTTCCCGTTCTTTCCACGGATGTGCGTAGCAATATCCCACAATTTCTCCGTCTGTTTCGTATACAAAATACGGATATCGCGCTGAAATTTCAGAGATTCTTTTTTGCATCTCTTCTTCGCTGACAGGTTCTATATCGAAAGTACTCGTACTATGTGCGATATATTCATTGTAAATTGCCGTTATGGCAGAAGTATCTTGTAGGGTAACCGCTCTGATCATGATTGTTTTTTCTTTTGTTCATTGCAAAAGTAAAGAAATAGCAGCATACATGTATGAGGCTTTTATTACTTTCTTTGGAAACTTTATGAGAGTACCTTATTTTTTGTACGAATATTAAAAAAACGTCGTGATGTTTTCTGAAAAACATCAGCATAAAATAAAAAAACGTCAGCAGATTTTTAGGTGAGTCTGCTGACGTTATTTTTGTCTGTGGATTACGTTATCTTTTATTCGATTACCTTGATTGATATTTTCTGTAATTGATCTATACGTGAAGTTCCTCCGTAAAGCAGTTCATAATTACCTTCTACCATACGCATGGTGTTGGTGTTTGTATCGAACCATTGGAATGTTTCACTGTCGAGGGTGAAAGAAACATTTGCGCGCTGTCCTTTTGCAATGTGGACGCGTTTGAAGGCGCGGAGTGTATGTGAAGGGCCTTCTTTATCTCCCGAGCAACTTAAATATACTTGCACCACTTCTTCTCCGTCATAATTTCCGGTATTTTGTACGGGGATTGTGAGTGTTACTTCTTTACCTTGGCTGATTGTTTGCTGACTTAATGTAGCTGGACCGTATGTAAAGTTGGTGTAACTCAATCCGTGACCGAAGCTGTATAAAGGACTTTCTGTCATATAACGGTAGGTACGTCCCTTCATCGAGTAGTCTTGAAAGTCAGGAAGCTGGTCGGTATGCTTATAAAAAGTGACCGGAAGTTTACCCGAAGGATTGTAGTCGCCAAATAAAACGTCGGCAACAGCTGTTCCTCCAGCCTGACCAGGATACCATGCCTGAAGGATGGCATCGCAAATCTTGCTTTCGGGTTCCAGTCCGACAGCCGAGCCTGAATAGTTGACAAAGATAATTGGCTTGCCTAATTTTTTCAATTCACTTATCAATCGTCGCTGAATAGCAGGAAGTTCGATTGTTGTGCGGTCGCCGCCTTTGAAACCTTCTGCATTTACTGGCATTTCTTCTCCTTCAAGAGAAGGTGAAATACCTCCTGCAAAGACAATGACATCGGCTGCTTTTACTTTGTCGATGGAAGCTTGCAGGTTTACAGGAGCATTGCGTCCCATATCAAAATTCAGTTGGGCTGCTCTGTCTTTGCTGTAGAAGATAAAGTCTATTTTAATGTTGTATGTTTTTCCTTTTTCAGCTTTCAGCGTATACAGATTCATATTGTTTTTCAGATATTTTCCGCTGGCTACTTCTTTTCCATCTATGCTCAGGCGGATTATGCCTGCTGCCTCGAAGTGGAAATTGATATCCTCTGTTTGGGGTGCGTTAAATACCGATTCGTAGCTTGCAGAGAAATCTTGAATATTTACTCCTGCTGCAAATACTGTTGCTCCTAATGTGGTAAACTTGAAAGGAGTACTGGTATGGGTGACGGTAGCAGGTTTGCCTTCCATCTTGATGTTGTTCCAATAGGTAGAGCGGAATCCAGGTTTCCCATCGATGCTACATTGGCTGAATACACTTTCCAAACTGATACCAGAAGTACGGTCACATCCGAAGTCGTAAATCAGTTGGTTTGCCGGAATACGTTCTTTCAAAGCTTCGTACAAGGTAGAGGTATGGGAAGGAAAACCATTGTAGTTACCCCATTGCATAACAGAGTCGTTGGCATTGGGGCCGATCAAAGCGATTTTCATGTCTTCTTTCAACGGCAGGATATTATTCCGATTTTGCAGCAGGACAATGCTTTTTCGTGCAATTTCCAGTGCTAAGTCTTTATGTGCTTTGCTGTCGACTACAGAATATGGAATACTGTCCCAGCAGACATGTTCGTCCATTTCGCCTAATTCGAAACGAGCTGTCAGCAGACGTTTTACAGAGATATCAATTTGTTTTTCGTCTATCAGTCCTTTTTGTACAGCTTCCGGAAGTGATTTGTAATTATTTCCACATTCCAGATCTGTACCACTCAATACAGCTCCTGCACTGGCCGTTTCTTTATCGGGATGTGTTTCATGATCGCCTTTGCGCCAGAAGTCACTGATAGCGCCGCAATCGGATACTATTATGCCTTTGTATTTCCATTCATCGCGCAGGATTTGCATCAGCAAGCGGTTGCTTCCACAGCAAGGTTCACCTTCGAAACGGTTGTAGGCACACATTACTTCTTTTACATCTGCTTCCTGAACCAATGCTTTGAAAGCCGGCAGGTAAGTTTCCCACAAATCACGTGGCGCAATGTTTTCGGCATTGAAGCTGTGTCGGTTCCATTCCGGTCCTGAATGAACGGCATAATGCTTGGCACATGCATGAAGCTTGTCGTATTTCATATTATCCGGACCTTGCAGACCTCGAACTACGGCAACTCCCATTCGTGAAGTGAGATAAGGATCTTCTCCGTAAGTTTCCTGTCCTCTTCCCCAGCGAGGGTCGCGGAATATGTTGATATTGGGAGTCCAGAATGTCAGTCCCTGATAGCGTTTCAGATTGCCCGATTTGCTGAATTCTGTATATTTGGCTCTGGCTTCATCGGAAACGGCTGTAAAGACTTTGTAAATCAATTCATCATCGAACGATGCAGCCATACCGATTGTTTGAGGAAATACAGTGGCAATTCCAGCTCGGCCTACTCCATGAAGAGCTTCGTTCCACCAGTCGTAGGCTTTGATACCTAGTCGTGGAATAGCAGGAGAAGCATTTTGCATAAGAGAAACTTTTTCTTCCAGGGTCAACCGTTCAAGTAAATCGGATGCCCGTTGTTCAGGAGTAAGACTGGTGTTTTGATAAGGAAATTGTTGTCCCATAACAGGAGCGGTAAATAAAAGCATACCTAACCCCACAAGTGCTTTAATTTTTTTGTTCATGTTTTTATAGTATTATTTGTGTGTTGACTAACCCTTTGATTGCAAAGGTAAAAGAATTTATAATAAGGGGATAAAAAATCTGGGAAAAATTGACTCAATTTCTATTGAGGCTAAAAATAAAAATCCGTTTTAATGAACGGGAGAGTTTGGGGATTGAAACTCAGTTTGTTCATTAAAACGGATTGTATTTGTGGGCTGACCTATAAGGCTTTGCCGAAATTAGATTTATTTAGGCAGATAATTGTTCCAGTTTGGAGTTTGTTCTATACCAAATCCTGCATTGATTTCATCACTAGGAATTGGATAACAGAATTGGGATTTTTAAGGGCTTCTCCCCTTTTTGCTTAATGCTGATAACTTTAAACCTCTTGCAATCTTTTAAGATATAACAAATATCATAAAAGTCTAGGCTAATCATGTTTGGCAAAAAAATCATATCAAGAATAGCCCTAACTCCATCAGTAATTTCAGACTTATTGGCGACCAACACTCCATCAGCATATCTTGCAAGGTAATCTCGCAAGGACTCATTATTAGAAATAGTCCAGATGTATTAGGTATCGCGTTAAGCATTTCGGAAAGATTGACATTAATTTCATCAATAATTATAATTGTCAGTCTTTCTTCTGTCGATGATATATTATAATTATCCTTTTCGTATTTTATAGCGTTGATATTCTTGCCATATTCTGATTTAATATCATTCAGTACAGACTCCGTTCCATCCCCTATGCCAATAATCTTTGCAAAAGGACGAGGTGTCTCAAAGTGAAATAAGTTACTTTTTCCCATTGCTACAAAAGTTTTAATGCTATGGCAGCACAGGCTTCTGCATCAGCAATAGCATTGTGGTGATTAGTAAGATTGAAATTACAAGTCTCAGCGACTGTGTCAAGACGGTGATTGGGCAATTCCGGTTGGAGTTTACGCGAAGCTTTTAAGGTACAATAAAAAGGATATTCGGGGTATTCCATCTCGTATGTTTTAAATACAGAGCGGAGACATCCTTCATCAAAAGGGCTGTTATGAGCCACAAGTGGCAACCCTTTTATGAGTGGATTTATTTGCTTCCAAACTTCTGGAAAGATAGGAGCATTATCCGTATCATTGTGTGTTAAACCATGAATCTCAGTAGTCCAATGAGTGTAGTAGTTTGGTGTCGGTTGAATAAGACTGTAAAATCTATCTACAATCATGCCATCGTGAACGATAACAACCCCTACACTGCACACACTTGAACGACATTGGTTAGCCGTTTCAAAATCTATTGCTGCGAAATCGGTCATATTATTACAAATTTTAATCCCACCATCTACACATCTCTTTATCCAGTAACTTAAAAATAAGGTGGAATGCCTTTTTCTTACGAAGTTTATGAAGATTCATAATATCTTTATCATCCGACAACTCAAACTCCTTATTGAAACGATATGCGTTTTTGTAATTCACAATGGGAATTTTCCGATAAGACTCATCAACAACAATGTCAATTAGTTGACAGCACAATTCCATTCGTGCTACATCTTTATCCCATCCAACATATCGTTGATGATAATACCAGTAACCGATATTGTATTCTATCTTACGTTCCAGAATTTGAAGAATAAAACTCCAATCGTATGCATAGTCATTGCCGATGGTATATTTCCAAAAATAGTGTCTTTTTCTTTCTATACTTTTGGACTCTGCCTTATCCTTTTCTGTCGATAGCGGAATAGAATTCTTCTCGTCATCCTTCAAAGATTTCAACCAGTTACCCATTGCCTTATCAGCTTGCTTACCGGTTTCAAAACCATGCAAAGTTGACATATACAGTATTAAAGCAAGAACTTCCTCGTCCTTAACTTCTATAGTAGATTCGATTTTGACAATTTGGTCTATTAGTGCTTCTTGACGATAACAAACATGAAATACGTTCAAATATAAAAACTTCTCTGATTCCGTTTCTCTTTGAGAGTTATATACGCTTTTAATTTGAATAGGTTTACATTTAGGAGACGGGGGTAAAGTTTTAAGTTCCTCGCATAAGTCAATATAGGATTGCCTAACATCTTCTGTCTCACCATACTGAACTCGTAAAACACCCCAAACACTCTCGAAAGGTGTCTGTTCTATGTATTGTCTATATGTCTTGGCTTCATGCATATTATTTACATGCCTTAAAGTTAAAAATAGGTCGAACGATATTGTTAATACAGACCGTGTCTGCAATGTTGGCAATTATCTCTTCGGCTGGTTTATAAACCATGGGAGATTCGTCACGGGTGAAGTCGTTTACGCTCTCAGAGTAAATTCCCTTCATGGATTCCTCGAAGTCTTCCATCTTGATTTGCTCATAAGCTTGTGTACGACTGAGCACACGACCGGCACCATGAGGTGCAGAACAATTCCAATCCGGATTGCCCTTACCTGTGCATAGTAAAGAACCGTCTCGCATATTCAACGGGATAATACAGCGTTCACCTTCGGCGGAAGATATGGCACCCTTGCGCACCATGTTGTCATCACTGATATAGTTGTGTATGCTCTCAAACTCCTCCAAAACCTCTACATCCGGGAAGAATTTAAGGAGCAGTATGGAGATGAGTTTTCGGTTAAGTACTGCCCACTTTTGGCAAAGACGCATGTCGTGAAGATAATCTTCTCTAGCCTGATGTTCTAAATAACAGAGATCCGCAGGAAGTTTCGGCTCGGCTTCTTTATGTTCCTTTCGCATTCTCTTAATGACAGACTGAAGTTCCGCCCTACGGTCGGCAGCCTTGTACTCCTCTATAGTACGTTTAATTAAGTCCTCAAACTCGTCATAGCCTTCCGTCATGTGGTGAACTGCTGCTGCCTGGTAAATCTCCGCCACCTGTTTGCCAAGATTCCGACTACCCGTATGGATAACAAGATACACGTTACCGTCATCATCTCTATCCAGCTCGATGAAATGGTTGCCACCACCGAGCGAACCGATAGCTTTATAGATACGGCTACTATCTTTCAGTGAGCGATAGCAACGCATTTCTGTCACTATCTGCTTTGCTTCACGATAAATGTCCATCTCTTCACCCACAAGAGGACGGAAACCAAAGCGGTCTTCACGCACAATCATACCGGAAGGCACATTGCTATGGATAAACTCATGAAACGCATGGAAATCTATATCTGTTATTTTCCCAAATTCAAGTACACGCATACCACAGCCGATGTCCACGCCCACGATGTTCGGGATAACCTTGTCACCAAGATTACCCGTGAACCCGATGACACAGCCCGCACCAGCATGAACGTCCGGCATAATACGTATCTTCTTGTCAGAAAACACGCCAATGGAAAGCAAACCTCTGACTTGCTCCAATGCGCGTTCTTCAATGTTATCCGTGAAAATCTTCACGTCATATCCTTCTATAGTTTTCATATCTATTCAGTACTAGGGGGGTAAATTCAGTATACAACCTATCTAAGACTTATCTTGGACGAAAATACAGCATTAATCTGACATTTTATGATGGTTTATTTTTGATTACTCTTCTGTCTTTTAGACATCTCTGCATATTTGTAGCAGAGGTCAGCATCCATATCGGTAATGCCAAGTTCTCCATCAAGTTTATCATTCTCCTGAACAATGACTTCATCACAGAGATTTTTTAAGTTTTCAAGACTTTCCATAGCAATAGCACGTTTGTCTTCACCTTCAAGCGTGAACGGCATCGAGACAAAAGCTATTACATTCTCCACATTCATATCTTCACTAGACCATGCGATACAAGGTGCATAAATGCTACCTGTATTACCTCCGAGTCCAGCAGTTATAATTAGAGTGTCAACGCCATTGAGACTAGCGTCAAAATGCTCTTCTGCATTTGCTTCTTTGGGTAGTAAGATATGTGTATCTTCCTTTTTACCATGTTTGTAGAGGGATTCCGTATCAGTATCATAATAGACGAACTCGGCATCTCTAACACCAATTCCTTGTTTTCTTATAGAATCAGCGATATTACCACCAGCGTTTCCAACAGCTATTATTTTCTTCATAATTCTTGTTATAATTTTATAGAGGAATCACGATAGTTGCATCATGATTCCCCTGTTAATGATAAAAGTTGTTAGCTTCTACTTCGACATCGTGTAGTCCAAATAACTAGAAGTGAGCATTTGCGCTTTCTTCATATCCACACCATACTTTGTCATGAAAGCGGCAGCAATCTGTTCTCGCCCCTGTGGGTTGTGTAGGGGATTAGATGTTGTAGGTGTGACGACTTCAACGGTCATTCCTCTCTCGACGAACACGCCATTGCACTGACGCTTGTTCTTTGTTGTGAATTTCCAAAGTGGCATACTGTTGTAGTTTAGTAGTTTATTAGATTGAGTAAATCGTTTCCTTGAGAAGTCGCTCCGCCTTGACCTCGACGAGTTTATCCCATAGTCGTGAGGTCTGGAACTTATTGAGAGGAATGTACTGCTGGTAGCGTTCTATGAACTCCTCTGCACGCTCAATGTCCCAATTATCTATGATGTCAGCCCAGTCCATCATGTCAACAAACTTGTCAAGTAGTGTCCAGTTGTTGTAGATTTCATCGCGAGACGAAAGAGTTTTCCAGTTCCACTTCTCCTTAAACTTGTGAAGATTTTCCTCAGTAAGAATGTTCGCATTACAGTACTGCGAAAAATCAGACCAGTTAATCTTGCCAGCAAATTTGGCAATACCTGCTGTTGTCCACAGAATATTGCGGTTCTGTGACAGCGTTTCCCAATCGAGCTTGTCCTGAAACTTCTCAATCATCTCCATGCTCAGGCTTTCGTCTGAAACTTTTTTCCAAACCTCTGCATTTAGCACAGACGATAGGAATTCATTGTTTGTAATTTGTCCCATACTTAATAGCTTTAATTGTTTTGTTGATGCAAAGGTAGTTTACAAAACTGCCATTATGCGGCAGTATAAATTATTTTTTCAAAAAATCCCGATATTTTCTCTAATACCGGGATTCTATCCGCCTACAATTAACTAAACGTTACATTATAACACCTTTTTAGAACCATCATCACTATAAAGTTCATTCATATCTTTGGCTATCTTTGCAAACTGCTTACGAAGTTCAAGTGGTCGGATTACTTCAACATCACTCCCGTACCTCAATAGTTCCTGTATAAAGTCGAAAGTTGGTCGCAAGAAAAAAGTAAATGTAGATGAGTATTCTCCTTTGGATGTTTCTTGCTGTGTGTGATGAAGTGGAAGCGAGCGAAAATAGTTCTGCTGACCATTTGAAACTTCTATTTCAATTGTCTCTAACTTATCGTCTGATCCAATAATGATACCAATCACATCATCAAAGTAACTCTCAGCATCAAATCCTTTTGGGAGGTTGAATGTATTATCGTTCTGTTCAATAGAAAGGATTCTATCAAGCCCATAAATACGAATATCTCCGTTATATGTACTTCGCGCAAGAAGATACCATCGCTGTTTGAATACCTTGACACAATAAGGTTCCACCTCAAAAGTTGAAGGTCGATCTCGATGAAAACTTTGATACGTAACTGTTAATGTGTGATTGTCTCTCATAGCCTCAATAATAGGCGTAAGAAATCGCTGACCAGAAGGAATCTGTTCAAACAAAATACGTTGCTTTATTTGATGGCTCTCATTTATAAGATTATTTACCGCAAACGTATTGATAAGCCATGTTCTGACTCCTCCTTTTCTAATGTCATCACTATTGGCTATTTTATAAACTTTTCCTGCTGAACGGTCACATACAATATCAATATCAAAGAGTTCCTTAATAGCATCTTTATGGCGATGGAATGTCCTCTCAGGAATTTCAGGTTCATTATTATAATTAAGTGAACTACGAGACCATCTACTACTGATTTCCTCTCGTGTAATCCCACCTGAGCTAAAAATCAAATCAACAAGCCAAATATAACGGTTGAATAATTCTGATGCTGCCATAATTTACTCATTTATATTTTCTTGTTCCTGTAAATACTCTTTAATTAACGTGCCGATTTCACGTTCAATTATTGATTCATTCTTTCCGACGGTACCAAACATAAAATTAAGATTTTTACCTTCAACTAAAACTCGACGTTTTATCCATTGGTATTCTTTGTTAATGATTCCAAGGTTATAGTCAGAAGTCCAGCAAAGCGTTATCTCAGGATGGTCAGAGCGATGGAAGCAGATGTCGTTTCCCCACCACAAAGCAACAGATTCATCATCTGATACAGGTGTCGCATCTATAATATATGATTGGGATTGCAAGTACTTCAGTGTCTGATTACGGTTACGATCCCAACCTGGATTATCATTCACACGGTCAATTCCAATCCTATCTTCTGAAATTCTTCCTTTTTCAGGGTAGAAACATAAAGAGTTGTGATACCATCTGAACCTTAGACGATTTCCAACATCATATTTTAGTATTCCTTCAATTATCCCAGCTTGAAGCAGCGTTTCTTTGGCCTGTATAAACTCTATTTCATTGGAATTTTCACAAGGCAAATCCTCAATGTCATCAAGATTGTCTGATTCTGATAAAAGACAGGTACGAAAAATAAGATTAAATCTCTCTCGTTGGAGCCTATCTTTGAGCGTACCAGCAGTAAAATCAAGCACACGCCAGTCATTGAACAGTTGATTTTGCCTTACGATACACTTTGTAAACGCACGTGCAAAAGCCGAACGCTTTCTAAGCGATTCTTCATCTCCATCTTTGAACTCTAAGGCTTTACCGTCTTCGCCAAACCAATGTCGGAAATTGTCCCATATTTTGCGTAATGTAGTCTCATTAAACTTATCACCATCAATCAGAAGCGGTCGCAAACGTCCGTTGAGTATGGGATGCTCTTCTGCCTGGCGGATAATTCCAGATAACTCTTCGTTATTTAGCAAGACCGTTGCCTTAAAGTATTCTTCGGCAAGCTGCATATTTTGCTCATTGACCTTTTCCTTATTAAGAGAAGCCAAATAAGGAAGAATCTCAGTAGAATGTTCAGAAAAGTCTTCCCTTATTCTATTAACATAAGCATAGAACGTATCCTTGTCACTTACCGTATTCGCTGAATAGTTGCGTATGAATCGCTTCCATTCTGCAAACTCATTGGAAGAATAATCGTTACCACTGTAAGAAAGCAAACCAAACTTAAATGCTCGTTCAGGATATGATTTTGGAATAGAGATCAATTCTTTTACTATCCCGTTATTTCGATTATGATAAAGTCTGTTTAACAAAGATGCTATTTCCCCAAGGTATCGTTTTGCATTGTTTGCGTCTAAGAGGTACCCAAAATATTTCCAAGGCAAGAAGAAGTTCCCATCATCGTAGTTCAACCCTAGAAGATTGTCTGAATATGGGTATTCTTTTCCGGCACGAGCGATAAGCCAATTAGAAAGAAATGCCAATAATGGAATGTCGAAATTATGGGCTTTTCTATCCCAGAAAAGATTGCTCCATTCTCGGTCCAAGCAATATCTCCATTTATCCGCAAATGTGGGGCATTCATGACGTTCTTGACGTTCTTTCAGATAAGAATCTTCCTTTTCGTAAAGCGAAAATTCGGAATCATAATCCTGTATATCGTCCGGCAGGATTTTATCAATTTCAGACTTAATCTTGTCAAATTGGGACAACTTCTTTCCACGCGAATTCATCTTGAGATACAGAGTTTCATTGAGTTCCAGACTTTTAAGGTCCAAGAATTCAAAGCTGATTCTATCAAGATTATGAAATACGCCTGGGGCTTTTCTGAAACGGGAGTCAATGGCATTTAACATATTAAGAGTTGCACCGACTGTCGGGTCAAGAATCCAATAGTTCAAAAACCAACCTTGATTGAGTATATGCTTCTTTAAGTCAACTGTCTCATTTTTCTCACCTTTCCAATACTCGGCTATAGCAGTCAGGAAGTCACGCGATGCACTGCGTGTTTCGTAATTGAATCCCTGTAAATAGCCGAACGGTATTCCGTGTACCTTCTCACCATAAAGAGAAAGAAGATACAGCGTAGTAAGGCGTTGCTGTCCATCGATAGGTATAAAACATTTCTTGGTTGTTCCATCTATCATGTTTCTCACCTCAGAGACACCGAAAACAATCCCCCATGACAATGGCTTGCCAGAGGCCACATCGTCGAGAATATTGTCACGAATTACAGTAGCTTCTTTGTCAATTCTTCCTTGTGCATAATCACGTTGGATGCGTGGAATGTAAATATAGTCATATTTTTCTTCTTCAAACAATGCTTGAAGAGTTTTTCTTGAATCATTCTGTCCCATTGTCCTTACAAAATTTTTCAAAATCGTTGATTGTTCTTTCTATTGCTTTCTCGTAGGCTTCTTGGTCATTCTCATCCCAAAACACAAATCCATTTGGTGAGTGGGTGTGCCATTTACTAAATACATTTATTGTTGCAGCTGGTATGAAACTTCCATTAGCTTGGTATGCGTTAAGCCAATTTCGCTTGTCAAAATAGAATTTGTTACCTATACCTTTATTATCATGTTCCGTCAAGAGTGTGAGATTTTTGAGACGCATTACATCTTCCCCCTCTGCTACAAACTTATTGACCAAACTGATATATTCTGCATCATTGTCAAGGGCTGAAAGATTATTTTTCGAATCATTTAACATTTTGCAGAGCTTTTCAATCTCATCGGGTAGACTTTTTTCTTGGTATTCAATTTTCAAATCTCGAAGACGTTCTAGGAGTTTAGACTTGTCTTTGGGGTTTTGCGGTGAGATGTGTTCTACATTCCAATTTACAGTATGAAATACATGGAATGGGAATCGGCTTACTTTTGTTTCAGTTCCCTTTCCTGTTGACTTACCGCAATCCTGTATCAGCAAAGGGCTCTTGTTATTGACAAGCATTGCTATATTCAAGAGCAATAATATATTAAACACTTCATTTTTGTCTTTATCAAAACGAGCCTCCAAATAGTTTTTCGGTATTGATTGCGAGCATTGTAGTTTAACATAGCCGATAAACTCCTTTCGAGTAGGCAGCTTCTGTTGTTCATTGTTTCCTGTTGCATATTTGTAGAATTTCGCAAGCAGATGTTCGTGGAACGGAGGATAATCCTGCGGCATATATTTAGGATATTTTCTTCCTTCAAGATAGCCAATGAGATTATATAACAACGGATCACGATACCATCCTGTAATCATATGGTAGCATTTTTTGAGTTCTTCCCATTTCCTGATCATCTCTGTATCGGCTGTGATAGAATCTTCCAAAGAAGAAAATAGAGGATAATCTACATCTTTGGGAATCTCTTCATGCTTTGACAGATACCAAACTTTATAGAGATAGTCAATACAACTCGAAGGCCTGTCTTGATCCCCGGCAAGGAAATACCACATTTCATCTTCTCGTAAAGTGCGTTCCATAATGTCCAATTCTTCGGACATTGAGATTTGTTTGATTTCTTTTACTGCTTTAGTCTCGCCAACATTGTGGAGAAACAAAGCCTTGATGAGTTCACTCTCGGTAAGGGATATTTTGCCCGAATTAAGATTATTGAACAGGTCATGTTCCATTTGGCTTTTCTCCTTTTCTGACAATCGCTCGTCCTCCTTCATCACATACAAGATAAATCTGCAATATTCAAGTATATTCGTCCTAAGTATTTCCTTATAATCAAGATTCTGATTTATCCATTCTACGATAACCTGTTTTGCCATTGAAAGGTGCCATATTTCACATGAAGATTCAGGGTCGAAGTCCTCATCACACATTCTCCTAAGTATATTATCTCGCTCGTATTCAAGCGAATAACATTTACTATCGTAACCGATTGCTTTCAGAATAAGATAGATGGTCGTGAGCCGTTGTTGTCCGTCAATTACTCTCCATTCATGCTTTCCATTGCTCTCAATATGTCTTACTACAAGAGGTTGAAGACAATAGAAAGAACCATCCTTCTTCTCATCATAAAGGAATACATCCTCAATAAGTCGTAGTACCTCCTTTTTAGTCCATCGATATCCTCTCTGATACGATGGAATTTTCAGGTTGAAATTCTTCAAACATAATTTACCAACCTTAATTGGCTTGGGTTCTAACAAGAACTCACGAATATCGTTTTCCATACCGCACAATATGTTTTTTAGTGGTCTATGCAAAGTTACTAATTAGAACTGACAAAACACGGCAGTTTGTCGTTTTTTTATAAAATTTCCCCATATAACAGGGGCAATGAATGCTTATATCCCCCTAAATTTCTCAAGAATAACATTGCAAACACCAAAAGTAAAGTTCCTTTGAGTTCTCATAAATCACCTAAAATGTGTCTTGTTTGTTACTCTCATTTCTTGTACTTATACAAAATCATTGTAATACAGTCATTTGCGCTAAGATATAAAGAAAGTCCACCATCTGTTTTTCACCCTGGCTCCAGACGACAAATATATCAAGTACACAATGGACAAAGCCATGTATTTAGTGGACGAAACGGGTCTTGCCCAGTATAATACATTGAAGGAAAAAGGATTCTACTCGAATATTATGGGTACGAGTGCTGTGTTCAGCATATTCTGCGACAGTATAAAATTCGATAAGGAAAAGATGGAGTTCATGTATTATGGCAAACAGCGTATTGAACGACGGACAAGCATTCTTACCAGAGAACTGGTCACTGCAGGTCAGCTGAAACGTGTACCAAGAACTGACAATAACCCTCACGGATTGCTTATAACAAACTGGAGGACACTTATGAATAAGGATATTGAACAAAAGAACAAAATGAACTACTAATATGGGATGGAAAAAGTTATTTGTTGGAGAGAAGATGCCAGATAAAGATAATCCGAAATATAAGCAAAGATACGAAAATGAAGTCAATGCTGGTCGCAAGTTCGCACGTATGATGAAACTTGATGTGCTTGCCGGAACGGTTCAGAACTTTGCCAACAACCACAGGAAGCAGTTTCTTGTCATTGTTTTCGGACTTATCATAATCTGTCTATGTCTGAATATCTACAGAATGGCATTTGTGTTTAACAGGCAACAATCCGTCCAAAGTGCCACAGAAAGGCAGGAGCTGATATTGCGCAAATATTACAACAAGGGCAATCAAAAATCCAACCGTCTTCACGAAGGACTTTCTACCGTCAATGACGAATCTAATAATAACAACGTAAACATAAAGAATGATGGACGCACTGAAGAAAATTAACTGGAAGCAGCCAAAGTACATGATTCCAATAATCATCTACTTTCCCCTGTTGTTTGTCGGTTACTTTGTCATAGATCTGTTTCATACGGAGAAGGCAGAAACTCCTAACGGACTCACTACGACTGATTATCTGAATCCGGAATTGCCTGATGCCAACATGAAAGGCGATGGTATTGGCAAAAAGTATGACAATATGCTTAAATCATATGGGAAAATAGATGACTATACTGCTTTAGGAAACATTGACCGTAATGAAGGAAACAACAAAGAAGAGTATGATTCAAAATATTCAGAAGAAGAGCTTAAACAATTGGAATCTCAGAAACAGGAAGCCGAGAAACTCGCTGAGATGCAAAGACAACTACAGGAGAGCGCACAGAAAGGTCAGGAAGTCGCACAAGGCGACGGTACTTCTGAAGAAGACCGCTTGACCATCAGTAAACAACGTGAGCAAGAAGCCATGGAGGAGCTGAACCGAGCTATTGCCCAAGCCAGATTGCAAGGTCTGCAAGCTACAAATTTGCCGACTGATACGGATACACTTACAAAGATGAATGAAAAGAATCTGGAAGTGTCTGATGAAAAAGAAAATAACGATGAACCCCTGGAAGTGGTCAAGAAAGTCAAAGTAACGTCCGACTATTTCAATACTATCTGTGAGAATGAAAAAGAGCAGAAGTTAATTAAAGCCATCATAGATGAAAACATCAAGGCAGTTGACGGCTCAAGAGTCCGTCTCCGATTAATAGATGATGTGGAAATCAATGAAGTTGTTGTTCCCAAAGGATCATACCTTTATGCAACTATGAGCGGTTTTGGCTCACAGCGTGTTAAAGGCAATGTTACAAGCATCATGGTAGATGGTGAGATTATCAAAGTAAACCTTGCCTTCTATGATACAGACGGATTAGAAGGACTGTATGTTCCAAGCAGCCAGTTCCGTGAAACTACAAAAGATGTGGGTAGCGGTGCGCTAAGCAATACATCAACACTCACCAATACAACCACATCTGGAAACAGTCTGGCATCATGGGGAGCGCAAGCTATTTCCAATGCTGTCCAGAAAAGCAGTAATGCCGTCAGCAAGGCAATCAAAAAAAATAAAGTCAAGCTCAAACAGATCAACCAATGCTCATGCTGAATCTCTTAACTCTAAGTTGAAAGGCTTTAGAGCACAACTACGCGGTGTGCAGGATTTACCTTTCTTTATGTTCAGAGCGTCCATAATCTTTGGATAACATGATTATATTGCCACGGACTTATGCAACTGTGCCGAACTTTCTCCTCGGATATACACGTTAGCTTGAGCACCCGGCGTACTTGTTGAATTATTCATTTGCACACCCGGCATACTTCCTTCGAGCGCTTTCATGAAGTTTGCATCGGTGCGTGATTCAAGTGTAGTAGAATCTGCTACATTGGCTGCTCCCGTAAATGTACTTTTCTTTGTTACTCCATAACCGGTAACCACCACTTCATCCAGAACTTCTGTATCCGATTTCAGGATTACATTTAATTCCGGTTTAATGTCTAATTCGCGACTTTGCATACCGATGAAAGAAATTATCACTTTCTTTGCATTTGCTGGAATGTTGCCAAGTGTAAATTTCCCATCGATATCAGTCACGGTTCCTGTATTAGTCCCTTTTATTAGGACAGAAGCTCCTACGATAGGAAGATTGTCTTCTTCTGAGATGACAACACCTGTCACCTTCGATACCTGTGCCATCGCTATGCTGATGTAGGCGAAGAAGCAAGTACAGAGTAAAAACAACTTTTTTTCATAAAATCTCTCTTTTTTTGATTAAAATAAATAATTAATTAAACAATATAGTGAGGAATATTGTTTACTGCACCTTAACAAAAAAACATCAAAATTACTCTATATACTTTCTTTTTTGTATGTGTATGGGCTAAATTTGTATCTTTTCTAACAGATACTGCCCTGTATATGATGCTCCGCAATGAGCTACTTCTTCGGGGGTGCCGCATACTACGAGATTACCGCCCATATCTCCACCTTCCGGACCGAGGTCTATGACATAATCGGCGCATTTGATAACGTCCATGTTATGTTCGATTATGACAACCGTATGTCCTCGTGCTATTAACGAGTTGAATGCCTCTAGCAGTTTCTTTATGTCGTGGAAATGTAATCCTGTTGTCGGTTCGTCGAATACAAAAATAGTTGGCTGAGATTTTTCGATACTCAGGAAGTATGCCAGTTTGACACGCTGGTTTTCTCCTCCCGAAAGGGTAGAGGATGATTGTCCCAGCTTGATATATCCGAGTCCAACTTCTTGTAGCGGCAGCAGTTTTTTTACTATTTTCTTCTGCTTGTGTTCATCGAAAAATTCGATAGCCTGGTTGACTGTCATTTCCAGTATGTCATAGATGTTTTTCCCTTCGTAACGTACTTCCAGGGTATCACTCTTAAAACGTTTTCCATGACATGATTCACATTCCAGTACCAGATCGGCCATGAATTGCATTTCTACCGTTACAGTACCTTCTCCTTTACATTCTTCACAACGTCCTCCTTCGGTATTGAACGAGAAATACCCTGCCGAGTACCCCATTTGTTTGGCCAAAGGCTGGTCGGCAAACAGTTTTCTTATTTCGTCGTATGCCTTGATGTAGGTGACAGGATTACTGCGTGAAGATTTGCCTATCGGGTTTTGGTCGACAAACTCTATGTCCTTCATCATCTGGATATCACCTTCCAGTGAAATAAATTCTCCCGGACGGTCGCTGCCTTCACTATACTCACGCTTCAGTGCCTTATAAAAGATGTCGCGCACTAACGTACTTTTTCCTGAACCACTTACTCCGGTCACTACCGTCATTACGTTAAGCGGAAAGCGTACATCGATTCCCTTCAGGTTGTTTTCTCTGGCTCCTTTTATTTCTATATAATTATTCCACGAACGATGTGTCTGTGGTCGTTCGATGATTTCTTCTCCCAGCAGATATTTTACAGTATAGCTGTTGCTTCCGGGATGCAGGTCTTTCATATCTCCTTCATAAACAATTTCTCCTCCCAGACGTCCGGCTTTAGGGCCGATATCTATAATATAGTCGGCAGCACGGATGATTTCTTCATCATGCTCTACCACTACAACCGTATTGCCCAGCTGTTGCAACTGGCGGAGTACTTTGATAAGCTTGTCTGTATCTCGGCTGTGAAGTCCGATACTAGGTTCGTCCAAAACATAAAGTGAACCTACCAGACTGCTTCCCAGTGAGGTTGCCAGATTGATTCGCTGACTTTCTCCCCCGGAAAGTGAGTTGCTGAGTCGGTTTAATGTAAGATATCCAAGTTCGACGTCGAGCAGGAAGGTCAATCGGTTATTGATTTCATTCAGCAAGCGTTGGGCTATCATCTTGTCATGTTCGTCGAGCTGCAAGGTACGGAAAAATTCTTTCAACTGATAAACCGGCATCTCTACCAGTTCTGCAATGGTGCGTCCTCCCACTTTGACATAAAGCGCTTCTTTCTTCAAACGGCTGCCATGACACTCCGGACAAGTTGTCTTACCACGGTAACGGGCTAACATTACGCGGTACTGTATCTTATACTGATTTTCTTCCAGCATCTTGAAGAACGAATCGATGCAGACTTTGTCACGCGGTCCGTGCCATAAATAATCCTTCTGTGCCTGAGTCAGGTTATAGTAAGGCTCGAATATAGGAAAATCGTGCGCCGGAGCTTCGCGCAGGAATTCGGTGAGCCATTCGCTCATTTTTTCTCCTCTCCAGCACATCACAGCACCGTCGTAAACACTCAATGCACGGTTGGGTACGACAAGATGCTCGTCTATACCGATAATCTTTCCGAAACCTTCACACGTAGGGCATGCGCCGATAGGAGAGTTGAACGAAAACATCTGGTCGCTGGGCTCTTCAAACTTAATACCGTCTGCCTCGAATTTTGTACTGAAGGCATGTAGTTTGGTACTTCCGTCGGGCAGGTAAAAGCGCAGCAGACAAGCTCCGTCACCCTCGTACATAGCTGTTTCTGCTGAATCGGTCAAGCGGCTGATTGCATCTTTTGTATCATCGCAGCTCATACGGTCCACCAGCAGGTATATCGTATCGGCAGGATTATATTGATAATCCTCCATACGAACCATTTCACCGTTTACTTCCAGACGGGTGAATCCTTGTTTCATATCCATTTCTATCTGTTCGGCTTCACTGCGTCCTTCTCGGGAAATGATAGGAGTCTGTACCGTATAGCGTGTACCTTTCGGATATGAGAGCATGCAGTTTACAATATCTTCGGGGCTGTCTTTTTTTACAAGCTGACCGCTTATCGGCGAATAAGTTTTGCCGACACGTGCAAACAGCAGACGCAGATATTCGTATATCTCAGTCGATGTACCTACGGTAGAACGCGGATTCCGGCTGATTACTTTCTGTTCGATAGCAATGGCAGGAGGAATACCTTTGATGAAATCACATTCAGGTTTGCTCATTCGTCCCAGGAACTGGCGTGCATACGATGAAAGGCTTTCCACATAGCGACGCTGTCCTTCGGCATACAATGTGTCGAATGCCAGTGAGGATTTTCCGGAACCGGACAACCCCGTAATGACTACTAGTTTATTACGTGGAATATCAACGTCTATATTTTTCAGGTTGTTTACCTTCGCGCCTTTTATAGATATATATTTACTGTCAGACATGCTTGGATTCGTTTGGTTTTTGATAGACAAAAATAGTGAATTTTATGCATATCGTGAAACAAAAGATAAATAAGGAGTGTTAATAGCTTCAATTTTGGAAAAAACTCTGCTTATTGCTTTCACATGTGTAAAACAGGTCCTCATTGCTTTATTCTTTTATCGATTCGAGGAAAAAGTAAGTTATTGATTATTTTTTCCTTATCTTTGCCCTCTCGATTATAATGTATAAAAAATATGAAATCAAAAGTTTTATTGATTTGGCTGGCAATGCTTTTATTTGTTGCCGGAAGTGTTAAGGCACAGACAATGCATCCAAAGCGTGAATTCCGCGGTGCGTGGATACAATGTGTGAACGGTCAGTTTCAAGGTATGCCCACAGAACAGATGAAAGCGACTCTGATCCGTCAGTTGGATAACCTGAAAGGTGCGGGTATCAATGCGATTATATTTCAGGTTCGTGCCGAATGTGATGCTCTTTATGCGTCGACCTATGAACCCTGGAGCCGTTTCCTTACCGGATTGCAGGGAAAAGCTCCTCAGCCAGGCTGGGATCCGCTTCGTTTCATGGTGGAAGAATGTCATAAGCGTGGCATGGAACTTCATGCATGGATAAATCCTTATCGTGCACAGACCAAGGGAACTACGGCATTGTCGCCTATGCATCCTTATAATAAATACCCTAATTTGTTTGTACGTTACGGCGGACAGCTGTATTTCGATCCCGGATATCCTGAATCGAGAGCTTATATCTGCAAGATTGTAAGAGATATCGTTTCTCGTTACGATATTGACGCTATTCACATGGATGATTATTTTTATCCGTATCCGAATCCGGGAGAAGAGTTTCCAGACAACATCAGCTTTGCTGCTTATGGTCGCGGATTTACCAACAAGGCCGACTGGCGTAGAGATAATGTCAATGTCTTGATAAAAGAAATTCACGAAACTGTACGCAGTTGTAAGCCATGGGTTAAGTTTGGTGTTTCTCCCTTCGGTATCTATCGTAACAGAAAATCAGATCCGAATGGAAGCGATACAAACGGACTTCAGAATTACGATGACTTGTATGCCGATGTACTGCTTTGGGTCAACAATGGCTGGGTAGATTATAATATCCCTCAGATCTATTGGGAAATCGGTCATCCGGCAGCAGATTATGATAAACTGATCCGCTGGTGGGCGCGTCATTCTGCCGCACGTCCACTGTTTATCGGACAAGACGTAGTTCGTACTGTAACAAAGCCAGATCTGAAAAATCCGGGACAGCACCAGATGCTTGCCAAATATAACTTGCAGCGTATGCTTCCAACCGTACAGGGAAGCTGTCAGTGGTATGCTGCTGCAGTAGTAGAAAATAAAGGCAACTATCGTGAGGTTCTGGCAAATGTCTACCACAAATATCCAGCTTTGATTCCGGCTTCTCCTTTTATCGATAAAGAGGCTCCGGGTAAAGTGAAAAAACTGAAACCGGTGTGGACTGCCGACGGATATATTTTGTTCTGGACAGCTCCTAAGGCGAAAGATGAAATGGACAAGGCTGTGCGTTATGTAGTATATCGCTTCAATAACGATGAAAAGGTTAATCTGAATGATCCTTCTCATATTGTTGAAATCACTACTAATACTTTCTATAAACTTCCTTATGAAAACGGAAAGACTAAGTACCGCTATGTAGTGACTGCACTCGACCGTCTGCATAATGAATCGAAGGCTGTTAAGAAAAAAATTAAGTTGTAAAATATTTATTAAGTTAAGAAATCCGTTCGGAGGAATCCGGACGGATTTTTTTATGAACAGACTGATGTGTTCAATATTGTGTTCTTCTCCTTTAAATTTGTTATATTGAAAGAATTGATTATCTTTGCTAATAGATACAAAACAAACAGAAGTGTGCCTGTAAAGAGCAGTCCCTGCACTTCGGAAACAAAAACTAAGATTCTTTGGGGACGAGAACCTTATAAAAACAATATCAGTTATGAAGAAGTTATTATTAACTGTTGTTTTAGGATTGTGTACACTTGCCGGTTTTTCTCAGGCGAAATTTGATGTACATGCAGGTATGTCTATGGCAAACATCACCAATAGTGATGCAGACTTGAAGATTGGCTATTCGGTAGGAGTAGGAATGGATTATGCCATTACTGATATGTGGGCCTTCCAGACTGGTTTGAATTTTACAAGCAAAGGTTGTAAAGGATCTGAGAAAGGTGTTGATGCGAAAATTAATCCTGTTTATCTGGATATTCCTTTATTGGCTGCTATAAAATTACCTATCAGCGAAGGTAATACGTTTGTTGTAAATGCCGGTCCTTATGTAGGATTTGGTTTGGGCGGAAAAGCGACTGTGGAATCAGGAGGTGCTGAAGTTGGAACTAAACTGTTTAAGAAGATAGATGGAGCTGACGAAGCATTGATGAACCGTTGTGCTGTAGGTTTGCAGTATGGAGTAGGTTTTGAACTGGGATATAAATATTTGCTGAATCTGACAGGCCAGTATGGTTTTACTAACATGTTTAAGAAAAGCCTGACACAGGAAAATAATAAAAACCTGGCTTTTATGATAACTGTGGGTTATCGCTTCTGATAGCGTATTAAATTCTTTCTAAGTATAGAGCGGTCGGACTGTGACAAATGGTCTGACCGCTTTTTTTATGGATTGTGCAGCTGTTTCCGTATTTCTTTGTTTTAAATCTAGCTGATGTTTATCTGCTTTTTTGTACAAATTTAAAAAAAATATCAGGAAGAATTGCTGATAATATGCTGATGTTTTTTGTGAAAGCTGGTATTGATTTTATGAAGAAAACAGGTCGTTGTAAACGTAAGGTTTAGGCCTGGAAAATCTGATAAATCGAAACCTTAAAAGAAAAGTCCCTCTGTTTTCAGCCTTAATTTGTTACAATATCAGGCTGAAAACAGAGGGACTTTTAGAATGTCAACTTATAAACTGTAAGTAAAGTCATCCCATGTTTCCGTTTGGAAATCATCTATATTATTTGATATGCTCGCGAATCTTTGTAAGATAGGCACGCATTCTTTCAGCATCTTTTTTGTTGATGATATCCAACAGCTCGTTGAGTTCTGTACGAATACCTTCTACATGTGCCGGAGTACGTGGGTTGAACAAGATTTCCTGCAACAGAAAATCATCTTCGCCCATCACTCCTTTGGCTATTGCCATATGCCGTTTGAATGTTGTTCCCGGAGCATCCTGATGTTTCATTACCGCAGCGAAGGCAAACGTAGAAACAAAGGGGATAGACAGCGAGTAAGCTACTGTTTCATCGTGTTCCTCGAATGTATATTCGAAGATGTTAAGTCCCAGTCTTTGATACAGATCTTTGAAGAAAATTTTTCCCAGATGGTCGCCTTCCTTGATGATGATGGCATTCTCCGTACTTAGCTTGTCAAGGTTGGCAAACGTAGGACCAAACATCGGGTGAGTAGATACATAGCGGAATCCACAATTTTCGTAAAATTCTTTCAGTCCGGTTTTTACAGAAGCTATATCGCTTATGATACAATCTTTCGGGAGAATGGGCAAAACCTGATTGAATGCATCAAGAGTATATTTTACCGTTGCTGCATTAATAACCAGTTCGGGTTTGAATTCTTCTATTTCTTGAGTATTGGTAAACCGACAGCAGTTGTACATAAAGCGCAGTTTCTTTGGGTTCACATCGAATACTGCCACTTCGTGGTCGAAACTCAATACATCGGTAAAGAAGGAACCCATTTTTCCGGCTCCCAAAATTAATATTCTCATAGATTCTTATAAAAGTCTGTTATTTACTTACTTATTAATGATTTCCAATTGCTGGCGTACGCTTTCTTCGTGGATAGCTTCGAATACTTGTTTGACAAAATCGGCATCCATTCCGCATAATGTACCTTGCGCACCACGCTTGTCGAGTATCTCGTTGTAACGTCCGGTCTGGAGGACAGTCATGTTATGCTCTTTCTTGAATGTACCTATTTCACGGCATACACGCATACGTTTGGCTAAGATTTCCATCAGTTCGTTGTCGCACGCATCGATTTGCAGACGAAGTTCGTGCAAGCTTTCTGTTGACTGATGCTCTTTACGAATAACCAGCAGATTCAGGATGTAGTCGAGTACATCTGGAGTAACTTGCTGTGCCGCATCACTCCATGCACAATCCGGATTGCAGTGAGATTCAACAATCAATCCATCCAGTCCCAGGTCCATTGCCTGCTGGCAGAGCGGTGCAATGAGTTCACGCTTTCCACCGATATGGCTTGGGTCGCACAAGATAGGCAGGTTAGGAATACGGCGGCGCAGTTCGATTGGAATATGCCACTGTGGCAAGTTACGGTAAATCTTCTTGTCGTATGACGAGAATCCGCGGTGGATAGCTCCCAGACGCTTCAATCCTGCGTTGTTGATGCGTTCCAAAGCTCCGATCCATAATTCCAGATCCGGATTGACAGGGTTCTTTACGTAAACAGGAATATCTACTCCTTTCAGTGCGTCAGCTATTTCCTGTACGGCAAACGGATTGGCAGTGGTACGTGCTCCGATCCACAAGATGTCGATACCTGCTTTCAGACATTCGTATACGTGCTTTGCCGTTGCAACCTCGGTTGCTACGTACATGCCTGTTTCTTGTTTAACTCGTTTCATCCATGCAAGACCATCCACACCGATACCTTCGAAACCTCCGGGTTTGGTACGTGGTTTCCATATTCCGGCACGGAAAATCTTGATACCTTTATTGGCCAGTTGGGTAGCAGTTGAGATAACTTGCTCTTCTGTTTCGGCACTACAAGGACCTGCTATGATAAGAGGGCGTTCTTTTGATACACCTTCCAGTTCGATGGGTTGCAAATTTAGTTCCATATTATCTTGTCTTTTTAATTTATTATTCTTTAGAAAATTGCTTTGATGCGTTTAAGGGCTTCAGCCAGTTTTTCTTCCTTGGCACAGAGAGAAATGCGGATATACCGTTTTCCGTTGCTTCCGAAAATGAATCCCGGAGTAATAAATACCCGTGCTTCGTGTAATACTTTCTCTGTCAGGTCTTCTACATCAGTATAGCTCTCAGGAATTTTTCCCCAAAGAAACATACCTACCTGATCAGAATCGAATGTACATCCCAGTGTAGTCATGATTTCCTCCGCCAGTTTGCGACGGCGGCTGTATACGTTGATGTTTGCTTCTTCGTGCCATTCTGCACTGTTGCGGTATGCCTGTGCGGCAGCGAGCTGCATGGGACGGAAAGTTCCCGAATCGATATTACTTTTTATTTTCAGAATCCACTGTACAAAAGTCGCGTTGGTGGCAAGCATACCTACACGCCAGCCCGGCATGTTGTGGCTCTTACTCATGGAGTTGAACTCGATACAGCATTCTTTAGCTCCCGGAACATTGAGGATACTGATAGGCTTATGGTTCAGAATGAAGCTGTATGGGTTGTCGTTTACAATGACGATGTTGTGGCGGCGGGCAAAGTCGACCAGCTTTTCGTACAACTCCATGGTGGCATTTGCTCCTGTCGGCATGTTGGGGTAGTTGGTCCACATAATTTTCACACGGCTCAAATCCATTTTCTCCAGTTCATCAAAATCGGGTTGCCAGTGATTGTCTTCCCTCAGGTTATAATTGACGATCTCACTTCCTAATATTTTATTTAGTGAAGTGTAGGTAGGATATCCCGGATTAGGAACCAGAACCTGATCTCCCGGATTGACGAGAGCCAGTGTGACATGCAGGATACCTTCCTTTGATCCGATGAGCGGCTGTATTTCCGTAGCAGGATCAAGATCGACATTGTACCAGCGTTTGTACCAGTCGGCCATCGCCTTGCGCAGTTCAGGTATACCTACTGTGGGCTGGTAGCCGTGTGCATCTGCCTTGCGGGCATTTTCGCATAATACATTGATGGTTTCTTCCGATGGCGGCATGTCCGGACTTCCTATACCCAGGCTGATGACATCCTTACCTTCGGCGTTCATCTTTGCCACTTCTTTCAGTTTACGGCTGAAATAATATTCGCTGACACTAGCCAGTCTGTCGGCGGGCTGTATATTATAATGTTGATTCTCCTTCTGCATATTCTCCTAAAATTTTAAGTGCTTTAGTGAGCGGGGTTACCGCATCGATAGATTGTTTATATCTCAGGTAATCATTGAACATCACGTCTACGTAGAACATATATTCCCATTCGCGTCCGATGATGGGCAATGATTGTATCTTAGTCAGGTTTATGTTGTAGAATGAAAAAATGGAAAGAACTTTCGAAAGACTTCCTTCATTGTGTGGAAGTGAGAAAACGATGTTTGCCTTGTTTACCTTCGAACGGTCTTTCAGGTCGTCGGCAATCCACGGGTCGCATACTATAAGAAAGCGTGTAAAATTGTGTTTGTTGGTTTCAATTCCTTCCTGAAGTATTTTCATTCCATACATGCTTGCTGCATATTTGGAGCAGATGGCTGCATGTCCTTTCAGTTGTTTTTCGTGGATGTTTTTGGCACTTCCGGCAGTATCATCGGTTTCTACAACTTTCAGTTCCTGATGGTGCTGGAGAAATTCGCGGCATTGTGCCAGGGCTACCGGATGAGAGTTTACTTCTGTCAGGTCCTCCCAGCTTTCATCGGGCAGACACATGATGTTGTGGCTGATACGAAGCTTGTGTTCTCCGATGATAGTAGCTCCACTTTCGCGGAGTAATTCGTAGTTATGAAGCAGGCTTCCGGCAATTGTATTTTCTATGGCAACTGTTCCGATTACATTGCTGTCCTTGCGCATGTTCTCGAATACTTCTTCGAATGTATTGCAACAGATTAACTCTATTTCTTCATCCTTGAAATATTTGTGGGCGGCAATGTCGTGGTATGAGCCCGGAACACCTTGTATTGCTATCTTTTTCATTTGCTCTTGGTTTAAAATAAAAAATCCCGTTTCTTTCCAGAAGCGGGATTTCGTTATATTGTTTTTACTTATTCATTGGTTTATCGTACATATGCGAACTCCCGCTTCACTTCATTGCTAAAGTAAAAGTAAAAAAAGTAAAAGAAGAAGTATGTCGCAAATGTTTTCATTTTTGTTCTGTTATTTTGTTATCATTACGGTTGCAAATGTAATACTTTTCTTGAAAAAACAATAGTTTTATGAACTTTTTCTTTAAATATTTTCTTTACACGACATATTCGATTAAATTTGTGTTAGAACAAACTCGCTAATTAAAACATAATATCACCATGAATTATAATTTTGATGAACTGATAGACCGTCGGGGAACGGGTGCTGAAAAAGTTGAAGGAATGAAGAGTATATGGGGTAGGGACGATCTTATTCCGATGTGGGTAGCCGATATGGATTTTGCAACTCCACCGTTTGTGATTGATGCAATCCGCAAGCGTTGTGAGCATCCTGTGCTGGGCTATACCTGCAAACCTGATAGCTATTATCAGGCCGTTATCAACTGGGTAGATTCCCGTTATGGTATGAAGGTAAGAAAAGAACAGATTACTTACGTGCCGGGCATTGTGCCGGGGTTGGGAATGGCAATCAATGCCTTTACTCATCCGGGAGATAAAATAATGATTATGCCTCCTGTTTATCATCCTTTTTCGTGGCTGGTAACTCGTAATGACCGAAGAGTGGTAGAGTGTCCGTTGATACTGGAAAATGGAACGTATCGCATGGACTTGGATTTGTTCCGCAAAGAGATAAAAGGGGTACGTGTGTTTATATTATGTAATCCTCACAATCCGGGCGGTGTGGTCTGGACACACGATGAGCTGAAGGCGATTGCAGACATATGTGCTGAAGATAATGTGATTGTCTTTTCGGATGAAATTCATGCCGATCTGACGTTGCCACCTCGTCATCATGTTCCTTTTGCCATGATTTCCGAGCGTGCAAAGAATAATTCCGTTACGTTCATGGCTCCTAGTAAGGCATTTAATATGCCAGGAGTAGCTGCTTCGCATGCTATTATCTATAATGAGGGACTCCACAAACGGTTTACTACTTATATGGAAAGCTGTGAGTTTGGCGGAGGTCATGTTTTTGCCTTTCCGGCAGTAGAGGCTGCATATTCTAATGGAACAGAGTGGCTGGAACAATGTCTGGCTTATATACAAGGTAATATTGATTATTTGGATCATTACCTGAAAACTTATATGCCTAAGATTAAGGCAATGCTTCCGATGGCTTCGTATCTGGTATGGCTTGACTGTCGGGAGTTGAATCTGCCACAGCAGCAGCTTGAAGATTTTTTTGTATCTCATGCGCATTTAGCTCTGAACAGTGGTACGACTTTTGGAAAAGAGGGTACGGGATTTATGAGAATGAATGTCGGATGTCCGCGTTCTGTACTTGAACAGGCAATGAAGCAGTTGAAAGAGGCTTATGATGAGTTGTAATTATAGATATGAAAGCTATATAAAAAAAACATTTTTAAGAAATGTGAATTTTTAATAGAAAATTTCGTTCTTATGAACTAAAGAGTCGTATCAAACTTTTTATCATGTAGTTTGATACGACTCTTTTTCGTTTGAAAATATTATAATTCCAGACTTCTTAAATAAATCAGTGGATTATATTCTTCTATATTGAGGCAATTGACAATTGCAGTTTTATCAATTTTGTTGACGTTTTCCCTTTGTCTTATTTAAAAAGTAGCATATTAATAAATTCCCGGAGCAGAGTTTTGCTTGAGGTTATCATAATTTCCGGTAATCAGCTTCTCGTTGTCCGGATTTAGCTCAATAGCTTTTTTCATATCTTCTATGGAACCTTCCTTATCACCTTTTAACAGTCGGATGCGTCCTCTTTCCTGATAGAGCACTGCGTTTTGAGGCATTAGTTCGATGGCTTCTGTATAGAACTCTATAGCCTGGTCGAATTCTTTCTGTTCCATTAACATTTCACCTTTAAGCAAATAGGCTTTTTCGTTGAACGGATTTACTTCCAATACCTGGTTGAAACATGATTGAGCTTCTTCTACCTGACCAAGTGCTGCGTGTATTCTTCCTTTAAGTAGTAAAGCATCCTCTTCATCAGGTGAAACTGAAAGAACTTTATTCAGATCGCTCATGGCATCTTTAGCCTGACGCATATCCCAGAGGACTTCGGCACGAAGCAGATAAGCCTCTTTATATTCTTCGTTTTGCATGATGGCCTTGGTCAGCATCACAATAGCCTGCAGGTCATTTTTCATGCCTCGTGCAGCCTTTGCTGCAAGATAGTAAGCCGGAGCACTGGTTTCGTCAAGCTTTATAGCTTTCTGACAAGCATCATCCATACTTTCATAATCTTCTTGCATATAACAGATACTTGCCAGAGCAAGCAGAGCCTGTATATTGTCGGGCGTTTTATCAACCAGGCGGTCTAGTGTAATACGGGCATCGTCTGTACGTCCGGCTTCTATATACGCATTGGCAAGCAGTTGCAGCGTTTCAGGTTCATCATTCAGCGCTATTGCCTGCTCAAAACATTTTATAGCATAGGGAAGCTGGCGCATATTGCGTGCGCGGATACCATCATATTTCAGAATCTCGAAATTTTTCTTTTCCTGTTTTGCCTGTTGGTCTTCGTTCGGCTTTCCTCCACCGAACAAGGATGATAATAAGCCCATAATTTTATCTCTTTTATGTTAATGTGTTGCAAAGATAACGAGAAAATTAACTTAATGGATATGTTTGCTGAAAAGAAATTAGTATGTTTGCAACCGAATAATACAGTGAAATAAAAAAGATAAGTTATGAAAAAAATGCTGTTGGTCATTGTTGCTCTGCTGGCATGTCATACCATGCAGGCACAATACTTCTGTACTACTCAGGGTACGGAATTACATTATGTAAATTATGATGAGGCAGGACAAAGCCTGTCGAACGAAACGGTTACGGTATACAATGTCGTAAAGAATGCTTCAGGAGAAAGTGCTCAGTATCTTGCCAAAATAGTAACTAATAAGACCAAGAATAATACCAGCTATACACTTTATAACTGGAATTACGATGGTAATGTTACTACCTGCCAGGAAGATTTGATGTATGGTCCTTATATAAAATCTGATTCAGATCCTGCCAAATACGATTCGAAGGCCCGTCAGGCTATGGCTGAAGAGCTGAAACTGAAAGGTGATAATTCATTTACTATCAAAAAGCACGCCAGTGCAGGCGAGTCGATTCCAGACCGTACTTATTCGCTGATCTTCAATATGCTGAAGAATGAGATAAATATATCTGGTGCAGCTTATATGGGTGAAGAGAAAGTCAGTACGACTGCCGGTAAGTTTGATTGTATTAAGATTTCATACCTGAAGCGTACAAAAATCGTTCTGAAGACCGAAACCGTACGTGTAACAGAATGGTATGCCGAAGGTATCGGACTGGTAAAATCAGAAAGCTATAATACCAAGGGAGAACCTGATGGAAAAACTATCTTGGTAAAAATAGTGAAGTGATCTGAATTAATATTTCATTAATAATACTTGTCTTTCTAAGAAAGCACCCGATATTCTGATTTCTCGACTTAGGAATACGGGTGCGATCTTTTTATTGATACCTGTGTATCAGATAATTTCTATACCTTGTTGCTTGCAAAGTTCCAGGCTTAAATCTTTCAGTTTGAACTTCTGGATTTTGCCACTTCCTGTCATCGGGAATTCCTTTACAAAGAAAATGTATTTCGGAATCTTGTATCGGGCTATCTTTCCTTCGCAAAACTCACGTACATCATATTCGTTCATTGTGCATCCTTCGTGCAGAATGATGAATGCACCTACAGCTTCACCGTATTTCTTCGACGGTACACCCGCTACCTGAACATCCTTTATGCCAGGCATCTGATAAAGGAACTCTTCTATTTCGCGCGGATAAATGTTTTCTCCTCCACGGATAATCATGTCTTTGATACGTCCCGTAATGCGATAGTTGCCGTTTTCGTCCTTGATACCCAAGTCGCCCGAATGCAGGAAACCGTTTTTGTCTATCACTTCCGCAGTAGCTTCCGGATTCCTATAATATCCTTTCATGGTATTATATCCGCGGTTACACATTTCCCCTTGTACGCCTGGAGGACATTCCTCTCCTGTTTCTGGGTCGATAACCTTCACTTCCGTAAATTCAAAATCATGACCGACTGTAGTAAAACGCACCTCCTGCGGATCGTCGATACGGCTGTGTGTCATACCCGGAGAAGCTTCTGTCAGTCCGTATACACTGGTTACCTTCATGAACATTTTCTCTTCCACCTGTTTCATCAGTTCTACCGGGCAGAGAGAACCAGCCATAATACCTGTACGCAGGCATGAAAGGTCGAACATGTCGAACATCGGATGGTTGAGTTCCGCTATAAACATGGTAGGTACTCCGTAAAGTGCCGTACAGCGTTCCTTGTGAATGGAAGCCAGTACCAGCAACGGATCGAAACGTTCCGTCATAACTTGTGTACAACCATGTGTAAGACAGTTCATCGTAGCAAGTACCACACCAAAGCAGTGGAATAACGGTACACATACACAAAGCTTGTCGGCGGAAGTGAACTTCATGTGTTCTCCCGTAAGAAATCCGTTGTTGGCTATGTTATAATGCGTAAGCATTACTCCTTTCGGGAATCCCGTTGTACCTGAAGTATATTGCATGTTTACCGTATCGTGGCAATTGACTTTTTTCTTTGCTTCGTCGAGTACGGTATCGTCTATGTTGTTTCCCAACAGAAGGATTTCGGCTGTGTTGTACATGCCACGGTATTTTTCCTGTCCGATGTAGATGACATTGCGCATGTGCGGAAACCGTTTACTCTTCATGTGCCCGCGTTCGAAAGTCTTCAGCTCGGGAAGCATCCGGTAAGTCATATCTACAAAACTGCTGTCCTTTTCCCCATCGACGATACATAGCGTATGCATGTCCGAGTTTTCGCACAAGTACTCCAGCTCAGCCTGTTTGTAGTTTGTGTTAACCGTAACTGCTACAGCACCAATTTTGGCACAGGCATAAAGAAACGTCAGCCAGTCGGGTACGTTTCTCGCCCATATACCCACGTGTGTGCCGTGTGTGATACCGATGGCAAGCAATCCCTTAGCCATATTGTCCACACGTCGGTTGAACTGACTCCATGTAAACCGCAGGTTACGGTCGGAGTATACGATATACTCTTTATCGGGTGTTTCCTTGGCCCAGTGCTCCAGCCAGTCACCCAGTGTTCTTTCCGATAATTGTATCATAATAGGTAGCGGTTTAAATAGGAGTATAGATTACAGCCAGGATACGAGCTTCCTGTCCTTCGAAAGCATGTACATGATGAGGTACGATGGAATCGTAATAAATCGTATCACCTTCTTCCAGCAGATACGTGTATTTACCATAATTGATTTCCAGTGTGCCTTTCAGTACCATGATAAACTCTTCTCCCTCGTGAGCAGACAGATGGAATTCATTATTTCCGTTTGCATCGATGTCGACGATAAACGGTTCCATGTGTCGGTCGGTCTTGCTGCGCGACAGTGAATGATAATGTAAGTGCTGACGCGCATCGAGTGCATTGTTAGAGAAGCTGATGGTATCGTCAGCATCTCCGCGTCGGCATACTACAGGACCCGCTTCATCAGGCTGATCGTCGAGGAAAGTGCCCAGACGTACTCCCAGTGCACGCGCCAGCTTTACAAGCGGAGCGAGCGAAGGAATGTCAATATTTTCCTCGATACGTGTGATTTGTTCTACGGCAAGTCCTGTACGGTCTGCCAGTTCTTCCAGACTTATTTCTTTTGCTGTTCTAAGGCTTTTTACTTTTTCTCCAATAACGTTGGTTCTATCCATAGTATAGTGTTTTTTACGATGAAAAGCCGTTATGTGGCTTTCAATGAATCAGATTTGGGCAAATATAGTAAAGTTTTATAATACTCATGCCATGGATGTATAAAAAGGTTATCCAGCTTTTTTACTAAAGTTGCCGAGCTTGCTAATATTTTCAAAAAAAAACATATACGGAAAATGGTTTGTGAACCTTGGTCGAAATCGTGTTGTGTGTATTTTACAAGCTTTGCATATTTTCAAAGATGGCTGAGCTTCGTTTAAATTTGAACAGATAAAATATGAAACTGATAATGACCGACCGCCCTGTCGACCTGAGTTTCTTGAAAGATGAGGCGGTGAAATACATTGATTTGTCATCCTTGCGGATAGCGAACTGTGTGGGATGCTTTGGATGTTGGACAAAGACACCGGGCAAATGCGTGATTCGTGACGACGCTACCTGGGTATATCCCTGTATAGCTGCCAGCAACACAGTTCTGTATGTCAGCCGGCTCTGCTATGGCGGATATGACAGTGTGATGAAGACCATGCTGGAGCGTGCCATTCCTGTACAGCAGGCATTTATACGCATTTACAAGGGAGAAACCCATCACGTGCAGCGTGCCGTAATGCCGAAGAAAGCTACTATTCTTGCTTACGGCGATATTTCGTCCGACGAAAAGGACCTATTCAGAAAGCTGGTTGCCCGCAATGCAGCCAATATGAACTTTGAGAGTTATGAAGTAAGGTTTTCAACCGAAGCTATGTTGAACGATGTGGTAAAAGAAATTGTAGAAAGATGGGAAAAGTACTGATTCTTAACGGTAGTCCGCGAGCTCCGAAATCCAATTCCAGACGATATGCTGAAATATTCTCCACCGCTTGTAAGTTACCGTCGGATTATTTCAATATATCGAAGACCAACCATGCCGCACTGTGTCAGAAAATGTCAGAGTATTCCGATGTACTGTTGGTTTTTCCGCTTTATGCCGATTCGCTTCCAGTGGGGTTACTGAATTTCCTGAAGTATCTGGAAGCCAACTCACCGAAGCGGAAGCCTGTTGTATCAGTTCTGATAAATTGCGGTTTTCTGGAATACCACCAAAACGATATTGCCTTGGAAATGCTCCGTTTCTTTTGTCAGAAAAACGGTTATCGCACAGGATCTGTGTTGGCTTTGGGAAGTGGAGAGGCGATACTCGGCACTCCGTTCCGTTACATAGCTGTGAGGGCAATCAGGAAACTGGCAAAATCTGTCGGTAACGGTAAATATTGTAACATACAAGCTACCATGCCGCTGAATAAGCGTTTGTTTATCTGGGCTTCCACACGTTACTGGATACAGTACGGCAAGCGTTTTGGAATAATCAAAGAGCAGATGCAGAGCATGAAGATTGAGTAGGGAAAATCCTTTACTTTTCGCGGGAATATCTGTCAGATACTGCCGTTTACTTGTTAAAAAGGTTGTTCGAAGACTATCATTTTTCACAGGAAGAGTCTTTCCGGCATACAGAAGAAGGATTTTGTCACTGAGGCTTGTCAGTTGGTTGGGAAGTTTTGCCCTTACTTGTTTATGTAAGCGGTATTTTTCTGTCTTTTTGTTAATTCTAATGCCATGTCTTTTTGTAGCGTTCGCTTCTCGTGCTACAAAATTGTTTTGTACCTTTGCGCCGAAAAAATAAAACGAATGAAAGAGGCTTTTATCAAACTTCACCTCTCGGTACTCATAGCCGGAGGTACAGGTATTTTCGGTCGACTGATTACATTAAATGAAGGACTGCTGGTGTGGTATCGAATGCTTTTGGCTGGTGTATTGTTTTATATCGTACTTTTTCTGCTGAAGAAACTACGGAAACTTCCTGCCCGTGATGCATTGCGTATTGCTTCGGTAGGACTGCTGCTTGCCGTTCACTGGCTGTTTTTCTATGGCAGTATCAAGGCGTCGAACGTATCCATCGGAGTGGTCTGTCTGTCGCTGATGAGCTTTTTCACAGCTTTGTTCGATCCGGTAATCAACCGGCATCGGGTATCGGCAAGTGAGATATTGTTCAGTCTGGTAGGAGTGGCGGGCATTGTGCTTATCTTTCACTTCGACACCCGTTACCGTGCGGGTATCCTTATGGGAGTCGTGTCGTCGGCGCTGGCTTCCCTGTTTACTATCTGCAACAAGAAAGTGGCTTCGGGTTATCCGTCGGGCACTACCTTGCTCTATGAAATGGGAGGAGGCTTTGCGGGACTGACCTGTATGCTTCCTATATATTTGTATTTCTTTCCTGTACCAACCATATTGCCTTCGGCTACTGATTTCGGCTATTTGCTGCTGTTCGCTTCGGTTTGTACCGTCTTGCTGTACATTCTTCAGATACAGGTGTTGAAGAAGATTTCGGCATTTACGTTTAATCTGACTTACAATCTGGAACCTATTTACAGCATTATTCTGGCTATGATTATTTTCCGTGAGGCGAAAGATTTGAATTTCAGTTTCTACACCGGACTGGGACTGATTTTTCTGTCTGTCGTGATGCAGACAGGAAGGGTAGTTTGGCAGGCAAAGAGAAATCAATTAAAACCGTAAAGCATGGACGATTTGAGATTGCGCATACAACAGTTGTTGCAGCGGCTGAACGAGCGTGTGTTCGGCAAGGAGCATGTTATTGCACTGTCGTTGTTATCGGCTGTGGCAGGTGAGAGTATTTTCTTGCTGGGACCTCCGGGAGTGGCAAAGAGTATGGTGGCACGCCGGCTGAAACTGGCTTTCCGCCGGGGAGAGGCTTTCGAATATCTGATGTCGCGTTTCAGTACGCCCGATGAAATTTTCGGACCGGTTTCTATTTCCAAGCTGAAGGAAGGCGATACGTACGAACGTGTCACCGAGGGCTATCTGCCTTCGGCTACGGTGGTGTTCCTGGATGAAATCTGGAAGGCGGGACCTGCTATTCAGAATGTATTGCTGACGGCTATCAATGAGAAAATTTTCCGCAACGGACGATTGACGATGCAGCTTCCGCTCAAGGGACTGGTAGCAGCATCGAATGAGTTGCCGGCGGTAGGACAGGGACTGGAGGCTTTGTGGGACCGTTTTCTGTTGCGTGTCATGGTGACGGGAGTGGAAGATTTGTCCGATTTCGACCGGATGATTGCTTCTGCCGATGAGAGTGAGCCATGTGTGCCGGAGGAACTAGCCATCGGTGACGAGGAGTATGCCGGATGGCAGCAGCAGATAGCGGGCATTACCTTGCATTATTCCATTTTCGAAGTCATCCATCTGCTGAAGGAAAAGATGGAGGAGTACAACCACCGCTTGCAGAACGAAGAATCTGCGGAACTTCCTCTGTATGTGTCCGATCGCCGTTGGAAAAAGATTGTCAAACTGCTTCGTACGTCGGCTTTCCTGAATGGTTCGGAAGCTGTCCGTCTGTCGGACTGTCTGCTGCTGGCACATTGCTTGTGGAGCGATGTGACACAGAAGAATATAACAGAAGAAATGCTTGCCGGAGCGATACGGCAGAGTGCTGAAGGTTATCTGCTGAACTTGCAGGGAGTGGACCGTGAGTTGCAGGCACTGAAGGAGGAACTGATGGCAGAAGGTACGGTACGTGAAAATCATGACTCCGGACTGACACTGGTAGATTCGTATTATTATCAGATAGAGCGGGTACGGCTGGCAGGACGTCTGCTGATGTTTGCTTCCGACTTCCAGTCGCTCGATGATACGGGGAAACTCTTCTACTTGCATAAAGACAAATATAAATCGCAGTGCTTTATCCTGAAGAAGTACGATCTTTCCATGCGCGGGAAGATTCCTCAGAACAAAATCTATTCCCTTCGTAAGGGAAGACGTTCGGTATTTATCAACAATTATGAATATCCTTTGCGCTGTAATCCCGATGCGGAACCGCTTCCGGCAATTGAAGTGCGTCCGGAAAGCGATTTAAACGCTCGTTTCCGGGAACTGGAAGAGTTTCTTTCGCGGGTGGATGCCGGAACGAGGGAGTTTTTTGAAGCAGAGATGGAGTATTGCCGCAATCATCTGTTCTTGGGCGACAGACAGCGCCGGACGATGGAAGAGATGTTGCATGTGCAGCAGGATTCGCTGACAAAGTATAAGAATGAACTTGATGAACTGAAACATGCGTACCGAAAAGAGAACGAGGAGTATCCGGATCAAGGATCTGAAAACGATTTATTTGGAGGAGCTTCGGCGCAGGTGCTTTGATTGCCTGGGCGAAGCTTTACAGCGTGGTACGGTGCTTCCCGGTGAACTGGAGGAAACGGTGTGGGATTATTACCGGAAGACGGCTCCTTCGTTGCAGGAGTTTTATTCACGTTATACGCCCGAATGGGAGGTGTTTTACGAGCATGAACAGTTGCTTCCGTCTGATTTTCTGGATTTTCTTTATCGTATGCAGGCTGCTTTCCGAAAACGTTATTCGCTTGCAGAGCTTGATGTTGCTTACTATATTGGGCGGCTGGAGCGTCTGCCTTTGCTCAGTCCCGAACGGAAGCTCCTTCAGGAACTTTTTCTGGATAAATGGCATCGCTTACTCACAACCAAGGAATACGATTATCAGTATCATCACATCGGGTCGTTGTGTGAAGGATTTGTTTTGCTCGACAAGCAGAACGGACTGAAAACGGTTGCCGATGTGACAGGTTCGCGCGTCAGATGGTTGTTGTTGAACCGTCCGGAACTTTACCGGCGTATCGTGCCTTATGAGAAGGCTATGGAGCAGAATCGCCACATTCGTGAACTGGTGCGGGTATTAGGAAAGCACAGTAAAGGTGAGAAACGTAGCTTCGATCCGTTGGGAGGAATACGCGATGAGCAACTGGTACGTCATGCTGTACGCAGCGATATCGAGGGTATAACATTGGGAAACGATTTGAATCATCTGCTTCCGGTAGAATATTGTTACCTGACGGATGAGGTACTTCGTCCGGTATTCATGCAGAAGTTCGTAGAGAAGCGTTTGCAGGTGTTCGACAGTCGTTCGGCAGAAGACAGTTCGGTACTTCAAAAAGGCAGAAAGCCGGTAAGCGGACAGGGACCGTTTGTGGTTTGTCTGGATACGTCAGGCTCCATGCAGGGGAAGCGTGAGATACTGGCAAAGTCGGCTCTGCTGGCTGTGGCAAAGTTGGTAGACGGCACGCATCGCAAATGCTATGTAATTAATTTTGCCGAAGATATCCACTGCATGTTGATAAAGGACTTGCGTGCAGATTTTCCTTTATTGGCAGATTTCCTGAATTATCGTTTCGACGGAGGAACCAATATGGTTCCGGCATTGAAAGAAGCTGTCCGTTTGATACAGACAAACGGGTGGCATCGCTCGGATGTGGTAATGATTTCCGATTTCGAGATGCCACCCGTGGGGGATGAGTTAATGAAACAGATTATGGGGGTAAAGCATAGAGATACTTCGTTCTATGCTTTGGTTTTCGGGAGTCGTCCCGAAATGGATTATCTTTCTATTTGCGACCGGACTTGGGAGATGGAGATACCTTGATCTGCTCGATAGGCTGCTGGTTGACGTTGTCTAGCGGGATGGCCTGGTATTTCACTTTAGCAAAATCAATGGTCCGCAAGTCGATGCTTCGTATCGCACTGTTGTACATGGTGCGGTAATAGATAGTCCGGTTTGTCATATCGGTAGCCGATGTCCATTGTGTAGCGCTTGGAATGTCGGCAGGAACTTTTCCCAATGGGAATTCAATGCCTACCGGAATATCGAAGTTGTTCAGAATCTGAAAGCCCTGAAGCACTGTTTTCTCGGCAGAATCCTGCAGTGGGGCAGTCGACTGATAGAAAGCCGCACGTACGAAACGTGAAGGAGGAGTTACGTCACCCGGTATGCCCAGGAATCCACTTCCTGCTCCGAACGATTTCAATGGAGTAGTTCCCAGATCTTGTGCCGGAGCGGTTCCCGGGAAGAGATTCACATAATTGTTCAGGTTGGTAAGCTGCCATTCAAAGCCCGGAGAGTTGGTCAGCACTCCCAATGTATTTTCGAAGAAATGCGGAGTCTGTTCTGTAATTTCCAACACTAGCTGTTTGCCTTCTGCATCGGTAAACCGCCAATGAACAGTAGACGAACGCGGGTCGATGTTGACTACATGTACACTCTTTACCGCTTCTTTCACTTCATCCAGCGTAGCACAGTTACCTAATATCCACGAAACAAGTTGAAGGTCGGAGATTGTATTTTCTTTTTCCGAAGCATTGTAGTCTTCGTATTTTCCATAAGACGGGAAGTAGAACAGTCCGGCAGACAGTCCGGCTTCGTTTACGCCTTCGGCGATAAATTCCTTTTGTTCTACGGCAAGTCCTACATAACCATATCGTGCCGTAAACTTCATTCCGTTGATTCCTTCAGGAGTGTACGACTGTGCCGTATATCCTCTTGGAACAATAACATACTGGCTGTTCAGGTTGCTTCCGCCCCATTCGATGGTACGTGCAACGATTGTAGTTCCGTCTTTGCTTTTCAGTGTGATACCTGTACAGGCATTTGCAGGTTGTGATGCAAACCAACCAGCTATGCCAAGCAGTAAAATTGATAATTTAGATTTCATATTCAGTGTTTTTCTTATATAACAATCGGTATTAGAAATATGTTCATTTGCAGATATATAGTTTCCCGTGTTCCTGTCCGATTACTTCTTCTGCAAGTAGGTATGATAAGGCTTTTGTATTTTTTTCTTTATCTCCCGGAAGAGCTTCCAGCAGGTCGTGGGAGGAACATGGTGATTGCAGAATGTCCATTATCTGGTTGCGTATGTCTTCAAATTCTCCATGTTTCAGTCCCGAGGAGTGTTTCGCCAGACAGGCATCGCACAATCCGCAGTTGTGTTCGTTTTTCTCGCCAAAATACTGTAGAAGTATGCGGCTCCGGCATTTGTTTTCAGCATCGGCATATTCCAGCATGGCCTTGATTCGCTGCTCATAACTGGCTTTCCGGTCCTCGTAAACATCTCGGTTCAGTACGATACGTTCACTTTCCTGGCGTTCGCGTGTATATATGATGTAGGGTGTTTTCTTCCCCGGAATATAATGCAAAATGTGCCGTTTGGTGAGCAGTACCAGTGTTTCATACACCTGCTGACGGGAAAGTCCGCTTCTTAATGCAAGCGTTTCTTCATTGATATAGGCATAGTCGCTGAACAGACCGGTATACGAGCGCAGAATGATGCGAATCAGATTCTCTGTATCGGGATTGTTTTCCTGGATGCGATACAGTTCATCACGCCGCAGTGTGAACATCAGGCGTGAGGCATTGTCCTGTTCGTCGGTATATTCCAGATATCCCGCCCGGGTAAGAATCTTCAGCGCACTATCTACCCGGATAGGAAAATGCTTGAAGTTCTGGCAGAACTCATCTATATTAAATGCATACGTACAGCCAAGTCCGTCGCCCATTGCCATCTGATAATAGTAATTGATGTGCTCATAAACCTGACGGATGTATTCCTTTTCCGGAAAAGTATCGGCTATGCGTTTGTTCAATAAGGTTCTATCACTTCGTGCGTATAGCAGTACCGCATACGATTTCTGTCCGTCACGTCCGGCGCGTCCCGCTTCCTGAAAATATGCTTCAGGAGAATCGGGAAAATCGATGTGTACCACCAGTCGTACATCGGGCTTGTCAATACCCATACCGAATGCGTTGGTTGCTACCATGACTCTGAACTCTCCGTTTATCCACCCCTTCTGACGCTGGTCTTTGGTATCATTGTTCAGTCCGGCATGATAGAACGTTGCAGTAATACCTTGTTCATTCAGAAATTGAGATACTTCTTTTGTCTTTTTACGGTTGCGCGTATATACAATGGCTGAACCTTGTACACTGGTCAGGATGTGAAGAAGTTCTTCAGCCTTGTTTTCTGTGCGGCGGACGATATAGGCAAGATTTTTCCGTTCAAAACTCATTCGGAAAACATTCTCTTCTCTGAAATCCAGTCGTTTCTGAATGTCTTTTACCACTTCGGGCGTGGCTGTAGCTGTAAGAGCAAGCACTGGTACTCCTGGAAGCAGTTTTCTGATTTCTGAGATCTTGAGGTAGGCTGGACGGAAATCATATCCCCACTGAGATATACAGTGTGATTCGTCGACGGTAATCATGCTTACCTTCATGCTTTTCAGCTTGGTCTGGAAAATTTCCGTGTCCAGTCGTTCGGGCGAAATATAGAGAAACTTATAATCGCCGAAGATGCAGTTTTCCAGTGCCACGACAATTTCTTCACGCGTCATACCCGAATAGACAGCTATTGATTTTATTCCCCGGTCGCGCAGATTGCGTACCTGGTCTTTCATCAGGGCAATAAGAGGGGTGACAACCAGACATAATCCAGGTTGGGCGAGGGCAGGCACTTGAAAGGTAATAGACTTTCCTCCTCCCGTAGGCATCAGTCCGAGTGTATCTCGTCCGCTGCCTATACTGTTGATGATATCTTCCTGGATACCTCGAAAACTGTCGTATCCCCAATATTGTTTCAGTATGCTTTTGTAGTCCACGGTGTTGAATGAGAAGTTATAAATGAAAGTCTTGAAAGAATAATGATGAATGAAAGAACTTACTGCATCAGCTTCCGTTCTTCATTCATCATTATGTATTGTTTAGAAAGAAGGCTTTATGTCTTCTATCTGTAATTGGATTTCTCCACGTTTGTGCGTATTTTCTTCAATCGTATAACAGATATTGAACGATTGCTTGGTCTTGATGTAGCGTGCTTGCGAACTTTGTCCGAAAGCGATGCCGTTCATCACGTTATTCGATTTGTTGTCTACCAGTTCCAACTTGATGTGTTCCTGATCGCGTCCCACCACCTTGCTTGTTCCATAGTCGTAAACATTCAGCGTTGAGAAGACGGGTTTCGGATTATCCGGACCGAAGGGATTAAACTTCTTCAAATCGAAGAAAAACTTCGGTGTGATGTCGCGAAAATCCAGTTGGGCATCGATGTCTATCGTCGCACTGGTCTGTTCCGGCAAGATATGATCGGTTACATATTGCTCGAAGCGTCGTGTAAACTCCGGTACGTTTTCAATCTTCATGGAAAGTCCCGCAGCATACGTATGTCCTCCGAAGTTTTCCAGCAAGTCACGGCAATGTTCGATTGCTTTATACACATCGAAGCCTGAAACCGATCGTGCAGAACCTGTTGCCAGATTATCTGTACGTGTCAGAACCACAGCTGGACGGTAATAGATTTCCGTCAATCGGGAAGCTACGATACCGATAACTCCTTTGTGCCAAGCTTCATTGTAGATGACGATGGAGCGGCGTTCGGACAGTTTCTCCAGATGATCGACAATCTTATTCGCTTCTTCGGTCATGCTCTTGTCCAGGTCTTTGCGAGTCTCATTGAACTGGTTTATCTGGTTACTCTTTTCGAGTGCTGCCTGAAAGTCTTTCTCAATCAGCAAATCGACTGCCTTCTTCCCGTTTTGTATGCGTCCGGATGCATTGATGCGGGGACCTATTTTAAAGACAATATCGCTCATCGTGATTTCCCGTTCGGACAAACCACAAACATCGATGATGGCTTTCAGTCCGATACTGGGATTAGAATTGAGCTGACGCAGCCCATGATAGGCAAGCACGCGGTTTTCTCCCATTATAGGTACGATGTCCGAGGCGATACTTACTGCAACCAAATCGAGCAGTGGAGTGAGCTGATGAAACTCGATTCCATTATTGATGGCAAAAGCCTGCATGAACTTAAATCCGACACCGCATCCTGAGAGGTGATCGTACGGATAAGTTGAATCAAATCGCTTAGGGTTCAATATGGCAACAGCAGGCGGCAACACATCATCTGGCACATGATGGTCGCAAATAATAAAGTCGATGCCTTTTTCCTTGGCATACGTAATCTCTTCCACGGCTTTGATACCGCAGTCTAATACAATAATAAGCTTTACGCCTGTTTCGGCAGCATAATCCACTCCCTTCTTCGATACTCCATACCCTTCGTTGTAACGGTCGGGGATGTAGTAATCGATGTTCGAATAGAACTGTTGAAGGAATTTATAAACCAATGCGACTGCTGTAGTACCGTCTACATCGTAATCTCCATACACCATGATACGTTCTTTCCGTCCCATAGCTTTGTTCAGTCGTTCTACTGCAATGCTCATGTCCTTCATAAGGAACGGATCATGCAGTTCGTTGAGCTGAGGACGGAAAAATCGTTTGGCCTCGGCAGTAGAGGTTATTCCTCTTTCCAAGAGAAGCCGGCATAATATAGGGCTGATTCCTATATCTTTAGCCAGTGCTCTAGCTGCTTCCCGCTGTTCTAGTGTCGGAGGTTGATAATTCCATTTGTAATTCATTTATATATATTTTTTTCTTTCTTTTCTTTTTCAGACACGGGCAAAAAGCTTTTTTACCCTAGTTATTCAATCTGTAAAATTAGAAAAAAAGAAAGAAAAAAACGGCTAATCTCCTATTTATTTTCGGAGATTAGCCGCTTAATTATTTATAATTGGTCTATATTAACTAATTATAATCCCAATTTTTTAGCTATGTCAGCAGGAATGGCATGCTTGTTTACCAAAATATTCATAGTCTTGTAAGCAGCAAATGCTTTTGATGCATACCAGATACCTTTGTACTTGCCTTCAGTTCCCCATGAATTTTTTACCATGAAGTATTCTTTTCCGTTCTGGTCTTTAGCAATACCGTAGATAACCATTCCGTGGTCATCGGTAGTTTCCCAGTTGTCGAAAGCTTCCTGACGCATTTCCTGAGTTACAGTGATTTCAGGAAGTGGTTTGCTTGTCAGTTCTTTACGTTTGTCTGCCTGGCTCATACCTAACCAACGTGCCATATCAGAGCCTGTCAGTTCAGCGCCTTTTTCTGCATCCGGACATACAGCTACACCATCACGAGTAAAGCCTTGTTCACTAACATCAGCACCCCATGCGAAAGTATAGCCAGTATTGATTGCGTTTTCCATAACAGCCATCAGTTCGTCGATAGGCAAGTTGTATGAAAGTGCATTACGCCAGTTGTCTTGTACTTCGATATTGAACTGAGTGTAGAACGGATGATGAGAGTAAGATGTCAGTGAAACATAGTCGTCCATGTTCAGACCCAATACTTCATCGGCAAATGTTCTCGGAGTATAAGTCTTACCTTTGTAAGTAAATTCTTTCGGGCATTCTCCCAGGTATGTGTCATAAATAGACTTGATACCGTTTTTCCAAACCGGAGACAGCTTTTTCAATCCGCCTTTAGCGATAGCGTTCATATAACCTGAAGCTACAGCATCCAGTTCGTTATGGTTAGGAAGTGAATCGCCGTACATGATACCCGGCATAGCTTCCTGAGGAACCATACCATATTTTTCGTAGCAAACTACGATATCTTCGAAGCTTCCACCCGGAGAGAAAGAAGCGTCACCGTGATAGCGTACATAGTTTACAGCACGGTCTTCCATTGTTTTGTGTACAACAAACATTTCAGACAAATCGAATTCTCCCTTTCCTGCACGCAACAGTTCTGCTTCGAGGAATCCCAGTGTTGAGAACGACCAGCAAGTGCTTGACTGGTTCTGGTCTTTGATAGAGGTGATAGGGTTTTCCTTTACAGTTGTAAACACAAAGCCTTCTTCTTCAGCTTTGTTCTTTTTTGGGCCTTTAGCATATACATTGCTGAAGCATACACCCAAAGCTAAAATCGCAACAAGTTTATTCATTGTTTCTTTTAGGGTTAAATTATTATTTGTTTATTTATTATTGTTCATTCATAATCTTTTCCACTTCTTCGATGGTAATAGGGATACGCTTGTCGCCAGTAAAGCGTGAACCTTCCGGAGTAATCAGAATATCATCTTCCAGACGGATGCCACCGAAATCTTTGAACTTGTCTATAGCATCGAAATTCAGGTATTCAGTATTAATGTTTTCTGCTCTCCACTTGTCGATCAGTGCCGGAATGAAATAGCATCCCGGTTCGTCTGTGATGACGAAGCCTTCCTGCAAACGACGTCCCATACGCAAAGAAGCCAGTCCAAACTGATCGGATGGACGAGTTTCATCGTCGTAACCCACGTAGCACTGTCCTAAATCTTCCATGTCGTGAACGTCAATTCCCATCATATGTCCCAGACCGTGAGGCATGAACAGTGCATGAGCTCCTGCTGCTACGGCATCATCTACATTGCCTTTCATCAATCCAAGATCTTTCAATCCCTGAGCCAGTACCTTGCAGACATCCAGATGGACAGACTTATAAGTAACTCCCGGGCGAGCCAGTTCCAAAGCACGGTCGTGGCATGCTAGTACGATGCTGTATACGTCACGCTGGCGGTCAGTAAATTTACCGCCTACAGGTATGGTTCGGGTATGGTCGGAACAGTAGTTGGTAACGCTTTCTGCACCTGCATCAGTCAGCATCAGACGGCCTGTCTGAAGAATCTGGCTGTGGTCATGATTGTGAAGCGTCTGTCCGTTCTGTGAAAGGATAGTGGCAAACGATACCATATTTCCGTATGATGCAGCGATACCATCCAGTATGCCGGCAATGTATTGTTCCGAAACTCCCGGTTTGCACAGGCGCATGGCAGCCGTATGCATTTCGTAACCGATGTTGCAGGCTTTATCTATTTCCTCAATTTCGCATGCTTCTTTTACTGAACGCAGGCTTACTACAGCCTTTATCAGCTCCAATGAAGCATGTTGTCTGGTCATGGAAGCACGGATTCCGGTCAAATCTTCCAGAAGCATCATGTTGTCGTAGCGGTAAGGAGGCAGGAAGTGAATCTTGCGTCGTTGTGATATGGCCTTTCCTACTACTTCTTTCAGTCGTGCAAACGGAAAACTTTTTTTCACTCCTACACGTTCTCCCAGTTCCTTTACACTAGGCTGAGGGCCCATCCAGATAATGTCGTCCATCGTTACGTCATCGCCGAAGAAATAATCTTCCTCAGCATCAACGTCCAGCACTCCTGCATATCCGGGATGTGAATGTCCGAAGAAATAGAGGAACGAGCTGTCTTGACGGAATTTATATGTATTATCGGGATAATTGGCAGGGGCTTCATTGTTTCCCAGTATCAGGATAATACCACTACTGACTTTCTCTCTAAGTGCCTTACGGCGATTGCGGTATACTGATGATTCGAACATATTGTAATTGTTAAAGTGAAATTATTGTAATAAGTGTTGCAAAAGTAGGAAATTAAATTGAATTATGTCCTAACCATTTTCCTAAAAAATGTATCTTTGTGAAACTAAACTATTGTATGTTATGAAACTAGATTTGAAGAATATGGGCCTTGTTCTTGAAGGAGGAGGCATGCGTGGGGTTTTTACCTGCGGAGTATTAGACTATTTCATGGATCATCATATCGAGTTTCCATATGGTATCGGTGTTTCGGCTGGAGCATGTAACGGACTTTCTTACATGTCGCATCAGCGTGGACGTGCCAAATATAGCAATATCGATATGATGGCAAAGTATCATTATATCGGGTTGAAGTATTTGTGGTATCAGCATAGCATACTAGACCAAAAACTATTGTACGAGATTTTTCCAGAAGAATTGCTTCCGTACGACTATCAGGCATATTATGAAAATCCGGCACGGTTTGAAATGGTTACAACAAACTGTGTGACAGGACGTGCCTGTTATCTGGAAGAAAAGAAAGATAAAGAGCGCCTGCTGGCGATAGCAAAAGCTTCGAGCAGCTTGCCTTATGTTTGTCCCATTACGTATGTCGACGGACGTCCGATGTTGGACGGAGGAATAGTCGATTCGATACCTGTACTGCGTGCCATAGAACAGGGATATGAACGCAATGTTGTCGTATTGACACGAAACAGAGGGTATCGTAAATCGGAGAAGGATATTCGGGTGCCACGGTTTATTTATACACGTTATCCAAGGTTGCGCGTTGTGTTAAGCCGGCGTTGTCAGGTTTATAATCAACAGTTGGAAATGATTGAACGGATGGAGGATGAAGGTCGGATCATTGCAATCCGTCCCGAACAACGGGTTGTAGTCAACCGTATAGAAAAGGATATTAAGAAGTTGACCAGTCTGTATGAAGAAGGTTATGCTTGCGCAGAAAAAGTCATGGGGCAGTTCTTGTAAAAAACTGTATAGGCTTTTTATAGTGTATCAATACTGATGTTCTTTGTCGGAAATTAAGAGGGTTTTTGATGCCAGCTTTCCTTCATGTAGGATGTTTACCATTCCCTTTTTTACGTGCTTATTTTCTTGTAAAGGATATAAAAGTAAAAAAAGCATATTTGAAATTTCAAAAGTTGTTTTCAATCTTTCCCAATCAGAGCAGAAATGAAATTAGAAAACAGCTTTTGGTAGCTCAAAAACAAGTACGGCAGCTTTCCAATAGAGGAAGGCTGCCGCACTTGTTTTTATTGTCGACTCCGGTTTGACTGAACCGGAGCTTATTTTCATTTTCGGTTATTTGCTGTTTATTTTGCGAAGCTAACCGCACGAGTTTCACGGATAACTGTAATCTTAACCTGTCCCGGATAAGTCATTTCATCCTGAATCTTCTTAGCTATTTCAGTAGACAAGCTTTCTGTTTGTTTGTCGTCTATCTTGTCTGCACCGACGATTACGCGCAACTCGCGACCTGCCTGAATAGCGTAAGTTTTTGTAACACCCGGATAAGACATTGCAAGCTGTTCCAAATCGTTCAAACGTTTGATGTAAGCCTCTACGATTTCGCGGCGTGCTCCCGGACGTGCACCAGAGATAGCATCACATACCTGTACGATAGGGGCCAGCAAGCTGGTCATTTCTATTTCATCGTGGTGAGCTCCGATAGCATTGCAGATATCAGGTTTTTCCTTATATTTTTCAGCCAGCTTCATACCAAGCAGTGCGTGTGGCAATTCTGGTTCTTCATCAGGTACTTTACCTATATCGTGCAACAATCCGGCACGTTTAGCTTTTTTCGGATTAAGTCCCAGTTCCGAAGCCATGACAGCACACAGGTTGGCTGTTTCGCGTGCATGCTGCAACAGATTCTGTCCATAAGAAGAACGATATTTCATCTTACCGATGATACGGATCAGTTCAGGATGCAGGCCATGAATACCCAAGTCGATTGTAGTACGTTTACCTGTTTCGATGATTTCATCTTCTACTTGCTTACGCACTTTTGCAACAACTTCTTCGATGCGTGCCGGATGAATACGTCCGTCGGTAACCAACTGATGTAAGGCTAGACGTGCAATTTCACGGCGGACAGGGTCGAATGCAGACAATACGATTGCTTCAGGTGTGTCGTCTACAACGATTTCTACTCCGGTTGCTGCTTCCAGCGCGCGGATGTTACGGCCTTCACGACCAATGATACGTCCTTTTATTTCATCTGATTCGATATGGAATACCGTTACAGAGTTTTCAATAGCAGTTTCTGTAGCAACTCGCTGGATAGATTGGATAACGATGCGTTTAGCTTCACGGTTTGCTGTAAGCTTAGCATCATCCATAATGTCATTGATGTAAGATTGAGCCTGAGTTTTGGCTTCTTCCTTCAACGATTCTACCAGACGTTCCTTTGCTTCTTCAGCAGAAAGTCCTGAAAGTGCTTCCAGTTTCTCACGTTCCTGTGATTGTAACTGATCCAATTCTTCCTTCTTCTTTTCAATGATAACCAGCTGTGCGTCCAGATTTTCCTTGATGGCTTCATTCTCGTTGCGTTTACGCTGCAACTCTTCATTTTTCTGGTTCAGCACCATTTCGCGCTGTTTCAGCTTGTTTTCTGCCTGTTGAATTTTTTGATTACGAAGAGCAACTTCCTTTTCCAGATCAGCCTTTTTATTCAGGAATTTCTCTTTTACTTCCAGAAGTTTGTTTTTCTTTATAACCTCAGCTTCTGTTTCCGCTTCCTTTATAATTTTATCATATCGCGCTTTCAAGCCATACTTGAAAAAGCAATATGAAAGTGCCCCTCCAATCAGAAAGGCGATAACCGTTAATATTACTAATGTCAACATTATAAGTAGTTTAAAATATAAATAAAAAACGCACAAACTTTCTGTCAGGTTGTTTTCCTGACGTCAAGCTTGTGCGCAAATGTTTTCTATCTTTCGTTTACTAAACGCTTACTCACTCTTTTTACCGATACACTCGTCTATATCTTGTTCCAGTTGTTTCAGCTTTTCCAGATAAGGCGTGGTATCATTACGGTCTTTCATAGACATATTTTCAAAAGCCAGCTCCAGGGCTGTCATAACCCAATACTTCTCAGTATTGAAATTAGGGAACTTATTGCGGTATTTGTTTAGTTTATAATCAATCTGTTTGGCTGCATCCCGATATAGTTGTTCCTCTTCACGTTTAATGATGAGCGGATATCGTTCGTTGTCAATCAGCAGATGTATTTTCATTTGGTCGTCCGTCATGCTCTTTTCACCGTTTTAATTATTCATTCAGCAAAGCGATACATTTGTCGACTTCACGCACAAGCTTCGCCAATCGTTGTTTGGTATCTCGGAGTTCATTGTCGTTGATACTGATTATGCGAGCTGTTTTCAAATTGGTATACATGGCTTCCAATTCTTTTCGGCTATTTTGAAGTTCGGCTATTTCAACTTCTTTTTCAGCAAGAAGTTGACGGAGAGATGCATTTTCTTTTTGTTGTTCTTCATATAAATACATAAAATGCCTCAGTTTCCCTTCGAAAGTATTCAATAGCTTTTTGTCTTCTTCCGTCATTTTGTACCAAAATTGTATACAAATATAGTGGATTGAAGAGAAACACAAAAATTTTTGCTCATATTTTCTTTTAAATAGGATAAAATTTAAGGGATATTGGGCAAATTTTCGGGTGGAATCAGAATGTTGACACTTTTTTGTTGTTAAAAGAATTGGATGTATAAAGGTTATACATGGAATGAATAAAAATGAAAAAATCGCTTCGGGTTCTTTATGTTAAGATGCTCCGAAGCGATTTTTTACTTATATCTTAGAGATGCTTATCTTTTTTCGATATCTCCATTGATTAGTGTTTGAGGTTCTTCTTTCAGTAAACCACGATTTTTGAGTAACGCATCTATCTTAGGTTCGCGGCCACGGAAATTCTTATACATAGTCATGCCATCGTCGATGCCACCCGGTGTCAGGATATATTTACGGAATTTGTCTGCCATTTCTTTGTTGAAGATGTCACCTGTTTCCTTGAAAGCCTGAAATGCGTCACAGTCTAATACCTCAGCCCACATATAGCTGTAATATCCGGCTGTATATCCACCTCCCATTGTGTGACTGAAATTGGTAACACGGTAGCGTGGATAGATTTGTGAAGGAATTCCGCGTTCTTTCAGTTTTTGAGATTCGAACTCCATAACATTCAGGTCAGAAGGAACTTCTTTCAGTGTATGTAAGTCCATATCTGTAAGCGAAGCAGCCAGATATTCTACTGTAGCAAAACCCTGACCGTATTTAGCGCTTTCTTCTATTTTCTTTACCAGTTCCATTGGTATTACTTCGCCTGTTTTGTAGTGTTTGGCGTAGATGTTCAGCACTTCCGGTTCGAATGCCCAGTGCTCATTTATTTGCGAAGGAAGTTCTACAAAGTCGCGTTCAACATTGGAAACTCCCGGGTAGTGTACGTCGCACATGAAACTGTGCAAGGCATGTCCAAATTCATGGAACATAGTTGTTACATTGTCAATGCTTTGCAAAGCAGGTTTGTCACCGCTTGCAGTTGTCATGTTGCATACGTTTACAACCACTGGCAGAACTCGTTCATTGCCGTTATAGCTCTGATCTCTGAAACCTGTACACCAGGCTCCGGCTCCTTTACCGTCACGCGGGTAATAGTCGCTGTAGAAGAGGGCAAGTACTTTACCATCTTTATCGATCACTTCCCATGACTGAGCTGTTTTTTCATACACAGGGAATTTATCTGTACATTCTCTGAAAGTCAAGCCATAAAGTTTATTTGCTACATAGAAGATACCTTTCAGTACATTGTTGATTTCAAGGTATTCTGAAACTTTATCTTCATCGATAGCATATTTGGCTTGTTTAGCTTTATTAAGATAGTACATATAGTCCCATCCTTCCGGCTCGAAGTTATAGCCATCTTTCTTTATTTCAGCACGTATATCATTCAGCTCTTCTTTAGCTTTTTCTACAGCAGGAGTCCATACCTGGTCGAGCAAGCGGTATACATTCTGTTCGTTTTTTGCCATACGATTGTCGAGGGCAAGAGAAGCATAATCTTCATATCCCATCAGCTTAGCTTTTTGTAAGCGTAAAGTAACCAGTTTGCGGGATATTTCTTTATTGTCATACTGGTTGTTCTGATTTCCTCGATTGTAATATGCATCATATACGCGATGACGCAATTCACGGTTTTTACAGTATTGTAGAACAGGGTTACAGCTTGGACGCTGCATATTGAACATCCATTTTCCTTTCTGTCCGTTTTCTTCTGCCATTTTAGCGGCAGCTTCGATATTTGCTTCTGGAAGTCCTTCCAGTTCTTCCAGTTTGTCGACTGTAACAAATGTGTTATTGGTTTCGTGCATCAGGTTTTGGCTGAATGTAAGTTCCAGCAGTGATATTTCACTGTTCAGCTTACGTAATTCGGCTTTCTGCTCATCATTTAATCCAGCGCCGCCACGGATAAAACGCTTGTACACATTTTCCAGTAGTTTGGTCTGTTCTTTATCTAATCCAAATTTTTTCTGATTGTCGTAAACTTCTTTCACTTTTGCAAAAAGCAATGGATTCAAGTAAATATCATCGCTGTGTGCAGAAAATAATGGAGACAGTTCTTTTTCCAAAGCGCGAGTCTCTTCGGTTGAGTTGCTACTAGCGATAGGTCCGAAAACATATTCTACTTTAGTAAGCAGTTCTCCACTGCGGTCGAGTGCAACGATAGTGTTTTCGAAGTCGGGTACTGCGCGATTTCGGATAATAGCATTGATTTCCTGTTTCTGTTCTTCCATTCCTTTCAGGAACGCTTCACGGTAGTTGTCGATAGTAATTTTTTCGAATGGAGCAATTTCATACGGAGTACCATACGATTCTGATAGAAATGGATTGGTACTTTGTGCCATGCTGCTTCCTCCCAATGCCAGAGCGAAGGCGGCTGTGAATAAACATTTCTTCATTTTGTTAAAATAGGTATGTTAATTGTTGTAATCTTTGAGCGCAAATATAACGAAATGTCAGGAATTTAACAAGTGGGGCAGATTGCCAGTTTTTATATTTGATGCTTTTCGTTTTTAGGTAAGTGTATAATTCTTTCTGTATAGGTTAGAGAAACTCTATGTTTTAGTCGACGAATCTCTTAGATTTTTACGTTGCTCCTTATTTACTTATGCTAATTTTAAGGTAAATCATATCTTTCAATTGTTTACCTGCTTCAAAAATCGGATGCTCATAATTGTCGGTGAAAAAGTTGGGTATCCGATGTGAATATGCAAATCCGCAATTCTTGTAGAAGGCTATAGTTATAGGAGAGTCTCCGGTTCCGACAAGCATTGTATGGCATCGGGCTTTATAATGTTTCAGAAGAAAGAATATCAACTTTTTTCCATATCCCTGACGCTGGAACTGTGGATAGACAGCAATGTTTTTGATTTCGTAGATACCTTTACCTTCTTCGGTTATAACGCATGAAGCTTTTATCTCATTGTTTTCAGCTAGAACGAACATGTCTCCGCGTTTTAAATAGCGATCGATCATGGATTCTTGCTCATCAGCAAGGAGCAGTAAATCGAGATATTGCTTTTTGTTGTAGAAAATAGGATATATATTTATCATATTCAGTTTTTATGTAAATGGCTTGATGTGCTATAAAATACTTTTTTTATTGAAGTCATAAAATTAGATAGCTGTAGCTTATTCAACAAGTATAAACTGAATTTTATAGTTCTGTATTAAAATAATATTTATTAGAACCGTTTTATGTATATAGACTTGTACGATACTTCAGTTGTTGGATGCTCCAATAAAACAGATAGAGATTCTAATTCAGAATATAAAAAAAGTGTAAACCTCGCAAATGCTTGATTTACACTTCTTATTGGCGGAGAAACAGGCTCTCGAACCTACATATTCAAGAAATATCATAAAATTGCAAATCATTAATAATCAAGCACTATTTGGAGTACATAGTAAATCTAAATCTTTCTGAATATCTTTTGCTATTCCAAATATTGGGTGTATATTTGGGTGTAGAATTTCAAACGCACCCAATTATGAATATCAAACGAAACATCATTTTTGCATTGGAAAGCCGGAAGAAGAACGGTGTGCCAATCGTGGAGAACGTGCCTATCCGTATGCGTGTCATATACGCAAGTCAGCGCATTGAGTTTACAACGGGTTACCGCATTGATGTAGCCAAGTGGGATGCTGACAAGCAGCGAGTGAAGAACGGGTGTACCAACAAACTAAAGCAAAGTGCATCTGAAATCAATGCCGATCTGCTGAAATACTATACCGAAATTCAAAACGTGTTCAAGGAATTTGAGGTACAGGAAGCCATGCCCACTACCCAACAGCTAAAGGACGCATTCAACCTGCGGATGAAAGATACAAGTGAAGACCAGGAAGACGTAAAGATAAGTTTTTGGGAGGTATTCGATGAATTTGTAAAAGAATGCGGCAACCAGAATAACTGGACTGAATCCACATACGAAAAGTTTGCAGCCGTTAAAAATCACCTCAAGGAGTTCAAGGAAGATTTAACCTTTGAATATTTCAATGAATTCGGACTGAACGAATATGTCAATTTCCTGCGCGACAAAAAGGATATGAGGAACAGTACCATCGGTAAACAAATGGGATTCCTCAAATGGTTCCTGCGGTGGAGCTTCAAGAAAGACTATCACCAGAATATAGCATACGATACGTTCAAACCGAAATTGAAAACCACCCCCAAGAAGGTAATCTTCCTGACATGGGAAGAACTGAACAGACTTAAAGACTATCAGATACCCAAAGACAAACAGTATCTGGAACGTGTCCGGGATGTTTTCCTGTTCTGTTGCTTTACCAGTCTGCGTTATTCAGATGTTCGCAACCTAAAGAGAAGTGATGTCAAGTCCGACCATATAGAAGTCACCACCGTTAAAACGGCAGATAGTCTGAGTATTGAACTGAACAAGTACAGTAAAGCCATACTTGAAAAATACAAGGACATCCATTTTGAAAACCACATGGTATTGCCTGTTATCAGCAATCAGAAAATGAATGATTATCTGAAAGAACTGGGAGAACTGGCAGAAATTAACGAACCTATACGTGAAACCTACTATAAAGGGAATGAGCGCATAGATGAAGTTACCCCGAAATACGCATTGCTCAGTACTCATGCAGGAAGAAGAACATTCATCTGTAATGCGCTGGCTCTCGGTATTCCGGCACAGGTTGTAATGAAATGGACAGGACACAGTGATTATAAAGCCATGAAGCCCTACATTGACATAGCCGATGATATTAAGGCTAATGCAATGAACAAGTTTAACCAACTATAAAAGTATCAGTCTGTTTCACAGATTATCCATTATTAGAGTTATCTTTGTTAAGTAATAGTTAGTAATATGGAAAATAACAACGAACATAATATAAAGAAAGGTCATTTTGATGCCTTTGTCCATGCTGTCGGTTCGGAAATAGAACAGGCACAAGTCCGGCTCATTACCGCAGCCAATGCCCAGATGTTGTTCCATTACTGGAAAATGGGCAATTATATACTGTACCACCAAAACCTGCATGGCTGGGGTGGTAAAATTATCAAGAGGTTGGCACAGGCAATCAGATTCAATTATCCTGAAAAGAAGGGATATTCGGAGCGTAATCTTACTTATATGTGCCAGTTTGCCCGTTTATATCCGTTAAATGTACTTCGTAGTTTTATTGAAACAGATTCAATACTGTCAGTCCCTAATATTCAAAACATTACTAATGAAGTCCTTAAACTCAACAGCGGGCAATTTACGCAGGAGCTTACTGCGCAAATACAATCAGCTGATAATCAATCTTTAGAAATTACGCAGGAGGTTCCTGCGCAATTTCAGAATGTAGAAAAAACAGTAGCAACCATCTATAAAATAAAAATAGAGGATATAGAAGATTTATTCTTGGCGTCACCGATTGCAAGAATAAATTGGGCAAGCCATATGGTCATACTCAATAATCCGCTACCATTAGGTGTAAGGTATTGGTATATGAAACAATCTGTAGAAATGGGTTGGAGCAGTAATGTGCTGAAAATGCAGATTGAAAGTAATCTGTATGACAGACAAATCAAGAGTAACAAGGTAAACAACTTCACTGCCACACTTCCGGCACCTCAAAGCGATCTTGCCAATTATCTGTTAAAAGACCCGTATATCTTTGACTTGGCAGGAGCAAAGGAAAAGGCTGACGAAAGGGATATAGAAGAACAGTTGGTAAAGCATGTAACCCATTACTTGCTGGAAATGGGTAACGGCTTTGCTTTTGTTGCCAGACAAAAACATTTCCAGATTGGGGACAGTGACTTTTTCGCCGACCTGATTCTATATAATATCAAGCTCCACGCCTATGTCGTCGTGGAATTGAAAGCAACGCCATTCAAACCGGAATATGCAGGGCAGTTAAATTTCTATATCAATGTTGTAGATGATAAACTGAGGGGAGAAAATGATAACAAGACCATCGGTCTTTTGCTGTGCAGGGGTAAGGATGAGGTCGTGGCACAATATGCCTTGGCTGGATATGACCAGCCGATAGGTATCAGCGACTATCAATTGAGCAAGGCAGTACCCGAAAATCTGAAATCTGCCCTACCGAGTATAGAAGAAGTGGAAGAAGAACTGACCTTATTCCTTGACAAGGACAAGAACCCATAATATAAAGTATATGGCAGGAAAGATACAGACGATGATTCCCCAATATGGAGAACTTAACAGAATATACAGAGACTATATAGATAATTACGCTTTTTCTTTTGACAGGCAGAAATTCATATCGGATTTCTATCAGGAGTATAATGACATGAAATCCTTTGAAGCCGCTATCCTTGAACTGGTGCTTGACAAGCAAAAAGAGCAATACACCTTGATACTCAACAGTCTGAAAACTGAAATAGAAAAGAGCATACAGGCTTATGAGATACGCCCGTTAAGTGACAGAGCCATAGAACGTGCTTGCTATCAGCACATGGAAAGGTATTCTCAGGAAATTGAAGCCCAGCTGGATGTTACAAGAAGTCTGAGCAAGCCGCTGAATGAAGCCAACAACAGGTATGATTCCATTGGTTACAGGGAGCATACAGCCGAAGAGGAAAAACAGGCAGAGAAAGAATATGAACGCTGCAAGGCTGAATATGACAGGGAAAAAGCCAAACTGAACAAACTCTATGACCAGCAAAAGGCTACAAGAACAGAGGCATTCCAATATATGAAGAACTGTTGTGCGGACATATACCGTCAAAGCTGCCTTTTTCTGGATATATTGAAGAAATACATTCCTGACGGAAAGCAAGAGAATAAATCAAGCGAGCCAATCAGTCAGCAGGAAACGACAGAAGAACAACAGGAATATTTCAGCATGAAATTACTTTCGCTCATTCATGAGGTGTGCAAAGGAGAACAGTTCGAAGAAATTTCCGCACCAGATTTCTATGCCAATATGAATCTTCACCCCTGCAACTGTAAGCTGAAAATAAAACCGAGAGAGAAAATACGTGTATGCTATCTGATATTCCTGATGAGCGAGAAACTCTCCAAACAGGACAGGGACAAATGGAAAGACAGAATACTGAAACTGCTGGATATTGACGACAGCTACTACAAATCCAAGTACAAGGAGCCTGTTTCAGATTTCCCCAGTGACAGCAACCAAAATTTCGCCAAGGAAATGGAACATATATTCAGATAATCCGTGATATATCCTGATACTTTACGAAAGTTCCACTTTTACCACTCAAAATAATTTTTGAGTGGTATTTTTGTTTTCTGATATTCAATAAGATACAATGATATTCAGTTTGTACCGTCCCCATCCTTACCACTCATAACCCTACCTAATTTTGCATCGTTCGAGAACAGAAATAACAGCCAGTGCGCAGGGCTGATTGTTTAACGACTAAATAGATTGGACGATGACAAATATCCAAGAATTATTATCAAAACCCGTCTGGCAAATGACAGGCGAAGAATTCATATTCCTGAGTAAGCACGCTTCAGGTCAGGCCGAAGCATTGCCGCAACCCGTTACAGACACGGAAAAGAAGTATGTGTACGGAATACTCGGTATAGCCAAACTGTTCGGGTGCAGTCTGCCCACTGCCAACCGCATAAAGAAAAGCGGTAAGATAGACAAGGCGATTACCCAGATAGGGCGCAAGATTATAGTTGATGCAGAACTGGCTCTTGAACTTGCCGGAAAGAAAACAGGAGGACGGAAATAATGGGAGGTATGCTTATGGACTATATGAGAGAAATAAAGGAAATATCTGCAGAACAGGCGATAATCCTTTGGCAAGCCTCACGTCTGAGCCTATCGAAAATCTATGAGAAAGCACCTGAGATTTTAAAAGTGCAAGGTTCGGTCATTGGCACACTGGGCAATTTCAGTGCATCCATAGGCAAAGCCAAAAGTAAAAAGACTTTCAATGTGTCGGCTATTGTAGCCGCCTCATTGAAAAACGGTACGGTACTACGGTATGTGGCAGAACTTCCGGAGAACAAAAGGAAAGTCCTTTATGTGGACACGGAACAAAGCCATTATCACTGCCTGAAAGTCATGAAACGTATTTTACGGCTGGCCGGTCTTCCTGATGACAGGGACAATGAACATCTGGAGTTTCTCGCTTTGAGGAAATACACGCCCGAACAGCGCATCAGGATTGTCGAACAGGCTATCTATAATACACCGGACATAGGGCTTGTAATCATAGACGGCATCCGTGATATGGTATATGACATCAACAGTCCGGGAGAATCGACACGCATCATATCCAAGTTGATGCAGTGGACGGATGACAGGCAAATACACATCCATACGATACTCCACCAGAACAAAGGCGATGAAAACGCAAGAGGGCATATCGGTACGGAGCTGAACAACAAGGCGGAAACCGTTCTGCTGGTGGAAAAGGACAAGAGCAACGGGGATATAAGCAATGTTTCAGCCATGCACATCCGTGCAATGGATTTCGAGCCTTTCGCTTTCCGTATCAACGACAATGCATTGCCTGAACTCATAGAGGGGTACAGACCCGAAGCGAAGAAACCCGGAAGACCGGAAGAGGAAAAGTTCGACCCTTACAGGCATATTACCGAACAACAGCACCGCATAGCACTAGAAGCGGCTTTCGGACTGAAAGAGGAATACGGCTACAAGGATCTGGAAACCGCCTTAATCAAGTCTTATATGTCAGTAGGTGTAAAACTGAACCATCAAAAGGCGGTATCACTTATCACCATGCTCCGGAACAAACGGATGATAGTACAGGAGAACGGCAGGAAATACACGTTCAAGCCAGACTTTCACTATTAGACCGTCTAACCTGTAATCACTTCACTTTATTCGGCAGGTCTATATATTAAGGATAAAGCGAAGCGATTGCAGAGAATGTAAAACCGCTTCACTTTATTACCGTATCCTATATATACGAAAATAAAGTGAAGTGATTATACAGACCGTACTTCATAAAAAGGTACGGGCGAAAAGAGAAATAAATATTCCAACCATTATTCAAACACTCATCTTATTATGGATATACAAACAGCAAAACAAATCAGGATAGCGGATTTTCTGTACAGTTTGGGACATTCTCCCGTCAAGCAGCAAGGTATCAACCTGTGGTATAAATCCCCGTTACGGGAAGAGACAGAGCCCTCGTTCAAAATAAATACCGAACGCAACCAATGGTATGATTTTGCAATTGGTAAAGGTGGAAATATCATTGCACTGGCACAGGAACTCTACTATTCCGACTATGTACCTTATCTTCTACAGAAAATCGAGGAACAGACTCCGCACATCCGTCCCGTATCTTTCTCTTTTGGCAAGCAGTCATTTTCCGAACCGAGTTTTCAGGAGTTGGACATTGTACAGCTGACTTCTCCTGCCCTGCTTGCCTATCTACAGGAAAGAGGGATAAACACGGCACTGGCGAAAAGAGAATGTAAGGAAGCCCGTTTCACCCACAACGGCAAACGTTATTTCGCCATTGCTTTTCCGAACATATCGGGTGGATATGAAATCCGCAACCGATATTTCAAGGGATGTATCGCACCAAAAGAAATATCCCATATCAGACAGTCAGGAAAGCCAAGGAGTGCATGTTACGTTTTTGAGGGATTTATGGATTACCTTTCCTTTCTGACCTTAAGACTGGAAAGCTGTCCGCAATCACCCGACTTCGACAGACAGGATTACATAGTTCTTAATTCCGTAGCCAATGTTCCCAAGGCACTCTATCCGTTGGGAAGCTATGAGCGCATCCACTGTTTCTTTGACAATGACCGTGCAGGAATGGAAGCAATACAGCAAATCAGAAAGGAGTATGATGCTACCCGGTATATACGTGACGCCTCGCAAATCTACAGTGGATGTAAAGATCTGAACGAATATTTACAGAAACGAATAGCCGATAGGAAAGAGCAAGCGCAATCTGTCAAAAAGAGGAATGATACGCTATCCAAGAAACCGAAAGGCTTCCGGTTATAGCCCACTATAACTACACGCTTCGCTTTCGTAGTTGTGGGCTCTCCCGAGGGGATTAGGGCTTTGCCCTAATGACCCACTCAGGGCGTTTCACCCCTGAGAACCCCGAGCAAAGAGTGACCCTCTCTTTGCAATCTCCGCTTATGGGTTACCCCTAAGAACCCCTCTGCGAAAGCGAGCAAAGTAAATCAATTGTAAACAAAGGAAAGAAGCTATGGCAACAAAATCAAGCATACATATCAAGCCTTGCAACATCGCATCGAGCGAGGCACACAACCGAAGGACTGCCGAGTATATGCGTAATATCGGGGAGTCCAGAATCTATGTCGTTCCCGAACTTTCCACCGATAACGAACAGTGGATAAATCCCGACTTCGGCACTCCCGAACTGCGAACTCATTATGACAATATCAAGCAAATGGTCAAGGAAAAGACCGGACGTGCCATGCAGGAAAAGGAAAGGGAACGCAAGGGAAAGAATGGAAAGATTATCAAGGTGGCGGGATGTTCACCCATCCGTGAAGGAGTATTGCTCATCAGACCGGATACCACACTGGCTGATGTACGCAAATTCGGTGAAGAGTGTCAAAGACGCTGGGGCATCACTCCGCTACAAATTTTCCTGCACAAAGACGAAGGGCATTGGCTGAACGGTCAGCCGAAAGCGGAAGACAAAGAGAGCTTCCAAGTCGGTAACAGATGGTTCAAACCAAATTATCATGCTCATGTCGTATTCGACTGGATGAACCATGAAACTGGAAAGAGCCGAAAGCTCAATGACGAGGATATGGCAACCATGCAGACCCTTGCTTCCGATATTCTCCTGATGGAACGTGGACAGGCAAAAGCTGTCACAGGTAAAGAGCATCTGGAACGAAATGATTTCATCATTGAGAAGCAGAAAGCCGAACTGCAACGTATAGAGGAAACCAAGCGACACAAGGAACAACAAGTAAGCCTTGCCGAACAGGAACTCAAACAGGTAAAAGCAGAGATACGCACGGACAAACTAAAGAAAACAGCCACCAATGCTGCTACCGCCATAGCAAGCGGTGTAGGTTCTCTTTTCGGAAGCGGTAAGCTGAAAGAACTGGAACATCACATCGAGCAGCTACATCAGGAAATTACCAAACGGGACAAAGCTACTGATGAATTAAAAATTCAGATACAACAAATACAGGAACAGCATAGCAGACAAATTCGTAATCTTCAAAGAATACATAATCAAGAACTTGAAGCCAAAGACAAGGAAATATCACGATTGAGCACCTTGCTTGAAAAAGCCCACAAATGGTTTCCCATGTTCAAAGAGATGTTGAGAATGGAAAAATTATGCGCTGTTATCGGGTTTACCAAAGACATGATAGAAAACCTCTTGACAAAGAAAGAATCCATACAATGTAGTGGCAAAATTTATTCCGAAGAACACAGGTGGAAATTTGACATCAAGAATGATATTTTTAGGGTTGAGAAACATCCGATGGATAGTGGTAAGCTTATGCTGACCATAAACCGACAACCCATAGTACAATGGTTTAAGGAACAATGGGAAAAGTTACAGCAGAATCTACGTAACTCGGTGCAGAGAGAGCAAAAATCCAGAGGATTTAGAATATAGAATAGCCTATTATTAATAAAATCAAGTATCTATGCATCCAAACAGATTGTTTTTATTACAGAATCAAAATCCTAAGAATTTATAAAAAATGAAGCCTAAAGAAGTTTTGGAAAAATGGATAGATTGCTTTAACAAAGCAGATGCTTATCATATAGCAGAGCTGTATGCTACTAATGCAGTAAATCATCAAGTCGCAAACGAACCAATAATTGGTAAAGAATCAATCTACAAAATGTTTGTGAATGAATTTGCCACTGCTAAAATGGTTTGTATGGTGGAAAATATTTTTGAAGATGGCGAATGGGCTATCATGGAATGGAAAGACTCTCTTGGACTTCGTGGATGCGGATTTTTTCATGTAAAAGATAACAAAATCGTCTTTCAAAGAGGGTATTGGGATAAACTTTCATTCTTGAAGCAACACAATCTTCCAATTGAATAAGTACTATCAGAATACGGACTGGGAAATTGAAATACCCAGTCCGAGTTATATAATGAATTTTACTTGTTAAACTATTTAAAGTCAGTTGGATAACAAACCATACCTTTCACATTCTCAGTAGCTCCAGGTATTAATTCAGCCACCATGCAATATTCATGAGAGACTTCGAAAGGAAATTCAATTCCTAAATCGATAGCCTTGCGATAGCCAAATCGAGGATAATACTCTTTATGCCCCAATACGACTGCTGTGCCGTAACCCAAAAGTGCTGCCCTCTGATGGGCTTACTGAATCAACATCCCCCCCCAATTCCCTTACGCTGGAATTCCGGCAAGACTGCCAATGGAGCTACACTCAGGGATGTGACAGACTGGGTGTCACTATCTATCTTTACTTCTGTAAGTAAGATATACCAGACAATTTGTTTTTCTGTCATTTTCTTGTTCTTATCTAATTGTTAGGCTCATTGTTGTTATACATTGTTTAATTATAGATAAATCGTGAATATCCTTCTCTCTTAAATCGTAGCCCGAATGGAATACTTGTTGCCCTTTTGCAGAAATGCAAGGGATGCTTCTGCCTTCAAAGACTGCTGTTCCAAAATAGTCCGGTTGAAATTCATACCAGCCTCCATCCAAGTCGGCTTGTTTGGAAGTGCCGTCCGCATTCAAGACAAAAGGATGGATATCAATATAGCCTAATTCTTTGCTATACAGTTCCACACGGGTGGGCAACCAATTTGTTTCAATTTGATATCCTCTCTCCTGCAAAAGATCAAGGAGTTGGTCTGTATAATTGGCATCAAAATCAATGTCAATATCTCTATGCAAGCGGGTTTGCTGTCCGTACAAGACATCCACTCCCCAGCCTCCATCCAACCAAAACTGCATGTCCAGGCTTTCCAACAAGTCCAAAACTTGAAATAACTCTGTAATCGTAGTGTGTTCTTTCTTTGTCATATAATAATTCTTTAATAAATAATACTATGCGTAATTATCCAACTGCTTGATTGAAGAAATAAAATTTGCACCCACTCCAATCAGAAAGATAACCCATCCGCTGATCATAAAGACGGATGTGATACCCCATGCTTCCACCCAATATCCTGAAGCTACGATACCCAGCATTGATGGAAAGGTACTCAAACTAAAGATGAGAGAAAAAGTCCGTCCAAGCATGTCCGAAGCCAAGTTCTGCTGAATAATAGCGATGAAAAGCGCATGGTAAATGGAATAGGCTATGCCTCCTGTAAATGTTAGGCAAACAAAACCTATAAATGCGCTTGATGGTAAATAACTGGCGCTAATCAGATACAATCCCAATATCACATAAGCCGTATGCATCACTAATGTTTGCTTGCTTTTCAAAGCCTTACAGGCAAGTACTAAACCGCCCAACAATGCCCCTGAGCCCCAACCCATTTCCACAACTCCCATTTGCAAAATGTTTCCGTTGAAATGCAGAAGCGTCATAAAAGGAAATAACGTAAAAACAGGCATAAGGACAAAAGTCACCAGCGTAAAGCATACGAATAAAGGCAAAATGCCCATTGTACGCCGCAAGGTATGCCAACATTCCGTCAGTTCTTTTTTGAAATCTGGAAGAACTTTCGTTTTTTGAAGAGAAGGAATCTGGACACAAAGTAAGGTCAGACAAGCAGCAACAGCTCCGATCACATCTATGAGCAGAATATACTGTATGGGAAGCCAAACAACGAGGCTTGCCCCTACAACGGGAGCTATCACCTCACTGAAGGATTGAATGGAATGGTACAAACCTGATACCCTGACAAGATGGTGCTTGGGAACCAGTAGAGGGATGCTTGCCTGTAAAGCAGGTGCATGAAACGTACTGCCTATTGAACGACAAGCAGTCAATAGATAAAAAAAAGAAAGGTCTTTATAACCCTTGGTTATCACAATAAAAAGACATAGGGTACAGAACGCGATGAACAAGTCCGAATAAAACATCGTTTTCTTTCGATTCCATCTGTCAACATAGACCCCGGCAAACAAGCCTAATACAAATTGTGGTAAAAATCCAGCTAAAATAGCCAGAGATAAAGCTGTCGGGGATTTAAATTCGTTGCTAATCCAAAAAATAATGGAGAAGCCAACAATCGTACTTGTTAAAATAGATATGAGTTGGCCTATTCCTATCACGGCCAAAGTTGATTTCCAATGATTCATTGTGCTAATATTTCATGCGTTTATAGATAAGTACTTTCGTACATTAAGCAAAACGAAATTCTATCCACACAAAAAACTTGTATTATAATCCACTCCTGACGTTGGAATACAATAACAAATACTTTCAGGACGATGTAAAGTCCTGAAAAATCAAAGTGAATGGATAGATAAATATTAGTCTTTTCTCATCGGATTCTTTTAATATCGCTACTCTTTTATTATGTAGTGGTTGTATTATCTTAAATAAAACAAAAACACCCGACTTTACATTCTTGGGTGCAAAACTGGGTGTTTGTTTTGCAATCTGCTGATTTTCAGCGTTTGTTGCGGAGAGACAGGGATTCGAACCCCGGGTACCTCGCGGTACAACGGTTTTCAAGACCGCCGCAATCGACCACTCTGCCACCTCTCCAAAACTCTTTTGTAAGAGTGCTTCCTTTCAAAAGCGATGCAAAGGTACGTAAAATTTTGTAATAAGCAAGCATTTGGGTAAAAAAAGTTTTTAGAGAGGTGGCTTTTGATAATAAATACATATCTTTGTAAAATTAATAACACTTAGAAAACTTGATTATGAATAAGGCGATTATTACTGTAGTAGGTGGAGATACAGTGGGTATCATAGCAAAGGTATGTTCTTATCTTGCTAAAAATAATGTAAACATATTGGATATTTCTCAGACTATTGTTCAGGAGTATTTTAATATGATGATGATTGTAGATCTGGCGAATATAGAAAAGCCTTTCGAGCAAATAGTAACTGAACTGGTAGAAGCCGGAAATGAAATCGGAGTACAGGTGAAATGCCAGCGTGAGGAAATATTCAATAAAATGCATCGTATCTAAAAAACAGTATTGCTATGATTAATATATCCGAGGTTCTCGAAACCAATAAGATGATAGAGAAAGAAAATCTGGATGTACGTACCATTACTATGGGAATAAACTTGTTGGACTGTGCCGACAGTAATCTGGATGTTCTCTGTCAGAATATATATAATAAGATGACCCGCTTTGCTAAAAATCTGGTAAAAACGGGAGAGGATATTGCCAAGGAGTATGGAATTCCTATCGTAAACAAACGTATTTCTATTACTCCTATAGCATTGGTTGGCGGTACTGCATGCCATACTCCGGATGATTATGTAAAGATAGCACAGACATTAGACCGGGTTGCAGAAGAATTGGGAGTGAATTTTATCGGAGGATATTCTGCTATTGTTTCGAAAGGCATGACCCGAAGCGATGAATTGCTTATTCGTTCTATTCCTAAGGCTTTGGCTTGTACGGAACGTATTTGCAGCTCAGTGAATGTGGGATCGACTAAAACAGGCATCAATATGGATGCTGTTCGCCTTATGGGAGAAATAATCAAGGAGACTGCGGAATTGACTAAGGAGCGTGATTCTTTGGGATGTGCTAAACTGGTCGTATTGTGTAATGCTCCCGATGATAATCCATTTATGGCAGGAGCTTTTCATGGAGTATCGGAAGACGATGCTATTATAAATGTTGGTGTCAGCGGACCGGGCGTTGTGAAATACGCATTGGAACAAGTACGTGGTGAAGGTTTTGAGGTACTTTGTGAAACTATCAAGCGTACAGCCTTTAAGATTACACGTGTCGGACAGCTGGTTGCACAGGAAGCTTCTCGCCGTTTGGGCGTTCCTTTCGGTATCATTGATTTGTCACTTGCTCCAACTCCGGCTATTGGTGATAGTGTAGCCGAAATATTACAGGAGATTGGTTTGGAACATCCGGGAGCACCTGGAACCACAGCTGCTCTTGCTTTGTTGAACGATCAGGTAAAGAAAGGTGGAGTAATGGCTTCATCGTATGTTGGAGGGCTAAGTGGAGCATTTATTCCTGTCAGTGAAGATCAGGGTATGATAAATGCAGTAGAAGCCGGTGCTTTAACTTTGGAAAAACTGGAGGCGATGACTTGTGTTTGTTCAGTAGGTTTGGATATGATTGCTATCCCAGGAACTACATCTGCTGCAACTATTTCGGGTATTATTGCCGATGAAACAGCTATTGGTATGATTAACCAGAAAACCACCGCCGTGCGTATTATTCCTGTAGTGGGTAAAGAGGTTGGTGATACTGTTGAGTTTGGTGGATTGCTGGGATATGCTCCTGTGATGCCTGTCAACCGTTTTAGCTGTGAGGCTTTTGTAAATCGTAAGGGACGTATTCCTGCGCCGATTCATAGCTTTAAAAATTAATTATTGCTTTTTATATGAGAGATCAGCCGGATTCGATAGAAAAGAATTCGGCTGATTTTTTTTGTTTCGAGAGACAAGCGAGTCTTTATATTTCAATAATAAAATGCAATTAATTATTTTACTTGTGTGTTTTATTTGGTCTTCTGAAAGTATTTTGAAGGCAGGTTAAGATCTTATTTGAAAAAGAATTATAAAACTATCGGGGTATTTCTAAATGTTATCATTATTTATTGGTTAAAAATGAAAATATTTTACTGATATTCTTGTTGATTTTAAAATTAAATTCTTTCTTTGCGGAAAACAAAAATAAACTTTAACTAAACCTATTAAAGTCAATTATTGTATTTAATTATTGCATCCGGGTGATAATAATACTTTGATAGTTAACCTTAATTTTTTTATGAAAAAGAATCAATTTTGTCGGGAGGTGAACTCTCCTTGGACAAGGAGACTTTTACACTCTGTCCCCATTGCCCTTAGTTTGTTTGTCGCAATTAGTTCTGCAGCAGAAGTAATGGCTGCGAATGTTACTGAAGTTTCTGTATCTCAGTAAGTTACAGAATTTACTGGTACTGTTGTCGATGTAAATGGTGATCCGTTGATTGGAGTAAATGTAGTAGAAAAAGGTACTGAAAATGGTGCTATAACGGATTTTGAAGGAAACTTTTCTTTAAGCTTATCATCTCCGAATGCTGTTTTAGTTTTTTCTTATATAGGCTATGTATCACAGGAGGTTTCGGCTAAAAATCAAAATGGTGCAAAGATAGTCCTGAAAGAAGATACTGAAACTTTGGATGAAGTTGTTGTTATTGGTTATGGAGCTGTTCGTAAGGCTGATGTAGCAGGAGCGGTTGCTGTACTTGATAATAAAAGCTTTAAGGATCAGCCTATAACGCAGGTTTCGGATGCTTTGCAAGGACGTGTTTCTGGTGTACAAGTGGAAAACAGTGGTGTGCCAGGCGGTAGCGTAAAGATTCGTGTGCGCGGTTCTGGTTCTATTAATAAAAGTAATGATCCTTTGTATGTAGTGGATGGTATTGTACGGGAAAGTGGTTTGGATGGCATTAATCCAGAGGATATACAGTCTATGCAAGTCTTAAAAGATGCTTCTTCTACAGCTATCTATGGTTCTCGTGGTTCAAACGGTGTTGTATTGGTTACGACTAAGACAGGGTTGGCTGGAGCTACTCAAGTAACTTTGGATGCCTCGTTTGGAGTTGCAAATGTATATAAACGCTATGATTTGCTTAATTCACGTGAATATGCTCAGGCTTTGGTCGATGCTGGAAAGAAAACGCAAGATGAGATGTCTGTTTATTTGAATGGTACGAATCCAGGAATAGACTGGCAGGATGAAATTTTCCGTACAGGTATTACTCAGAATTATAAAGTAGCGGTATCGTCAGGTAATGATAAGACTCAGTTCTATTTGTCCGGCAACTATATGGGACAGACTGGAGTTGTAATAGAGTCGAAGAATGAACGCTATCAGGCTAAAGCTAATGTTACGTCACAAGTTACTCCATGGCTGCATGTGACGGCAGATGTCAATGCTTCGCATAATATACGTAAAGGAGGATCTTTTGCTACTGGAAAAGATAATCCGATCTGGATTGCCATGAACTATTCTCCTACTATGCAGATGATGGATGGTAATAATTATGCGAAGGATCCTATTAACTCCATAGCCAGCAATCCTGTAGGTATTTTGCGTTTGCAAGGTGGAGAAACTATGACTGATGTGTTTACCGGACACGTAGATTTGCGTTTTAATCTTGCAAAAGGACTGACTTTTACGACAACTAACGGTGTTGACTATTACGATGCCAAATCATACAGTTTTTCTTCTAAACGGGTGAATCCGTCGAACAGCATGGGAAATAGTGATACCTACCGTATGATGTTGCAGAGTTCTAATAACTTTACTTACATGGGTAAGTGGAATAAGCACTCGCTGACATCTACTGCCGTATACGAAGTAACGAAGTATGAGGAACGTCTGATGAATATTTCCGGAAAAAATCTTTTGACGGAATCTGTCGGTTGGTGGGATGCAAGTATGGCTCAAAGTCGCGATGTAAGTAATGGTATACAGAACTGGGCACTGGTTTCCGGAGTAGCGCGTGTGATGTATAATTATAACGACCGTTATCAGCTGACAGGTACTTTCCGTGCTGACGGTTCTTCTCGCTTCTCTAAAAATAAATGGGGATTCTTTCCTTCTGTAGCTGCTGCCTGGACTATCAGTAATGAAAAGTTCATGAAGAATGTCAAGGCTGTACAAGACTTGAAACTGCGTGCTAGTTTTGGTATCGTGGGTAATCAGGCTATTGATCCGTATTCTACTTTAGGACTGATGACGCAGACTAAATATAATTTTGGAACAAGCAGTGACTATGTCGGTTATTGGGCTAATGATATTGCAACTCCTGAACTTACATGGGAAAAGACTCGCCAGTTTGATGTTGGTCTGGATTTTTCAATGTTCAATCACCGTTTGTCAATGAGTGTCGATTACTTTGATAAGCGCACTACCGATGCTTTGCTTAAAAAGACAATGCCTAATTATAAAGGTGGTGCAAGTTATTGGGTGAATGATGGAGAAATCAGTAACCGAGGTGTAGATATATCACTGACTGCACATTTGATTCAGCATAAGAATTTTACCTGGTCGACAACTGTAAACGGAACTTATCTGAAGAATCGTGTAGAAAAACTTGCTGGAGGTGAAAACTATTATTTCTTCGGCTCAAAGCCGGCTTCAGGTATGGTGGATGAGGCTAGTATCATTAAGCCGGGATATGCAATCGGATCTTTCTATGGTTATATCTGGACAGGGCTTGATGAATCTGGTAAGGATACTTATCAGGATATGGATAATAGCGGAACAATTGATGGATCCGATCGTCGGGTTATCGGAAAGGCAACTCCTGACTTTACTGTAGGATGGAATAATACATTGACTTACAAAAATTGGGATCTTAACTTATTCTTCAACGGAGCCTTCGGAGCTGACAGATTGAATCTGGCACGTTTTACAATGGCTTCAATGGTAGGCGATTCTCGTTTTATTACATTACGTGAGGCTTATACTGATAATTTTGATAAGGTGGGACAGTCGGCTATATATCCGGGGCTGAAGGTGGCTGGAAATAATTATCAGGCTGTATCTACCAAGTGGGTTGAAGATGCTAGCTATGTAAGACTGGAAAATATCAGTTTATCGTATAATCTGTCGAAAAAAGTAACAAAGTTTGCCGATATCCGTTTGACACTAAGCTGCCAGAATCTCTTTACTATTACCGGTTATAAGGGTATGGATCCGGTTGGAACAACTTTCTCTAATGATAATGTGGATGTGGATGCAGGTATTGATATGGGAGCTTATCCTACTCCTCGTACTTTTACCTTCGGTGTGCGCATGAACTTTTAACCTTTAATCAAATTGATATGATATGAAAACAAAGATATTTCTGGGCTGTATCATGGCAGCTTCATTGATAACTGTTTCCTGTTCGGACTTGCTTCAGGAAAATCCTCAGGGAAAACTTACTCCAGAAGGTTATTTCAGTACACAGGAAGAACTGGATATGAGTGTATATTCGTTGTACAGTAAAGTAAATTATTCACAAACTCGTACCAATCCTCAGTATCCTCAGTGGCAGGGAGATGATATTACGACCAATCCGGGAAGTAACAAGCAGGTCGCTGCAGAAATTGACCGTTTTGCTCCAGTGAACTCTAATAAAGGAGTAAAAGATTGCTGGTCCGACCATTATGCAATTATAAAAGCTGCTAATTTTATTATACAGAACGCTTCGAAAACTCCTACTGATGCTGCATCGCTGAATCAGGCTATAGGTCAGGCTAAGTTCTGGCGTGCTTATGCTTATTTTACGTTGGTACGCCTTTTCGGAGATATTCCATTGACACTGACCAATGAAAACGATGATTTCACTATGAAACCTAGCAGTGTAGAACAGGTGTACGAGCAAATTGTAGCCGACCTTACTTCGGATGAATGTGAAGGACTACCCGCAAGTTATAAGAATGCACCGGCTTTTTTGAATGGTGTAAATGTATATGTAACCAAACAAGCAGTAGAGGCTACGCGTGCTGCTGTGTATATGGCTATGGCCGGATGGCCTTTAGGGAAAGGAACTGCTTATTATAAAAAAGCAGCCGATGAAGCCAAGAAGGTGATAGAAGGTGAACGTAATGGAATATATGATATTCGTATGGATGAGAATTTTTACGATGTATATGCCATGAGTAATAACTATAATAAGGAAACCATTCTTGGAATTAATTATTCTCCAAATGTAGACTGGGTGCAAGATTCCCAACTTACTTCATGTGATCAGTTTGAATCACTTGGTGGATGGGGAGATGCATGGGGAGAAATCCGTTTCTGGCAGAAATTTCCGGAAGGTCCTCGCAAGGATGCCACTTATGACCCACAGATTCTGAAACCTAATAAAGATGGAAACGGGTATGAACTGCATAACTGGTATGACAAATCAGAAGACGGTTGGGTGATTCCGGAATGTCATCCGATGTTCAGCGTCTTTTCTGTAAACTGGGAACCGTCGACAAAGACTAATATTGATGCTCCGTATGATTATACGTTGCCTGCAAGTCAGAATATGTGTAATGGGCATCGTCATCGTCTGATACGCTATGCAGAAGTGAAACTGTGGTACGCAGAAGCTGCTGCCCGTGCGGGAGAAAGCGATTTGTCATTGGCAAAACAATGTCTGAAAGACGTGCGTAAGCGTGGAATGGTAGGTGATACCTATGGAACAAAGGAAAAAACGTATGAAGATGATGGAAAATGGCAAGTTATAAATGGAGTAAATATTGATGCAATGAATGCTTCACAGCTTGCTGAGGCTGCTTTAGAGGGACATGGATGGGAAGTTGCTGGTTATTGGGTTGCTATGGTAACTCGCCGGGCAGACCAGTTCCGTATGAAACTTCTACAGAAAACGTTTGAAGAACGTCAGGGCAATCCTGAAATTGAAATAGTGCCGGGAGTAAAGGTGAAAGAAGGTGTAGAAGTAAGCGGCTCATGGAATGATAAGATGGTATATATGCCTTATCCAGATACTGATTCGGCTAAAAATCCAAACCTTTAATTTAGAAGATGGTTTTCGGTTTTCAGTAAGGTATATTATATAATCGAGACTGTAGAGAGAGAAGGAGGTTCTACCGGATAAAATGCTGGGGAACTTCCTCTTTTCGTGTTTTTACTGTAGCAGTAAGCTTTGGGGATTTTATAATAAATATTCGAGTTTGGAAAAATTGTTTAGGCGTAGCTTGGAAATGTATTAGAACACTGCTGGATTTGTGCTATCTTTGTGCCTGAAATATTTTAACCTGTATGACATATTACTTGAATGAACTGAATGAAAGTCAGCGTGCTGCGGTGTTATACAATGATGGTCCTTCTCTTGTTATTGCAGGAGCCGGATCGGGAAAAACCCGTGTGCTGACTTATAAGATAGCTTATCTGCTGGATAACGGTTATGAGCCGTGGTCTATTCTTGCTCTGACTTTTACCAATAAGGCTGCACGTGAGATGAAGGAACGTATTGCGCGTCGGGTAGGAGCGGAACGTGCGCGATACTTATGGATGGGGACTTTCCATTCTATCTTTTCACGTATTTTGCGTACGGAAGCGGCTGCCATTGGTTTTTCTGCAAATTTTACTATTTATGATGCCGCCGATTCGAAAAGTCTGATCAAGGCCATTATCAAAGAAATGCAGCTGGACGATAAAGTGTATAAGCCGGGAGTGGTACAGTCGCGTATCAGTAATGCCAAAAATCATCTGATGCTTCCCGATGCCTATGCTGCCAGTCGTGAACTTTATGAAAATGACCAGGCTGCTAAAATACCGGCTGTGCGCGATATTTACCGGAGATACTGGGAGCGTTGCCGGCAGAGTGATGCCATGGATTTTGACGACTTGCTAGTTTACACCTATATATTGTTTCAGACACATCCGGAACTGTGTGACAAGTATGCTTCTCGCTTCCGCTATGTTTTGGTAGATGAGTATCAGGATACTAACTATGCACAACATTGCATTGTACTGCAACTTACAGAAAAATATCGCCATGTCTGTGTTGTAGGTGATGATGCGCAGAGTATTTACTCTTTCCGCGGAGCGAACATCGACAATATTCTGAAGTTTACAAGTTTATATAAGGATGCCCGCTTGTTTAAGCTGGAACAGAATTATCGTTCTACGCAGACCATTGTCAAGGCGGCAAACAGTCTTATAGAGAAAAACAGGGAGCAGATACGTAAGGAAGTTTTCTCTGAAAACGATAAGGGAGAACCTATTACGGTATTCAATGCTTACAGCGATGTGGAAGAAGGGGAGATTGTTGCAAACAAGATAGCCCAGCTCCGGACCAAAAAAGGATATTCATACGATGAATTTGCTGTATTGTATCGTACGAATGCCCAAAGCCGTATCTTCGAAGAGGCATTACGCAAGAGGGGAGTTCCTTACCGTATTTACGGAGGCTTGTCTTTCTATCAGCGTAAGGAAATAAAAGATGTGATAGCTTATTTCCGCTTGGCTGTCAATCCGAATGATGAGGAGGCTTTCAAGCGTGTTATCAATTATCCGGCAAGGGGGATAGGCAATACTACATTAAATAAGATTATTGATGCAGCCAATGTGCATAGAGTAAGCTTGTGGAAGGTGTTGAACGAACCGCTGACTTATGGAGTATCTTTGACGAAAGGCACTCACACCAAATTGCAGGCATTCCGTGATTTGATTGCCGGATTTGTAGAAGCGGTTTCGCATACCGGAGCCTACGAGTTGGGAAAAGACATTGTCCGTCAGTCGGGTATCATCAATGATATTTATCAGGACCGTTCGCCTGAGAATTTGAGCCGGCAGGAAAACATTGAAGAATTGATAAACGGTATGCACGATTTCTGTGCCGGTCGGGAAGAAGAAGGCAATACGCATATCCTGCTTACTGATTATTTGTCGGAAGTGTCGTTGCTTACTGATCAGGACAGTGAAGGGGCTGATGATGCACCCAAGGTGACATTGATGACCATTCATTCGGCAAAGGGACTGGAGTTTAAGAATGTTTTTGTTGTAGGCTTGGAGGAAAATTTGTTTCCTAGTCCGATGGCTGGCGATTCATACAAGCAGCTTGAGGAAGAACGCCGGTTGTTTTATGTAGCTATTACCCGTGCGGAAGAACACTGTTTTCTGTCGTTTGCCAAGACTCGTTTTAAATACGGTAAGGTGGAATTCAGTAATCCCAGTCGTTTCTTAAAAGATATAGATGCCAGATATTTGAACCTGCCTCAGGAGGATATCGTTTCCCGAAAGGTAGAAGAGGGGGCGAAGCGTTTTCGCCGTGAAATGGATTCGGACACTCCGCGGTATATATCTGGTAATTCGCCGTCGATGTTTGATGGAGGTGAAATTCCCGAAGAACCTCGTCGCTTCGTCAAGCCGGCTGCTCCACGTGTACTGCGTAGAATCCCTGCGGCGGAAACTTCTGTCGGAACTTCTGCTTCTTCTCCTGCTGTAAATGGAGTTTGTGCCGGAAAGCAGATAGAACACGAACGTTTCGGTATAGGCGAGATTATTAAAGTTGAAGGAAGTGGAGATAACTGTAAGGCAACGGTACGCTTCCGTAATGCGGGAGAAAAGCAGTTGCTGCTGAAGTTTGCACGGTTTAAAATAATAGAATAAAGATTGATAAATATATGTTGGATGTAACAAAAGTTCCTTCTCCCTGTTATGTTATGGAAGAAGATTTGCTCAGAAAGAACCTGAGTCTGATAAAAAGTGTGGCAGAACGTGCCGGTGTGGAAATTATTCTTGCTTTCAAGGCTTTTGCCATGTGGAAATCGTTTCCGATATTCCGTGAATATATTCATTACACAACAGCAAGTTCTGAATACGAAGCCAGACTGGCTTTCGAAGAGTTTGGCAGCAAGGCTCATACGTATTCTCCTGCTTATACAGAGACCAATTTTCCTGCTTTTCTGAAGTATAGCAGTCATATTACGTTCAATTCGCTGTCGCAGTTCGAGCGTTTTTATCCGCAGGCAAAGGCTTATCCGGAACATGTATCTTGTGGTATTCGTGTGAATCCAGAGTATTCGGAAGTGGAAGTAGAACTTTATAATCCTTGTGCTCCCGGAACCCGTTTCGGTGTGACTGCCGATTTGCTTCCCGACCGTTTGCCCGAAGGAATTGAAGGCTTTCATTGTCATTGTCATTGTGAGTCGAGTTCGTATGAGCTGGAACGTACACTGAAACACATTGAAGAAAAGTTCTCTCGCTGGTTCCCTCAATTGAAATGGCTGAATTTGGGTGGGGGACACCTGATGACACGTAAAGACTACGATGTGGAACACCTTATCGGACTGTTGAAAGGTTTGCGTGAATGCTATCCGAATCTTCAGATTATTCTGGAACCGGGATCAGCCTTTACCTGGCAGACCGGACCGCTGGTAGCATCGGTTGTCGATGTGGTAGAGAGCAGAGGTATACGTACGGCTATTCTTGACGTGAGCTTTACCTGTCACATGCCCGACTGTCTGGAAATGCCTTATCAGCCTAAGGTGCGCAATGCCGAAACCCTTCCGCCTGATGCTGTGAAGACTGCTGCTCGTGAGGACCATGTTTATCGTTTGGGCGGAAACAGCTGCTTGAGTGGTGACTATATGGGCAGTTGGAAGTTCGATCATGAATTGCAGATAGGCGAACGCATCATATTCGAAGATATGATTCATTATACGATGGTGAAGACAAACATGTTTAATGGAATTCATCATCCTTCTGTTGCTTTGCTCCACACTGATGGAGAACTGGAGGTGTATAAAACCTTCCGTTATGAAGATTATCGCGACAGAATGTGTTGATTATAAGTTACTTCTGATTGTAAGTCATAGCGTCCGTACACCTTCGAACAGGCTTGTGCGGACGTTTTTTATTGAAGATGCCTGACGGTTGGGATAGCTGTCGTTATCTTTCAAAAAAAATCGTACAAAGGTTGCTGGCTTTTGTACAAAAAATAAAAAAATATCGAGATGTTTTTCCTTAAATATGCTGAAGTTTTTTTCTACTTTCCCTGAATCTTGTTTTTGGAGGAAAAGAAGCTTGTGTAATTGCTTCAAAATGGGGTTGAAAAAGACAATATAATAGCTTTTGATGAAAAAAGTATTATAATGTTTTGGTAGTTTCGGAAAAAGCATTACCTTTGCACTCGCAATCGAAAAATCGCTTGCGCTAATTACAGAATGCGGAAATAGCTCAGTTGGTAGAGCATAACCTTGCCAAGGTTAGGGTCGCGAGTTCGAGTCTCGTTTTCCGCTCAAAGCGTGAAAGGTTTGCGCATGATTTGCCCAGGTGGCGGAATGGTAGACGCGCACGTTTCAGGTGCGTGTGTCGAGAGGCATGCAGGTTCGAGTCCTGTTCTGGGCACTGTTCAAATCTTTGTTTCGGAGGAATGGCGGAATTGGTAGACGCGCCACTTTGAGGGGGTGGTGACAGTTATGTCGTGTGAGTTCGAGTCTCATTTCCTTCACTGATAATTGCGGAAATAGCTCAGTTGGTAGAGCATAACCTTGCCAAGGTTAGGGTCGCGAG
>OOAU01000068.1_pt1 | contig 88756 bp, 85 predicted proteins | sample 1670931 | NCBI WGS metagenome assembly OOAU01 (sample SAMN06348105, study PRJEB24527) | human gut metagenome | biome: human gut; feature: ankylosing spondylitis patient; material: feces | host: Homo sapiens | place: China | collected 2015-10 | reverse complement strand
TCAGGTCCTTGTTCTTGGAGTCGGTGACGGTCAGCTCGTCCAGCTCATAGCCCGCATCGGGCTTCACAGTGACGGTGATGCGGGTTCCGGCGGAGGCCTCGTCCGCGCTGACGGTCACGGAGCCGTTCCCATCGTCCTCGGTCACGATGGCATAGGTGCGCTCATGGTCGGAGGAGGAGCCGGAGCTGCCGCCGCCGGAGGACTCCTTCTCAACAGTGACGGTAAATGTAGCGGTCAGAGTGTTATCAGGAGTAGCTTCGCCCTCGTCAAGCAGGGCAATGCCTTCCGCAGCGCCGCTATTCTTGGTGTAGGTCGCGGTGATGTTAGCCGTGCCAGTGCTGACGGGCGTTACAACGATCTTGCCGCCCTTAAGTTCGGCTGTCGCAACAGTCTCATCATCGCTCTTCACGGTGCAAGTGTAATCCTTAAGATCGATCTCACTGTCAAAGACAGCGGTTTCCAGCGTCAGAGTACCGTCGCCCAACTTGATGCTCTTGGAGGTCTCCACATTTCCATCTGCATCCTTCACACCAATAACGATGGACGGGATCTCTGCACCGCTGCCGACTTCGACCTTATCGCCCTCCGGGTTCGTGACGGTCGCGCCGCCTTCGGGGATGGTCACATTGCCCTCCGAATCCACAGTGGGAAGATTATCTTTGCCGGAGATCGCGGTGCCGTCCGGCTGGATGACGGTATTGGGAGCAACCTTGCCGTCCTCGCTGCCGCTTTCCAGCACGATGTTGCCGTGGTTGTCCACGTAGTTGGAAGCGGACTCGTCCTCGACAGGAGCAACGGTAATGGTGTTGCCGCCCTGCTGGACGCTTGCGCCGGGAGCCAAGTCGATGGCAGCGTTGCCGCCCTCGCTCTTGATCTCAGCCTTGGAATCCTCAGGGATCACAACAGTTGCGCCCTTGCCCACGGTGATGGCAGGAGTCTCGCCCTCGCTGGTGATGGTGCCGCCCTCCAGATTGAGGGTCGCGCCGTCAGCCAGATCGAAGATCGCGCCGTCGCCGCTGGTGGTGAAGTCGCCAGCTTCAACGGTGACGGTAGCGCCGTCGGCTACACTGACCGCAGGACTGCTGCTTGCGCCGTTGTCCAGATCGACCTTGACATCGGGATTTTTACCATTCTCATTATACACCGGCATACCGGTTTCTTCGTCAAAGCGCATCAGGCCGCTGGCAAAGAAAATCAGTTCGCCGCCGTCATTTACCTCGATCAGCGAAGCCTCGGAATTGTCATCCGCAGAACGTTTGACCTCGAAGTTTGCAATCTCGACCTGTCCGCCGTTATTGACAATAATGGCGCTCTGTCCTTCGGGGGCGATCAACTCACTGGGAGGAGAACCCACCATATTGGAAGCCACATTATCTGTGCCGTCCAAGATCAGGCGTCCATCCACTCCTACTTCAGCTGGTGCACCAAGCTGAACCACAAGTTTCTGCTTCTCTGCACTGGTAACACTTCCGCCGAATGTATTCTGGAGCAGTAAGCCACCATTTTCGACAGACAGTCCATTTGTCAACTTCAGCGTAACGGTTTTGAATACATTGTATGTACCAATCTGGGCATACCGATTCGCAACCTCGAGTTTCGCCTCAAGTTCATGCGAAGTATTCCCCGTATCCGCAATCATCATGGCAAAGGAACTCTCGTTAGTAAAAACGCAACCTCGCTCCTCTGAACCCTTGGCAGTGTCATACATTGGAATATTTTCTAATGTAGGGTTTGCAAACATTGCATAGACGTCACCGAAGGAGTTCGCGTTCTCAGTATTGACAGACGTTCCAGACTTCAAAGTTATCTGCTTTTTACCATTCAAGGTATAGTACGTAACCTCGTCAAATGGAGCCAGCACAAAGTTATATCCCCTTGAATTGATATTATTTATTGCCTGTGCCGAGGAAACGCACATCAATACCGTCAATGCCGCAGCGGTAAGCCTACGGTAAACTTGGTTCTTCATTATCGAGTGACCTCCTGACGGTTGAGGACAGCGGTATCAACCAAGGTATCACCATCATAGACAGAGACATAGACATTCCATTCTACACTGCCCGGTTCCCGATTACGATTGATGCTTACACGGTGAGTGTCACTATAAGCAATTCCAGAATTCAACCAATAACCGTAGTCAGTACTATCCTCATCATAGCAGAAGTATAGGCATTGTTCTGAATCAAACTCTTCCCAAGAACTAGGAACTTCGCCGCCCCGAAGCGGAATATTTTCCAAGTCGATGGTGACATAATCATTTGCTGCCGTCACTTCTTCAGACATATTGATACGAGTGGTTCCGTCAGGTGTTCATGTCTCAGTTCCGGTTTCGTTATCCTTGCTATAAAGGAACAGAGCAACATAGGCATACGCATTTACAACATATTTATAGTTGGAAGGTGTACCACTGGGAACTACTACTTGATAGGCGCTTTTATCCTCAGTCAGTTTAACTTCCAGACCATCGATTGCATGCTTTTCAAACAAGTTACCGGTATGTGCATCCGTTCTGAGACATCCCTCTTCCGCACCCTTACAGGTCAGACCCATAGCATCTTCGTTTTTGATGTTACCGTCAACTTCTACTTGGACCTTCAACGACTTCAGCATATTCTCTGTCTCGCTGAAATAACCGCTGCCGGCGAAATAGTCCTTAGAACCGGCATCAGAGCAGAAGAAGTGTGCGCTCTCGTATCCACGAATTTCACCATAATTCTTTACACCGTCAAAGCTAATATGACGATCTTCGCGGAGACCAGTGGGATTGCCGAAGAACAGACCGGCATACCGGAGGGTAACATCGCCGTGGTTCTCACAGTCGATGAACTTAAAGTAGCTATCCAACGGATAGTCCTTGGCAGGCAGCGGATAGTAGCCGGAAAATACCGCCGCGTAAGTATCGCCCTCGATGTTGGCATAGTTGTTGCAGCTATCCATGGTGAAGTAAGGGCCAGCGGCGAACATAAAGGGCGCATAGTTAGCCTGACCGTTTCCAACCAGCTGAACAGTCGCAGATTTCTCGTCTTTATCAGTAGACACGACGTTAATATCATGCAGTTTATCAGTGCCCCACTCGATGCCAGTGGATTTATTGATGCGGAAGGTATAGTACATCAGAGTACCGGCCTTGCCGTCCAGATCCAGCGTAAAGTTACCAATGTCGGCGTTGTGGATCTGATAGAACAGGAAGCAGTTCTCCGGGATACCGCTGATAGTGAAGCCGCCGCCATCAAAGGTGCCCATGAAGAAAGTCAGATAGGCCTTCCATTCAGCCGGAGCAGTAAACTGGCTGAGATCCAAATCCATTGCCAGTTTAACATCATAGTATCTGCCATTATTATATGCTGCACAACTCTGCATCAGAGCTTCAAATACCTCGGGTCTGTCGATGATATAAACCTTCGGATCATCCTTAGTGCCAGAACCGGGATATTCAGCAGCAAGCGCCTCGGACGCAGGTGTGACTGCATCCTCCTCATACACGATGGGCAGCTCGTCCGGGATCTGGCGCCCGTTCTCCTCGTCCGCCGCAAACGCCGCGGGGACCATGGTCGCCATCAGGCATATTGCCATCAGCAGGGACAACCATCTTTTTTTCATTCCTTTTTTGTTTGTTGGGAAAATGGATACTTTACCTGTCTCCACAGGCATGGGAATACAAATGATGCAAGCGCATCCCCCCTTAGCAGACCAATTTATGTTTACCCGCCTCCGCTGGATGGGGAACAAAGATACGATACACGGTACAATAGCGGCCCGTGCGGCCGGTCAACCGAGGATCCTGTCTGCATCAATGGCGGCCGCCATGCAGAGCCTTCCAACTTTGGTTCCATTATACACAATTCTTCCAAAAAGTTCAAGCATGATTAACAAAATGTGGCATAAAAAATCGAAACGGAAAGAAGATATTTTGGAAGCCGCCGGGCAGATCCCGCCGCCATCCGCCCGGTTCTTGCTTTTTTCCACAAAAAAACAGGGAGGGGTCCGAAGGGCATCCAAGTTTTTTCCTAGAAGAACCAAAAAAATTCTATCGTTTTTTCAAGAAGCGGGGGATACAATAAGGGACGAAAAGCGGAAGGCTCCGCTTAGGAAGGAAATGTTTCGTACAGATCCGTACCACAACAGGAGGAATGAAAATGAAGAAGAAACTTGCTCTGATTCTCGCGGCCACCATGACGGTCAGCCTGCTGGCCAGCTGCGGCGGCTCCGGCTCCACCTCTGGAAGCGCTTCCCAGTCTGCGGGCTCCGGCGCCTCCGCCTCCGCCTCTCAGACCTCTGATCTGAAGGTCGGCGTGTTCTACTACAACTTTGCCGACGCCTACATCACCACCGTCCGCACCGCGATGGACAAGCAGCTGGAGGAGCTGGGCGTTCAGTACCAGAACTTCGACGCCCAGACCAACCAGGGCGAGCAGCTGAACCAGGTCAACACCGCCATCTCCGACGGCTACAACCTGCTGGTGGTGAACGTGGTGGAGAACGCCTCTCCCGACGCCGCCCAGAACATTGCGGACGCCGCCAAGGCCGCCGGCATCCCCGTGGTTTTCTTCAACCGCGACTTCGACGTCTCCGTGCTGGAGAGCTATGAGGAGAGCGCCTTCGTGGGCACCGACCCCGCCGAGGCCGGCCATATGCAGGGCAAGGCCGCCGGTGAGTACCTGGTGGAGAACTACGACAAGGTGGACCTGAACGGCGACGGTAAGATCTCCTATGTCATGTTCAAGGGCCAGGAGGGCAACCCCGAGGCTGATTATCGCACTCAGTACGGCGTGGAGGACGCCAACGCTGTCCTGGCCGAGGCCGGCAAGCCCGCCCTGGAGTTCTATGACGCCAACAACGCCTCCAAGTACCTGGTCGACCAGACCGGCGCCTGGTCCGCTCAGGCCGCTGCTGACTACATGAACACCATCCTGGGTCAGTACAACGAGGGCAACAACAACATGGTCGAGCTGGTCCTGGCCAACAACGACAGCATGGCCGAGGGCGCGATCTCCGCTCTGCAGACCGCCGGCTGGAACCTGGAGGGCGGCGACAAGGTCATCCCCGTCTACGGCGTGGACGCCATGGCTTCCGCCGTGGAGAAGATCGACAACGGCATCATGACCGGAACCGTCAAGCAGGACGGCGACGCCATGGCCGCCACCATCGCCACCCTGGTGAAGAATGTCATGGACGGCGCTGACCTGATGGCCAACACCGAGAGCTATAAGTTCGCGGTGGACGGAGAGGGCGAGACCATCCCCAGCAAGATCCAGGTCCCCTACGCCATGTACACCAAGTAAGCAACGCGGTACCAACAGATCGCCCCGATCTGTGAGAAAGCGGGACGCGGGGCTGCCCTCCGGGGCAGCCCCCTTCCCATCCGTGGAGCCTTTGCCTCTGCCCCATCTCATGGGAGAGGCAGAGGCAGCGGCTCCACGCAGAGGAGAGAGGAGGAATATTCATGGATCATCCAGTTCTGCTGGAAATGAAGGGGATCAGCAAGGAGTTCCCCGGCGTCAAGGCCCTGGATAACGTCAACCTCACCGTCCGGGCGGGCACAGTCCACGCCCTGATGGGAGAGAACGGCGCCGGCAAGTCCACCCTGATGAAGTGCCTGTTCGGGATCTATAACCGGGATGCCGGCACCATCACCCTGGACGGCAAGGAGATCCACTTCAAAAGCTCCAAGGAGGCCCTGGAAAACGGTGTGGCCATGGTCCATCAGGAGCTGAACCAGGCCCTGACCCGCACCGTGCAGGACAACCTGTGGCTGGGACGCTACCCCAAGGTGGGCGGCATCATGGTCAGCGAGCGCATCATGGCCAAGCGCACCCGCGAGATCTTCGACACCCTGGAGGTGTCCGTCAACCCCAAGGCGGTCATGTCCACCCTGCCCGTCTCCCAGCGGCAGATGGTGGAGATCGCAAAGGCCGTCAGCTATGACTCCAAGATCATCGTTTTTGACGAGCCTACCTCTTCACTGACCGAGACTGAGGTGGAGCATCTGTTCCGCATCATCGATATGCTGAAGAAAAAGGGCTGCGGCATCATCTACATCAGCCACAAAATGGACGAGATCCTCCGCATCAGCGACGACATCACCGTCATGCGCGACGGCCAGTGGGTGGCCACCCGCCCGGCCAAGGAGCTGACCATGGAGGAGATCATTAAGCTCATGGTAGGCCGGGAACTGACCAACCGCTTCCCGCCCAAGACCAACAAGCCCGGTGACGTGATCCTGGATGTGCAGCACATCGCCGGCAAGTACACCCGCCTGAAGGACGCTACCTTCCAGCTGCGCAAGGGCGAGGTGCTGGGCATCGCCGGACTGGACGGCTCCGGCCGCACTGAGGTGCTGGAGAACCTGTTCGGCGCCATGACCCGGGAGGGCGGCACCATCACCCTCCACGGCAGGGAGATCCAGAACCGCACCCCCAAGGAGTCCATTAAAAACGGCTTCGCCCTGCTTACCGAGGAGCGCCGGGCCACCGGGATCTTCGGAATCCGGGACATCCGGGAGAATACGGTGATCTCCAGCCTGAAAGACTATCTGATGGGCGGCATCTGCCTGAGCGACAAGCAGATGAAGGATAAGACCGAGTGGGCCATTCAGGCCATGCACATCAAGACCCCCACGCAGAGGACCCAAATCCGCTCCCTGTCCGGCGGCAACCAGCAGAAGGTCATCATCGGCCGCTGGCTGCTCACCAAGCCGGAGGTCCTGCTGCTGGACGAGCCGACCCGCGGCATCGACGTGGGCGCGAAATATGAGATCTACCAGCTGATCATCGACCTGGCCAACGAGGGCAAGGGAGTCATCATGGTCTCCTCCGAGATGCCTGAGCTGCTGGGCGTGTGTGACCGGATTATCGTTATGTCCGGCGGCCAGGTGGCCGGCGAGGTGGACGCCAAGAATACCAGCCAGGAGGAGATCCTCACCCTGGCGGCCAAGTATGTGTAAAAGAGGAGGAAAAGAACCATGAGCAACGAATCCAAAGAGTTGGCCGCAAAGGCCAAGAGCTTCGACTCGAAAAAAGCAGTTGATCTGCTGCTGGATAATGCCCTGTACATTTTGATGATCGTTGCAGTCATCTATATCCAGGTGTTTAAGAACTCCAACTTCCTCAGGCCAAGTTCCCTCATCAACATCCTCTCCCAGACGGCGGCCTATCTGCCCCTGGCCCTGGGGATCGCCGGCTGTATCGTGCTGACCGGCACCGACCTGTCCGCCGGCCGCTGCGTGGGCCTGACCGCCTGTATCTCCGCGTCCCTGCTCCAGGCGGTCACCACCTCCAACAAGATGTGGCCTGAGATCGGCACCCTGCCCATCCCCGTGGTCATCCTGATCGCCATGGGCATCGGCGCCGCGGTGGGCGTGTTCAACGGCTTCTTCGTGGCCAAGTTCAAGCTGCATCCCTTCATCGTCACCCTGGGCACCCAGCTGATCCTGTACTCCTGCCTGCTGCTGTACGTCAAGATGGGCAACAACGGCGGCATGGCCATCTCCGGTCTGGACAAGAGTTACAGCGACTTCATCAAGGGCTCCATCATCAGTGTGCCCACCGGAAACGGCACCAGCACTCCCATCCCCAACTATGTGTGGTTCGCCATCCTGCTGGCGGCCGTCATGTGGTTTATCTGGAACAAGACCACCTTCGGCAAGAATATGTTCGCTCTGGGCTCCAATGAGGAGGCCGCCCGGGTGTCCGGCGTCAACGTGCTGATGACCACCGTGCTGGTCTTTGCCCTGGCCGGCGCCATGTACGGCTGGACCGGCTTTGTGGAGGGCGCCCGCGTGGGCTCCAACACCGCCAACACCGGCCTGAACTACGAGCTGGACGGCATCGCCGCCTGCGTCATCGGCGGCGTCTCCTTCGTGGGCGGCATCGGCAAGATCCGCGGCATTGTGATCGGCGTGCTGCTGCTCCGCCTGATCTTCGTGGGCCTGAACATGGCCAGCGTCAATCAGGACCTGATCTATCTGGTCAAGGGCGGCATTATCCTGTTTGCCTGCGCCCTGGATATGCGCAAATATCTGGTCAAGAAATAATCGCATCGGACTTTTGATTGGGGCGCGCCGTGACAAGCGGCGCGCCCTTTGTGCCAGAAAGGAGAAACGGGCAGTATGCTGGAAAGATGGAGCGGGATATGGTATAATGGCCGGGAGAACGGCCATGAGAAAAAGAGCGCGCCGCCGGCTCGTGAGACTGTCTCTCCGGCACCGGAGAAGCCGGCGGGCTCCGGAGCGGGGCCGGGGAAGGGGGCGAACGGCGTGGAGTGCTATCGGGTGCTGCTGGTGGACGACGAGGAGGAGATCCGGGCCGGGATCAGCCGGAAGATCGACTGGGACAGCCTGGGCTTCACCCTGGCGGGGGAGGCGGACAACGGCGAGGAGGCCCTGGAGCTGGCCGAGCTGGTCCGCCCGGATGTGGTGCTCACCGACATCAAGATGCCCTTCATGGACGGCCTGGAGCTGTGCCGGCGTCTGAAACGGGTCCTGCCTGCCGCCAAGACGGTGGTATTTTCCGGCTTTGATGACTTTGAATACGCCCGCAAGGCGGTGGGGATGGGCGTGTCGGAATACATCATGAAGCCCATCAACGCCCAGGAGATGAGCGGGGTGCTCCTCCGGCTGAAGGACCAGCTGGACCAGCAGCAGGCGGAGCGGCGGGACATGGAGAGCCTGCGCCGCCGGTACGAGGAGAGTCTCCCCGTGCTGAGAGAGTTGTTTTATACCCGGCTGCTGGACGGCCAGGTCCGGTCGGAGCAGATCGGGGACCGGGCGGCCCGATATGAGATCCAGATGCCGGATGGGCCCTGGACAGTGGCTCTGTTTGATGTGGACAGTCTGGAGGATGCAGAGCAGCGGGACGAGCTGCTGCTCCTCTCCGTGCAGGGCTTTTTGAACAAGTACGCCAGCCTGGACTGCGTGGTGCGGACGGTGCTGTACAACGACAGCGTGGCCCTGCTGGCCCAGACCGATCAGACCAACCCCCTGCTGGAGGAGCTGGAGCGCCTGCGGGCCCTGGCGCTGAACTATCTGGGCCTGGAGCTGACGGTGGGCGTGGGGCTGTCCTGCCCCGCCCTGGGAGAGTTGCGCCAGTCCACCGAGGGGGCGCGCTCCGCTCTGGACTACCGGGTGCTCATGGGGGGCGGCCGGGTGCTCTATATCGGCGACATCGAGCCGGGGACCTCCGCGGAGCTGTCTCTGGATGAGGATGACCAGCGGGAGTTGGCCAACGCGGTCAAGCTGGGGACGGCGGAGCAGGTGGAGGAGCTGGTGTGCAGCCTGATCGAGCGGCTGCGGAAGCACCGGATGGACCTGGCCCAATGCAGTCTGTTCCTGCTGGAGCTGACCACCGCCCTGATCCGGCTGGCCCGGGCGGGGAACGTGGAGCTGGAGGCGGTGTTCGGTCCCGGCTTTACCGGGGTGATGCCCATCTCCCAGTTCCGCTCCCTGGACGAGCTGGAGCACTGGTGCGTGGACCGCTGCCTCAACCTGCGGGAGCTGCTGGGCCGCCAGCGCAGCGACTCCGCCTGGCGGACGGTGGAGCGGGCCAAGCACTATATTGGCCAGCATTACGCCGACAGCGAGTTGAGTGTGGAGAGCGTGTGCACCCACCTCCACCTGTCCCCGGCCTACTTCTCCACCCTGTTCAAGCGGGAGGAGGGGATGAGCTTCATTGCCTATGTGACCAATGTGCGGATGGAGCGGGCCGCCCAGCTGCTGCTGGAGAGCGACGACAAGACCTATTTGATCGCGGAAAAGACCGGGTATACCGATCCAAACTATTTCAGCTATGTGTTCAAGCGGCGCTTCGGCATCTCTCCCTCCAAATACCGGGCAGGGGGCGAGCGGTAGGCGCGGTCTTAGGAAGGAGGGCGCGTGTGGGAAAACTGCTGCGTAAGGTGACAGGGCGTGCGGTGGGCCGCTATCGGGCCATGGGGATCCAGATGGTGATCTCCCTCTCCTTCACCGCGGTGGCTATTGTGGGCATGGTATTTATGGGCATGAGCCTGTTCCTGCGCTTCTCCACCACCACATACGAGCTGATGGAGGACAACAGCCAGCGGGTCCTGGCCCAGGTGAACATGAACCTGGACGGCTATCTGCGGCGGATGATGCGGGTGTCCGACACCCTGTATTACCGGATCATCAAGAACACCGATCTGGAGGAGGGCTCCCTGGAGTCCGGCATGAGTCTTTTGTACGAGGAGAACCGGGAGTCCATCGTGTCCATCGCCGTGTTTGACGAGAAGGGCCGGCTGGTCTCCGCCGCGCCCCTGTCCGAGCTGAAGCCGGATGCGGAGCTTCGGGACAGCGGCTGGTTCCAGGCTGCCATCAAAAAGATGGAGAATTTCCACTTCTCCACCCCACACGTCCAGAACCTGTTCCAAGAGCAGGACGCCCGCTACCGGTGGGTGGTCTCCCTGAGCAGTCAGGTGCAGCTTACCCGGGGCGGGGCCACCGAGACGGGGGTGCTGCTGGTGGACATGAGCTTCGGCGGCATCGAGCAGATCTGCCGGGATGTACAGCTGTCCAACGGCGGTTACCTCTATCTCATCGACGGCTCCGGCGAGCTGATCTATCACCCGAGGCAGCAGCTGATCTACGCCGGCCTGCTGGAGGAGAACAACCGGGCGGCGGCGGGCTACTCCGACGGGAGCCACCGGGAGAGCTTTCAGGGGCGGGAGCGGCAGGTGACTGTTAAGACCGTGGGCTACACCGGCTGGAAGCTGGTGGGTGTGGTGCCTATGGAGGATCTGGAGGCGGACTCCCACCAAATGGTCTTGTTTGGACTGTCGCTGCTGCTGTTCTCCATCTTCCTGATGGCCTTTCTGAATTTCCGGATCTCCGCCCATATCTCTGACCCCATCCGCCGTCTGGAGCAATCCATCAAGGAGTTGGAGGCCGGCCGGGACAACGTGGAGATCGAGGAGCGGGGGTGCTATGAGGTGCAGCACCTGAGCCGATCCATCCGGTCCATGGTGTCCACCATGCACCACCTGATGGACGACATCGTCCAGCAGGAGGCGCAGAAGCGGCGCTCGGAACTGGAGGTGCTCCAGTCCCAGATCAACCCCCACTTCCTGTACAACACCCTGGACTCGGTGATCTGGATGACGGAGGCCGGGCGGTATGACGAGGCAATCCAGATGGTGACCTCCCTGGCGCGTCTGTTCCGCATTTCCCTCAGCCGGGGGAGCAGCATCATCACCCTGGCAGATGAGCTGGAGCACGCCCGCCACTATATGAACATCCAGCAGATCCGGTATAAAAACCGCTTCACCACCGAGATCACGGCGGAGCCTGGCACAGAGGGGCTGTATACCCTGAAGCTGATCGTCCAGCCCATTCTGGAGAACGCCATCTATCATGGGATGTCCGCGGCGGAGGACGAGGGCGTCATCTCGGTCCGGGCCTACCGCCGGGGGGACGATCTGTTCATCGATGTGGAGGACAACGGCCTTGGGATGCGCCCCGAGGTGGCGGAGCAGCTGCTGGAGGAGCACCGGCCGGCCATCAACACCAAGGGCTCCGGCATCGGGGTGCGCAATGTCCACCAGCGGATCCAGCTCACCTTCGGACGGCAGTACGGGCTGACCATCCAGAGCGAGCCGGACGAGGGGACGCTGGTGCGGATCCATCTGCCGGCACTGGACGAGGAGGCGTCGCGGCCCTATCGGAAGGAGGCGGACTTGTGAAAGATCGGAGAAACGGGATCATCCAGCTGGCCATTCTGGTGGCGCTGGGGGCGGCGGTGCTGCTGTCCCTGGCGGCCCCGGATCTGGAGGGACGGGACCGCAGCTGGGAGCCGGTGGAGGTCTCTGTTCTGATCCGCAGTGCGGACAGCAGCCTTTGGGCCAATACCCGCCTGGGGATGGAGCAGGCGGCGGGCGATCTGGGAGCGGAGCTGCGATTCCTGACGCCTGGGGCGGACAATGACCGGGAGGAGCAGAAGGAACTCCTCCGCCGGGAAGTGGAGCGGGGGACCGACGCGCTGGTGCTGGCTCCGGTGGACCCGGCGGATCTGGAAGCGGAGTGGGCGGCCCTGGCGGGGGGCACCCCCACAGTGACCCTGGAGTCGGAACTGCCCGAAGCGGTGGCCCTGATCACACCGGACAATGAAGCGCTGGGCTGGGCGCTGGCCCGGCGGGCCCTGGAGGAGTACCGGGGCGGGACTGTCCTGCTTCTGGACTGCCTCCCGGAGAATACCGGGGTGCAGGCCCGGGTGGAGGCGGCGGAGGCCGCTCTGATCCGCGGCGGGGCCACGGTGCTCCGCTGGTCGGAGACCGGGGAGGAGGAGCTGATCCGCCTGGATGAGGAGGGGGCCCTGGCTCAGGTGGTCGCGCTGGAGATCGGGGCCACGGAGGCCGCGGCCCAGGCCAAGGAACGCGCCGGAAGCAGTGCGGCCCTCTACGGAGTGGGTGTGACCAGCCGGATCGCGGCCTGGCTGGAGCGGGGGACCATCTCCGCCGTGGCGGCCTGGAGCGAATACGCCGCGGGCTATCTGGCGGTCCAGCAGGCGGTGGGAGCGGCCGGCGAAAAGACCGAGCCGCTGACAGGGACACTGCCCTTTTCAGTGGTGGGAGGCGATGAGATCTATGAACCAGAGTATCAAAAGCTGCTGTTCCCGGTCACGTCCTGACCGGCGGCGGGCCGCCGCGCTTTCGGCACTGCTGGCCTGCGCCCTTCTGCTGTCCGGCTGTGAGAGCCGGGGCACGGAGAAGACGGAGACCGTCCGGGTGGGCGTGGCCATCTATCAGCAGGACGACACCTTTATTTCCAATGTGGTCCAGGAGATGGAGCGTCTGGCCCGGGAGAAGGAGGGGGAGAGCCCCCTGAAGATCAACCTGAGCATCGCCGACGGCCAGAGCAACCAGACCCTCCAGATGGAGCAGGTGGACCGCTTTTTGGACTGGGGGTGCGATGTGCTGTGCGTCAACATGGTGGACCGCACCGCGGCGGCGGTGATCGTGGACAAGGCGGAGGAGGCCGGCGTGCCGGTGATCTTTTTCAACCGCCAGCCGGTGGAGGAGGACCTCCAGCGCTGGGAGAGGGCCTACTATGTGGGGCCAAGAGGCGAGCAGTCCGGGATATTTCAGGGACAGATCGTGTGGGAGCAGTGGCAGGAGGACCGGGAGCGGGTGGACCGGAACGGGGACGGCGTGCTCCAGTATGTGATGCTGGAGGGGGAGCCCAGCCACCAGGACGCCCTGCTGCGCACGGAGTACTCCATCAAGACCCTCACCAATGCCGGGATTTTGGTGGAGAAGCTGGCCAGCGATACCGCAAACTGGAACCGGGGACAGGCGGCGGCCAAGATGTCCCAGTGGTATCAGGAGTTTGGCGGCCAGATCGAGGCGGTCTTTGCCAACAACGACGATATGGCCCTGGGGGCCATCGACGTGCTTCTGGAGGCGGGAATGGCCCTGGAGGAGATGCCTGTGATCGTGGGTGTGGACGCCACCGCTCCAGCACTGGAGGCTATGGAGGCAGGGACGCTCAGTGGGACGGTGCAGAACGCCAAGGAGATGCCCCAGGTCCTGATGGACCTGGCCCTGTCTCTGTACGCCGGGGAGGACCCGGCCCAGGCTGCCGACCTGACAGCAGAGCACTATGTCTGGCTTCCCTACCGGAAGGTCAACCAGGAAAATTTCCGGAGTTTTCTGGAGGAATAGCCCTCCGGGGACTTGCGCCGCCTCCTGTTCTGTGCTATTTTATTTTTAGTAAAAATAAAGGGAGGGGATCACCATGGCTACGCTGCGGGAGCTGGCGGAACGGACGGGCTACTCCGCCGCCACCATCTCCAGGATCCTGTCGGGCGATCCAGCGCTGTCGGTGAGCATGGAAGCCAGAAGAAAGGTGCTGGAGGAGGCGGGGCGGCTGAACTATACCGCCACACGGAGCCGCAGGGGCCGGGCGCCCAAGGGGGTGCTCCGGGTGGGGATCGCAGAGATGCTCACGCCGGCCCAGCAGCTGGAGGACCCCTTCTACCTCTACCTCAGTGGGTTTGTCCGCCAGGGATGCCTGGATCGGAAGTATACTGCGGTGCCTTTAGAGAGCCGGGGAGAGGGATTCCTGACTCCGGAGGGAGAGGCTCTGGATGGGATCATTGCCATTGGAAAGTTTCGGTCTGGACAGATCGCAGCCTTAGAGTCCATCTGCCCTCAGATCGTATTTTTAAACTCTTCCCCGCTGGAGAGTCGATTTGACTCAGTGGTATTGAACTTCTCTCTGGGCATTTCTATGGCTCTGGAGCATTTGGTGGAACTGGGACACCGATCTGTGGGTTTTATCGGCCCGGAATGGAAGCTGGATGACCTGGGCCGCCGGGCCCCCGAGGTGCGCCGCCAGCTCTTTGCCCAGCAGATCGCGGCCCGGGGACTGGATTGCCGGGGCTGGCTGCTGGACTGCCCCATGGAGACGGAGGCGGCTGCCCGGGCGGTGGGAGAGCGTCTCTCCGGCGGAGGGAGCCGTCCCACGGCGCTACTGGCGGCCAATGAGGGGACGGCCATTGGAGTCATCCGGGCCCTGAGGCTGGCCGGTTTGGACGCACCGAAGGATCTGTCGGTGGTTTCCTTCAACGACACGCCCCGCTCCGCCCTGGTGGAGCCGCCTCTGACATCGGTGTCTGCCCATGTGGAGGAGATGGCACGCACTGCCCTGCGTCTGCTGCGGGAGCGGGTGGCCCTCCCGGGAAGGGAGCCGGAACGTACTGTTCCACTGAAGGTGGTGGTGTCATCTTCTCTGACCGTGCGGAGCAGCACTGGGCCTGTCCCGGCGGAATGACCAGAAAGATAGGGGATTTTCTGTCAAAGCCGCTGAACTTTCTGAATCTTCAAAAGATGGATTGAATTTTTAGTAAAAATAAATATACTTTGTAGTAGAAATAAGAAAGAGGTGACGTCTATGAGTTCCACGGGAGAGCTGTTACAGAAGTTGCAGGAAGGCGGGGGAGATGAGGCGCTTCGGGGGCTGTATGCTCTGGATGGAAGCGACGCCTCCCTGGAAAAGGGACGGGAGCGGGCGGTCCGGGTGGTCCGGGCCTTTGAGGCGGAGTTCGGAGCGCGGCCCCAGGCCGCTCTGTTCAGCGGACCGGGCCGGACGGAGATCGGCGGCAACCACACCGACCACCAGCACGGCCGTGTGCTGTGCGGTAGTGTGGATCTGGATATGCTGGCCTGCGCCGCCCCCAACGGGACGGACCTGGTCCGGATCCGGTCGGAGGGCTACCCCGCCCTGGAGGTGGACCTGCGGGATCTGAAGGTCCGGGAGGAGGAGAAGAACAGCTCCCCCGCGCTGGTGCGGGGAGTGGCGGCCCGGCTGGTGGAGCTGGGATGCCGTCCGGCAGGCTTTGACGCCTATGTGACCTCCACGGTGCTGTCCGGCTCCGGCCTGTCCTCCTCCGCCGCCTATGAGATCCTGGTGGCCACCATCGTGGACTGCTTCTTCGGCGGCGGGACCCTGGATCCTGTGGAGCGGGCCAAGGTGGGCCAGTACGCGGAGAACGTCTACTTCGGCAAGCCCTGCGGACTGATGGACCAGATGGGCTCCTCGGTGGGCGGCGCGGTGGCCATCGATTTTGCCGACCCTGCTGCCCCCGTGGTGAAGAAGGTGGAGTACGACTTCACCCGGTCGGGCCACGCCCTGTGCATCGTGGACACCGGCTCCTGCCACGCGGATCTTACCGATGACTATGCGGACATCACCCGGGAGATGGGGGCAGTGGCCGCCCGCTTCGGCGAGAAGTTCCTGCGGGATGTGGACGAGGGGGCCTTCCGGGCTGCCCTGCCCCAGCTGCGGGAGGAGTGCGGCGACCGGGCAGTGCTCCGGGCCATGCACTTCTTTGAGGAGGACCGCCGGGCGGAGCAGGAGGCTGAGGCTCTGGAGCAGGGAGATTTTGACGCCTTCCTGGCTTTGGTGGACCAGTCGGGGCTGTCCTCCGCCCTGAACCTGCAGAACACCTGGTCGGCGGCTGCCCCTCAGCAGCAGGCCATCCCGGTGGCCCTGGCCGTGGGGCGGGAGCTGCTGGGCGGCTCCGGCGCCATCCGGGTCCACGGCGGCGGCTTTGCCGGCACCATCCAGGCCTTTGTCCCCAACGAGAAGCTGGAGACCTTCCGGCGGGGGATGGAGGAGCTGCTGGGTCCGGGGATGTGCCACATCCTGCACATCCGGCCCCAGGGCGGCTGTGTGGTCTTGAAATGACGTCAGGCGGAACAGCGGAATAGAAAGGACGGAATGAAGAATATGGCGATTTTAGTGTTGGGCGGAGCCGGCTATATCGGTTCCCATACTGTGTACGAGCTCATCGACGCCGGCCGGGACGTGGTGGTGGCGGACAGCCTGCTCACCGGCTTCCGGGCCGCCGTGCATCCCAAGGCCCGCTTCTATGAGCTGGACATCCGGGACCGGAAGGCTCTGGACCGGCTGTTTGAGCAGGAGAAGATCGAGGGCGTCATCCACTTCGCCGCCTCCTCCCAGGTGGGCGAGTCCATGAGCGATCCTCTGAAGTACTATGACAACAACCTGGGCGGCACCATCTGTCTGCTGGAGTCCATGGTGGCCCACGGGGTGGACAAGATCGTGTTCTCCTCCACCGCCGCCACCTACGGCGAGCCGGAGCGGGTCCCCATCCTGGAGACGGACAAGACCGTCCCCACCAACTGCTACGGCGAGACCAAGCTGGCCATGGAGAAGATGATGTCCTGGACCAGCCGGGCCCACGGCCTGCGGTATGTGGCCCTGCGGTACTTCAACGCCTGCGGCGCCCACCCCTCCGGCGCCATCGGCGAGGCCCACGCCCCGGAGACCCATCTGATCCCCCTGATCCTCCAGGTGCCCAACGGCCAGCGGGAGAAGATCTCCATCTTCGGCGACGACTACGCCACCAAGGACGGCACCTGCGTCCGGGACTATATCCACGTCACGGACCTGGCTCAGGCCCACATTCTGGCCCTGGACTACCTGCTGAAGGGCGGGGACAACAACGTGTTCAACCTGGGCAACGGGGTGGGCTTCACCGTCAAGGAGGTCATCGACGTGGCCCGGAAGGTCACCGGCCATCCCATCCCCGCGGAGATCTCCCCCCGGCGGGCGGGCGATCCCGCGCAGCTGGTGGCCTCCTCGGACAAGGCCAAGGACGTCCTGGGCTGGAAGCCCCAGTATGCTGATCTGGAGACCATCGTCTCCTCCGCCTGGGCGTGGCACAAGGGCCATCCCCACGGCTTTGCGGACTGAGGGGCAGGTGTGGCGACAATGATCGACGAAGCCGTTTCCAAGCTGGTCACCTACGCCCTGCGCACCGGGCTGATCCATGAAAATGAGACCGTCTGGGCGGTCAACACCGTGCTGGACGCCCTGAAGCTGGACAGCTATACCGACCCTGGCAGGGAGTGGGGGGAGTTGGAGCTGGCTCCCATTTTGGAGGAACTGCTGGATGACGCCCACGACCGGGGTGTGCTGACGGAAAACTCAGTGGTCTACCGGGATCTGTTTGACACCGAGCTGATGGGACGCCTCACCCCCCGGCCCGCTCAGGTCATTGAGACCTTCCAGTCCCTGTACCGGGAGGATCCCAAGCGGGCGACAGACTGGTACTATAAATTCAGCCAGGATACCAACTATATCCGCCGGGACCGCATCGCCCGGGATATGCAGTGGAAGGTCTCCACAGAGTATGGGGAGCTGGACATCACCATCAACCTGTCCAAGCCGGAGAAGGACCCCAAGGCCATTGCCGCCGCCCGGAACCTGCCGGCCTCCAACTACCCCCGGTGCGCCCTGTGTGCCGAGAATGAGGGCTATGCCGGCCGGGTGAACCACCCCGCCCGGCAGAACCACCGCATCGTTCCCATCACCATCAACGGCTCTCCCTGGTTCATGCAGTACTCCCCCTATGTCTACTACAATGAGCACTGCATCTGCCTGAACAGCGTCCACACTCCCATGAAGATCGACCGGGCCTGTTTTGGAAAGCTGCTGGACTTTGTGGGGCAGTTCCCCCATTACTTCGTGGGCTCCAACGCCGATCTGCCCATCGTAGGCGGCTCCATTCTGGCCCACGACCACTTCCAGGGCGGCTGCTATACCTTCGCCATGGAGAAGGCCCCCGTGGAGACCCCGGTGACCTTCCCCGGCTTTGAGGACGTCCAGGCCGGCATTGTCAAGTGGCCCATGTCGGTGATCCGGATCCGCTCTGCCCAGGCGGAGCGGCTGGTGGAACTGGCCGACCGGATCCTGGTCTCCTGGCGGGGCTACACCGACGAGGCGGCGGTGATCCTGGCCGAGACCGACGGCGTCCCCCACAACACCATCACCCCCATCGCCCGGATGCGGGACGGGGAGTTTGAACTGGATCTGGTGCTGCGCAATAACCTGACCACCGAGGAGCACCCTCTGGGCCTGTACCACCCCCACGCCGAACTCCACCATATCAAGAAGGAGAATATCGGCCTGATCGAGGTCATGGGCCTTGCAGTGCTGCCCGCCCGGCTGAAGGACGAGCTGGCCGCCGTGGCCGACGCCCTGGTGACCGGGGCGGACCTGCGGGCGGATGAGCGCACGGAGAAGCACGCCGACTGGGCGGAGGGCTTCCGGGACAAGTACTCCATCACCCGGGAGAACGCACTGGAGATCGTTCAAAAGGAAACTGGCCTGGTCTTTGCCCAGGTGCTGGAGCACGCGGGCGTATATGGACGCAGTCCGGAGGGGAAGGCGGCCTTCCTCCGCTTTATCCAGCAGGTGTAATACGCATATCGTGAGAAAGAGACAGCCCCCGGAGCGATGCTCCGGGGGCTCAGCTTGTCGAAAAAGTATTTTCGACAAGCTGCCGAACTTTTGAGCACTTTCAAAAAGTGCTCAAAAGTTGTTTGATTGGACGTGAAAGACAACCCTGACGGTTTTCTTTTCACACTATCTTTCCCTCCGAATCCTTTGGTTGGAGGGCTTTTCGATAGTCTCGGCCCCCGGAGCATCGCTCCGGGGGCTGCACTATCTGTCGAAAAAGCGGCGCTGTTGCAGTTCAAGAGATAACGCCAAGGATCATTCCGCGAACATGGGGGAGGAGAGATAGCGGTCGCCGGAGTCGGGGAGGATGACCACGATGGTCTTACCCGCGTATTCCGGCTGTCGGGCCAGTTGGGCGGCGGCCCACAGAGCCGCGCCGGAGGAGATCCCCACCAGAACACCTTCGGTGCGGACCAACTCCCGTCCGGCAGTAAATGCGTCCTCGTCCCGGACCCGGATGACCTGATCGTAGATGCTCCGGTCCAGGGTGTCGGGGATGAAGTTGGCGCCGATCCCCTGGATCTGGTGGGAGCCAGCCTGGCCGCCGGAGAGCAGGGGGGAGGCGTCGGGCTCCACCGCCGCCACGTGGATGGCGGGGTTTTGCTCCTTCAGATAGCGGGCGGTGCCGGAGAGGGTGCCGCCGGTGCCCACACAGGCCACCAGCACATCGACCTTACCCTGCGTGTCCGCCCAGATCTCCGGGCCGGTGGTGCGGTAGTGGGCGTCCGGGTTGGCAGGGTTGTCGAACTGTCCGGGGATGAAGCTGCCGGGAATGGAGCGGGCAAGCTCCTCCGCCTTCTCCACCGCGCCCTGCATCCCCAGCGCGCCGGGGGTGAGGACCAGCTCCGCCCCGTAGGCGGCCAGCATGGCCCGGCGCTCCGCGCTCATGGTGTCCGGCATGGTGAGGATCAGACGGTAGCCCCGGACGGCGGCCACGCAGGCCAGACCGATGCCGGTGTTCCCGGAGGTGGGCTCGATGATCACGGCACCGGGCTTCAGCAGTCCCCTGGCCTCCGCGTCCTGGATCATGGAAAGGCCCACCCGGTCCTTGGCGGAGCCGGCGGGATTCAGGTATTCCAGCTTGGCCAGCACCTGGGCGGAGAAGCCGTGCCGGGCTCCATACCGCTCCAGAGTCAGCAGGGGGGTGTGTCCGATCAGCTCTTCCACGCTGTGCGCGATCTTTGACATAGCAGTACCTCCTATTCAGTCGATGTGACTGGTATCATCAAAAGGATGATACCGCCTGCTCCGCGGCTTTGTCAACATTGACCTTTGCAAAAGAGGGCGGGAGGGGGTATAATACCCGGAGAAATGCTGAGGCCGCTCTGCAAGGGAGCGGCCGGGGCGGACAGTCAAAAGGAGGTATGGGGAATGAAGGTCGGTATGGTACTGGAGGGGGGCGCGCTGCGCACCATTTTTTCCACCGGGGTGCTGGACGCGATGCTGGAGAAGGACCTGATGGCGGACTATGTGGTGGGCGTATCCGCCGGGATCGCCTATGGGGTGAGCTATATCTCCCGCCAGCCCAGGCGCAATCTGGAGATCCTGACCCGCTTTGCCAACGACAGGCGCTATATGGGGCTGGGCAATCTGCTGGACCGGCATAACCGCAGCTATTTTGGGCTGGAATTCTCCTATGAGACCATTCCCAATGAGCTGGTACCATTTGACTATGATACCTTTGCCGCCTTCCCCGGAAAGGTGGAGGCGGGGGTGACCAATCTGGAGACGGGAAAGGCCGAGTATCTGGAGGTCCCCCGCCGGGACGACAACTTCCTGTTGCTTCAGGCTACCTGCGCCATGCCCCTGATGTTCCCCATCTACCGGCTGGGGGGAAAGCCCTATTTGGACGGTGGAGCGGCGGAGACCGTGCCCTATCCCCGGGCCTTTGAAATGGGCTGCGACCGGGCCATTGTGATCCTGACCAAGCCTAGGGGCTTTGTGCGGAAGCAGGAGAAGCTGCTGCCGGTGATCGAGCGGCGGTACCGGGAGTACCCCAATTTCTGCCAGACCATGAGAGAGCGGGCGGAGCGGGACAACCGGGCTCGGGAAGAACTCTTCCGCCTGGAGAAGGAGGGGAAGGTTCTGGTGCTGGCCCCGGAGGATCTTCGGGGTGTGAGCCGCATCGAGCGGGATGTGGAGAAGCTGCGCCTGCTGTGGGCGGACGGATACCAGCAGGGGATGGAACGAATGGAGGAGATCCGCTCCTTCATGGGCAGGTAGGGGGAGCGCTCTGCGGCCCCTCCGGCGCGTCCAGGGCGTACAGGGCCAGCAGATCCCCCAGCACAGTGAAAAAGGCGGCCAGGCGGTTCAGCTCCTCCTGAGTCAGCCCCCGGGCAAGGGATGCGGCGATTCCAGCCGCACCCGCGGCCGTGGCATCGCTCCCGGCCCAGTGATGAAAGACAGACAGACGGACCACCCCCGGACCATGCTATGCGGCAGGCCCCCGGGCGGTCCCTTTTTGCGTCCCGCCGCCGGGAGAGCCATTTCCGTCCTTCCCATTTGACGGGAAGTGTGGTACAATAAGCCGATAATACAAGGAGGGCGGCATGATCGTATTAGGCATCGATCCCGGAGTGGCCACCATCGGGTTTGGCGTGATCCGGGCGGAGCGGGGGAAAAATACCCTGCTGCGGTACGGCGTGATCACCACGCCGCCGGGGATCCCCCTGTCCAGCCGTCTGCTTCAGATTGACCGGGACATGGAGGAGCTGATCCACACCTTCCAGCCGGACGAGATGGCGGTGGAGGAGCTTTTTTTCTCCAAAAATATCACCACCGGCATCGCCGTGGCCCATGGCCGTGGCGTCATCCTGCTGGCGGCGGAGCGGCTTGGGGTGCCCATCTTCGAGTACACCCCCATGCAGGTGAAGCAGGCGGTGGCGGGCTACGGCGGGGCGGACAAGCGGCAGGTCATGCTGATGACCCAGCGCCTGCTGAGCATGAAGCAGATCCCCAGGCCGGACGACGCCGCCGACGCCCTGGCCATCGCCATCTGCCACGGGAGGTCGGCTACATCCCTGCTGAATACGGAGCGGGTCTTTGACCCGAACCGATACGATACCAGATGAATTAGGAATTAGGAATTAGGAGTTAGGAGTTAGGAATTTAGAATTGGGGAATGAGAAGCGAGGCTTCTTTCCGGGCTCCTGATTCTGAGCTTAACACAGGGGGAACAGCGAAATGTTTTACTATCTCAGCGGCACCCTGGCCCATATTGAGCCCTATCTGGCCGTGATCGACTGCGGCGGGGTGGGCTATGCCTGCCGAACCACCAGCTATACCCTCTCCGCTTTGAAGAAAGGCGACAAGGGAAAACTCTTTACCCATTTGAACGTCCGGGAGGACGCCATGGAGTTGTACGGCTTTGCCACCCAGGAGGAGCTGAACCTGTTCCAGCAGCTGATCTCAGTGTCCGGTGTGGGCCCCAAGGCGGCCCTGTCCATCCTGTCGGCCAGCACCCCGGCCAATCTGGCCCTGTCCATCATCACCGGGGATGAGAAGGCCCTCACCTGCGCCCAGGGCATCGGAAAGAAGATCGCCCAGCGGGTGATCCTGGAGCTGAAGGATAAGCTGGCCAAGGGGCAGACCATCTCCGCCAAAGGGGAGGCATACGGCGGCAGCGGCGTGACCGTCATCCCGGAAAACAAGCTGTCTGAGGCGTCTGCCGCCCTGGCGGTGCTGGGCTATTCCCAGGGGGAGATCAACGCGGCCCTCAAGGGGATCGACCTGGACAGCATGACCCTGGAGCAGATCATCAAGGCGGCGCTGAAGAAGATGATGAAGCAGTAAGGAGGGACACGATGGCCAAGTACGAGACCCGCCTCCGGGGTGATTTTGACGAGACCCTGCGCGATCTTCACGACGGGATCCTGGACAAGAGCGCCTCCGCCAGCTTTGAGGATGAGAGTTATGTACAATGCGCCGGGGTGCGCTGCTGTGTCCGGGTGTATGAGCGGTACAGCTGGTCGGGAGGCAACCGCCTGTCCATGACCCTCACTTTGGTTGGGGATGGGGAGGAACTGTTTCTGTCTGCTATCACCGCCGGCGGCAGCCAGGGGATGTTCTTGAAGTTCAATACCTGGGGGGAGGAGTTTTTCCTGGATACCCTCCGGGAGTTGGTGGAGCGGCATCCTTCCGTACTGTAACTTGCTTTTGCGGAACTGGGGAACTTTGTTCCAGATGGAGTGAAAGGAGCGGCAGCCATGGCAAAATTGGAGCGGGAAATTCCGGGCTATTACGATTTTGATGAGGTGCTCTGTTATTTACATAACGGAATTCTGGACAGCAGCCTTTCCGCCAGCTATGAGAACGGCAGCGAATACTGCTGGGGCGATGTTCGATGCGCTGTGCGTGTCTACGAGCGCTATACCATACTGGGGGATAACCGTCTCAGTCTGACCGTGATGTTGGCGGGGCACGGAAACCAGCTCTATCTTTCCGGAATCACCGCGGCGGGAAGCGGCGGAGTCGGGAAAATCATCCCCTGGGGGGAAGAAGAATTTTTGAATGTCTTGGAGAAGCTGGCTGATCAGCTGACAGGGCAAAATAATTGAAACCATACGACAGTACTGTGCGATTAGGATGTGAACCCATGGCAATCGACTTTTCCGGAACGGAATATGAGAATGAGGAGCTGGAGCCTCTGGTGACCACCTCCCTCACCCGGGAGGATGAGGGAGAGTACTCCCTGCGGCCCAAGACCCTCCGGGAGTACATCGGCCAGGAGAAGGCCAAGGGCAATTTGGAGGTATTCATCCAGGCGGCTAAGATGCGGAACGAGCCCCTGGACCACGTTCTGCTCCACGGCCCCCCGGGTCTGGGCAAGACCACCCTGTCCGGCATCATCGCCAACGAGATGGGAGTCAACGTGCGCATTACCTCCGGCCCCGCCATTGAGAAGGCGGGGGATCTGGCGGCTCTGCTCACCAATCTCAACGAGAACGACATCCTGTTTGTGGACGAGATCCACCGCCTCAACCGCTCAGTGGAGGAGGTGTTGTATCCGGCTATGGAGGACTATGCCATCGACATCATCATCGGCAAGGGCCCTTCGGCCAATTCCATCCGGCTGGATCTGCCCAAATTCACGTTGATCGGGGCCACCACCCGGGCGGGCCAGCTGTCCGCCCCCCTGCGGGACCGGTTCGGCGTTACACTCCGGCTAGAGCTGTACACTCCGGAGGAGCTGGCGCTCATTGTCACCCGGTCCGCCGGGATCCTGGAGGTGCCCATCGAGGCGGACGGCGCCATGGAGATCGCCCGGCGCAGCCGGGGTACGCCCCGCATCGCCAACCGGATGCTCCGGCGGGTGCGGGACTTCGCCCAGGTGCGGGCCGGGGGCGTGATCACCAAAAAAGTGGCGGATGAGGCCCTCACCGCCCTGGAGATCGATCCCCTGGGGCTGGACTCCATCGACCACCGGATGCTCCGGAGCATCATGGAAAACTACCGGGGCGGCCCAGTGGGGCTGGAGACCTTGGCGGCCACCATCAACGAGGAGTCCGTTACCCTGGAGGACGTATACGAGCCCTATCTGATGCAGCTGGGCTTCCTCACCCGGACGCCCCGGGGCCGCTGTGTCACACCGAAGGCGTATCAGCATCTGGGCCTGCCCGTCCCCGGAGGGGAGTGCGGGAGCGGCCTGGACCAGCTGACGCTGTGAGGGGAGAGCCGGTCATTTTAAAATGGACCTCTTCCGATCGGGTCCGGCCGCTTGCTGAGAGGGCGGCTCTGTGGCGTGTCCTTTCATGAGGGGCTTTTGATCCACAAAAGCAAAACAAAGTTTTGTGTCAAAGTTCTTTTTGGTTCTTTTTCTTGCAAGAAAAAGAACAGAGAAAAATGAGGTGTTGCAATTATGGGAAAACTGTTTGGAACGGACGGCATCCGCGGCGTGGTCAACGCTGGCCTGGACGCAGATCTGGCATATAAGGTGGGACTGGCTGCGGCTGAGGTGCTGGCCAGCGGCAAGAAGGCGGGGGAGAAGCCCCTGGTCACCATCGGCAAGGACACCCGGATCTCCGGAGACCTGCTGAAGGGCTCTTTGATCGCGGGACTGTGCACCGCCGGGGCCGACGTGCTGGACCTGGGCACCCTGCCCACCCCGGGGGTGGCCTGGGTGACGGTGGACGAGAAGGCGGACGCCGGCATCGTCATCTCCGCCAGCCACAACCCCTTCGAGCACAACGGCATCAAGATCTTCAACGGCCAGGGCTTCAAGCTGTCCGACGAGCTGGAGGAGAAGATCGAGGACATCGTCCTCTTTGCCCACAACAACGTGCCCCGCAAGACGGGAGCGGAGATCGGCAAGGTGAGCTATGTGGCGGAGAAGGCCGCCCTGGACTACATCGACCATCTGGAGAGCACCATCACCAGCGACCTGGCCGGACTGCGCATCCTGGTGGACTGCGCCAACGGCGCCTCCTACACCACCGCCGCCCGCCTGTTCGACCGCTTCCCCAAGCTGCGCACCGACGTGATCAACGCCGACCCCGACGGGGTGAACATCAACGACAAGTGCGGCTCCACCCACATTGACAGCCTGGCCGCCATGGTCAAGGCGGGCGGGTATGACATCGGCATTGCCTTCGACGGGGACGCCGACCGCTGTCTGGCGGTGGACGAGCAGGGGAACCTGATCGACGGAGACCAGATCATGGCCGCCTGCGGCCTGGACCGGAAGGAGAAGGGACAGCTGCCCGGGGACACGGTGGTGGCCACGGTGATGTCCAACCTGGGCCTGCACGTCTTTGCCGGGGAGCACGGCCTGAAGCTGGAGTGTACCTCTGTGGGCGACCGGAACGTGCTGGAGCGGATGCAGGAAAAGGGCTATGTTCTGGGCGGCGAGCAGTCGGGCCACATGATCTTCCTGGACTATGCCACCACTGGCGACGGACAGCTCACGGCCCTTCAGGTGCTGGCCCTTCTGAAGGAGAGCGGAAAGAAGGCGTCTGAGGTGTTCGGCAGCTGCGCCCGCTATCCCCAGGTGCTGATCAATGTGCCGGTGGCCAGCAACGACGTGAAAAAGGCCGTCATGGCCAGCGACGCCCTCTGGACCGCGGTGCGCGGGGAGGAGGAGCGCCTGGCCGGCAGCGGCCGGGTGCTGGTGCGCCCCTCCGGGACAGAGGCGCTGATGCGCGTGATGGTGGAGGCCAAGACGGAGGAGGCCGCTCAGGCCGCCGCGGACCGCCTGGCCGCCCTGATCCCCGGCCTTGCAGAGAGCTGACTTAGAAAAAATTGACAGGGATATGGAGAAATGAACAAATTTTTTCCGAAGGGCCCTTGACAAAACCAGTCAATTTGTTTATGATGTATAAGAACGAAAATACAAGTTCAGGAAACCCGGATTTCCAGTCCATGACGGACGAGGAAATATGCCTTCTGGCCGGGGCGGGAAGCGCCGCCGCGGAGGAAGCTCTGGTCCAGCGCTATGGCCGCATGGTGCGCGCCTGCGCCCGCCCGCTGTTTCTGGCGGGCGGAGACAGCGAGGACCTCTTTCAGGAGGGCATGATGGGCCTGCTCAGCGCTGTGCGCAGCTTTGAGCGGGGAAGGGACGCATCCTTCCGCACTTACGCAGAGATCTGCATCCGCAGGCGGCTGTACAGCGCCATCCGGGCGGCCCAAGGCAGCAAACACTTCCCTTTAAATCACAGCATTTCATTCGAACCCCCTCTTTTTGACGGAACCAATGCGTACCTGTTTTCCAGCGAAGAGAGCCCAGAAGATGTCATCATTGGCAGGGAGGAACTGAGAGAGCGGCTTGCCGCTCTGAAGGGCCAGTTGTCTGAGTTCGAAGCCAAGATCCTGCCGCCCTATTTGAGCGGACTGTCCTGCGGAGAGATCGCTCAGCGGGTGGGACGGCCTCAAAAGTCGGTGGACAATGCGATCCAGCGTGTCCGCCGGAAGGTGGCCCGGCAATTTTCTTCCAGCGGATCCAGCGAGAGCTGATCGCAATATTACACCGCCCAAGCCATGACTATGGGCAACGAGTCAAAGAGAGGGAAAACCATTATGTACGAAGACAAGATCCTGGTATGCAAAGAGTGCGGCAACGAGTTCACCTTTACCGCTGGTGAGCAGGAGTTCTACGCGGAGCGCGGCTTTCAGAATGAGCCTCAGCGCTGCAAGGCCTGCCGTGACGCCCGCAAGAACGCGGCCCGCGGCCCCCGTGAGTACTTCACCGCTACCTGTGCTGCCTGCGGCGGCGAGGCTCGCGTCCCCTTCGAGCCCAAGTCCGACCGTCCTGTCTACTGCAGCGAGTGCTTCGCTAAGATGCGCGAGCAGCAGGGCTGAGCGTAAACAGTCTGTGAAAAAGGACGCCCATTGGGCGTCCTTTTTTGTTGCATTTCAGGAGAATGAGAATGAAATAGATCGTAAGGTGCCTGGAGTGGATCATACTATGGATTGGAATGAAGAGATACGGAGCTTGGTGAGGGCCATATTTAGGTAAAATACTGTGTGTGCAACCGCCGGTTGCGCAGATTCCACCTCTGGATGGTAGACCGGAGCAGCGAACTCTGCTACAATTCATTCAAAAGAGAGGGGGCGTTAGATATGACGATGGGAGAACGTATCCAATCCCTGAGAACTGGATGCGGTTTGTCACAGGAGCAGCTGGCGGGGCTGGTCGGAGTGTCTCGTCAGGCGGTGAGCAAGTGGGAGCGCAGCGAGGCTATACCGGATACCAATAAATTGGCAGCTCTGGCCGGGGCTTTGGGGACGACGGCAGACGAACTGTTGGGCGGTCAGGACCAAGAGGCGAGGCGGGAGGAGTACCAGGGTGCAGAGAAAGACTGCCCCGGGTGGCTGGCCATCCACTGGCATTGGCTGGGCGTACCTGTCTGCCTTTGGGGAACTGCGCTCCTGATTCGTGCAATTCTGGGCCTTTCGATTGCGAGCCGCATGGCAGAGGGGGCGCTCTCCATCCAGACGGTCCTTCTTCTGGCTCTGCCGGGGATGATCCTTCCGCTGTTCGCCGTGGCCGGCGGGGCCGCGCTGTTCTTTTTGGGACGGCGCACGATTCGATGCCGGTACGGTCAGAGCGGCGGTGAGATGCCTGCATGGAGCGGGGTGAAGGGTCTGCTGACCCAGCGCTGGTATTGGGCGGGGATCCGGCAGCGCTGCTTGGGGTATTGGGTTTTGGATACAAGCTGGATGCCGCGCTGCGCCTGTACCGGAAGTTGAGCGTTCTGAATCCTCTGCTGTCCATGAATTTTGGACTTGAAACGGATCCCGGTCAGATCTATGGGAATATGATCCCATCGGGCTGCTTGAACGCTCATGGGGAGATCGTCTATGACAAAGTATTTGTCCTGTTGGGACAGGGACTGATCTTCCTGGTAACTGGGGTTCTGCTGGGTTCTGCCCTGTTCCTTCTGGGACGGCGGGCGGTGCGCCGCCGCTGGCAAGAAAAGAGCGAAAAATTGGTTGCAAAATAGCGGCAGTTAGGGTATACTATCCTCATCCTAATGACTAATTGGAGGAATCCTGCTATGACCATTACTAAGGACACCATCATTGGTGATATTCTGAACATTGCCCCCGAGACTGCCCCCCTGTTTATGAACATCGGGATGCACTGCCTGGGCTGCCCCGCGTCCCGGGGCGAGACGGTGGAGCAGGCCTGCATGGTCCATGGCGTTGAAGTGGACGAGCTGCTGGCCGCTGTCAACCAGATGATCGCCGACGGCGAGTAAAGTACGACAGAGCGGAATCGAACAGGCCGGGACGGATCTCTCCGCCCCGGCCTGTTGTTCCGTGGGGCGGAGGCCCGGGAGGAAAACAGGATGATGACAAGACGGATCGAGCTGAGTCCCCGCCTGCGTCTGGCGGCGGACCTGGTCCCGAAGGGGGCCCGGCTGGCGGATGTGGGGACAGACCACGCCTATCTGCCAGCCTGTCTGCTGATGGAGGGAAAGATCCCCTCCGCCATCGCGGCGGACCTGCGGGAGGGACCCCTGAGCCGGGCGCGGGAGACGGCGGCGGAGTACGGCTGTGGGGACCGCATGGCCTTCCGCCTGTGCGACGGGCTCTCCGGGATCCGGCCGGAGGAGACAGACGCAGTGGTGATCGCCGGGATGGGCGGGGAGACCATCGCCCAGATCCTGGAGGAGGCTCCCTGGGTGCGGACCCGAAAGGTTCCGCTGGTGCTCCAGCCCATGAGCTCCCTGCCGGAGCTGCGGCAGCGGCTGAGGGAGGGCGGATTCCATATCTTGGAGGAGCGTCTGGCCCGGGAGGGGGACACTCTCTATGTTGTGATGCGGGCGGAGGCGGGGGAGGAGCCCCCCATGACGCCCGCCCAGCTGTGGGCCGGCCGGCAGAGCCGGGACCCGCTGCGGGGGGACTATCTCCGGGGCCTGCTGGAGAAGCTGGACCGGGCGCTGGATGGCCTCTCCCGGGCGAGAGACGGACGGGCGGAGGACCGCCGCCGGGAGCTGGCGGCCCTCCGGCGGGAGCTGTTGGAGATGAGAGAGGAGTGGGACGCATGGCAGCGGTGACGGAGATCTTTGAGGCAATGGACCGGTGGGCCCCCTTTGAGACCCAGATGGACTTTGACAACGCGGGGTTCCTGGTGGGCCGGGGCGGCCGGGAGGTCCGGAAGATCTTGGTGGCGCTGGACATCACAGAGGAGGTGGCGGAGGAGGCGGAGCGCTGGGGCGCCCAGCTGATCGTCGCCCACCACCCGGTGATCTTCCACCCGGCCCGTCAGATCACCGATGAGACCCCCACCGGGCGGATCCTGCTGCGGCTGATCGAGGTAGGCGTGGCGGCGGTCTGCGCTCACACCAATCTGGACGCGGCCCAGGACGGCGTCAACGAGTGCCTGGCCAGGGCCCTGGGGCTGATGGAGCTGGAGCAGCTCCACCAGGACGGGGTGGACCGGAACGGACGGCCCTACGGCGTGGGCCGGGTGGGCCGCTGCCCCCAGGCGGGGTGCTCCGGGACTGAGTATGCCCGGCTGGTGAAGGACGCCCTGGGCGCGGCGGGGGTGCGCTTTACTGACGGAGGCCGCCCGGTATCCCGGGTGGCGGTGGGGGGCGGCTCCTGCGGCTCCATGCTGGGGGACGCCGCCGCCCTGGGGTGCGACGCCTTTGTCACCGCCGACGTGAAATATGACCAGTTCCTGGAGGCAAAGGCCCTGGGGATCACCCTGATGGACGCGGGCCACTATGCCACCGAGCAGGTGGTGTGCCCCCAGATCGCGGAGTACCTGTCCCGGTGCTTCCCGGAGCTGGAGGTCCGGATGTCCCGGACCCACCGGGAGGTCTATGGCTGGGTGTGAGGCGGCTGGGAGCCTTCCGGGGACGTGTGCGGTTCCGGGGAGAAAATGAGAGAAAATACTTGCATTTTTGCCCGGGATGTGATAAACTCCCTTAGTCTGAAATAACGGGCGGTCCTCTGCGGCCGCCGCGCACAGGGGTGCGCGGCACGCTGGCGCGCAAGAACGCCTCTACAACAGGAGGAAAATGTTATGGATTTGATGCAGTCTTTTACTCAGAAGCACCTGAAGGCCGAGCCCCCCGTGGTCACCGTGGGTGACACCGTCCGGGTCCACCTGAAGGTCAAGGAAGGCAACCGCGAGCGTATCCAGATCTTCGAGGGCACCGTCATCGCCAAGAAGCACGGCGGCATCGAGGAGACCTTCACTGTCCGCCGTATCTCCTACGGCATCGGTGTGGAGAAGGTGTTCCCCCTCCACGCTCCCTCCATCGAGAAGGTCGAAGTGGTGCGTCATGGTAAGGTCCGCCGCGCCAAGCTGTACTACCTGCGCGACCGCGTGGGCAAGGCGGCCAAGGTCAAGGAGGCCCTGTAATCCAACACGAGAAAGGAGCGGTTTTGCCGCTCCTTTTTTCGTACGGTCCCCGCGGAGCGGGGGAGAGGAATGGAGGAGAACCCATGAATATCCAGTGGTATCCGGGGCACATGACCAAGACCCGGCGGCAGATCGAGGCGGATCTGAAACATGTAGACATCGTGGTAGAGATCATCGACGCCCGGATCCCGGTGTCCAGCCGGAACCCGGACATCGACGCCATCACGGCAGGCAAGCCCCGGCTGGTGGTGCTCAACCGGGCAGACCAGGCCGATCCGGCCGGGAACCGGGCCTGGGGGGCGTGGTTTCGGAAGAAGGGCTGGTCGGTGCTGGAGACCGACGCGAAAACAGGCGCCGGGGTGAATCAGTTCTCCCGTGTGGTGCAGGAGGTGCTGAAGGACCAGATCGCCCGCTGGCAGGAGAAGGGTCTGGTAGGCCGTCCGGTGCGGGCCATGGTGGTTGGAGTGCCCAATGTGGGCAAGTCCACCTTTATCAACAAGGTCGCCCGGAAGAAGTCGGCCAAGGCCAGCGACCGCCCCGGCGTCACCCGGGGCAAGCAGTGGGTGACGGTGGACCGGGGGCTGGAGCTGCTGGACACGCCCGGGATCCTGTGGCCCAAGTTTGAGGACGTGGAGACCGGGATGCGCCTGGCCTTCACTGGCGCGGTGAAGGACGAAATCATGGATGTGGAGACCCTGGGGTGCCACCTGATGGCCTTTTTGGGGGCGCGGTATCCAGAGGCGCTGGCGGAGAGCTACCGCCTGAAGGAGGTCCCGGCCCGAGAGGCGGAGGAGAACGAGGTGGCCTACGGCTACCGGCTGCTGGAGGCCTGCGCCCAGAAGCGGGGGATGCGGATCTCCGGAGGAGAATTTGACACAGAGCGGATGGCCCGGGTGCTGCTGGATGAGTACCGGGGTGGCAAGCTGGGCCGCTTTACCCTTGAGATGCCGGAAGAGACTTAAAATATGAGACAGGAGGGCGGGAAAGCGATGGACGCGCTTTGGCAATATGAGCGGGAGGCACTGGCCGCCGGTCACACCGCGGTCTGCGGCTGTGACGAGGCGGGGGCGGGGCCCCTGGCCGGCCCGGTGTACGCGGCGGCGGTGATCCTCGCCCCGGGGACTGAGATTCCGGGGCTGAACGACTCCAAGAAGCTGACAGAGAAGAAGCGGGAGGCCCTGTTTCCCCTGATCCAGGAGAAGGCCCTCGCCTGGGCGGTGGCCTGGGTGGACGCGGAGGAGATCGACCGCACCGACATCCTCAGCGCCCGGATGAAGGCAATGCAGCTGGCCATTGACCGCCTGAGCCCTCCGGCGGATTTCGCCCTCATCGACGGCAACCGGGACCGGGGACGCAGCGCCGCCATCACCACTGAGCACAGAATGATCGTAAAGGGAGATAGCCTGTCGGCGTCTATCGCGGCAGCCTCCATATTGGCCAAGGTGAGCCGGGACCGCTGGATGGTCCAGGCGGCGGAGGAGTACCCCCAGTACCAGTTTGACCGGCACAAGGGCTATGGCACCAAACTCCACTATGAGCTGCTGCGGCAGTACGGCCCCAGTCCCATCCACCGCCGGACCTTCCTGAAAAACCTGTGAGCGGGGAGGACAGCCGCCTCCGGGGTCGGTGGGGGGAGGCGCTGGCGGCGGAATTTCTGCGGCGGAAAGGCTATCGGATCGTAGCTGCCGGCTGGCGGTGCCGCTTCGGAGAGCTGGACCTGGTGGCGGAGCGGGGAGAGTTCCTCTGCTTTGTCGAGGTGAAGCTGCGGGGGAGCGAGCGCTTCGGCGCGGGAGCTGAGCAGGTGGACCGCCGCAAGCGGGAGCGTCTGCGGACCACGGCGGAGCTCTATCTCCAGCAGCACCCCTCGCCGCTCCAGCCCCGCTTCGACGTGGTGGAGATCCTGGCCCCCCAGGGAATGGCGACAAAAAGGCCCGGGATCCGACAGATCGAGAACGCCTTTTCAGGCGCTGAGTGAAAGATCTGTGGGGATTTGCGGCGCCGGGGTTGACCTGAAATTCAAAAGATGGCATAATAGTCCATCAGAGGGTCCGCGCGTGAGCCGGACCGTACCAACCCATCAACAGGGGAAACTAAAGATTGGAAGAGATCGAGATGCAATACATCAGTACAAGGGACAGGGAGCAGCAGTTCTCCGCCTCCCAGGCCATCGCTAAGGGCCTGGCGGAGGACGGCGGCCTGCTGACCCCGGTATATCTGCCCAAGCTGCCCCGCCGCGCCCTGGAGGAGCTGAAGGATATGTCCTATCAGCAGCGGGCGGTCTATGTGATGAAGCTGTTTCTGGATGAATTTTCCGTGAAGGAGCTGACAGACTTCGCCAACGCGGCCTATGGCCCGGAGAAGTTCGACACGCCGGCGGTAGCCCCGGTGCGGGCCCTGGACGGCAATACCTACTGTCTGGAGCTGTGGCACGGCCCCACCTGCGCCTTCAAGGACATGGCCCTTCAGATGCTGCCCCACCTGCTCACCGCCTCCCTGCGCAAGCAGGAGGAGGAAAAGACGGTGTGCATCCTGGTGGCCACCTCGGGCGACACCGGAAAGGGCGCCCTGGAGGGCTTCCGGGATGTGGACCGCACCAAGATCCTGGTGTTCTATCCCAAGGACGGCGTCTCCGCCATCCAGGAGCTCCAGATGGTCACCCAGGAGGGGGCCAACGTGGGGGTCTGCTCTGTGGTGGGCAACTTCGACGACGCCCAGACCGGCGTGAAGCGGCTCTTCTCCGATGAGGAGCTGCGGGAGCGGCTGGCCCGGCGGGGCTACTTCCTGTCCTCGGCCAACTCCATCAACTGGGGCCGGGTGCTGCCCCAGATCGTCTACTATATCTCCGCCTACTGCGACCTGCTGCGGGACGGCAGGCTGGAGCTGGGCGACCCGGTGAACGTGTGTGTGCCCACGGGCAATTTCGGCAACATCCTGGCGGCCTACTACGCCCGGGACATGGGGGTGCCCATCCAAAAGCTGATCTGCGCCTCCAACAGCAACAATGTGCTCACCGATTTCCTGTCCACCGGGACCTATGACCGCAACCGCACCTTCTTCAATACCATCTCCCCCTCCATGGATATCCTGATCTCCAGCAACCTGGAGCGCCTGCTGCTGGCCATCACTCAGGAGGACAGCGAGGTGCGGGGCTATATGGAACAGCTGAATGCCACCGGCCGCTATCAGGTGAGCGACCGGGTGCGGGAGAAGATCCAGAAGCTGTTCAAGGGCTACTGCTGCGGCGATGAGGAGACCAAGCGGGTGATCGCCGCCATCTATGAGAAGTTCGGCTACCTCATCGATCCCCACACCGCCGTGGGCTTCTCCGCGCTGAGCCAGTACCGGGCGGAGACGGGGGACGAGACGGCGGCCATCGTGGCCTCCACCGCCAGCCCCTTCAAGTTCTGCGCCGACGTGCTGGATGCCCTGGGGGTGTCTGACCGGGCCCAGGGGCTGGATGTGCTGGACCAGCTCAGCCAGGTCACCGGCGAGCCGGTCCCCGCCCCTCTGGCCTCCCTGCGGAGCAAGGAGCCCCGCTTCCGCCAGACGGTGGAGAAGGAGCACATGGTGGACGCCGTGCTGGGGATGCTGGAGTAAGGAGGCGCTATGGCCCTGTACGCCATTGGGGACACCCATCTCTCTCTCGGCACAAACAAACCCATGGATGTGTTCGGCGGCGGCTGGAGCGGCTATGTGGACAAGCTCCGCGCGGGCTTTGCGGACATCGGCCCGGAGGATACGGTGGTCCTGTGCGGCGACTTGTCCTGGGGCATGGGCCTGGAGCAGGCCAGAGAGGACTTCGCCTTTCTGAACGCCCTGCCCGGGCGGAAGATTCTGCTGAAGGGAAACCATGACTACTGGTGGACCACCGCCGCCAAGATGGAGCGCTTTTTCGCGGAAAACGGCTTCTCCACCCTGGAGCTTCTCCACAACAACTGCCGCCTGTACGGCGAGCTGGCGCTGTGCGGGACCCGGGGCTGGTTCTATGAGGAGGACCGGGCGGGGCACGGCGCGAAGATCTTCAACCGGGAGCTGATCCGCCTGGAGGCGTCGCTGAAGGCGGCGGGGGAGCGGGAGAAATACTGCTTTCTCCACTATCCGCCTCTCTACCAGGGCTACCGCTGTCAGGAGATCATCGATCTGCTGGAGCGGTATCAGGTCAGCCGGTGTTTTTACGGTCATCTCCACGGTGGAAGCCACCGTCTGGCCATCTCCGGACGGCAGGGCGGGGTGGAATATGACCTGGTTTCCGCGGACTATTTGGGCTTCCGGCCCAAAAAAATTCTGGATTAGCAAAAAATTCACGAGAAATTCCGAAAATTAGTCTGGTCAAACAGACATATATCTGGTAAAATATCGTGGCGAAAGTATACGGCGCGGCAGAGAGCGGCCCGGGACAGGGTTCCCGGCCCCGCTTCCCGTGCCCACAGGAGGAAAAGTTACATGAAGGTCACCAACGTCGAAAAGAAAGAAAACAGCACAGTCGAGCTGACGATCCATGTGGAAGCCGACGAGTTTGAGGCCGCGGTCCAGAAGGCCTATCTGAAGAGCCGCTCCCGCATCGCCGTCCCCGGCTTCCGGAAGGGCAAGGCCCCCCGCAAGATCATCGAGGGGATGTACGGCTCCGGCGTGTTTTATGAAGATGCCATCAACGACGTCTATCCCGGCGCCTATGAGGCCGCTGTGAAGGAGCAGGGCCTGGAGGATATGGGCCACCCCGTCATGGACATCGTGGAGGTCAACAAGGAGAAGGGCCTGATCTTTACCGCCCTGGTCTCCATCCGTCCCGAGGCCAAGGTGAAGGCCTATAAGGGCCTCACCGCCCCCAAGGCCGAGGTCAGCGTCACCGACGAGGACGTGGAGAATGAGCTGCAGCCCTACGTCCGCCGCGCCACCCGCCTGGTCTCCGTGGACCGCGAGGTCAAGCTGGGCGACACCGCCGTCATTGACTTCGAGGGCTTTGAGGACGGCAAGCCCTTCGAGGGCGGCAAGGGCGAGAATTACAGCCTGGAGATCGGCTCCGGCTCCTTCGTCCCCGGCTTCGAGGATCAGCTCATCGGCCTGAAGGCCGGCGACGAGAAGGATCTGGACATCACCTTCCCCGAGGACTATGTGGCTGACCTGGCCGGCAAGGCCGTGGTGTTCAAGGTCAAGGTCAAGGAGGTCAAGGAGTCCCAGATCCCCACTGTGGACGACGAGTTCGCCAAGGATGTGTCTGAGTTCGAGACCCTGGCCGACTTCAAGAAGGACCTGGGCGAGAAGCTGACCCAGCGCCGCACCGCCGAGGCCCAGAACGACTTTGAGCAGGCTGTTCTGGAGCAGCTGGTGGACAACCTGGAGGCCGACATCCCCGACGGCATGGTGGAGACCCAGCTGGACAAGATCATGGATGAGTATGCCATGCGGATGTCCAGCCAGGGTATGTCCATGGATGACTATCTGAAGATGATGGGCATGACTCCTGAGATGATGCGTGCCTCTTCCAAGCCCGCTGCCCTGAACCAGGTCAAGACTGAGCTGGCTCTGGAGGCTGTGGCCGCTGCGGAAAACCTGGAGATTACCGATGAGGAATGTGAGGCCGAGGTGAACAAGCTGGCCGAGCAGTACAAGCTCACCGCTGAGCAGGTGAAGGCCGCCGTCTCTCTGGACGCCCTGAAGCACGACCTGCGCCTGCAGAAGGCCTCTGAGCTGGTGGTGGCCGAGGCCAAGGTGGGCGAGGCCCCCAAGAAGGAAGAGGAGGCCGCCGAGAAGCCCAAGAAGGCGACCCGCAAGAAGAAGACCGAGGAGGCCGCTGAGGAGAACGAGTCTGCGGAGAAGCCCAAGCGCACCCGCAAGAAGAAGGCGGAGGAGTCTGCCGAGGAGCCCAAGGCGGAGTGATCTGATCCGGTCCCGGGGCGGCCCTGAGCCGCCCCGGGCGTATCCGTCTGTACCCCCTGCCTGGTCCAGGCAGAAAAAGTGGAATCATTTTCCGGCCCGGCGGGCATACTTTGGTATCACCGTCTGAAAAGGAGTATATCGTATGAGCTTAGTTCCCTATGTAGTGGAGCAGACCACCCGCGGCGAGCGGTCCTATGACATCTTTTCCCGTCTGCTCAATGACCGCATCATCTTCCTGTCTGAGGAGGTCAACGACACCACTGCCTCCCTGGTGGTGGCCCAGCTGCTGTATCTGGAGAGCCAGGATCCGGACAAGGACATCCAGTTCTACATCAACAGCCCCGGCGGCTCTGTGACCGCGGGCATGGCCATCTATGACACCATGCAGTATGTCAAGTGCGACGTGTCCACCATCTGCATCGGGCTGGCGGCCAGCATGGGCGCCTTCCTGCTGTCCGCGGGGACGAAGGGCAAGCGTCTGGCCCTGCCCAACGCGGAGATCATGATCCATCAGCCCTCTGCCGGCACTCAGGGCCAGATCACCGACATGGCGCTGCACCTGAAGCGCCTGGAGGTGGTGAAGCGGCGGATGAACCGCATCCTGGCCGCCAATACCGGCCGGAGTGTGGAGGAGGTCACCGCCGACTGTGAGCGGGACAACTTTATGACTGCGGAAGAGGCGCTTCAGTACGGCCTGATCGACAAGGTCATCGAGAAGCGGTGATCTGCACCGCGGAGTGGGGGCCTGCGTCCCCACTCTGTTTGTATTGTTACGAGGATGAGGTAGAAATTCATGGCAAAAAATGACGATAAGCAGCGCGCAGTGCGCTGTTCCTTCTGCGGCAAGCACCAGGATCAGGTCCGCCGGCTCATCGCCGGGCCGGGCGCCTATATCTGCAACGAGTGCGTTCAGCTGTGCATGAGCATCCTGGAGGATGAGCACGACACAGTCCAGACCGCCGCCGTCGAAGTGCCCGACGCCATCCCCACCCCCCAGGAGATCCACAAGGTGCTGGACCAGTATATCATTGGGCAGGAGCAGGCCAAGGTGGCCCTGTCTGTGGCGGTATACAACCACTATAAGCGGATCTATTTCGGCGGCGGGGACGATGTTGAGCTCCAGAAGAGCAATATCCTGCTCATGGGTCCCACCGGCTGCGGCAAGACCCTCTTTGCACAGACCCTGGCCCGGGTCCTGAAGGTCCCCTTCGCCATCGCCGACGCCACCACGCTGACCGAGGCGGGCTATGTGGGCGACGACGTGGAGAATATCCTGCTGCGCCTGGTCCAGGCTGCCGACTATGATGTGGAGCTGGCCGAGCGGGGCATCATCTATATCGACGAGATGGATAAGATCGCCCGGAAGAGCGAGAACACCTCCATCACCCGGGATGTGTCCGGCGAGGGCGTGCAGCAGGCCCTGCTGAAGATCCTGGAGGGCACTGTGGCCAACGTGCCGCCCCAGGGCGGGCGGAAGCACCCCCACCAGGAGTTTATCCAGATCGACACCAAGAACATCCTGTTCATCTGCGGCGGCGCCTTCGAGGGCATCGACAAGATCATTGAGAGCCGCCTGGATAAGCGCTCCATGGGCTTTGGTGCGGAGATCCAGAGCAAAAAGGAGCGGGACGTGGGCCAGCTGCTCAAGGAGATCCAGCCCCAGGACCTGCTGAAGTTCGGCATCATCCCCGAGCTGGTTGGCCGCCTGCCTGTGCTCACCACCCTCCAGTCCCTGGGACGGGAGCAAATGGTGCAGATCCTTACCGAGCCTAAAAACTCTCTGGTAAAGCAGTACCGGAAGCTGATGGAGTACGATGATGTAGATCTGGAGTTTACTCCGGAGGCTCTGGAAGCGATTGCTGGTCGGGCTGTGGAGCGTGGTATTGGTGCCCGTGGCCTGCGTGCCATCCTGGAGGAGGTCATGACTCGGATCATGTATGACGTACCCTCGGATCCAGAGGTGGTCAAGGTGACGATTACTGCGGCCTGTATCCGGGGTGAGGCAGCACCTGAGATCCTCCGGGACCCGGAGCACAGCCAGCGCCCGCCCCTGGGCCAGGCGGCCCTGCGGTCTGAGCGGGGCGGTCTGCCTGGTACCAACGCGGGCTGAGCGGATCTGTCCGGACGGAGTCACTGAGCTTCGATCCAGCCCCGCGGTCCCCCAAGCGGCGGGCCCGGGGCTGTTGTTTTATCCGTGTTCCGCCCTTCCCACGCCCGGCGCGGGAGGAGAAGGCGGTATGAAATCCCCTGAGAGGAAGTGAGTACCATGAAAAAAGAGTGGACGATGGAGAGCGCCTCTGTGATGCCTGTGATCGCGCTGCGGGGACTGACTGTGTTCCCCAATGTGCTGATCCATTTCGATGTGGCCCGGGAGATCTCCATCAAGGCCCTGGAGGAGGCCATGTCCTCCGGCAGCCCGGTGTTCCTGGTGGGACAGAAGGACATCTCCGAGGAGCGCCCGGAGGAGAAGGACCTGTACACCGTGGGCACGATTTCCAATGTGCGGCAGATCCTGCGCACCCCCGGCGACAACGTGCGGGTGATGGTGGAGGGCGTGAGCCGGGGCGGCCTGGAGCGGCTGACCCGCACCGTCCCCTATCTGGAGGCGGAGGTCCAGCCCATTCCCAACGAGCGGAACGAGCGGAATTCCGCAAAGGCGGAGGCCCTGATTCGCTCTACCTATGAGCTGTTCCAGCAGTACACCGAGCTGGCCCCCAAGACGGCCCCCGATCTGCTTATCAATGTGCTGGCCAGCGAGGATCCGGGCTACATCGCCGACTTTATCGCCCAAAACATCGCCATGCGCAACAGCGATAAGCAGGCGGTCCTGGAGGAGCTGCGCCCGGTGCGCCGCCTGGAGCGGCTGCACCGCCTGCTGGGCCGGGAGGTAGAGATCCTGGGCTTGGATATGGAGATCCAGAACCGGGCCCGGGAGCAGATGGCAGACAACCAGCGGGACTACTACCTGCGGGAACAGCTGAAGGCCATCCAGAACGAGCTGGGCGAAGGTGAGGGCGGAGATTCCGAGATCGGGGACTACCGCCGGAGGATCGCGGAGGCCAAGCTGCCCGACGAGGTGCGGGAGAAGCTGGAGAAAGAGGTAGGCCGTCTGGCCAAACAGCCCTTCGGCTCCTCAGAGGCCACCGTCCTGCGCAGCTACCTGGATGTGTGTCTGGAGCTCCCCTGGGGGAAAAAGACCCGGGAGCGGGTGAGCGTGGAGACGGCCCGCCGGACCCTGGATAAGGACCACTTTGGCCTGGAAAAGGTGAAGGAGCGCATTTTGGAGTTCCTGGCGGTGAAGCAGCTGGCCCCCGACCTGAAGGGGCAGGTGATCTGCTTGGTGGGCCCTCCCGGCGTGGGTAAGACCTCGGTGGCCATGTCGGTGGCCCGGGCGCTGAACCGGAAGCTGGCCCGGCTCTCTCTGGGCGGCGTCAGCGACGAGGCGGAGATCCGGGGCCACCGCAAGACCTATGTGGGCGCCATGCCCGGCCGCATCATCTCCGCCATCAATCAGGCGGGGAGCTGCAACCCCCTGCTGCTGCTGGATGAGATCGACAAGCTGGGCCACGACCACCGGGGGGATCCGGCGTCCGCCCTGCTGGAGGTGCTGGACGCGGAGCAGAACAGCACCTTCCGGGACAACTTTTTGGAGCTGCCCTTCGACCTGTCCGACGTGATGTTCATCACCACCGCCAACACCACCGACACCATCCCCCGGCCCCTGCTGGACCGGATGGAGGTCATCGAGCTGCCCAGCTACACCGATGAGGAGAAGCTTCAGATCGCCAAGCGCTACCTCCTGCCCAAGGAGATGAAGCGCCACGGCTTGGAGAAGGCCCAGCTGAAGGTGTCCGACGGGGCCATCCGGGAGATGGTGGCCTCCTACACCCGGGAGTCGGGCGTGCGTGTGCTGGAGCGCAAGCTGGCCGCGATCTGCCGGAAAGCGGCGATGCACCTGGTATCAGAGGATGTAAAGCAGATCCGCATCACAGAAAAAGAGCTGAAGGACTACCTGGGCGCGCCCCGGTACTACCCGGAGCGCCAGGCGCTGGAGGAGCGCGTGGGCGTGGTGAACGGCCTGGCCTGGACCTCCGTGGGCGGCGAGCTGCTGGAGGTGGAGGTCAATGTGGTCCCAGGCACCGGCAAGGTGGAGCTGACCGGCAACCTGGGGGATGTGATGAAGGAGAGCGCCCATGCGGCCCTCAGCTTCATCCGCAGCCAGGCGGACCGGCTGGGCATCCAGGGGGACTTCTACCAGTCGAAGGACATCCATGTCCACTTCCCGGAGGGGGCCGTGCCCAAGGACGGGCCCTCCGCCGGCATCGCCATCACCACCGCCATGGTGTCCGCCCTCACCGGAGCGCCGGTGAAGCGGGGGCTCGCCATGACCGGCGAGGTGACCCTCCGGGGCAGGGTGCTGCCCATCGGCGGCCTGCGGGAAAAGACCATGGCCGCCCTGCGCAATGGGATCAAGACGGTGATCATCCCGGCGGAAAACGGGAAGGATCTGGAGGAGATCGACCAGACGGTCCGGAAGGCCCTGCGCTTCGTGCTGGTGGACCAGGCGGAGCAGGTGCTGGCCGAGGCCCTGTGCTGCCTGGGCGGCGGCGCGGAGGCCGGGCGGGCGATGGACCGGAAGCTGCCCGGGGAGAAGTCCCGGGGGACGGCCCGGCTGCGCCAGTGAGGAGGGGAGCGTATGTCCATCAACGTACAGAAGGCGGAGTTCATCCTCTCCGCCGCCTCCCCAAAGGATTTCCGGCGGGACGCGCTGCCCCAGGTGGCCTTCGCGGGCCGCTCCAATGTGGGAAAGTCGTCAGTGATCAACCGCCTGCTGAACCGGAAAAATTTCGCCCGGGTGGGGGCCGCGCCCGGCAAGACCACCCAAATCAACTATTTTAAGATCGACAATGCCTTCTACCTGGTGGACCTGCCTGGCTACGGCTATGCCCGGGTGTCCAAGGGGGAGCGGGACCGCTGGGGCAGGCTGATGGAGGGCTATTTTGCCGATCCGGAGCTGATGACCCTGGGTGTGATGATCGTGGACGCCAGGCACAAGCCCACGGCGGACGACTGCACCATGGCTCAGTGGTACCGGGGGGCGGGCTGCCCCTTCCTTGTGGTGGCCAACAAGCTGGATAAGCTGAAAAAGAGCGAGGTCGAAGGGAACCTCCAGCGCATCCGGGAGACCCTGGAGCTGGGGGAGGAGGACCTGGTCATCCCCTTTTCCGCGGAAAAGGGGACCGGCCGGGACGAGCTCCTGCGGGCCATTTTGTCCAGTGTGGAAGCGTCATCTTAATGTTCTTAATGTTCATAGAAACCCGGCTGTGCATGATGCGCAGCCGGGTTTTCCGCGTGGATCCGCCCTGTCCTCCGTTTCGGAGCGGCTGAGGCGGGGAAGAATGGAGAAGGGGACGGGCCCGGTTCCGGAGCCGGGGAACGGACCGTTTGCGCGCCGTGCGCAACTCCGCCTTGTCAATCCCGCTCGGAATTGTTATAATAAAGTGATTTTGGTTCCAAAGGAGTGGGAGCGGCTATGGGCGCGCTGACCGGATTGATCGAACACATGGACTGGATGAGTATGCTGCTCTTCCTGATGAGCGGCGCGGCCTGCCTGATCTGCCTGACGGTCCACGAGCTGGCCCACGGCCTGGCCGCCTACCGGCTGGGGGATCCGACGGCCAAGATCAATGGGCGGCTGACTCTGAACCCCCTGTCCCACATCGACTGGATCGGACTGTTCCTGCTGATGGCGGCGGGGGTGGGCTGGGCTAAGCCCGTGCCGGTGGATCTGCGGAACTTCCGCCGTCCCCGGCGGGATATGGCCCTCACCGCCCTGGCGGGTCCGGGCTCCAACTTCCTGCTGGCGCTGGCCGCGCTGGGGGCGGGCTCGCTGCTGCTGCGCTTCTGGGGCGGGAGCCGTGCCGGGGCCTATCTTCTGCTGTTCCTGTGCCAGCTGGCGGTGCTGAGTGTGGGCCTGGGGCTGTTCAACCTGATCCCCCTGCCGCCGCTGGACGGTTCCAAGGTGCTGGACGTCCTGCTGCCGGAGCGGTGGTATCACCTAGTTCTCCGGTATGAGCGGTATCTGATGCTGGCGGTGGTGCTGCTGGCCTGGTCCGGCGCCTTCGGAGGCCCGCTGACAGTGGCTATGGAACTGGTGCTGCGGGAGCTGTGCCGTGTGGCCCAATTCCCCTTCGCCCTGGTGGAGTACTACTTTTTCTGATGATGTTCCGGTGACGCGGGAGGGAGGTGCGCCCATGGACGGCCCCATCTATCACCTGGAGCGGGTGGTCAAGGTGAAAGCCGAGGATCTGGAGGACTTTGTGGGTCCTCTGGATCTGATCCTCCATCTGCTGAATAAAAACAAAATGGAGATTAAGAACATCCAGATCTCTCTGATCCTGGACCAGTACCTCCAGTGGATGTCCCAGCGGAAGGAACTGGATCTGGAGGTGGCCAGCGAGTTTGTCACCATGGCCTCCCACCTGGTCTATATCAAGACCAGGATGCTGCTGTCCATCCACGATGAGGAGGCTCTGAGCGAGATGGAGCAGCTCATTGCCACCCTGGAGGCCCACCAGAGGAATGAGAGCTATCTGAAGATCCGGGAGGTGATCCCTCAGCTGGATCAGCAGTACAGCGTGGGCCGGGACTGCCTTACCAAGGCGCCGGAGGCGATTCGTCCGAACCGGAGCTACCGCTATGTCCACCCAAAGGAGGACCTGCGCCGGGCCATCCAGGCGGTGCTGAGCCGCACAGACCACAAGCTGCCCCCGCCGGTATCCGCCTTCCAGGGCATCGTGGGGCGGGAGCCCTATCCCGTGGCGGAAAAGGCTTCGGAACTGCTCCAGCGGCTGCTCCATCTGGGGGTAGCCCGGTTTCGGGCCCTGTTCCGGGGCAGCCGGAGCCGCTCGGAGGTGGTGGCCACATTTTTGGCGGTGCTGGAGCTGTGCAAGGACCGGCGGCTGCGCCTAGCGGGGACGGCGGAGGACTGCACCGTGACCTGTACCGGGCCGGGGGAGGAAACAGAGTCCGGAACAACAGAACGGACAGAGGACTGAAGCAGAGAGAGGGGGGAGCGTTTTGGATCTGAAGGAGCTGGAGGCCGCTCTGGAGGGGGTGCTGTTCGCCGCCGGCGAGCCGGTGGGGGTGGAGCGGCTGTGCCTGGGGCTGGAGACCGACCGGCCCACCCTGGACGCCGTGGCCCAGCGGCTGATGGACCGGTACCGCTATGAGCGGCGGGGCATCCGGCTGCTGCGGCTGGACGCCAGCTATCAGCTCTGCTCCGCGCCGGAGCAGGCGGAGTGTATCCGCAGGACGCTGGAGGGCCGCAAGCCCGCCCGGCTGTCCCAGCCCGCGCTGGAGGTGCTGGCCATCATCGCCTACTACCAGCCGGTGACCCGGGCCTATGTGGACCAGATCCGGGGGGTGGACAGCGCCTATACGGTGGGGCTGCTGCTGGAGCGGGAGCTGATCGAGGAGAGCGGCCGCCTGGCGGTGCCCGGCCGGCCCATCCTCTACCGCACCACCCGGAATTTCCTGCGCTCCTTCGGACTGAGCAGTCTGGAGGAACTTCCGGAGCTGCCTGCCGCCAGCCGGGAGGGGGACCAGATGGCGTTGGAGCTGGAGGCCCGGATGGCCCAACTGAAGGCGGAGGAGGACGGACCGGAGGAGCCGGAGTCCGCCGGGGAGCGTGAGCCATGATGTGGGCGGTGCTGGCTGCTGCCCTGGCGGCGGTGTTCCTGCTGGGAGGGCTCCGTGTGGGGCTCCGGGGGGAGTACACCCCGGAGACGGCGGGGGCCTGGCTCCGGGTCGGACCCACGGAGTTCCGGCTTTTTCCCAGGCAGGAGGAGAAAAAGCCGGACCGGCCGAAGAAGGCGCGGCAGGAGGGGACCGGCGGCGGGAAGCAGCCCCGCCCGCCCTTTTTGTCCAGACGGGGCCTGCTGGAGCTGGGCCGCCGTCTGTTCCCCCTGCTGCTGGAGGCGGCGGGGCAGTTCCGCAGAAAACTCCAGATCGACGAGCTGCGCCTGCGCCTGGTGGCCGGGGCCCCCGACCCGGCGGACGCCGCCCTGCGGTACGGCCAGGCCAACGCCCTGCTGGGGGGGATCTGGCAGCCGGTGACCCGCGCCTTTCACGTCAAGGATGGCCGGGCCCGGGTGGAGCTGGATTTTGACCGGACGGAGCCCGCGCTGTACGGGCGGGTCTCCCTGTCCCTGACGGTGGGAGAGCTGGCGGCCCTGGGCCTGAGCTTCGGTGTGAAGGCCCTGAGCGTGCTGCTGGCGGTGCGCCGGGAGGACCGGCGGCGGGCCGGTCAGAAGCAGAAGGCCGCTGTGTGACACAGGGCGGCGGAAGATCATAAAAGAGCAGTACGGAGCGCGGCGTCCGGGGAGAGCATACCCTTTCCCGGGCGGAGCGCGAAGGGAAGCATAAAGAAAGGCGGCATGAACAATGGAAAAGCAGCACCCTCTTACAGATCTGATGGGGACGGCTATGGAGAAGATCCACACCATGGTGGACGCCAACACCATCATCGGGACCCCCATCCAGACAGGCGACGTGACCCTGATCCCGGTGTCCCGGCTGTCCTTCGGCATTGCCAGCGGCGGCAGCGATTTCACCACAAAAAATCAGAAGCCGGAGGCGGACAACAGCTTCGGCGGCGGCAGCGGGGCAAGCGCCAAGCTGGAGCCGGTGGCCTTCCTCATCATCCGGGGGGAGAGCGTCAAGCTGCTGCCGGTGGCGCCTCCTCCGGCCACCACGGTGGACCGGGTCATTGAGGTGGTCCCCGAGGTGGTGGACAAGGTGACGGAATTTTGGGAGAAGCAGCAGGAGAAAAAGGGACAGCCCGACCCGGATGTGGTGGAATAAGACCGCGGAGCGGAAGCGCCGGGGATAAGCGGGAGAGCGGCGGGGCATACTGGACCCATCCAAACAACGAGGTGATGGGGATTGAAACGCCTTCTGGCCGCGGCGGCGGCCCTTCTGCTGTGTCTGAATATCCTGCCCACGGCCCATGGGATAGGCACCTCCGCGGGCTCCGCCATCCTGATGGAGGCGGAGAGCGGGCGGGTCCTCTATGAGCAGGACGCCGGCCGCCCCCGGCTGATCGCCAGCGTCACCAAGCTGATGACCGCCCTGGTGGCGCTGGAGTCAGGCCATCCCCTGGAGGAGAAGGTGACCGTCCGGGAGGAGGACACCAGAACGGAGGGCTCCTCCCTCTACCTGCGGTCCGGGGAGGAACTGCGGCTGGAGACCCTGCTGTACGGGCTGCTGCTCCAGTCGGGCAACGATGCCGCCCTGGCGGTGGCCCGGCACTGCGGCGGGACTGTGGAGAATTTTGTCGCGGAGATGAACCGCCGTGCGGCCCGGCTGGGCATGACGAACAGCAGCTTTGCCAACCCCAGCGGCCTGAACGCGGAGGGACACTGCTCCACTGCCCGGGATCTGGCCCTGCTGGCCCGGGCCTGTCTGAAAAACGAGACTCTGGCGGCCATCGCCTCCACCCGGTCCGTTACCCTGGAGGGGCGGAGTTTTGTCAATCACAACAAGCTGCTGTGGCGGTACGAGGGCTGTGTGGGCCTGAAAACAGGGTATACGGAGAAGGCGGGGCGCACCCTGGTCTCAGCGGCAGAGCGGGACGGCATGACTCTGATCGCCGTCACACTGGACGATCCGGATGACTGGCGGGACCATGCCGCCCTGTTCGACTGGGGCTTCTCCAACTGGAAGATAGAGACGGCGGTCCGGGCGGGGGAGGAGATCTGCTCTCTGCCGGTGGGGGGCAGCCTGGTCCCCTTCTGTCCGGTCCGGGCGGGAGCGGACCTGCACTGGCCCCTGCGGGAGGGGGAGCGTCTGGAGTTTCGGCTGGATCTGCACATGGAGCAGCTCACCGCTCCGGTGCAGAAAGGAGTACGGATCGGCACCCTCCGCGGAGCGGTGGGGGACGAGCCGGCTGGAGAGATCCCGCTGGTGTGCGGGGAGGCGGTCCCCAGGGATCTGGCGGAGCCCCGGAGGGGCCTGTTCCGGCGGCTGATGGACCGTCTGAAAGAGCTTTGAACAAAAAGGAGGCGGCCTGATATGGAAGAACGGCTGCAAAAATTGATCTCATCCTGTGGGCTGGCCTCCCGCCGGGCAGCGGAGGCGTGGATCTCCCAGGGACGGGTGACGGTGAATGGAAGCCGGGCCTCCCTGGGGGACCGGGCGGACCTGGAGCGGGACCGGGTGGAGGTGGACGGCGTTCCCCTCCGTGCCCGGGTGGAACGTACATATCTCATGCTGAACAAGCCCAGAGGGTATGTGACCACTCTGGCGGACGAGAAGGGGCGGCGGACGGCGGCCTCTCTGGTGTCCGGTTGCGGCCGGAGGGTGTGGCCGGTGGGCCGTCTGGATCTGGATTCTGAGGGGCTGCTGCTGTTCACCGATGACGGGGAGCTGACCCACGGGCTTCTCCACCCCAGCGGCGAGGTGGAGAAGGAGTATCTGGTGTGGGTGACGGGAGACGTGGACCGGGCCCTGCCCATCCTGTCCGGCCCCATGGAGCTGGACGGGGAGCCCATTGCCCCGGCCCGGGTGCGGATGGGCCGCAGGGGGGAGGATGTGACCCGCCTCTCCGTGGTCATCCACCAGGGGAAGAACCGCCAGGTGCGCCGGATGTGCGCCCAGGCGGGGCTGGAGGTGCGGCGCCTCAAGCGGGTGCGGGAGGGCCGGGTCTGGCTGGACCGGGGACTGGAGCCGGGACAGTGGCGGCCCCTGACCGGGGAGGAGCTGCGCCTTCTGCGGGAAGAGGCGGGGGTGGCTCCCGCCGGACTTGGATCGGTTTTGCAAGATTAAAATGAAATCCTGCAAAATTAACTTGCATTTTTCCTCCGGAACCGTTATCATGGAGAACAAGGAAACTGGTCTCCCGGAGCGGCGGAGCAGTCCGGACGCGGGCAGAGCCCCGCGCCCGGCCGTTTTGCGCGTCTGGGGGCCCGCAGGAGGATGAGACGGAATGAATCGTGATATTCTGGCTGTGATCCAGGAGAATATGGACAGCTTCTCCAAGGGGCAGAAGCGGATCGCCAACTACATTCTGGAGTCCTATGACAAGGCGGCCTTTATGACGGCCAGCAAGCTGGGCAAGCGGGTCAGCGTCAGCGAGTCTACTGTGGTGCGCTTCGCGGCGGAGCTGGGCTATGACGGGTACCCCAGTATGCAGAAATCCCTGCAAAAAATGATCCGAAACCGGCTGACCTCGGTGCAGCGCATCGAGGTGGCCAACGACCGGCTCGGCGACCAGGATGTGCTGGACATGGTGCTCCAGTCGGACATCGACAAGATCCGCCAGACCCTGGATGAGATCGACCGGGACAGCTTTGAAAAGGCCACAGACGCCATTGTGGCGGCCCGCCGGATCTACATCATCGGCGTGCGCTCCGCGGCGGCCATCGCTACCTTCCTGGGGTTCTACTTCAATCTGATTTTTGACAATGTGGTGATGATCACCGCGAATACCCCCAGCGAGGTGTTCGAGAGCCTGCTGCGGGTGGGGCCGGAGGACGTCATCGTCGGCGTCAGCTTTCCCCGCTACTCCAGCCGGGCGGTCCAGGCGGTGAGCTTCGCCCGGGACCGGGGGGCCACCACCATCGCCATCACGGACAGCGAGGCGTCCCCCCTGGCTCAGATCTCCCAGTATACGCTGAAGGCCCGCAGCGACATGGCCTCCTTTGTGGACTCCCTGGTGGCCCCGCTGAGCCTGGTGAACGCCCTGCTGGTGGAGGTGAGCCGAAAGAAAAACGAGGACCTGTCCAAGACCTTCCAGACGCTGGAGAAGATCTGGGAGGAGTATGGGGTCTATGAGAAGGTGCAGGATTGAGTCAGATCGGCCATGAGCTTGTTGTAGTGGGCGGCGGGGCCGCGGGTATGATGGCGGCCATCACCGCCGCCCGCCTGGGCGCGGACGTCTGCCTGGTGGAACGAAACCCCAAGCTGGGGCGGAAGCTGTACATCACGGGGAAGGGGCGGTGCAACGTCACCAACCACTGCACGCCGGAGGAGGCGCTGGCGGCGACGCCCCGGAATGGAAAATTCCTTTACAGCGCAATGAACAAAACGCCGCCGGCGGAGGTGGAGCGCTTTTTCACGGAGCTGGGCGTGAAGCTGAAGGTGGAGCGGGGCAATCGGGTGTTTCCCGCCTCCGACCGGTCCGCCGACATCATTGACGCCCTGTTTTTTGAGCTGCGCCGCCTGTCGGTGCCCATCATACAGGGGCGGGTTTCCCGCCTGTGCGCGGAGGGCGGGGCTGTGCGCGCCGTGGAGCTGAGTCAGGACGGCGGGGAGCGGAAGGAGCTCCCGTGCCGCGGGGTGGTGCTGGCCACCGGCGGGGCGTCCTATCCCGCCACCGGCTCGACGGGGGACGGCTATGAGCTAGCCCGTTCCGTGGGGCACAGTGTGGTTCCCCCCAGGCCCTCCCTGGTGCCGCTGGAGGCGGAGGAGGCGTTCTGCGGAGAGATGCAGGGCCTGGCTTTGAAAAACGTGATACTGCGGATGAAGGATCGGAAGGGGAAGGTGCTGTTCCAAGAGCAGGGGGAGTTGCTGTTTACACACTTCGGTCTGTCTGGTCCTCTGATTCTAAGCGCCAGTGCCCATCTGCGTGATTTTGAGAAAAACGCCTATCGGGCGGTCATCGACCTGAAGCCCGCCCTGGACGAGGAGAAGCTGGACGCCCGGCTGCTCCGGGAACTGGGGGACAACGCCAACAAGGATATGCAGAACGTGATGGGCAGCCTGGTCCCCCGGCTGATGGTGCCGGTGGCCCTCCGGCTGGCGGATATCCCACCGGACCGGAAGGCCCACGACGTGACCCGGGGGGAGCGGCGGCGTCTGCTGGAGACCCTGAAGGGCCTGACCGTCCGCATCAAGGGGCCGCGGCCCATCGCCGAGGCCATTGTCACCTCCGGCGGGATCAAGGTGGGGGAGATCGACCCCAGGACCATGCAGTCCAAAAGGCTCCCAGGCCTCTTTTTTGCCGGGGAGCTGATCGATGTGGACGCCTATACCGGCGGCTTCAACCTCCAGATCGCCTGGGCCACCGGCCGGGCGGCGGGGGAGGGGGCGGCTGCCTTTTTGGCGGAGCCGTAAGGCCCTTTCGCCGCTTCATGTCCCTGTCCCGCGAAGGCGGGGACAGGAGGCGGCGGCCCAAAGCCCCGGGGCGGATGGCGCCGGGCGAGCGGTTTTTTTTGCTCCTTTTTCCCGCAAGAAAAAGGAGGAACAACAAGACAACGGAGCGTATGGTAAGATGCAGGAGAGAAGTATAGCCATTGACGGCCCGGCCGGAGCCGGGAAGAGCACCCTGGCCCGGGCGCTGGCCCAGGAGCTGGGGTATTTGTATGTGGATACGGGGGCCATCTACCGCACAGTGGCCCTGCGGGTCCGGGAGGCGGGGGCGGATCCCTCCAACCCGGCGCAGGTGGAGTCCCTGCTGGAGGGGCTGGACATCCGGATGGACTACGGGGAGGACGGCGTACAGCGGATGTACCTGTCCGGACGGGATGTGACTGAGGCCATCCGGGAGAATTCGGTCTCGGCCCTGGCCTCCCAGGTGGCGGCCCTGCCCGCGGTGCGGGATTTTCTGCTGGACTTCCAGCGGCGGCAGGCCAGAGAGCGGGATGTGGTCATGGATGGCCGGGACATCGGGACAGTGGTGCTGCCCCGGGCCGGGGTGAAGATCTTCCTCACCGCCGCGCCGGAGGCCCGGGCGGAGCGCCGCCTGCTGGAGCTGCGCCAGCGGGGGCAGGAGGCGGAGTTTGACGCGGTGCTGTCCGGCATCCTCCGCCGGGACGAGCAGGACCGCACCCGGGCCGTTGCCCCCCTCCGCCAGGCGGAGGACGCCGTGCTGCTGGACACCACCCGGCTAGACCGGGCGGGCAGCCTGGAGGCCCTGCTGGCCATTGTGAGAGAGAGGCTGCCCCAGTGAATATGAGATTCTTGTACCACGCTCTGTACCGCATCGTCTGGCCGTTCTTCAGCCTGGCCCACCCAGTCCGCGCCCAGGGGCGGGAGAACATCCCGGAGGGGGGCGCGGTACTGTGCGCCAACCACTCCGCCCTGTGCGACCCCATCCTGGTGTGCTTTGCCTGCACGCTGCGGTGGATGGTCCGGCCCATGGCCAAGATCGAGCTGTCCCGGGTGCCGGTCCTGGGCTGGCTGCTGGGCAAGGCCGGCGTGATCTATGTGGACCGGGGCCACGCGGATGTGCACGCGGTGAAGGAGGCCCTCAAGTGGCTGAAGGAGGACCAGAAGCTGCTGATCTTCCCGGAGGGCACCCGGGTCCATGAGGGCGAGTCTGTGGAGGGCAAGAGCGGGGCCGCGCTGTTCGCCACCCGGACGGGGACCCCGCTGGTCCCTGTCTACGTCTCCCGGAAGAAATACTGGTTCCGGCCCAGTCCTGTGGTCATCGGAACGCCCATCTATCCGGAGATCGCCGGACGGAAGGCCACGGCGGAGGAACTGGAGCGGATCACAGAGAACTTGATGGCGGAGATCTACCGCCTTGGGGAGGGATTGGAGTGAAGCTGCGTCTGGCCAAATCGGCCGGCTTCTGCTACGGCGTGCGCCGGGCGGTGGAGCTGGCCGGGGAAGCCGCAGCCTCCGGCCGCCCCTGTGTGATGCTGGGCTCCATCATCCACAACCGGGATGTGGTGGGCAGTCTGGCCCGGCAGGGCGTGACGGCAGTGGACCGGGTGGAGGACGTCCCGCAGGGCTGCGGGGTCATCATCCGCTCCCACGGCGAGAGCCGGGAGACCTACCGCCGGCTGGAGGAGCGGGGGGCGGAGATCCTGGACGCCACCTGTCCCAATGTCAAGCGGATCCACCACATCGTGGCCCGGGCGGAGGAGCAGGGACGGCAGCCGGTGATCATCGGCGCCCCGGACCACCCGGAGGTGGCGGCCATCGCCGGATGGTGCAGCCGTCCGGTGGTCCTCGCGGGTGTGGAGGACCTGGAGAAGTGGCTGGAGGAGCAGCCGGAGCGGCGGGATCTTCCCCTCACATTTGTCTCTCAAACCACCTCCACACAAAAAATCTGGAATGACTGCGTGAAAAAAGCAAAAAAAGAGTGTACAAACCCGGAATTTTTTGATACAATATGCGGAGCGACATCAAAACGCCAGGAGGAAGCCCATCAGTTGGCCGCGCAGTGCGACACAATGGTGGTCATCGGCGACGGTAAGAGCTCCAATACCAAGCATTTGGCGGAGATCTGCCGGGAGGTCTGCTCCGACGTCCAGCTCATCGAGCGGGCGTCAGACCTGGATCTGAGCCGGCTGGCCCAGGCAGAAGTTGTCGGCATCACGGCGGGTGCTTCGACTCCCGCGTGGATAATAAAGGAGGTTTGTGACAAAATGAGCGATGAAATCATGGAGATCGAGGAATCCTTCGCTGATATGCTGGAGAATTCGATCAAAACTTTGAATACGGGGGATAAGGTCACCGGCACAGTCGTAGCGATCACGCCGACTGAGATCCAGGTGGATCTGGGCACCAAGCACGCCGGCTACATTCCCGTATCCGAGCTGACCGATGACCCCACCGCCAAGGTGGAGGATCTGGTCAAGGTGGGCGACGAGATCGAGACCTTCGTCGTCCGCGTCAACGATCAGGAGGGTGTGGTCACCCTGTCCAAGAAGCGCCTTGACGTGGTCAAGGGCTGGGAGGAGATCGAGGCCGCCCGTGAGAACGAGACCGTTCTGGACGGCGTGGTCACCGAGGACAACAAGGGCGGCGTCGTGGTGTCCGTGAAGGGCATCCGGGTGTTCGTTCCCGCCTCTCAGACCGGCCTGCCCCGTGAGACTCCCATGAGCACCCTGCTCAAGCAGAAGGTGCGCCTGGTGGTCACCGAGGTCAACCGTGCCCGCCGCCGCGTGGTGGGCTCCATCAGCCGCGTGACGCGCGCCGAGCGCGCCGCCGCCGCGGAGAAGGTTTGGGCCGAGATCGAGGACGGCAAGCGCTATACCGGCACCGTGAAGTCCCTGACTTCCTACGGCGCCTTCGTGGACATCGGCGGCGTGGACGGCATGGTCCACATCTCCGAGCTGTCCTGGAGCCGCATCAAGCACCCCTCTGAGGTTGTGAAGGTGGGCGACACCGTGGAGGTGTACGTCATCTCCGCCGACAAGGAGAAGAAGAAGATCTCCCTGGGCATGAAGGACCGCAGCCAGGATCCCTGGACCGTGTTCACCAGCACCTATGAGGTGGGCGACGTGGCCAATGTCCGCGTGGTCAAGCTGATGACCTTCGGCGCCTTCGCCGAGATCGTTCCCGGTGTGGACGGCCTGATCCACATCTCCCAGATCGCCGACCACCGCATTGAGAAGCCCGGCGATGTTCTGGCCGAGGGCGACAAGGTGGACGTGAAGATCACCGACGTGGATATGGAGAACCAGAAGGTCTCCCTGTCCATCCGCGCCCTGCTGGAGGAGGCTCCCGCCGGAGAGGACGAGGAGTAATCCGCTCAAAAACCTGTTTTACAAAGGAAGCGCCGTGTGCTGCGGCGCTTCCTTTTTTTGCGGCCCAGGGTCCGTTCCGGCGTTTTCCGGGAACACGGAAAAATCTTGTGAAAGAGCGTGGGAACGGCAGAAAAATCAGAAAAATATAGGAAAAAAGTACAATAGAACTTGTCAAACGCGGAAAAAATGGTTATAATGTAAATAATCTGATCCAGCATAGACTGCCGGACCGGAGGGGCGGGGCGCAGACCGTGCCCTTTCGGAGCGTCCGGGAGAAGGCGGCTGCCGGTACAGACTGATCTCAGGATGATGTGGGGAAATGGTGGAATTGGAGGTGTCACCGTTGTTTCAGATCGGGGATAAGGTCGTCCATCCCATGCACGGAGCGGGAATTGTAGAGAGTATCGTTCAGAAGAAGGTCAACGGCGTGATGCGGGACTACTATGTCCTGAAGCTGCCGGTCCGGGCCATGGTGGTGATGATCCCCACTGCGAACAGCGAGGAGATCGGCGTGCGCCCCATCGTGGACCGGGAGCAGGCGGACCGGGTGCTGGAGGAGATCGGCTCCCTCCAGGTGGAGATGACCCAGAACTGGAACCGCCGCTACCGGGAAAATATGGAGCGGCTGAAAAGCGGAGACCTGTTCCAGGTGGCCCGCGTGGTCAAGGGGCTGATGCTCCGGGATGTGGACCGGGGGCTGTCCACCGGGGAGCGGAAGATGCTCCACTCTGCCAAGCAGATCCTGATTTCAGAGATCGTCATGTGCCAAAGCAGCAGCTATGAGGCTGTGGAGGAGCGCATCAACCGCGCTCTGGCATAATACCATAGTAAAGAAAGAGACAGAGGAGCCTGTCAGCCAATGTCCCCCCGAACCCGGTGCCAGCCGGGCCCGGAAGCCGTGCTTGGAGCGGCGTTGGCGGATGGGCTCCTCTTTGTTGCAGGAGGAGAAATGATGACAGGGTTTCTGTCCCGGCTGAGCCGGAACCGAAAGCAAAAAGCGCATATCTGTTCGGCGGTGGTGGTGGCCGCGGGGACGGCCTCCCGCATGGAGGGGATCGACAAGATCCTCACTACGCTGGGGGATCTCCCGGTCCTGGTACATACCCTGCGGGTCTTTGAGGACTGTCCGGACATCGCCGAGGTGGTGGTGGTCACCCGGGAGGACCTGCTGGTGGAGGTCAGCCGCCTGTGCCGGGAGTTTGACCTGGAAAAGGTCTCCAAGGTGGTCGTGGGCGGCAAAGAGCGAATCTACTCCGTTCAGGCCGGCCTGGCGGAGGTGCGTCAGGACGCGGAGCTCATCGCCATCCACGATGGGGCCCGCCCCCTGCTGCCGCCCGAGGTCTTGCAGGAGGTGCTGGACCGGGGGACGGCCACCGGAGCGGCGGCCCCGGCCATCCCGGTGACCGACACGGTCAAGCGGGCGGAGGGGGGCGTGGCCCAGGAGACGCTGGACCGCTCCACCCTGTTTGCCGTCCAGACCCCCCAGGTGTTTCAGGCGGACCTGATCCGGGCGGCCATCCACCAGGCGGCGGCGGAGGGGGCGGTGCTCACCGACGACTGCGCCGCGGTGGAGCGGCTGGGCATGAAGGTCTCCCTCACCCGGGGGAGCCGTGAGAATCTCAAGCTGACCACCCCCTTCGACCTGGTGGTGGGGGAGGCCATTCTGGACGCCAGAGAGAGGGGAGAACTGTGATGCTGCGCATTGGACACGGCTATGACGTACACCGCCTGGTGGAGGGCCGGAGGCTGATCCTGGGCGGGGTGGAGGTGCCCCACACCCTGGGCCTGCTGGGCCACTCCGACGCAGATGTGCTCACCCACGCGGTGATGGACGCCCTGCTGGGGGCGGCCGGGCTGGGAGACATCGGGCGGCATTTCCCGGACACAGACCCGGCCTACGCCGGGGCGGACAGCCTGAAGCTGCTGGACTATGTGGTGGAGCTGCTGGAGGCACAAGGCTGGAAAGTTGGCAACGTGGATGCTACCATATTGGCGCAGCGGCCTAAGCTGGCCCCGCATCTAGAACAGATGCGGGAAAACCTGGCAGCCCGGATGAAGGTGGAGCCGGAGCAGGTGAACGTGAAGGCCACCACAGAGGAGAAGCTGGGCTTCACCGGAGCGGAGGAGGGGATCGCCTCCCACGCGGTGTGTCTGCTGGAGCGGGTGTGACCGGCGGGAGCAGGGCCACATACACTGACTCAGGGGGAACTGCTGCTGAGCGCCCCTTGAGAAAGGAACTATGCCATGCTCTATTATCTGATCGTGTGCCGGTCCCTGACCTATGCCCAGCGCACTGCTGCGGCGCTGGAGCGGGCGGGGATCACGGCTCATATCCTGCGCTCCCCCAAGAGCATTGCGGGGGAGGGGTGCAGCCACTCTGTAAAGCTGTCCCAGCGCCGGCTGGCTGACGCCCTGCGGGCGCTCCACCGGGTGGGGCTGGAACCCAAAAGGATCTTTATCACCACCGGGGACGGAAGCTATCGGGAGGTGGAGCTGTGATCTATCTGGACAGCGCCGCCACCACGCTGCAAAAGCCGCCGGAGGTGGCCCGGGCCAGCGCCTGGGCCATCGGCCATCTGGCCAGCCCTGGCCGGGGGGGACACCGGCCCGCCATGGCGGCGGCGGACGCCGCCTTTGCCTGCCGGGAGGAGGCCGCCGCCCTCTTTGACGTGCCCGAGCCGGAGCGGGTGGTCTTTACCTTCAACGCCACCCACGGACTGAATCTGGCCATCAAATCTCTGGTCCGGCCGGGGGACACCGTGGTGGTCTCCGGCTATGAGCACAACGCGGTCACCCGGCCGCTCCGGGCCATCCCGGGGGTGACGGTGCGGGTGGCGGACAGTCCCCTGTTTGACCGGGCGGCCGCTCTGGAGGCCTTCCGCCGGGCGCTGACCCCGGAGGTGCGGGCGGCGGTGTGCACCCACGTCTCCAATGTATTCGGCTTCATCCTGCCCATCGAGGACATCGCCGCCCTGTGCCGGAGCCGGGGAATCCCGCTGATCGTGGACGCCTCCCAGTCCGCCGGTTGCCTGCCCATCTCGCTGCGTCAGCTGGGGGCCGCCTTCATCGCCATGCCGGGGCACAAGGGCCTGTACGGGCCCCAGGGCACCGGCCTGCTGCTGTGCGGCGGGGCGGCGGAGCCCCTTCTGGAGGGCGGGACGGGGAGCGTGTCCCTGCGCCAGGAGATGCCGGACTTTCTGCCTGACCGGCTGGAGGCCGGGACCCACAACATCGCCGGGATCGCCGGTCTGCTGGAGGGCCTGCGCTTCCTGCGGCGAAGGGAGCAGGCCGGGCTGGCCGCGCGGGAGGAGGAGCTGATCCGCCGCCTGGGGGAGGGACTGTCCCGCCTGCCGGGGACGGAGGTCTACCTGGCCCCGCGGGCTTCGGGAGCCCAGTCGGGCGTGCTGTCCTTCCGGGTGCGGGACCGGGACTGCGAGGAGCTGGGGGAGGCGCTGGGCCGGCGGGGGATCGCCCTGCGGGCGGGCCTTCACTGCGCTCCGCTGGCCCACCGGACGGCGGGGACGCTGGAGTCCGGGACCCTGCGGGCCAGCGTGTCCGCCTTTACCGTTCCGGAGGAGATCGGCCGGGTGCTGGCCACCATGGAGGAACTGCTGAGAGAAGAAGCCGTGTAAGGCGGGAAGAACTGTCAGGCCAGCCGGACGCGCCCAGAGGGGGCCGGCTGGCTGTTTTTCTGTCCGGATGGGGGAGCGCCGGTCCCGCGCTATCATTCTTGCCAGAAGAACAGACAGAATGTTTATGAAATTTTCACAGTTCGTCCGGGAAATCATGTTGCCATCAGGGGCGGAATATCGTATAATATTTAAAATAAGGCGGATTGTGGGCGGCGGAGACGCCGGTCCGTGAGACAGGAAGGAAGGGACCCAGGTTTTGAAGACGGTTTTGAATTTTTTCCAGGAAGAGATCCCGTTTATGGCCACCGTCCGGGTCTCAGACCTCATCGACATCGCCATTCTGGCCTTTTTGATCTATCATATTTTCTGGTTTATGCGGAAGACCAGCTCCGGCCGGGTGCTGAAGGGGATCATGGTGCTGATCCTGACCATGGGGCTGGCCTCCTCGATTCAGCTGACCGCCACCAGCTGGCTGCTGAACCGGGTGGTGGAGTGGGGCATCCTGGTGCTGGTCATCCTGTTCCAGCCGGAGATCCGCCGTGCTCTGGAGCGGATGGGCAGCGGGAAGCTGGCCAGCGTGTTCAGCAGCCAGCGGCCCGCCTCGTCCCACGACCTGGAGAGCGCCATCCGCCAGACGGTGGAGGCCTATACCGACCTGTCCCGGGACAAGGTGGGCGCCCTGATGGTGTTTGAGCGGAGGGATCTGCTGGATGACGTGATCAAGACGGGAACGCCGCTGGACTGCTCTGTGACCGGCGAGCTGCTGAAAAACCTGTTTTGGAACAAGGCCCCCCTCCACGACGGCGCGGTGATCGTGCGGGAGGGCCGGATCGTGGGGGCGGGCTGTATGCTGCCCCTGTCAGGCAATGTGAACCTGAGCCGGGACCTGGGGATGCGCCACCGGGCGGGCATCGGGATGAGCGAGCACTCCGACGCGGTGGTGGTCATCGTCTCAGAGGAGACAGGCTCCATCTCCGCCGCGATGGGAGGAATGCTCAAGCGGCACCTGGCCCCGGAGACTCTGGAGCGCCTGCTGCGCAATGAGCTGCTGTCGGAGCAGGAGGAGGTGGACCGGGGGACTCCCCTGTCCGGCCTGCTGTCCGGGCTGCTGCCCCGGAGGAAGGAGGGTGAGGACCGATGATGGAACGTCTGCGGGAGAGCCGCTGGGTCTATATTCTCCTCTCCGTGCTGCTGGCGGTGGTGTTCTGGCTGTATATCCGGGACACGGAGGACCCCACCATGAGCCGGCCCATCTACAACGTCCCGGTCCAGATCGCCAACGAGCGGGTACTGGAGGAGCGGGGACTGACGGTGTCCGGCCTGTCTCAGAGTAGCCTGACGGTGGAGGTCACCGGCCCGGTGAGCGTGCTGAACAATTTGACCCGGAGCAACGTCACCGCGTCGGTGGATGTGTCCTCCATCACTGAGGCGGGGGAGTACGAGCTGAACTGCCGCCTGATCCTTCCCAACAATGTGGATACCACCGGGGCCTTCTTTCCGGAGCAGTCCAACCCGGTGACCGTGACAGTGGACACCCTGGTGACCGAGACCATGAATGTGGAGGTCCGTCTGGAGGGCAGCGTGGCCAACGGTTACCAGGCGGGCACGCCGGTGGCCGATCCGGAGACGGTGGAGCTGCGGGGCTCCGCGGAGCAGGTGGCCCGTGTGAAGCGGGTCGTCGCAATCCTGGAGGCCGACAATCTGGACCAGTCCTTTGCCGGGAAGCTGCCCTTGAAGCTGCTGGACGAGGATGGAGAGGCCATCACGGACAGCAACGTGAAACTCAGTGAGGACTCCGCCTATGTGACCATGACTGTGGGCGTGGTCAAGCGGGTGAAGCTGACGGTCAACCTGCTGTCCGGCGGCGGCGCCACGGCGGAGCAGGCCAAGTGCGAGATCTCGCCCAGCACCATCACGGTGGTGGGCTCCAAGGAGGAACTGGAGGGGCTGACGGAGATCTCCCTGGGCAGCATCGACCTGTCCCAGGTGGTGGACACCGCCACCATCTCCAAGCCCATCGTTCTGTCCCCCACCCTGGAAAACGCCGATGGCGTGACCGAGGCCCAGGTGACCGTGTCGGTGGAGGGCCTGGCAACCAAGACCTTTACCGTGACCAACATTGAGACGGTGAACCAGCCGGGCAGCTATCAGGTGGATGTGGTGACTCAGGAGCGGGTGGTGGTCATCCGGGGCAGCAAGAGCGTGCTGGAGTCCCTGGATGCCAGCCAGATCCGCATTGTGGCCGACCTGTCGGACGTGACGGCCACCGGGACCTATCCGGTGGCGGCAACGGTGTACCTCAACGCCAGCGACGAGGTGGGCCCGGTGGGCACCTATACCATCAACGTGAACGTCAGAAAGCGCTGACCGGCGGGGACTGACGGGAAGAAAAACCTTCGGAGGCGAGACCCTTGAACCAATATGCACTGGTGAAAAAGCGTTTGAAAGAGGATGTGGTCCAGATCTCCCTGCTGCGGCAGACGGAGTGCGGACTGAAGGAGAGCTGCGGCGGCAACTGCGCCGGCTGCGTACAGCAGCCCCAGGGGGAGCTGCTGGCTACGGCCAGCGATCCCATCGGCGTGCAGCCCGGGGAGCGGGTAGAGGTGGAGCCCACCACCGGACACTCCATCGGCCTGTCCCTGGTGGTGTTCGCCCTGCCCTGTGTGTTCCTGGGACTGGGCTATCTGGTGGGACAGGCACTGGGACTGGGAGAGGGGGCCTCGGTGGGAACGGCCGCTGTGGGCCTGCTGGTGGGCTTCCTTCCTGCGGTGCTGGTCAACCGGTGGATCACCCGGCGGGCGGCACCGGAGTTTGTGGTCGCCAGACGGGTGACGCTCTGACCGGGGGCTGTGTTCGGGTATGTGCGCCCCCTGCGGGACGAGCTGAAATGCAGGGACTTTGACCTGTACCGGGCGGTCTACTGCGGGCTGTGCGCCGCCATGCGGCGGCGGTACGGCTGGCTGGCCCCCATGTTCCTGAATTACGACTTTACCTTTCTGGCCCTGCTGCTGGCCCCGCCGGAGGAGGCGTTTTCCCCCTGCCGGGGCCGGTGCCACGCCAATCCCCTGCGGAAAAAGACCATGTACCAGCCCACGCCCGCCCTGGATACGGCGGCGGATGAGAGCGTGGTGCTCACCTGGTGGCAGCTGCGGGACCGGGCCCGGGACGACCGGGGCTGGAAGGGGTGGACGGCCCGGGCGCTGGCCCGGCTGCTCCGGCCCTCCTACCGCCGCGCGGCCTCCCGCCGGCCGGACTTTGACCGGACGATGGAGGAGCAGCTCAGGCGTCTGGACGAATTGGAGGCGGAGAGGTGTCCCTCCCTGGACCGGGCGGCGGACACCTTCGCGGAGCTGCTCCGGGCGGCCGCTCCCTCCGGTGGGGAGGAGAGCCGGGACCGGGCCATGGAGCAGCTGCTCTATCACCTGGGCCGGTGGATCTATCTGCTGGACGCCCAGGATGACCTGGAGGAGGACCGGGCAGCGGGGCGGTACAATCCCGTGGCCGCCCGGTTCGGACCGGAGGGGGACCCGGACGCCATGGCGCGCACCCTGGACCACTCCCGAAATCTGATGTACTCCGCGGCCCAGCTGGCCGACTTCGGCTGCCGCTGGCCGCTGATCGAAAATATCCTGTACCTGGGGCTCCCGCTGGTACAGCGCGCCGTGTTTGACGGGAGCTGGAAACAGATCCAAAAACAAAAGATATGGAGAAGCAGCACATGAGAGATCCGTACACCGTGTTGGGCGTCAGCCAGAATGCCAGCGATCAGGAGATCAAAAAGGCGTATCGGGAGTTGGCCCGCAAATACCACCCTGACAACTATGTGAACAATCCCCTGGCCGACCTGGCCGAGGAGAAGATGAAGGAAGTCAACGAGGCATACGAGGCCATCCAGAAGCAGCGCAGCGGGGGCGGCGGCTATCAGCAGCAGTCCTCCGGCTACTATCAGGGCGGCTATCAGCAGCAACAGCAGCGGCAGTACGGCGGGGGGAACCCCACCTTCGCCCGGGTGCGGAACCTCATCAACATGGGGGACCTGAACGCGGCGGAGCGGCTGCTTCAGGAGGTGCCTCAGAAGAGCGGCGAGTGGTATTTCCTGATGGGCAGCGTGGCCTATCGCCGGGGCTGGCTGGACGAGGCCATGCAGAACTATAACCTGGCCGTGCAGATGGAGCCGGGCAACCTGGAGTACCGTCAGGCCCTGGCGATGATGCAGCAGGGCGGGCAGGCCTACCGCCCCTACGGCAGCGGAGCGGCAGTGGACGGCATGGACTGCTGTACCACCATGCTGTGCATGAACTGCCTGTGCGGAGGCTGTAACTGACATGGCTGGGCGTTTTTCCTCAAAGGCGGGCCGGACGGCCCTGGGAGGCGTTCTGGCCGCCGGGAGCCTGGCGGTGCTGTGGCTGGCCTGCGTCACACCCACCGGGCGGCTGGGTGTGGCGGCGGCGGCGGGGCTGTTCCCCATCGGCGCGGTGCTGCTGGCCGGCCGGGGCGCGGGGTTCCTCTGCTGGGCGGCGGCCTCCGTGCTGGGGTTGCTGATCCTGCCGGATAAGGGCGTGGCCCTGATGTATCTGTGCTTTATGGGACTGTACCCCGTGGTGAAGAGCCGCCTGGAGCAGTGCGCCAGCCGCCCCCTGGAGTGGGTGGGAAAGCTGGCCTGCTTCAACGCGGCCCTCACCCTGCTGTGGGTGGCATTCCGGGGGCTGTTCCTGCCTGCCCTGCCGGAGTGGCTGGCCGGAAAGGTGTGGCTGCTCTACGGGGCGGGGAACCTGGTGTTCCTCCTCTATGACTGGGGCCTGTCCCGGCTGATCGGAATGATGACAGCCCGGCTGAAGCTGCGGTAAGCAAGAAAACGCAGGAGCTGTGAAGTAAAAACGCCTTGCGGAGATGCGGGCGGCCCATGAACTACAACGCTGGAAAAAAGGAAGTGACCCACTTATGGTCAAGAGCATGACCGGCTATGGACGGGCGGAGGAGACGGTGAACGGGTGCACCATTACCGTGGAGCTGCGCTCGGTGAACAACCGCTATCTGGACTGCAACATCCGGATCCCCCGGCTGTACCTCTTTGCGGAGGACTCCATCAAGAGCCGGGTGCAGAACACCATTTCCCGGGGAAAGGTGGATGTGTTCGTCACCCTGGACGGCGCCGGGGCGGAGGAGGTCCGGGTGTCGGTGAACCGGCCTCTGGCCCAGCAATATGTCAACGCGCTGGGGGAGCTGGCGCAGCTGTGCGGAGCTGAGTCCTACCGGGTGACGCCGGAGTCCCTCGCCCGCTTCCCGGAGGTCCTGATGGCGGAGAAGGCGGAGGCGGACGTGGAGGAGAAGGCCCGGGATATATGCCGGGTGCTGGACCTGGCCCTGGCCGACTTTGACCAGATGCGCAGCCGGGAGGGACAGCGCCTGGAGGAGGACGTCCTCGCCCGGGCCCGGACCATCGAGGAGCTGGTGGGCCGGGTGGAGGAGCGCTCCCCCCAGACGGTATCCGAGTACCGGGCCAAGCTGGAGGCGCGGATGAGCGAGGTGCTGGCCAATACCCAGCTTGACCCCGCCCGGATCCTCACGGAGGCGGCCATCTTTGCCGACAAGGTGGCGGTGGATGAGGAGACGGTCCGGCTCCGCAGCCACATCGGACAGCTGCGGACCATGCTGGACAAGGGCGGCGCCGTGGGGCGGAAGCTGGACTTCCTGATCCAGGAGTTCAACCGGGAGGCCAATACCATCGGCTCCAAGTGCAGCGACATCGACATTGCCCGCCATGTGGTGGACATCAAGGCCGAGATCGAGAAGATCCGGGAACAGATCCAGAATATGGAGTAAGGGGGCACCCGCGTGAAGCTGATCAACATCGGATTTGGAAACATGGTCTCAGCGGGACGGCTCATCGCCATCGTCAGTCCGGATTCCGCGCCCATCAAGCGCATGGTCCAGGAGGCCCGGGACCGGGGCGTGCTCATTGACGCCACCTATGGCCGACGGACCCGGGCGGTGCTCATTATGGACAACGACCACCTGGTGCTCTCCGCCCTTCAGACGGAGACGGTGGCCAACCGCCTGGCCGGTGAGCGGGAGGGCGATGACGGAGAGGAGGAACTGGAATGAATCAGAAAAAAGAGAGGGGACAGCTCATTGTGCTCTCCGGCCCGTCCGGAGTGGGAAAGAGCACGGTGATCGCCGAGCTGTTTTCCCAGCGGAGCAACATCTACTTCTCCGTCTCCTACACCACCCGGCAGCCCCGGGTGGGGGAGCAGGACGGGGTGAACTACAACTTCGTCTCCCGGGAGGAGTTCGAGCGGATGATCGCCGACGATGAGCTGCTGGAGTATGCCGAGTATGTGGACAACTACTACGGGACCTCCATCAAGCTGATCCGGGAGAAGCTGGACGCGGGGATCGATGTGCTGCTGGACATCGAGGTCCAGGGGGCGGCCAAGGTGCGCGCCCGATGTCCGGACGCTCTGTTCATCTTCATCATCCCGCCCTCCTTTGAGGAGCTCTCACGCCGGCTCCACCGGCGGAACACCGACAGCGAGGACGTGATCGCCGGACGGCTGGCCAAGGCCCGCCAGGAGTTCCGGGAGATCCCCAAGTATGACTATCTGGTCATCAATGACAAGGTGGCCAACGCGGTCCATGAGATCGAGGCCATCCTGACCGCGGCGGAGTGCCGCGTGGACTGCCGCAGCCGGATGCTGGCCCAGTTCGCCTGAGTCCGGGACAAACTGAACTGACAAGAAAAGGAGTTTTGCCGTTATGATGTTGTATCCTGCCATGAGAGATCTGCTGAAGAAGATCCCCAGCCGCTATCAGATGGTGAATATGGTGGCCCACCGGGCCCGGGAGATCTCCGCCGAGGCGGAGATGGCCGGGGAGCCCCTGGACGATAAGCCGGTGAGCATCGCCATCCGCGAGGTGGCGGAGGGCAAGCTGGACGAGCAGATCGAGCAGATCCAGCAGGCCCAGGCGTGAGGTCCTGAGCCGCTGAGAGGGGGGACGGAGCATGGTGGCCAAGGTAGCGGTGGCCCGGGCGGTCTACGCCATCGATAAGCCGTACGACTATCTGGTCCCCGGGGAGCTGGAGCCCAGGCTCCGGCCCGGGATGCGGGTGCTGGTCCCCTTTGGATCGGGCAACCGGAGTTCAGACGGACTGGTGCTGGCCCTCCGGGAGGGGCCGGGCGGAGCGGAGGGGCTCAAGCCCATCACCGCCGCCCTGGACCCGGAGCCAGTGCTGGACGGGGCGGCCATCCAGCTGGCCCTCTGGATGCGGGAGCGGTATTTCTGCACCGTCTATGACGCAGTGAAGGCTATGCTCCCCGCGGGGCTGTATTTCGCCCTTCGGGACTGGATCGTCCTGAAAAAGGGAGTGGACCGCGCGGCGGTCTATGAGGCGGCGGAGGGTTCCGCCCCAGCCCGGCAGCTGGCCGAGCTGCTGCTGGCCCTGGGGGGCCAGGGGGATATGGAGCAGATCCGGGCCGCCTTCGGTCCAAAGGACCCGGAGCCCGCCATCCGGCGCCTGCTGGATCGCGGAGCGGCGGAGCGTGTGACCAGCGCCCAGCGGGGCGTGGGCGACAAGGTGGAAAAATTGGCGGTGCTGGCTATGCCGGCGGAGGAGGCCATGGCTCTGGTCACCCCCCGGCGCAGGACGGCGCCGCTTCGTTTTTCTGTCACCGAGCTGCTGTGTCAGCTGGGCTCCGCCTCTGTCAAGGAGCTGTGCTACTTTACCGGGGCCTCTATGCAGACCCTGCGCTCCCTGGAGAAGAGCGGCGTGCTCACCCTGGAGCGTCAGGAGGTGTTCCGGCGGGTCCCCCTGGACGGTGTGGAGCCGGCGGGTCCCATCCGCCTCAACGAGGAGCAGGAACGGGCCTTCCAGGGCCTGGACGCCATGGCCCGCGCCGGGGCGGGGGCCGCCCTGCTGTACGGAGTCACCGGCAGCGGCAAGACCCAGGTGTACCTCCGCCTGATCCAGGAGACACTGGCCCGGGGCCGGACGGCCCTGGTGCTGGTGCCGGAGATCGCCCTTACCCCCCAGCTGCTGCGGATCTTTGCCGCCCACTTCGGCGAGCAGATCGGTGTGCTCCACAGCTCTCTCCGGGCGGGGGAGCGCTACGACGAGTGGAAGCGCATCCGCAGGGGGGAGGCCCGGGTGGTCATCGGGACCCGGTCGGCGGTGTTCGCCCCGCTGGAGCGGCTGGGGCTGGTGATCCTGGACGAGGAGCAGGAGGCCAGCTATAAGTCAGAGAACAATCCCCGCTACCACGCCCGGGATGTAGCCAAGTACCGCTGCGTCCAGAGCGGGGCCCTGCTGGTGATGGGCTCGGCCACCCCATCGGTGGAGACCATGTACAGCGCCCAGACCGGGCGGTGTGGGCTGTTCACCCTGAAGGAGCGCTTCAACCGCAGAGCCCTGCCCCAGGTGCAGGTGGTGGACATGAAGGAGGAGCTGCGGGCGGGAAACGGACGGGCCATCAGCCGCCCCCTTCAGCAGGCCCTGGAGGACACCCTGGTCCGGGGGGAGCAGGCCATCCTGTTCCTCAACCGCCGGGGGGCCAGCCGCATGGTGTCCTGCGGGGAGTGCGGCGCAGTGCCGGAATGCCCCCGCTGCTCGGTCAAGCTGACCTACCACTCGGCCAACGGCCGGCTGATGTGCCACTACTGCGGCTACTCCCAGCCCCTGCCGCCCGCCTGCCCGGACTGCGGAGGGAAGCTGAATTTCATCGGGGTGGGCACCCAGAAGGTCCAGGAGGAGCTGGAGGAGCTCTTTCCCGGGACGCCGGTGCTGCGGATGGATACGGACACCGTCACCGCCGCCCGTTCTCACGAGGCCATTCTGGAGGAATTCCGCCGGGGGAAGGCCCCTTTCCTGGTGGGGACCCAGATGGTGGCAAAAGGATTGGACTTTGAAAATGTGACCCTGGTCGGGGTAGTGCTGGCCGACCAGGCCCTGTTTGTGGACGATTTCCGGGCGGGGGAGCGCACCTTTTCCCTGCTGACCCAGGTGGTGGGCCGGGCGGGCCGGGGAGAAAAGACCGGCCGGGCCCTGATCCAGACCTTTACACCGGAGCACGATGTGCTCCGCTTCTCCGCCCGGCAGGACTACGACAGCTTTTACCGCACGGAGATCCAGCTGCGGCGGCTGCGCCGGGAGCCGCCCTTCCGGGACGAGTTCCTCATCACAGCCTCCGGCCTGAATGAGGGGGCGGTGCTGCGGGCCAGCGTCCGCTTCCGCCAGGCGCTGGAGGGGGCGCTGGGACAGCTGGACCAGGAGTGGCAGCTGCTGGGTCCCGCCCCGGCGGCGGTGGCTAAGATCAACGACCGCTACCGCTACCGCCTGACCCTGACGGCCCAAAACAGCCGTGCCCTGCGGCAGCTGCTGGCCGCCCTGCTCCGGGCGGCCCACCAGGACCGGGAGAACCGGGGCGTGTCCCTGTACGCGGATCTGAACCCCTATTGACCGGGGAAGGGAAGAACAAAATGAGAACCAGGACGAAGGAGGACGCGAAATGTCGATTCGTGAGATTTTAAAGGATGGAGAGCCTGCTCTGAGCAAGGTGTGCCATCCTGTGACCCAGTTTGACCAGAAGCTGTGGGACCTGCTGGACGACCTGAAGGAGACGCTGGCTCAGGCCAACGGCGTGGGGCTGGCGGCCCCCCAGGTGGGGATCCTGCGCCGGGCGGTGATCGTGATGGACGAGAACTTTGAGCCCATCGAGCTGGTCAACCCGGAGATCATTGCCCAGGAGGGGGAGCAGAACGGCCTGGAGGGCTGTCTGTCCGTCCCCGGCCTGTGGGGCTATGTCAAGCGCCCGGAGTGGGTGAAGGTGCGGGCCTTTGACCGGAACGGGAACGCCTTCGAGGTGGAGGGGACCGGCCTGACGGCCCGGTGCTTCTGCCACGAGCTGGCCCACCTGGACGGCCATCTGTATACCGAGCTGACCGACCGGCTGTACAACAGCGACGAGCTGGACGAGCTGATGGAGGAAAACGAGGCATGAGGATCGTGTTTATGGGCACGCCTCAGTTTGCCGTGCCCTCCCTCAAGGCGCTGGTCGAGGCCGGACATGAGGTGTGCGGCGTGTTCAGCCAGCCGGACAAGCCGGTGGGCCGCCACCAGAACAAGCTCAAGCCCACTCCAGTGAAGGAGTGCGCCCTGAGCTATCAGGCCGCGGGCCGGGACATCCCGGTCTATCAGCCGGAGAAGCTGCGGGACGGGACGGCGCTGGCCATTTTGAAGGAGCTGGCCCCCGAGCTGATCGTGGTGGCCGCCTATGGCCGGATCCTGCCGGATGACATCCTGGCCCTGCCGCCCAAGGGGTGCATCAACGTCCACTCCTCTCTGCTGCCAAAGTACCGGGGGGCGGCCCCCATCAACTGGGCCATCCTCAACGGGGAGCAGGAGACCGGAGTGACCATCATGCACATGGCGGCGGAGCTGGACGCGGGGGACGTCATCCTCCAGGCGGCCACCCCCATCCACCCGGAGGAGGACGCGGAGACGCTCTATGGCCGGCTGGCGGAGCTGGGCGGCCCCCTTCTCTTGGAGGCGGTGGCCCGGATCGAGGCCGGGACCGCCGGCCGGACGCCCCAGGATCCCAATGGGGTGTCCTTTGCCCCCATGCTGTCCAAGGAGCTGTCTCCGGTGGACTGGAGCCGGAGCGCCCAGGAGATCCACGACCAGATCCGGGGCCTGATGCCCTGGCCCAGGGCGTCCACCGACGTGTTGGGCGGCGAGGCGGTGAAATTGTACCGCTCCCAGGTTCTGGAAGGGAAGCGCTCCGGGACCCCGGGCACGGTGCTGGGCGGAGGAAAGGACGGCATCAATGTGCTGTGCGGAGATGGCAAGGTACTTCGCGTTACAGAGCTTCAGGCGCCTGGCTCCCGGCGGATGTCTGCCGCCGATTACCTCCGGGGACACCCGTTGGGGAATTAGGAGTTAGGAATTGGGACCCTGAGGGGGCGGAAGCTGCCCCGGCGGGGAAGAGAAGTGTGAGTTGTAGGAGGAGGAGAACAGGATGGACGCACGGGAGGCGGCGCTGCTGACCCTGAACACCTGCGAGCGGCAGGGAGGGTGGTCGGACGGCGCGCTGAAAAAGCAGCTGGCGGCGGCCGGGCTGGATGGCCGGGACGCGGCGCTGGCGACCCAGCTGTGCTTCGGGGTGCTTCAGAACAAGCTGCTTCTGGATTTTTATCTTGGAAAATTTTCCAATATCCCATTGAAGCGGATGGAGGGCAAGGTGGTCCAGGCCCTGCGGCTGGGGGCCTATCAGATGCTGTTCCTCACCCGGATCCCCCACAGCGCGGCGGTGGACCGCTCGGTGGCCCTTACCAGGACCCACTGCAAAAATCCACGGGCCCCCGGGATGGTGAACGCCATCCTGCGGAGCCTGGAGCGCAGTCTGGACCAACTGCCCACCATTCCCCAGGAGGATCCGGCGTCCTACTATGGCACCCTGTACAGCCATCCGGAGTGGCTGGTGCAGGAGCTGCTGGACGAGCTGGGCTCTGAGGGGGCGGCGGCCTTCCTCCGGGCCAACAACAGCCAGCCCCCCATGACCGCCATGGTGAACACCGTCCGGGCGGGGGCGGAGGAGGTGGCCGCCTCCCTGGAGGCCCAGGGCGTTGAGGTAAAGCCCCACCCCTGGCTGGAGAACTGCCTGATCCTCTCCCGCAGCGGCAGCGTGGAGGAGCTGGAGGCCTTTCAGAAGGGCCTGTTCTACATCCAGGATCCGGCCTCCCGGCTGGCGGTGCTGGCCTCCGGCGCGGCGGCGGGGATGCGGGTGCTGGACGTGTGTGCCGCCCCCGGCGGAAAGTCCTTTGCCGCTGCCATCCAAATGGGAGACCGGGGCGAGGTGGTGTCCTGCGATCTCCATCCCCACAAAAAGACCCTGATCCACCGCGGGGCGGAGCGGTTGGGCCTGTCCTGCGTCCAGGCCCTCACCGCGGATGGCAAGGTCCGCCGGACGGAGTGGGAGGAGGCCTTTGACCTGGTGCTGGTGGACGCGCCCTGCTCCGGGCTGGGGGTGATCCGGAAAAAGCCGGACATCCGCTATAAGGACCCGGAGCCCCTGGCCGCCCTGCCGGCGGTCCAGAGCGCCATTCTGGACAACGCCTGCGCCTATGTGAAGCCGGGCGGGGTGCTGCTCTACTCCACCTGTACCGTCCTCCGCCGGGAGAACCAGGGGGTCACCGGCCGCTTTTTGGCGGAGCATCCGGAGTTTGTCCGGGAGGGCTTCTCGCTCCCCGGACCGGCGGGGGAGGTCCCGGAGGGGCAGATCACCCTGTGGCCCCAGGTCCACGGGACGGACGGCTTCTACCTGTGCAGACTGCGGAAGGAGGGATGACCGGTGACCGACATCAAATCCATGACTCTGGAGGAGCTGACCGCCTGGCTGAAGGACCAGGGGGAGCCCGCCTTCCGGGCCAAGCAGATCTTCCACTGGCTGTACCGGGGCGTCTCCTCCTTTGACGAGATGACCGACCTGTCCAAGGCGCTGCGGGAGAAGCTGGACTCCCTGGCCTTCCTGACGCCCCCTCAGGTGGCCAGAAAGCAGGTGTCTCGCCTGGACGGCACCATCAAATACCTGTGGGAGCTGTCTGACGGCAACTGTGTGGAGTCGGTGCTCATGCGCTATCAGCACGGCAATACCGTGTGCATCTCCTGTCAGGTGGGCTGCCGTATGGGCTGCGCCTTCTGCGCCTCCACCCTGGCGGGAAAGGTGCGGGACCTGACACCGGCGGAGATGATCGACCAGGTGCTGTTTACCCAGCTGGACAGCGGGGCTCCCATCTCCAACATCGTGCTCATGGGGATCGGGGAGCCTCTGGACAATTTTGAGACGGTGATGAGATTCCTCACCCTGGTGAACCACCCGGAGGGGCTGAACATCGGGATGCGGCATATCTCCCTGTCCACCTGCGGCCTGACGGAACAAATTGACAAGCTGGCCCAGTATGGGTTACAATTAACACTGTCTGTTTCCCTTCACGCCCCGGATGACGAGACACGGTCCCGGATCATGCCAGTCAACCGCTCGGTGGGGGTGGAGAAGCTGATGGACACCTGCCGCCGGTATTTTCAGACCACCGGGCGGCGGATCTCCTATGAATACGCCATGATCGACGGGGTGAACGACTCAGACCGGCAGGCGGACCTGCTGGCCGGACTGCTGAAGGGGATGCCGGGCCATGTGAACCTGATCCCCCTCAACGACGTGGAGGAGAGCCCCCTGAAGCCCAGCCGCCGGGTGGCGGCCTTCCAGAAGCGCCTGGAGCGCCACGGGGTCACCGTGACCGTCCGGCGCCGGCTGGGGAGCGACATCGACGCCTCCTGCGGCCAGCTGCGGCGGAAGGCGATGCAGGAGACAGAGCCCCGCCGGGAGCGGACCGGGGGAGACAGCCGGGGAACCGGCAGGAAAGAGGACGAGCAGCCATGAATGTTTGGGGAATCACCGACCGGGGCGTGATCCGGGAGCAGAATCAGGACGCGTTTGCCCATCAGGTGCTGCCTGACGGGCGGGTGCTGGCCCTGGTCTGCGACGGGATGGGCGGCGCCCGGGCGGGCAACGTCGCCAGTACGATGGCGGTGGACATTATTATGGACGAGTTCCTGGCGGAGGAGGAGAGGTCGCGCACCCCGGAGCGGCTGAAGGCGGCCGCCGCCTCGGCCAACCGCCGGATCTTTCAGCGGGCCGCCGGGGAGGAGCGCTGCGCCGGGATGGGCACCACGCTGGTGGCCGCGCTGGCGGACGGGGAGGAGGCCCTGATCCTCAACGAGGGGGACAGCCGGGCCTATCATCTGTCCGAGGAGGGCGGCATCGTCCGGGTGACCCGGGACCACTCCCTGGTGGAGGATCTGGTCCAGCGGGGAGAGCTCACCCGGGAGCAGGCCCGCACCCATCCCCATAAAAACCTGATCACCCGGGCCCTGGGGGCCGAGCCGGAGCTGCGGGCCGATGTGTTCCGCCAGCCGCTGGCGGCGGGGGACTATCTGCTGCTGTGCAGCGATGGGCTGAGCAATGTGGTGTCGGAGCAGGAGCTGCTCTATGAGGTGATCCATGGAGGCGAGGCGTGTACCTGCTGCCGCCGCCTGCTGGAGATCGCCCTGCACCGGGGCGCGCCGGACAACGTGACGGCCGTTCTGATCCAGTGCTGAGCCGCCATGCCGCGCCGGACCGGCCGGTCCGAGCCAACCTGTATGGAAAGGAGAAAATTTACCATGGATCAGTACATTGGTAAATTACTCGATAACCGATACGAGATCCTGGAGCTGATCGGTGTGGGCGGGATGGCCCGGGTGTACAAGGCCCGCTGCCACCGGCTCAACCGCCTGGTGGCGGTGAAGATCCTCCGGGACGACCTGGTCCAGGACGCGGAACTGCGCCGCCGCTTCCACGACGAGTCCCAGGCGGTGGCCATGCTGTCCCACCCCAATATCGTGGCGGTGTACGACGTGAGCCGCTCCTCCGACTTTGAGTACATCGTGATGGAGCTGATCGACGGGATCACCCTGAAGCAGTATATGCAGAAAAAGGGGAACAAGCTGAACTGGCGGGAGGCCCTCCACTTCATCACCCAGATCGTCAAGGCACTGGGCCACGCCCACAGCCGTGGGATCATCCACCGGGACATCAAGCCCCACAATATCATGGTCCTCCGGGATGGCAGCGTAAAGGTAGCTGACTTCGGCATCGCCCGTGTGGCCTCCGGGGGGCACAGCACCCTGACCCAGGAGGCCCTGGGCTCGGTCCACTATATCTCGCCGGAGCAGGCCCGGGGCAGTCACATCGACGCCCGTTCCGACCTGTACTCCGCCGGTGTGGTCCTGTATGAGATGATCACCGGGCGGCTGCCCTTTGAGGGGGACACCCCGGTCTCGGTGGCCATCCAGCATATCAACTCCATCCCCCTCTCCCCCCGGGAGATCGACCCCTCCATCCCGGAGGCGCTGGAGGCCATCACCATGCGGGCCATGGCCCCCAATCCGGACAACCGCTACCCCTCCGCCGACGCCATGCTGGCCGACCTGGAGGAGTTTCGGAAAAACCCCAACATCAATTTGGACTATGGCCCCGGCGACCTGCCGGGAGACTTTTTGGACGACGAGGAGCGCACCCAGATCCTCAACACCGCCCAGGTGAACGCTGTCCGAAGCAGCGGGCGGCGGGAGCTGGACCACAGCAGTGCCGGGCGTGCCCGCGGGACCTCCTCCGGCCGCCGCTGGGAGGAGGATGAGGAGGTGGAGGAGGAACCCCGCCGCCGGCCCAACTGGCCCATCATTGGCGCGGTGGCCGCCATCCTGATCTTTGTCGGGGCGCTGATGTTCATTTTGTTCTCCTCGCTCTTTTCCGACACGCTGGGTCCGAACCAGAACTCCATCCGGGTACCCTCGGTGGTGGGCATGATGTTTGACCAGGCCAAGAACGATCAGGAGCTGCTTGGGGAATTTACCCTGGAGCAGGCCGGGGAGGCGGAGAGTGAAAAGCCCGCCGGAACCATCCTGGAGCAAGATCCAGGGGCAAACAGCCTGGTAGGCAGCAGCGGGACCATCCGGGTCACGGTCAGCTCCGGACCGGCGGACGAGGTGCTGATGCCCGATCTGACCAACGTACCCCTTCAGAGCGCCCTGTCCCAGCTGAACGGATTGGGAGAGTTTGACATCGACTTCACCTCCCGTACCGACTATGACGACCACATCCCCAAGGACTCTGTGATCTCCACCATCCCCGCCAAGGATCAGCCCCTCGCCGAGGGGACCAAGATCTACCTCACCATCAGCCTGGGCAAGAAGGAGGAGAACGTCCCCATGATCGATCTGCGGGGGATGACCCAGGAGCAGGCGGAAAAGGCCATCGTGGGTCTTGGCCTGACGGTGGGCACCGTGGACCACTCCAGCAGTGATATGCCCGCCGGACAGGTCTGGTTCCAGTCCGTGGAGCCCAAGGACGAGGTGGCCCCGGGGACCAATGTAAATATCATCATCAGCACCGGCCCCGACGGAGGCGGCCAGCAGAGCTCCAAGACCGTCACCTTCAATCTGCCCGACTCAGGTGAGATCGTCAGCGTCCAGGTGATCGACGGCAGCGGGAACACGGTGTGGGGCCCGGAGGAGAAGGACACCAACCTGGAGGTGGCGGTGGAGGTCACCGTGAGCGGCTCCGGGACGGAGGAGTTCACCCTCCTGGTGAATGGGAGCGCGTACAGCACCAAGACCGTGGACTTTGAGGCCGAATGATGGAGGGGATCATCCGAAAGGCCCTCAGCGGCTTCTACTATGTGGACGATGGGGCGTCTCTCACCGCCTGCCGGGGGAGAGGAAAGCTCCGCCACGCCAAGGTCACGCCCCTGGTGGGGGACCGGGTGGAGTTCACCCCTCTGGACAACGGCCAGGGGGCCATTGACGCCATCCTGCCCCGCAAAAACCAGTTCCAGCGCCCGGCGGTGGCCAACATCGACCAGTTGGTGATCGTGGCCTCCCAGGCCATCCCGGTGACCGACCCTTTCCTCATTGACCGGGTCATTGCCATCGCCGAGGGGAACCATTGTGAGAGCATCGTGTGCGTCAACAAGTGCGACCTGGCCTCCGGCGGGGAACTGGCCGCCATCTATGAGCGGGCCGGCTTTCAGACCGTCCAGGTGAGCGCCGAGACGGGGGAGGGCCTGGACCGGCTCCGGGAGCTGATCTCTGGAAAGGTATCCGCCTTTACAGGGAACTCCGGTGTTGGAAAATCCAGCATTTTGAACGCGCTGGAGCCCGGCGTTGCCCTGGAGACGGGGGATGTGAGCGAAAAGCTGGGCCGTGGGCGGCACACCACGCGCCATGTGGAGCTGATCCGCCTGTCCTGCGGGGCCATGGTGGCCGATACGCCGGGGTTCTCCTCCTTTGATACGGAGCGGATGGAGCTGTGCCGGAAGGAGGAGCTGGCCGGACGCTTTCGGGAGTTCGCCCCCTACCGGGAACGGTGCCAGTTTCAGGACTGCGCCCATCTCAAGGAGAAGGGCTGTGCCGTGCTGGCGGCGGTAAAGGCGGGGGAGATCTCCAAGAGCCGCCACGCCAGCTATGCCCGCCTGTATGAGCAGGCCAAGCAGATCCCGGATTGGGAGCGGGACCAGCAGCGCAGGCAGAGTTAGGAATTAGGAATTAGGAGTGCGCCTGCGGCGCGCGATTTGAGATCAGTCCGGCGGAGCCGGACACAGCGCGTCAAAAGAGCCCTCCTGCCGGACAGCCCGCCCCTGCTTGGGGCGGGCTGTCTCAGGTTAAGGGAAAAGCCCGGCGGATGCTGGGCTTTTCTGTTTGTATAGGGGAGCGCTCAGGTCTGATGGGTGTGACGTGCGCGCCGCTCCGGTCCGGCCACCAGGTCGGTCAGCAGGTCCAGGTGGTCGGCCAGCTTCTCCACCCCGGCGTACTGGTATACCGCCACCCGGCCGCCCCGGCCCACCGCCGCCATCTGCCAGGGGTCGTCCTCCACAGTGGCCAGGATGACAAAGTCGGCGCCCGGCCAGTCCACCTCCTCATAGTCCCAGTACAGGTTGACCAGGCGGTAAAGATCCATCTGAGCCCGTGCCGCCGGCTGGGCCAAAATGGGGAGGGTGTGGAAATAGGTCATGTCCAGGCTGGGGGAGTAGGTGTACTCGCCCCCGTGGGGGTCGGCGGAATAGTGATTGGGTTTTCTCCCCGGCTGGAGGGCCTCCAGATCCTGGCTGACCTCGTACCATGCCGGGGCCAGCAGGGAGAAGTGCCGCTGGGCCACGTTCTCGCTGTTCAGCCCGGAGTTGTTCCGGTATACGGTCTCATAGGGGCCCCAGGGGAACCTGCTCCAGATCGTACAGCGAGATGTATGGGGAGGAGAACTCAGCCACCGGCCCGGTGGTCAGCCGGCCATCCCCAAATTGGAGGTACAGGACCAGCGGCACCAGAACCGGAAGAAGTACCAGCGCGGTGATATTTTCCCGGACGATCCGCCTGCTGGGACCCGGCGACGGGGGCGGCGGAAGCCCTTCCTTCAGGGCGTTGTAGGTGGCGAACAGGGTCTTGCGGTCCCGGCGGTCGATGGGGAGAGAATAGAAGAACATACCGGCCAGAAAGAGCAGGAGAATCGGATCGAAGGCGTAAAGCAGGATCAGGGGCAGGCGGACGAAATGGTCCGGCTGTACGTCGTATGAATGGCCCAGGAACAGAGCGGCCAGGAACAGAATACCCAGCAGGCTCCACAGCACGGCCTTCCGCCTCCGGTAGGAGCGCAGGCCGCGGACCAGCCGGTCCAGGGACAGCCCCTGGCTCTGATAGTCGGAAAACAGCTCAGGGGCCTGTGGGTCCGTGGTGTAGAACAGGAAATAGGCCCGGCCCACCCGGAAGGCATACTCCCACCCGGCAGCCCGGTACAGCTCCAGCTTTTCCGGGGTAGGCTCCAACCCCTCGCCGGCCCGGTTGGCAAAGGGGTCCAGCCGGAAGCGGACGCCGGGGACGTCCCGCTCCTCAAAGACGGCCCAGGAGCCTAGGCTGGTGGGGAACAGGCCTTGGTTTGCCTGCTCCTCCAGCCAGTGCTCCAGCCCGGGGATGTCGTACAGAGAGACGGGGATGATTTTTCGGATCAATGACATAAAACCCACTCCCGATCAAGTTCATATCATGGAAAAGAACAATTATTCAGGCCGCTCCGCCCGCTGTCATTTGGATGATGTCCTCCAGATGTTCGGACAGGTCCCCGTGTCCGGTATAGCGGACCAGAACAACATGGTCGCCCGTGGCGGCAGCCGCGGCCTGGAACAGGGTCCGCTCCTTTCGGGCTGTGGATAAGAACTTCACACGGGGATCAGAATGCTTTGATACTTGCCAGGTCCCGTCCTTCTGATCGGTCCACCAAATGTACTCATCCAGCTTCATGGCCTTGGACAGCAGTTCGTCCGCCAGAGGGGCGGAGAGGAAGGACAGGGGGGCGGGGATGTCGTACCAGTCAATCTGCATCCAGTTCAGCTTTCCGGCCAGGTCTGCCTGTCCGGCCTGAAATACCTCCCACTGGTTCCAGCACAGCAGATAGCGGTTCCTTCGGCTGTAATGGAAGTAGTCCGATTGGTTGGGATCTTCCATTTCATAAGGGCGGTAGCCCTGCCCCTCAACCTGCGCCAGAGAGAGGGGAGAGAAGTCCGATACTTCGCCGATGGGCCTCATGCCGCCCCCCAGGAAGGGCAGGATATAACGGGGAAGGACCAGCAGGACGATCAGAAGAATACATAGTGAGAAGGACAGCAGGGGGACGAGCCTCCGCCGGGGATAGGGGGCGCGGTGGTCCATGGGCTCGCCCGCCTCCAGGCGGCGCACCAGCCGGGACAGGTCCTGCACCTCGGCCCAGGCGGCGGGCAGGGAGCACAGCTGATAGAGCCCAAAGAGGATCAGAGGGACGGCGGAGGTGGTCAGCAGATTGAGGATGGGCGTGTCCGCCAGCAGGAGAGCGGTCAGAACAGCCACCAACATGAGAAGGGCCGCGTCCCAGACAAAGCCCCGGCGGGCCGAGCGGTACAGCTTTTTCCACCGCTGGCTCTGGAGCGCCGGATCGGTGTGGAGGGGCGGGGTGTCCGCCCGCTCCGTTCGGTAGACATAATACAGGTTCCGGAGGGTGGTCACATAGGTCCAGCCCGCCTCCTGATAGGCGGCGTTGCGCTCCCGGTCGATGTCCGCAACGCCGGTGATCTCCAGCCCGAAGCGGACGCCGGAGACCGGCTCGCCCCGGCGAAACCGGGCGGTGTCGTGGTTCAGCTTTACCAGGTGGAGGCCCTGAGCCGCCATGTCGGACAGCCAGTGCTCCAGCCCGGCCATGTCAAAGAGTTCCACGGGGATGATCTTCCGGATCAGTGTTTCTCTCTGTTTCACAGGGATGACCTCCTTTCAGCGGTCAAAGGGTGTCCAGCATTTGGGCGAACCGGGGGAGAAACTGGGTCAGGTCCTTGGAGCCCTCGTACTCCACCCGCATGACGAGGCCGCCTTTCCGGAGGACAAGGTAACAGAAGCCTGGATTTCGCTCGTTTTGGTAGTACCAGATCTCCTCCAGACCGTGGGCGGGCTCCAGAGCCTGATAGTTCTCATGGCCGCCCCAGGAGCGCCACTCCCAGGCCCGCCGCTCCGCCACGGCGGGGAGCAGATAGCGGGTGATGTTGATTTCCAGATGGGGGATGTCAGCCAGGGAGCTGCCGGAGCCAAAGACCCGGTTGGACTCCCACTGCTGGTAGTACCAGCTCTCCGGGGTGAGGGGGCTGTCGCCGTGGGAGATGTGGTCCATGTTGAACATGGTATCTCCAGTGGGCCGGAACTCCGGCCCTTCGATCTCAGCCATGGTGACAAAGCCGGAGCCGGCCAGGTCATAGGGGAAATAGCCGTGGGTGAAGTAGAGAAAGGTAAACTCTGCCGCCACCAGCACGAGAGGGAGAACAGCAAGAGCGGAGAGCACGCCGGCCAGCCTGCTGGCCGGTGCAGTGGTGATGGGAAGAGCGTGCCGGATCTGCCGCCGGAATTTCCACAGGGAGAACAGACCCAGCAGATAGGAGAGGTCGGTCAGTCCCATGCCCAGCAGGGCCAGGAGCCAGGGAAGAAGATCGCCTGCTAAAAGCTCTGCCCAATAAAAGCGGAGGTAGGTGGGATCCGTAAACCGGGAGGAGTAGAAAAAGCTCAGGATCAGGAAATTGAGGAGGGCCAGCCCTGCGCCTCCCAGCAGCTTCTGCCTGAAAAAGCGGCGGAGCGCATAACTCAGCACCTGGGGGTCTGTGTGGGCCTGTGCATCCGGCTTTGGGGTGGCGAACACATAGAAGTTTTTGCGGAAGTTTCCCAGATGTGTCCACCCGGCAGATTCGTACAGGCCGATGATCTCCGGATCGTCCTCGACGATTTTGGCCCGGGCGGGCTCCAAATGGATGCGGAGGGAGGCAGGTTCTGCCGGGAGGAACAGGGTAAAGGGCCCCAGCGTCATAGAAAACTTCATCCCACGGGCGGCCATACGCTGGAGCCAGCGCTCCAGGCCGGGGATGTCATAGCCGCTCACCGGAGGAAATCGAACTGCTGTATGCCTCTTCATATCGGGCGGACCTCCTTATGGTTTGCTTGTTTGTGTGAGCATTTGGGCGATCTGCGGGAACCACTGAGACAGGTCCCGGCTGCCATCGTAGGAGAGGAGCAGGGCGCGCCGGTCCTTCTGGGCCAAAACCTCCCAGTGGATCCCGTCCTGCCGGAAGCGGAAGGCCTCCGCCCCCGGGACGGCGGCGCTTTGGAAGGGAAGGGAGGCGGGAAGCTGACTGTAATAGCCGTCTCCGCTCAGGGCGGCCTGTTCCATGCGCTCCAGACGGCCCTGAGCAGAATGGACGGTCAGTTCTGTGTGATAGGCGATCATCATAGCGGCGTTTCCGCGGGTTCCGGAGCCGCTCTGCTCGATGCGGTATGCGGCCTGCATGGGGGCGCGGGTGATGTCTACCTCGTTGAAGTGGAAGGTGACGGAATCGTACAGATTGGGCCGGAGGGGATCTGGATAGACGCGTTCACTGTATGTCTCGTCCGGGACCCAGCCGCGGCCCTCCACCGCGCCAAGAGAAACCAGCGAAAAATCCGGCTCCCACTGCGTCAGCGGCAGGTTGGAGCGGGAGGCCCACAGAGAGAAGCAGAGGCTGAACGCCGCGGCCAGGGAGCACAGCAGGGAGGCGAGCCGGAAGCCGCGGTGCAGGCGGAACAGGCGGTCAGCGGCGGGGATAGGGCCGGAGAGCCCGCGGCTCAGCCGACGCTGGAAGATCAGCACTGTGGCCGCATCGGTGCAGTAAGCGCAGAGATACAACAGACAGGCTGAAATCAGAAGCAGCGGGATACAGGTCAGACCCAACTCATATACAGGTCCGTAAGCCCCGGCGGGGGCAAAACGGAGCCGGGTCGTTCCCAGAGAGAGAAGGGCGAAAACCAGCGCATAGGCACATCCGCGTACCGGGAAACGCAGGGCCTGAGCCAGGCTGTCGGTGTCGGTGAAGGGCTCCGGCGCAGTGGGGTCGTCTGTAAAAAAGATCTGGAAGCGGATGAAATCCCGGGCAAAGTCAGCGGCATACTGCCAGCCCTGGGCGGCGTACAGCTCCAGCAGCTCCTGGCTGGGAGGGGAATCCCACTCTTTGACTGGGCACAGGTGGTAGCGCCGGCCCGGCCTGGGCGTATCCCGGCGGAACCGGAGGCGGCGGAACAGGACCGGCGTGGTCAATGGGAACGGAAAAGAGGAACTGGCCTGCCGCTCCAGAAAAAGCCCCCGGGCGGCCATGTCGGACAGCCAGCGCTCCATGCCCGGAAGATCCAGGACGCTGACCGGCGCTCTCTTTGTCACAAGGTCTCTCTGCTGTTTCATAAAACGCTCCTTTCTGCATCATCCGGCGCTTCCGCCGGGTCAGATCTCCTCTTCCGCGTCGTTCAGACAGGCCCTCAGCCGGTCCAGCTCCTCCTGAAAGACGGCCCTTCCCTTCCCGGTGAGGCGGTAGGTCCGCTTCCGGCCGTCCACCTCGGTCTCCTGGATCAGGCCCTCCTCCTGGAACTTGCCCAGCAGGGTATACAGCGTGCCCGGCCCCAGCCGGACCCGGTCCCGCGTCTTGCGGGCGACAAATTCTGTGATCTCCGTGCCGCACATATCCCGCTTCAAAAAGGACATGAGGACATAGAACATCGGTTCGGTCAACGGACCGCGGTCCTTGCCTCCCACTGGAACACCTCCTTGCAATATCGTGTCACGATATTATCTGGCCTCATTATAATATCGAGACACGATATTGTCAAGAATCGGGGTGAAGAACGGGAAAATTCTGTGGAACAAGACAACGGATTCTGACCGGTTTCGTTGACCTGGGGCCCTATAATGGGGACAGGCAAACGGGCCGCGGCCCGGAGACGGGGAGGAGGGGCCGGGGTGACGGTCATCTATGTGGACACGCTGTTTCTGCTCAACACGATGGTGGACTACCTGCTGCTGCTGGCCTCGGCCCGGCTGGCGGGGGAGCCCCTGGCCCGGCTGCGCTTTGCCCTGGGGGCCGTCCTGGGCGGATTGTATGCGGTGGCCATCTTCCTGCCGGGGATGGGCTTTCTGGCCCGGCCCCTGTGCCGGGGGGCGGCAGCAGTGTTGATGGTGCTGCTGGCCTTCTGGCGGAGCAGAAGGCTGCTGCGCCAGGTGCTGATCTTCCTGGCCCTGGCCTGCGCCTTCGGGGGCGGAGTGCTGGCGGTGGAGCTGCTGGGGGGGCAGAGGCTGGCCCTGGGGGGCGGCGTGCTGTACTCCGGGATGGATCTGAAGATTGTGCTGCTGTCGGCGGCGGGGTGCTATGGCCTGCTGACCCTGGTGTTCCGGGGGATCGGGCGGCACGGCGGCCCCTCCGGGGAGCTGACCCGGGTGCGGCTGACCCTGGGGGAGCGGCAGGTGGAGCTCACCGGTCTGGTGGATACGGGCAACACCCTCACCGATCCGGCCACCGGCCGGCCGGTGCTGGTGGCGGAGGCGGACAGCCTGGAGGAGCTGCTTCCCCCGGGGCTCCGGCCCGGCCCGGCGGAGCTGCGAGACCCGGCGGGGGCGCTGGAGCGGCTGGAGGATGGGCCGTGGCGGCTGCGGTTCCGCCTGCTGCCCTACCGGGCGGTGGGGGTGGAGCGGGGCCTGCTGCTGGCGCTGCGGATGGACCGGGTGCAGGTGGGGGAGGAGGACCGGGGCCCCATGCTGGCCGCCCTGTCTCCCACGCCGGTGTCCGACGGAGGTGCTTACCGCGTGCTGGTGGGCGCGGAGTGACCGCAAGGTGAAAGGGGAATGGTGATGAAGATTTGGAGCGCGCTGGCGGAGCGCCTGGCCGGACTGCTGACCCGGCTGGGGCTGTGCTCCCCCGGCAAGGTGATGTACATCGGTGGGAGCGACACCCTGCCAACCCCGCTGCCAAAGGAGGAGGAGGCCGCGGCCATCGCCCGCCTGGAGCAGGGGGACGAGGAGGCCCGCAAGACGCTGATCGAGCACAATCTGCGTCTGGTGGTCTATATCGCCCGGCGGTTTGAGAATACGGGGATCAACATTGAGGACCTGATCTCCATCGGCACCATCGGCCTGATCAAGGCGGTGGGCACCTATCAGCCCGCCAGGAGCATCAAGCTGGCCACCTACGCCTCCCGGTGCATTGAGAACGAGATCCTGATGTACCTGCGCAAGACCTCATCGCAAAAGACCGAGCTCTCCTTTGACGAGCCGCTGAATACCGACTGGGACGGCAACGAGCTGCTCCTGTCCGACATCCTGGGCACGGAGAGCGACCTGGTCATGCGGCCCATCGAGGCCGATGTGGACCGGCAGCTGCTGCACCGGGCCATGGACAGTCTGGAGCCCCGGGAGCGGAAGATCATTACCCTGCGCTTCGGGCTGGACGGGCAGGAGGAGCGCACCCAGAAGGAGGTAGCGGACGTGATGGGGATCTCCCAGTCCTATATCTCCCGGCTGGAGAAGCGGATCATCGCCCGTCTGAAAAAGGAGATGCTGCGCATGATGTGACCGGAGGGACCCGTGAAAACGGGCCCTCCGCGATTTTTTTCGGATTTCCACATTGGAGGATTTGACATCCCGGTCCACATCGGGTAAACTGTATTCCGTTCCATAGGACTATTTTTTTCGGGAACGGAGGGTGTGCATGAAGCGGAATGTCAAGGTTTCCACCGCGGTGATCCGCCGCCTGCCCCGTTACTACCGCCATCTCTCAGAGCTTCAGCGGAAGGGGATCGTGCGGATCTCCTCCAGCGCCCTTGGGAAATCCATCGGGCTGACCGCGTCGCAGATCCGCCAGGATCTGTTCTGCTTCGGCGGCTTCGGGCAGCAGGGGTACGGGTATAAGGTGGACGTGCTCAAGGAACAGATCGGCGAGATCCTGGGGATCAGCCGGGGACACACCATCGTCGTGCTGGGGGCGGGCAACCTGGGCCGGGCCCTCATTGAAAACTTCAAATTTTCCAACAACGGCTTTCAGCTCCTGGCGGCCTTTGATGTACAGGAGCGGACGGTGGGCACCCAGATCGCCGGCGTCCCCGTCTATCACGCGGATACCCTGGAGTCATTCCTGGCGGAGCACCCCGCCAGCGTGGGGCTGCTCACGGTGCCCAAGTCCGCCGCCCAGGAGATGGGCGAGCGGCTGGTGGCCGCCGGCGTTCAGGGGATCTGGAACTTTACCAATTACGAGGTCTCCTTCCCCGGGGCGGATGTGGTGGTGGAGAGCGTCCACTTCTCCGACAGTCTGCTGGCCCTCAGCTATATGATCTCCCAGCGGGAGGACGGAGAGGACGAGGAAGGAAAGGAGCAGACATGAGACGGAAAACAGCGAGACTGCTGCTCAGCGGCGGCGTCCTGGCGGCGGTCCTCAGCGGCGGGGCAGCAGCCCTCAGCGGCGGGGACGGTCTGGTCTCCCTGCGTGATTTGAATGAGGTCTTTCTGCCCAAGGCCCAGACCCAGATGGAGGAGCGGATGGACAGCGCCCTCCAGTCCACCTATGACCAGGCCCTGGCCCAGGTCCAGGGGGAGAGCGGCGGGGGCGGCGGCCTGTACAGCGCCGACCTGCGCAGCCGCACCTTCCGCCAGGGGGACGTCCTGACCCTGCCCACCGGCTCCGGGGTGCTGGCCCTGGCCGGGACGGGAGAGGTGATCCACAGCGGCGCGTTCATCGACGTGACCGAGGGGGCGGAGGTCCCCTCCGGGAGCCGGCTGACGCCGGGACACCGCTATCTGACGGGGGAGGACACCTCCGCCGTGCTCTCGGTGCGCTCCGGTGCGATGTATCTGGGGCTCCAGGGGAGCTATGGCTATGAGCCGGGGGGCGGGGACCCGCTTCCCTTTGTGGATGTGGCCCAGGGGGACTGGTTCCAGGCCGCGGTGGAGTATGTGTACAGGAACGGCCTGTTCTCCGGGATGAGCGCCGACCGCTTCAGCCCCGGGACCCCCATGAACCGGGCCATGCTGGTGACGGTGTTTTACCGCCTGGCGGGCTCCCCGGAGGGGGAGCTGAACGCGGCGGACGCCTCCTTCACCGATGTGGCCGGCGACAGCTGGTACGCCCCCTTCGTGCGGTGGGGCTATGCCCAGGGCGTCACAGCAGGCATGGGGGACGGGAGCTTCGCCCCGGAGCAGAGCGTCACCCGGCAGCAGCTGCTGGTGATGCTCCACAGCTTTGCCCGGCAGTATCTGAAGCTGGAACCCACCGGCGCGGCGGACCTGTCCATCTATGGGGACGGCGGCCAGGTGGCGGACTGGGCCCGGGACGCGGTCTCCTGGGCGGTGTCGGCGGGGCTGATCGTCCCGTCGGGCGAGGGGACCCTCCGGCCGGCGGACCCGGCCAGCCGGGCCGAGGTGGCGGTCATCCTGATGAAATTCAGCAGCCTCTATCTGTAACCCTTTTCCGCCTCTGACATAGGATAGTTTGAGCGCGGCGCACTGCCGCCTCAAATCTTCATATTTCAGGGGGTACTTCAATATGGGGTGCTGCAATAATGGCTGGGGTGGCGGAGGCTGCCTGTGGATCATTGTGCTGATTATCATCCTCTGCTGCTGCTGTGGAAACGGCGGGGGCTGCGGGAATTCCTGCGGCTGCGGGAACGGCTGCGGCTGTGGAAATAACTGCGGCGGCTGCTGCTGACGGTGGTTCTGAACCGGACTTGATCCGCGTATGGGCGGCGCGCGCTCCAGGAGGGGCGCGCGCCGCCTTTGATCTGTCCGTCCGTCCGGGCGGCTGGAAGTTCCTGAGGGGAATTCCATGCAGTCTCTGAAAAGAATGATTGCATTTTGATGAAAAAGGGTGTATCATAAAGACCAATGAACCGTTCCGTTTGGAACCGTTCCGGCGGCTTCGTGCCGGGGAAGGGGACAGGCTGTGCCTGTCTCCGAGGCCCTTGGCCGTGCCGCCCCTGCGTGTGGACCGGCGTCCCTGCTTTTTGTTCAGGCTCAAAAAGGGGGGCGGCGGGATTTGTCGTGTCGTGCAGGCACCGCGCGGGCAAAAAAATCACCTTTGAACGTCAAGGTTAGGGAGGGCTGAGAGAGAGCCGGGAACGGGAGTCCCGGGATGCAGCTGAAGGATCCGGGCGGGGAATGCCGAGGATGCTCCAGCTGTGCTCCGCGGGCGTCAGAGCGCCGGCAGAAAAAATGCGACTATTTTCCCAGCGATTGCAGTATAGGGAGGTTGAAATCCGAATGAGTAAATTTCTCAAACGCTCTGCGCAAGGCGCGGGAGTTCCTCACGAGAAGAGAACTTCCAACCTTGAGACGGTCGCGATGCCGCTTCCGTCCAAGATCGTCCTGTCCATGGGCCAGCACATCGGCGCTCCGGCGTCTCCGGCTGTGGCCAAGGGCGATCAGGTGTACGTAGGCACCATCGTCGGAAAGTCCGGGGGCTTTGTGTCCTCCGACATCCACTCCGGCGTCTCCGGCACGGTCTCTGAGATCACCACCATCACCGCCCCCAACGGCGCGACCCAGACCGCTGTGGTCATCGTACCCGACGGCGAGCAGAAGGTGGACCCCGCCATCGCCCCCCCTGAGGTGACGGATTACAAGTCCTTTGTGGACGCCATCCGGGCCAGCGGCTTGGTGGGCCTGGGCGGCGCCGGCTTCCCCACGGCGGTGAAGCTGTCCCCCAAGAACCTGGACGAGATCGACACACTGCTCATCAACGGCGCCGAGTGTGAGCCCTATATCACCTCGGATAACCGCTGCTTCCTTGAGGACACCCACCATGTGCTGGGCGGTATCAAGGCCGTGATGAAGTATCTGAATATTCCCAAGTGCATCATCGGCATCGAGGGCAACAAGCCCGAGGCCATTGCCAAGATGAAGGCCGCCATCGACGCGCCCGGCATCGAGGTCAAGGAGCTGCCCTGCCGCTACCCCCAGGGCGCTGAGAAGGTACTGATCGAGAACTGCACCGGCCGCGAGGTCCCGTTCCCCGGCCTGCCCTCCGACGTGGGCGTGATCGTGATGAATGTCACCTCCGTGGCCTTCGTCTCCAAGTATCTGGAGACCGGTATGCCTCTGACCACCAAGCGCCTGACGGTGGACGGGGACATCGTTAAGGAGCCCAAGAACGTGGAGGTGCTGATCGGCACCCCCATCCAGGAGCTGCTGGACTTCTGCGGCGGCCTGACCGCCCAGCCGGGCAAGGTGCTGTACGGCGGCCCCATGATGGGTACCTGTGTGGCCGACCTGTCCCAGCCCATCCTGAAGAACAACAACGCGGTTCTGGCCTTCTCTGAGAAGCTGGCCCGCCTGCCGAAAAAGACCAACTGCATCCACTGCGGCCGGTGCGTCAACGCCTGCCCCCTGGGCCTGGCGGCCAAGGACATCGTGAAGGCGTACGAAAACGGCAACGTGGAGCTGCTCCAGGAGCTGAACGCCGACCTGTGCATGAGCTGCGGTACCTGCTCCTTTGTCTGCCCCGCCAAGCGGCCTCTGGCCCCCTCCATCGCCCTGGCGAAGATCATGATGAAGAATGGAGGTAAGAAGTGATGGACAACAAGTTGATCGTAACCGCCGCGCCCCATATTACCAGCGCGGACAGCACCCAGAAGATCATGCAGCGGGTCTGCATCGCTCTGGTGCCCACGCTGATCGCCTCCGTCATCATCTTCGGGATCAACTCCCTGATCCTGACCGCGGTGACCGTGGCGGCCTGTGTGATCTTCGAGTACCTGTACTGCAAGCTGGTGGGCCGCGAGGTGGCCATCAGCGATTTCTCCGCGGTGGTCACCGGAATGCTCCTGGCCTTCAACCTGCCGGCTACTCTGCCCTGGTGGATGGCCGTCGTGGGCGCCTTCATCGCCATCGTGATCGTCAAGCAGCTCTTCGGCGGCCTGGGCTATAACTTTGCCAACCCCGCCATCGTGGGCCGCATCGCCCTGGCCATGGGCTTTGCCAGCCGGATGTCCACTTACGGCTTCCCGGCGGACGCCACCTCCACCGCCACTCCGCTGGCCTCCGCTGAGGGCATCGACTATGTGACCCTGCTGCTGGGCAACCACGGCGGCGTCCTGGGCGAGACCTGCGCGCTGACCCTGCTGGTGGGAGGATTGTACCTGATCGCCACCAAGGTCATCAGCCCCACCATCCCGGTCACTTATCTGGCCACTGTGGCGGTGCTCTCCCTGGTCTCCGGCCGGGACCCCATCTATCAGCTGCTCTCCGGCGGCCTGATGCTGGGCGCCTTCTTTATGGCCACTGACTATGTGACCTCTCCCACCACCACCAAGGGCAAGATTGTCTTTGGCCTGGGTCTGGGCGTCATCACCTGCGCCATTCGGTTCCTGGGCACGATGAACGAGGGCGTCTCCTTCGCCATCCTGCTGATGAACCTGCTGGTTCCCTACATTGAGATCCTGACCCGTCAGGACCGTCTGGGCATCGCTAAGACGAAGAAGAAGGAGGGCGCCGCGAAATGAACAACTGGAATCGCATCTTTAAGCCTATTGTGGTCCTGGGCGTGATCTGTGTGGTCGTGACGGGCGCGCTGGCTGCTACCAACAGCGTGACCGGCCCCATCATCACAGCGGCCATCGAGGCGGCTGAGACCGCCGCCCGCACTGAGCTTCTTCCTGAGGCGGACAGCTTCACTGAGGTGAAGGACATTGCGGTGGAGAATGTCTCCGGCATCTATACCGCCGACAACGGCGCCGGCGCGGTCATCACCGCCTCCGGCAAGGGCTACGGCGGCGACGTGGTGGTCATGGTGGCCTTCGGCCCCGATGACGCCATCAAGCAGATCAAGGTCACGGAGCAGGCTGAGACCAAGGGTATCGGCAGCAACGTGGTCTCCAACGAGGAGTACTGGGCGAATTACGCCGGTGTGTCCGCGGAGAAGGCGCTGGTCCTGAATCAGGACGTGAACGCCTATAGCGGCGCCACCATCTCCAGTAAGGCGGTGCTCAGCGCGGTCAACTCCGCCATCGACGCCTATAACCAGCTTCCTTGAAAGGCGGTGAGTCAAGATGAGTAGTAAGAATAGCAAGCTGAAGATCCTAACCAACGGTTTTCTGAATGAAAACCCTGTTCTGCGGCTGGTTCTGGGAACCTGCCCCACCCTGGCCACCTCTACCATGGCGTCCAACGGCATTGGTATGGGCCTGGCGGCCACCTTTGTGCTGCTGTGCTCCAACGTGGTCATCTCCGCCCTGAGAAAGGTCATTCCCGATCAGGTGCGTATCCCCTGTTACATCACGGTCATCGCCGGCTTCGTGTCTGTGGTGCAGATGCTGGTCAAGGCATTTGTGCCCGCTCTGGACGCGTCCCTGGGTGTGTACCTGCCCCTGATCGTGGTCAACTGCATCATCCTGGGCCGTGCGGAGATGTTTGCCTCCAAGAACGGCATCGTGGATTCCGCTCTGGACGGCATCGGCATGGGCATCGGATTTACCATCACCCTGACCATCATGGGCACCATCCGTGAGATCCTGGGCTCCGGCACCTGGATGGCCGGCCTGGGCGAGCTGATCCCCGCCCTGGGCAAGGACTTCGTGATCCAGGTCCTGCCTGAGTCCATCGATCCCTTCACCATTATGACCAGCGCCCCCGGCGGCTTCTTCGTGTTCGGCGTGATGATGGCTGCGGCCACCTGGCTGACCACCCGCCCCAAGAAGGCGAAGGCCGCCGCGCCCGCTGAGGCTGTGGAAGGAGGGAACGTGTAATGGCAGTGCAGCTTGCATCCATTTTCTTCACCATGATCCTGGTGGATAACTATGTTCTGGTGAAGTTCCTGGGCATCTGCCCCTTCCTGGGCGTGTCCAAAAAGCTGGACAGCGCCGTTGGCATGTCCCTGGCCGTTACCTTCGTCATGGTGCTGGCCACCGCCGCCACCTGGCCCATCCAGATGTTCCTGCTGACTCCTCCTGGTTCTGAAGGAACCGCCAGGGATCTGGGCTACCTCCAGACCATCGTCTTTATCCTGATCATCGCCATCCTGGTCCAGCTGCTGGAGAACATCCTGAAGAAGTTCATCCCCGCCCTGTACAAGTCCCTGGGCGTGTACCTTCCTCTGATCACCACCAACTGCACCATCCTGGGCGTGACCATCCTGAACATCGACAACGGCTACAACTTCATGGAGAGCATCGTCTGCGCCGCCGGCGCCGGCATCGGCTTCCTGGTCGCCATGGTGCTGTTCTCCGGCGTCCGCCGCAAGGTGGAGGAGGCCGTGACCCCCAAGTGCTTTGAGGGCCTGCCCATCACCCTGGTGTCCGCCGCGGTGACCTCCCTGTCCTTCATGGGCTTCGGCGGGATCATCGAGTCGATCTTCCACGTGTAATAGAGGAGGGGGAGAAGAAAATGAATCCGATTTTAATGGCCATCATTCTGGTGACCGTCATTGGTCTGATCGGCGCTGTGATTCTGGTGGCCGCCTCCATCTTCATGTATGTTCCGGTGGATGAGCGGGTGGAAAAGATCACCGGCGTCCTGGCCGGCGCCAACTGCGGCGCCTGCGGCTGTGCCGGCTGTGCCGACTATGCCAAGAGCATCGTTGAGGACGGGAACGCCATCAACAAGTGCACCCCCGGCGGCGCGAAGTCTGTGGCCGCCATCGCGGAGATCATGGGTGTGGAGGCCACTGCCTCCGAGCCCATGAAGGCCGTTGTGACCTGCTCCGGCACCTGTGACAAGACCTCCAAGCGCTATGAGTTTGATGGCATCCATAGCTGCCAGGCGGTCAAGGGCCTGTACGGCGGCGACGGACTGTGCAAGTTCGGCTGCCTGGGCTACGGCGACTGCACCCGGGCCTGCGCCTTCGACGCCATCCACATCGTGGACGGCATCGCCAAGGTGGACCGGGAGAAGTGCACCGGCTGCGGCGCCTGCGCCGCAGTCTGCCCCAACAGTGTGATCTCCATCATCCCTGAGCACAAGCGCAAGCCTGTGGTCCTGTGTCAGAACAAGGACAAGGGTGCGCTGACCCGGAAGGCCTGCACCGCGGGCTGCATTGGCTGCATGAAGTGCGCCAAGGCCTGCCCCAAGGAGGCCATCACCGTGGAGAACAATGTGGCCTACATCGATCAGTCCAAGTGCGTGGGTTGTCAGCTGTGCGTGAAGGAGTGCCCTGTGGGCGTCATCCACGTTCCGGCCGATATGTGACCCAGCTGCGCTTCGGCCCGCTCCGGCGGGAGGGAGCAGAGAGGCGGGCGGCAAATGCCGCCCGCCTCAGCTTG
>OOAU01000017.1_pt1 | contig 167765 bp, 118 predicted proteins | sample 1670931 | NCBI WGS metagenome assembly OOAU01 (sample SAMN06348105, study PRJEB24527) | human gut metagenome | biome: human gut; feature: ankylosing spondylitis patient; material: feces | host: Homo sapiens | place: China | collected 2015-10 | reverse complement strand
TTGTCCCCATATCTGTTTTGATAACCTGAAATGAATCCACTATGAATAATGTAGGTTAGTTATTCGACCTAATTGAAGCATAATTTGACTTGATCTATGACTGTATGAAGCGTTCCTGATATTCCGTTGGCAACATGCCGAATTCCTTTTTGAAACAAGAGCTAAAATATTTTGGGTCATTAAAACCGACGGCATACGCCAGATCGGAAATACGCACGGAACTCCCCTTCTCCTCCATAATGCGGCAGGCCGCTTTCAGACGGATGTTACGGATAAAGGCAGAAGTATTCAGTCCCGTCAGGGATTTCAGTTTCTTGTAAAGGGTGGACTTGCTGGTGCCCATCTCCTCCACAAACTGGGGCTGGTCGAAATCTGAATCTTCCAGATGGCGGTTTACGCAGTCAATGGCACGCTGCATGAAGTCCTCATCAATGCTGATATAGTCCAGTTCCTTGATTTCGAACACCAGTTGGTTCTTAAAGTCATGCGCCTTGCGTTCTTTGTATTTCAGCAGATTGCGGATGCGTGCATGCAGCACGGCCAGGTTGAACGGTTTACTGATAAAGGCATCCGCCCCCACTTCATAAGCTTCGGCACGGTCTTCCTCCTTGTTCTTGGCTGTCAGAAGAATCACGGGAATATGACTGAGTTCCAACTTGTTCTTCACACACCTGCAAAACTCGATGCCGTCCATTACGGGCATCATCACGTCCGAAACAATCAGGTCAATATCCTCATTGTCAAGCACAGTCACAGCCTCCTGACCGTTTTCGGCCGTATGGACATTGTATTCACGTTTCAGCAGCCGGACCATTAACTGCAAAAGCTCCTCATTGTCCTCCACCACCAGTATGGTATGAGCTTTGGGCTTTTCAGCAACCACATTCTCCGCATTCTCCTCTTCAAGATAGGTAACGGTTTTCTGTACCGGAAGTACAGCTTCCTCATCAATCTGTTCTTCCTTAAAGTAAGAGCGGTCTACGGGCAAGGTCACGATGAATTCCGTTCCCCGGCCTTCCTCGCTCTCCACTTCAATGCTTCCTCCATGCAGCTCCACCAAGTCCTTTACCAAAGAAAGGCCGATGCCCGTACCAATGGTGTTGAACTTCCGGTAATCCCCCTCGTAGAACCGCTTGAAGAGGCTCTTCTGCTTGTCCTTTGAAATGCCACTGCCATTATCCTTTACATGCAACCGGACGAAGTCCCTGTCTTCGGCATACATCAGCGTGACTTGTATATAGCCACCCTCCTTATTATATTTGGCGGCATTGGAAAGCAGGTTGTAGAGAATCTTGTCCAGCTTGTCCGTATCAAAATAACCGATAATCGACTCCGGATTACAGAGTACGGAGAAATGTATCTTGCGCTTTTTGACAAGCGGCAGGAAAGATTCGGCTTCATTTTTCACAAACGCCGCCACATCTCCTGGAGAGACACGCAACTTCAGATTGCCGGTTTCTGCTTTACGAAATTCAAGAATCTGCTGCAACAGACGGATGAGCCTGCTGATATTGCTACCCATTACCGTATAAAGGTCGTCATGCCCGGGAAACCGCATCTTCAACTCATCGACGGTAGCCGAGATAATGGTCAGCGGAGTCAGCAGTTCATGCGTGATATTTGTAAAGAACTGCAATTTGGCATGATTCAGTTCTTCCAGTTTGGACTTCTCCATCTCCCGAAGATGCAGCTCATTACGCAGCTGCATCCTGTTCTTTGCTGTCCGGAGAATGAAGCAGACAATAGCTGCCCCTATCAGTGCATAAATGATATAAGCCCACCATGTAGCCCAGAACGGTGGCAATACCACCACCTCAAGTTCACGGATTTCCTGACTCCAAATGCCATTTTCATTGGTGGCTTTCAGACGGAACCGATAAGTACCGCTCTTCAAATTATTATAATAGGCAAAACGGCGGTTGGCATCCGTATATTGCCAATCCTTGTCAAAACCTACAAGCTGATAAGCATACCGATTTAAACCGGGATTCTTATAAGTAAGAGATGCGAATTCAATACTGAAATTATTATATCCGTAAGGCAGATCTAACTTCCGCGTAAACGAAGGCATGACAGAAGAAATCCGTTCTCTGACCTCCGGTTCCAATACCGCAAAAGAACGGTTGAAGATTTTTATATCCGTAATCAGATAAGGCACAGCTTCATTGTCTTTCTCCAGAGATGCAGGAAGGAAACTGTTATAACCCTTATTTCCTCCAAAGAATAACTCGCCCTCCCTACTGCAAGAAGACTGTGATATGAAAAAGTTATCCTGCAGACCGTCTGCTGTCGTATAGACACGGACCGTAGCCAAATTCTCGTCCATCGGTACAAAAAGCTGTACCAGCCCCATATTGGTCCCCATCCATAGACACCCTTGCCTGTCTTCCTCTATAGACCCTATCATGTCAGCGGACAGCTGATATTCCTGATTCTTTTCCGTAAATACATTTTCCTTATAATCATATAGATACAACCCTCCTCCCTCAGTTCCGGCCCATAGCCTTCCCGATTTATCCACATGCAAACACAACACCGAGTTCGTTGCCAGCTGGCCGTTGTTATAACTATAGTTACTATATTTCAGCGTTTCGGGATGCTGCACATCCCCCATAATATGTATAATTCCATAGTTGGCTGTCGCAATCCAGAAGCTGCCATCCGCATCCTCCACAATATCCTTCACATGATACCAATCCGCCAACCCGCCTCCGGCAAAAGAAAGTGTTCCGAACCTATAATGCCCTCCATCGGCCAAACTGATTCCCATACCGCCGCGACAGCCTACCCAACAATTCCCCTTACTGTCCTCACACAAGGCCGAAACGCAATCCGAATAGAGATAAGGCGTGTCGGATTCAGTCAGCACCTTCACTTTCTCTCCTTTCTCATAAATCAAGATACCACCGTCATAGGTAGCGAACCATACTTCTCCATTCTTACGCTGAATAATGTAATTGACCGTGGGTACACCGGGAATATCCGAGAATTCCGGGATATGGGAAAAGAACGACAACACACCGGTTTCATAATCCTTGCGTGCCAGCCCATAACTTCCGGTACCCAGCCAAAGGTCTTTATCTGCATCGGCAAACAAAGCGCGGACGGCAGTAGTAGGCACGTCATCCTCTGCCAGATTCAAAGAATAGAAAGCAAACGGAGATTGTTTCGTGTCTATCATCAGGACACCGCCGCCAATGGAACCCAGCCAGATATTATTGAAGCGGTCGCGCAACAGTGAATTTATTTCATCACAAGGTATATGATATGCCGAATGCAACGACTTGTAATTAATGAATGTACCGGGATTCTCCTGCTTCATAATGCTCAGCCCCACCCGGGTCCCTATCCACAAGGTATGGGTGTGTACATCCTCCACAATATCATAAACAATATTGTCCGACAAGCTGGCATCATCCCCTATCCGATGCGAATAATGTGTATAAAACACGTTTGCCATATCCTTGGGATGATTCAAGAGAAATAATCCGCAATCCCAACCACCGACCCACATTTTCCGGTTGGAATCCTGATAGATAACATGTGCCGAGTTCCGTTCATTGATTTTGGGATATGCATAGAATTTATCCTCCTTCCGGGAATAACGAAAAAGACCACTGGACCAGGTACCGACCCACAAATCCCCATCCGAGTCCTCGAACAACGATTTGATGGAAGCTGCGGGAAATATACCATCGGTGGACTTGCCGTCATACATCACGAAGGAGTCCTTCTCTGCCACATACCGGCATAAGCCGGAATCCGTACCAATCCATACCTCATTTTCCCGGGTGACCAACAGGCATGAGACCGCATTGTTTGGAATGGCAGGCGCAGTATATTGACGGATTTCTCCGGTTTTCTTATTGAGTGTGTTCAACCCCTCTTGTGTACCAATCCACAAGAAGCCGTCATTGTCATCGGCAAAACAATAAATGTTGTTACTGGTCAACAAACCGGGAGTATTCAAGCTCGATTTATAGACAGTAATCTGGTAACCGTCGTATTTACAGAAACCATACCGGGTAGCAAACCACAAAAACCCTTCCTTATCCTGATATATTTTCTGGACCTCATCCGTCGGTAATCCGTCTAATGTAGAAATCTGCTTGAACTTCAAACGGGAAATAACATTCCCATCAGCCGCATGCCCCAAGGCAGGATACATTGTCCAAAAGCTGAACAGGAGAAGACACGTATGCAGACAAAAAAAACTTACTCTATTTTTCATATACCAGATATTAGGAATTATGACAAATATAGCAAGTTCAGCTCACTTTAAAGAAGAATTATACTCTTTTTTTGTCTGCAAATACTTCAAACAAGGCTTTTCTTGAAGGAGTTAGAGGGCGATAACTCCTTTTAACTCCCGATAACTCCCTTAAATGAAAGAGCCGTGCTCCCCCTCTAACTCCTTCAAGAAAAGCCTTGTTATAACAACTTTATTCCTTACCTTTACAGCCGTGTTCTACACCCTAACCGTAGACAAGCAAACAACATATGGAAAATAAATTCGACTACCAGTCTGTGCCTTATGGCTTTGCACATTGCTTCAACAGCCAGTGCGTCCATAAGGAAGAATGCCTGCACCACTTGGCTGCTACCAATTGCACCTCGCAATGTCCTACTTTAAGCATCATCAATCCGAACTGTATCCCTGCCGATACCACCAACTGCCCTCATTTCCGGAAAGCCCTGAAGTGCCGGGTTGCATGGGGCATCCGGCACCTGCTGGACAACGTACCCCACAAATGTGCAGCCCCGATGAGGAACCAGCTTGTAGGACACTTTGGCAAGACCACCTATTATCGCTTTTACCGCCAGGAACAAGGCTTGTTTCCAAAGGCACAAGCATATATCCGTCAGGTTTTCAAACAATACGGAATTGCCGAAGAACCGAAATTCGAGAGATACAGCGAAGAATACAGCTACAACGATTGAAGCATCCGGACAGCTCAGCTTCTACAAAGTTTATTTTTGAAAAACATCTGTCATGCTATCACGCAGAGGGGGATATCCTTTTGATTATAAACCGATTAAAGCGTGAAAGATACCCGTGATAGATAAAAATCTTCACAACCATCCATCACGCCATAACAAAAGCAGTATCCGATACTTACTTCATTCACCACAGAATAGTGATATATGCTTAGTTCTCAGTATGAAACTTTTAGTTTCTTAAACAAATACCAAAAGTTTCAACAACAAATACCATTGGTTTAAACCTTCTAAAATAAAAGTTTCAACAAGAGAAACTGAGAGTTTTCCTTAGGAAAACTATTGATTTCAACAAGCAAAACCTTTTGTTTCAACAAGCAAAAACCAGCGTGGAAGTCTGCACAAAGCATCCCAAATCACCTGCTTTTTCGACTCAAAACATCAGATTTTCCACAGAAAAACGCTGGAATAGACCTAAAAAAGCATGGAATCACTTGCAAAAAGAGCCTGATTGTCGTACCTTAGTACACTGTAAGCAAACCATTTTGCCTGCATGTGACAAAACAAAAAATAGAAATGAAAATCACCCAACTGAGAGAAAAAGACGGGAATCTGACACTGAGCACGACAGACTTAGACACCTTCCTACAGAAAATCAAAACGGAGACCAAAACCCAGCCCGTATCCACTTTCCGCCAGCAACTGCGATACTGCTTGTCCGGCAAGCGCTGCAACGAGGCAGACCGACTGCCCAAAGTACTCCCGGCAGCCGAATTCCGCAAGACGAACGGTGTTTGCCAGATGAAAACCTACAACGGCATCGTGGAACTGACCGTAGGCCCGCTTTCCGGCAAGTCCGAAATAGCCCTTGTGAAACGTCTTGCCTGGGAACAGCCCCAGACGCGGCTCGTATTCACCGGTTCCAGCGGACGGACTGTAAAGATTTGGACTACCTTCACCCGTCCGAACAACTCGCTGCCGGGCAAACGGGAAGAAGCCGAGGTGTTCCACGCCCATGCCTACCGCCTTGCCGTGAAATGCTACCAGCCCCAACTGCCTTTCGACATTCTGCTGAAAGAGCCCAAGCTGGAACAGTACTCCCGCCTCTCCTTCGACCCCGAAGCCATGTACCGCCCGGACTCCATACAGTTCTATCTTGCACAGCCCGTCTCCATGCCCGACGAAACCACCTATCGGGAAGCCCTGCAAGACGAGAAGTCACCCCTGACGCGCGCCGTGCCGGGATATGAAGCCGAAGAAGCCATCATCATGCTGTTTGAGGCCGCCTTGCAGAAGACTTTCGCCGAAGCGACGGGTGCCGGTGCCGACAACAGCCTGCACTCCCTGACCGTGCGCCTTGCCGAGAACTGTTTCCGTTCGGGCATCCCCGAAGAAGAGACCGTGAAGCGTACCTATTTCCATTATTATCTACGCCAAAAAGAGACTGTCATCCGGCAGATTATAAGAAGCGTTTACCAAGAGAACAAAGGCTTCAATACCCAAAGCAGCCTCAGCAAAGAGCAAAGACTTGCCATACAGACGGACGAGTTCATGAAACGCCGCTACGACTTCCGCTACAACACCCAAGTGGGTGAGGTGGAATACCGTGAACGCCACTCGTTCCGTTTCCGCTTCTCCCCCATCGACAAGCGCACGCTGAACAGCATTGCCCTCGACGCACAGAGCGAAGGCATTCCCCTGTGGGATAGGGACATCAGCCGATATATCTACTCCAACCGCATCCCGGTATTCAATCCGCTGGAAGATTATCTGTACGACCTTCCGCACTGGGACGGGAAAGACCGTATCCTGGCACTCGCCCGGACAGTACCCTGCAACAACCCGTACTGGGCCGAACTGTTCCACCGCTGGTTTCTCAACATGGTGGCACACTGGCGCGGCAATACCGACAAGAAATATGCCAACAGCGTCTCCCCCTTATTGGTAGGTGCACAAGGCACCCGCAAAAGCACCTTTTGCCGAAGCATCGTCCCGCCCGAGCTGCGTGCCTATTATACGGACAGCATCGACTTCTCGCGCAAGCGCGACGCCGAACTTTACCTCAACCGTTTTGCGCTCATCAACATCGATGAATTCGACCAGATAAGCAGCACCCAGCAAGGATTCCTGAAACATATCCTCCAGAAGCCGGTGGTCAACGTGCGCAAGCCATACGCCAATGCCGTGCTCGAGATGCGCCGATATGCCTCGTTCATCGCCACCAGCAACCAGAAGGACTTGCTGACCGACCCCAGCGGCAGTCGCCGGTTCATCTGCATAGAAGTGACGGAAGCAATAGACACCAACCGCCCGATAGACTACAACCAGCTTTATGCCCAGGCCATGCACGAACTGGACCACGGCGAACGCTATTGGTTCGACCAGTCGGACGAACGGATTATGACGGAAAACAACCACGATTTCGAACAGATACCGCCCGAAGAGCAACTGTTCTACCACTATTTCCGCGTTGCCGGAAATGACGAGGAGGGAGAATGGCTGTCGTCTGCCGAAATACTGAACCGCCTGCGCCGGTACAGCGCCATCCCCGCTGTCCACCAAGAGAGTGAATGTATTCGGAAGGATACTGCAGAAACATGAAGTGCCATCCCGCAGAACACGGTTCGGCACGCTGTATCATGTGGTGGAGTGCAAGAGACAAGAAGATTAGTCTTTAAAATATTCAGACACCGGCAATGCTTCTATCGTTTTATCTCCTACGGAAAATTTGTCATGTTGGTTATAAGTGAGTATCAGTCCATGCCCCATCTTGAAGAAAGACAAGGCATCCAGTAAGCCATCTACTTCCCTTTTCCGGTTTTCTGCGGTCAAGGCATAGCATACCTGGATGGCAAGCTGGGGCACAGAATTGCGTACAACTATAAAGTCGCATTCCTTCCGGTTCTCATTATAATAGAATATCTCAGAATAACGGCGACGCAATTCCGCAAAAACCATGTTCTCCAGCCTCCGACCCTCATCACGGGTGAAAGATGGAGAGGTGACAAATACAACACCATTGTCCACACAATACACTTTCTTCGGGTTCAACAGTTGCGCTTTATATGAATATGAAAATTTCGGAACAAAGTTTATCAAGTAAGTCTGTTCGAAATAAGAGAAATAATCAGACACAGTAGAAGTACTTTTCATTCCCAGTATCTGTTTCAGTTTTGTAGCAGACACCAGATTGCCCACATTCCCCATCAAATAGGCCAAGAGACTTTTCAAAGAGTGGTCATCACGTATATTATATCTCACGGCAATATCACGATATACTATATCATTGACTAAATCCGTCAGAACATCCTGATCATCCAGTTGCAAGTATTGAGGGAAGCCACCCTGATGCAGATAGTCGTACAAGGAACTGTCACCGATAGTCTTACCCGTAAAACCGCAATATTCAGCATACGAAAAAGGGAACAGTTCTTTCGTAATATGTCTTCCTGTCAACTTCGTGCCCAATTCACGACTCAACATCGAAGCATTGGAGCCGGTGATTCCCACATAAAACCCTTCATCCAACTTGCCCCGAATATACACCTCCCAACCATCAACAATCTGTATTTCGTCAAAAAGAAGAGCGATACACCCTTCATGTTCCTTAATAACTTCATCCACTATACGGAAATCACTGAATTCAAATCCATACAGTAAAGGGGTATCAAAATTCAAGGAGAGCACCTCTTCCGGCTTGTATCTATCCACCGATAATTGTGCCAGCAATGTACTCTTACCACAACGGCGAATACCAGATATAATCAGTGCATAGTCTGCTACCAAGGGAGGTAAAGACAACAATAGGTCACGTCGGAAACTTTGAAATTTCCTCAACCGTTCACGTTGCACACGTATGGCTTCTACTATATCCGATTTGCTTATCATAGGGCTATGTCATTTATATTCAGATACAAATATAAACATTCCATTCTGAATAAACAAATCTATCCATTTAGAATAGATAGATTTGTTTATTCGGAATGAAAGCACTACCTTAGCACCTCATTACAAAAATAACGCTTATGCAAGACATTATAAACGGACGTTGCGGCTGGTGCGGAACCGACGAGCTGTATGTGAAATACCACGATGAAGAGTGGGGAAAAACGGTAACAGACGACAAGACACTATTCGAGTTTCTTGTATTGGAAAGTGCCCAGGCGGGACTGAGCTGGATAACCATCCTCAAAAAGCGGGAAGGCTACCGCAAAGCCTTTTGCAATTTCGATGCCGCGCAAGTGGCGCAAATGACCGACGAAGACGTGGAACGGCTGATGCACTTTGACGGCATCGTGAAAAACCGTCTGAAAATCAAGTCGACCATCACCAATGCAAAGCTGTTTCTTGCCATACAGAAAGAATTCGGCAGCTTTTACAACTATACGCTATCCTTCTTCCCCGACCGGAACCCCATTATCAATCATTTTCAGTCATTGAGTGAGATTCCGGTATCATCTCCCGAATCAGATGCCATGAGCAAAGACATGAAAAAACGGGGATTCAAGTTCTTCGGCTCTACCATTTGCTATGCCCATCTGCAAGCTTCGGGGTTTATCAACGACCATCTGACGGATTGCATTTGCCGAAATCAGAAACAATAAAACAAAGAAATATACAGAAGCAAGCAAAACATCAACACAAAGCGGTCACCCTCCCCCATCGGAAAGGCGACCGCTTCAGTGTTATAAAATCTGTTTCTCAGTATGTAATACACTGAGAAGAAATGTTATTCTATTCCGATACTATGGCATACGGGAAAAAGGATGAACGTAAACTCATAATCAGCGTATGGCACCAGGTATTCCGGACGGGCTATACGTCCCCAACTGTCTTCGCAACCCAGACCAGCTTGCACCTTGTCGATACAGAGATTAGTCAAATCAGCTTCATCCACCTCTTGCGAGTGTCCTTGCTCTTTGCTCCAGCCTTCATCTAAAGACTCGATGGTATAGTGCAAGGCAGATGCGGAGAAGGGAGCGGCTGCCACAATCTTGATGCCATTACCAGACTGATCCAACATCTTCCACCAACGAATATCGGTCTTTGTTCCGTTTTCCTGCGGACGGATGTAGGGATAGAACTGCTCGGCCACACTTTGGCGATAAATGCCTAAGTCGGCGCAATGATTACGGTCAATATAGTTTTCAACCGGACCGCGTCCATAGTATTCAACGGTTTCAAAGCTGCGCGGCATAGGCATCTGCAGACCGAAACGGAACATGTTCGATACTTTGGCATTCTTGTCGGCAGTCAGCTTCTGGGTCACCTTGACGGCACCGGCATTGTTGATGACATAAACAAGGTTCAGCTTAGCTGAAACACCCGGCATGTCGTAAGCAGATTCTACAATCACCTGATTGTTCTCCGTGCGCTGTTTGAAAGAGGTCAGTTTGATTTCCGGATTCTTCCAAGCGATATATTTGCGTTGCAGATTGGCACCGTAGTCGTTGTCAACAGGCGCACGCCAGAAGTTTGGTTTTAAAGCCTCGCCGTCTTTAATCATATCCCGGCCATTCACTTTGTACTTGGTCAGATAACCGTTGTGCTTGTTGATTTCTACACGGAAAGCATCACCGGAGACGATGAGGTAGTTCCAATCGTTATCCTGTACTTGGGGAGCCGTCATCTCGATATTGCTCTGTTCGCAGTTCTTCAATTCCATGGAAGGAGCTTGGTAAGGATTGAGCGTCAACTGGTCTTTTGCCACTACATGTCCGGCGGAAAGCAATCCTTCACGGTTCTTCAGCTTATAGGAAACATTCAGCAACCACTCGGTGCATTGGCAAGTCTTGCCCAAGTCCAACTTGATTTTGGCTGTCTGTTGGGGAGCTACATTCAGATTATCCACACGACCGGTCCGTATCACCTTACCGCCTTTCAGTACCTCCCACTCCATATAATAGGCAGAAAGATCACGGAAGAAGTATTCATTGAACACATTGATTTCGCCGTTCTTCAAGTCGGCCGGAGTAGTCCAGATGTCCTGATAGATACGGCCTACCTCATACATGTGGGGATTGGGCACACGGTCGGGGCTGATAAGACCGTTATCGCAGAAGTTACCATCGCTGGCATCAAAACGGTTAAAGTCACCGCCGTAGGCATAAATCATCTTACCGTTTTTTCCTGTCCAACGTACAGACTGATCAACAAAATCCCAAATAAAGCCACCTTGGAATTTGGAATATTTACGCACCAAATCCCAATATTCTTTAAAACCTCCTTGCGAGTTTCCCATCGCGTGAGCATATTCGCACTGAATCAGGGGCTTTGTCATAGAATCATCCTCACTGTATTTCTTACATCCGTCATAGCCATAATACATCGGGCAATAGATGTCTGTCTTGCCTGTTTTACCGGCTTGTTCATATTGTACGGCACGGCTCGGGTCTTCAGCCTTTATCCAATCGTAGGCAGCTTCGAAATTAGCGCCATAGCCGGCTTCGTTGCCCAAAGACCAGAAAATGATGCTGGGATGATTGAAGCTACGCTGCACATTGCGCTGGTTACGCTCCATATGTGCTTTCCTATAGTCCTCACGTTTGGCAAGTGTCTCTTCCCCATAACCCATTCCGTGGGATTCGATATTGGCTTCGGCCACTACGTAAATACCATATTGGTCGCAGAGGTCGTACCAGAGATTATTGTCGGGATAGTGGCAGGTGCGCACGGCATTCAGGTTGAACTGCTTCATCACCTGAATATCCTGAATCATGCGTTCGCGAGAAATGACGTAACCACCGTCCGGATCCATCTCGTGGCGGTTGGCTCCCTTGAAGAGAACGGGCTGGCCGTTGACAAGTATCTGACTTCCTTTCAGCTCTATCTTTCGGAAGCCCACCTTTACGGGAATCACTTCACTGCTGCCTTGCAAAGTGGCACGTAGGGTATACAAGTAGGGCGTTTCCGCCGTCCACTTATGAGGATTCTCCACATTTATCAAGGCAGTAGCGTTACCTTTGGCGACAGCTGTAGCCACCTGTTTTCCGGCAGCGTCCAGCAGTTCAAGACTGACATTGCCGCCACCCTTCACATCAAGCTGTACTTTCAGGGAACCGTTCTTATAAGCAGTATCCAAATCGGGAGTGACACGGATGTCCTGAATGCGCTTCTTGTCACGGGCATACAAGTAGCAATCGCGCCCTACACCGCTATAACGGAAGAAGTCCTGGTCTTCCAGATACGTCCCGTCACACCAGCGGAATACCTGAAAGGCTATCAGATTCTTTTGTCCCGGCTTCAAGTAGGGTGTCAGGTTGAATTCAGCCTCCAGTTTGCTGTCCTCACTATAACCTACGTACTTGCCGTTTACCCACAAATACATATTGGAAGTCACGGAACCGAAATGAGCAATGATGTCCTTACTCTTCCAGTCGGCAGGTATTACAATCTCACGACGGTAGGAACCTACATTGTTATTCTCCGTTGGCACCTGCGGTGGATTGTTCTTGAACTGATTGCGCCAGGCATATCCGGTATTCACGTAGATAGGGTCGCCGAAACCGTTCAGTTCCCACATACCGGGAACGGCCATATCGCTCCATCCCTTGTCGTTGAACCCCACTTTCCAGAAATCCGTGGGACGGGCATCGGCATTCTTCACCCAGAAGAATTTCCAGATACCGTTCAGAGTCATGTAATTGGAAGAATGTTCTTTTGCTCCACGAGCCGCAGCATCTGCCGACTCATAGGCAAAATAGTTGGTGTGCATCGGAGCACGGTTCACGGCATTCACTTCAGGGTTTTGCCATTCAGTGAAGGACTGTGCGCTTGCGGCAATGGCAAAAGTCGCAAGCAGTCCGGTAATGAAATGTTTCTTCATGGTAAATAGTTTATAAAAATTAGCAACGGCATACAAGCAGAACCGGTATGCCGTCACAAAGATACGCCTATCCTATAATTAAAAGGAAGAATAATCGTTCAAAAAAGGCTGAATTTAATTCTTTAAATAAGTGTTCATAACTAGTTCACATAATTAAATTAGGTGACTAAATGGGAATTTATTTTGATTGAGTACTTATCCGCAAACGATAGACTCCGAACGAACGGGGCTGAAGCTCCAGGCTCAGAGAACGGGAAGCCACCTCCACCGGACGAATACGTGGAACAATAGCCTCCTGCTCCAGTGTATTCTTGGCTTTCCAGTCATCACTTTGCAAATAGGTGCAGGAACCCGAGACAAGCTGCCGCTTCTTCAATCCGCTGAACTCTATCTGTACCTTCTCCGATCTGCTGCCCGCATTGACAAGCTTCAGAATTACTTCTCCCGTAGGAGCATCCAGCACTGCCGATGCATAAAGGCTGTCCTGCCCCGTCACGGGTTTTCCGTCCATTTGCAGGTTCAGCACATCTGTTCCGGCATTCATACCGTACATCTGCTGTACGTAATAGTTGGGAGTCCGCATCATACGGAGATTGTCGAACCAAATCAAATCGGGATTCCACTGCCAGGCATCCACATGGGCAAACAACGGAGCATAGGTAGCCAGGCGCACCACATCGGCATTACGTTCCAGTCCCGTCATAAAAGCTGCTTCGGACAGTGCCGCCAAGAAATTATTGGCTTTCCCGGTGGGGTGGTCATGCGATGCATATTCACCGGCAAAGACTTTCGGTCCTTTACGGTCATAGTCATCATAGCGGGCAGCATTGGCAAAGAACCAGTCGGGAGCCATATAATAATGCTCGTCCACCAAATCCACCCCGATGCGTTTCATTTCGGGCCAGAGGTAATCGAACTTGTCCCCATCTGCACTCGGACCGGAAGAACCTACAATCTGCATATCGGGATATTCCGCACGGATGGCTTTCGTGAACACTTCCAGACGCTCGGGATAGACTTCCCCCCACTGTTCATTGCCGATGGCAATCATTTTCAGACCGAACGGTTCGGGATGTCCCATATCGGCACGCACCTTTCCCCACTTGGAGGTTGCAGCACCGTTGGCAAACTCGATGAGGTCGAGGGCATCCTGCACGTACGGGCCGAGTTCTCCAAGGGGAACCACTTCGTTGCTTTCGTATTGGCAGGACAGCCCGCAGCTCAGTACCGGCAGAGGCTCTGCACCGAGGTCTTCACTCAGCAGGAAATATTCGTAAAAGCCAAGTCCGTAACTCTGGAAATAATCCGGGAAAGCTTTATGCTTGAATGTATAGTTCCAGCGATTTTCGTTCAAAGGACGGTTCTCTACCGGACCCACGGAATTCTTCCATTGATAACGGGTGGCAAGGCTGTTGCCTTCGATGATACAACCGCCGGGAAAACGGAATACTCCGGGATTGAGGTCATAGAGGGCTTGTACCAAGTCGGCACGCAATCCATTCTCACGCTTCTTCCAAGTGTTCACCGGGAAGAGAGAGATGTGGTCCATATCTACCGTACCCTCCGTCTGCAACACAACACGCAGACGCGAGCGAACATCGGTAAAAGGAGCTTTCAGCACAGCCGTCAGCTTCTGCCATTCACTGCCTTTCACTTCCAGTTCCTTCTTCAGGAGATTCTCTCCGTTGGAATTCACCAGTTCGACGGAAAGCTTCATTGGTTTGGTATCCGGCGTACGGACATAGGCGGAGAAACGGTAATCTTCTCCTTTTTTCAGGCCGATGCCACGATAACCTTCATTATCCAGTCCGGCACGCAAAAGACAGCCGTCATTGGTAATGCGCACATAATGCGGATTGCGGTCGAAGCAGGGCCGCTCGTCCTGTACCGTCACCTCGCCGAAAGGTATCCACCCCACCAGCGGCTGCGGGAACTCAAAAGAGCGGTTCTTTACCAGTTCGGCATACAAACCACCGTCCGCACCGAAATTAATGTCTTCGAAGAAGATTCCATACATGGCAGGATTTATCCGAGCCGTCGGTTTTGATACATCAACAGTCATCACATGCTGTTGCGCCTGCATGCCAAGAACAACGAACAATGTCAATAGAAATAAAAGTCTTTTCATGGTTTTAATCTGTTTATAACGATAGCATAAGCTAAATTATGACGACATACTTAGCTATTCTACATCAATCCTATTTACCGGCAACCATACATCCATCTTGCCCTCACCCCGGTGTGCCCATGCATAATAAGGTATCAGGGTCAGCGTCACATCTCTGGTTGCCAACTTTCCGGCAGCATCAAAACCAAGAGCCTGCACTTCTGTGGTAATTTCGTTGATGCCATACAGCAGTTCGGGCTTCTCCGTCACCTGGAATTTCGGATGACGGTTCAGGATGATATTCTGTATATTAAAATCATTATCGGCCCACTCGGCACAATAAACGATAGGACCACGCTCAACGGCCACCCGTCCACGGTCGGCAACCACTTTTTCATTGGCTTTCACCACACGGGGGTGCATGTCGAAATGCACCTCTACCACATCCCCTTTCTTCCACTTCCGGTCTATCCGGAGATAGCCTTTACGAAGTTCACCGGTCACCTCCTCGCCATTCACCAATACACGATAGCCCAACTTCAGGTCGTCGGCATACGAATAAAGGTCACTCGGAAGTACACTGCCGCGCACCCAACCCGGAATACGGATATTCATCGTAAACGGCAGGTTGCCCTGAGCCACCTTCACACGAATATCTCCGTTCCAGGGGTATCCGGTTTCCTGCTCCAGCACCACTTTCTTTTCATTCAACTTCAGCTCGGCACGGTTGGACAAGAAAAGGTTGACGTACACCTGATTGTCTTTCACGGCATACACATATCCCGGCAAAGAAGGAATGAACCGGCTGATGTTGCTAGGACAGCAGGCACAACCAAACCACGGCTGGCGTGTAATCGTATGGTCGGCATTAAAGTGATACTTACCATCGCAAGACAACGGATTGGGATAGAAGAACTTGCCTCCGTCCAATGAAACGCCGGAGATTAATCCGTTGTAAAGCGTACGTTCCAGCACGTCGAAATACTTGGAATCGCCATGCAGCAGAAAGAGGCGGTAATTCATGTAAACATTGCCGATGGCGGCACAGGTCTCATTGTAGGCAGTCAGATTCGGCAATTCATAGTTATCACCGAAAGCTTCGCCCGCATGACGCGCACCGATACCGCCGGTAATATATATCTTCTTGCCGACGATATTCTCCCATATCTTGTCGATAGCCTTGATGTAGGAGCTGTCACCCGTAATGGCAGCCACATCAGCCATGCCGGAATACATGTAACCGGCACGTACGGCATGTCCCACTGCCTCTTCCTGCTCCAGTACAGGCTTGTGCGACTGCAAATAGATGTCCTTGCGTGCCGTAGTGCCGCGCGCGTCGAGGAAGAACTTGGCCTGGTCGAGATATTTCTTATCTCCTGTCACGGTATAGAGGCGTACCAATGCCATTTCGGCAATCTGATGTCCGGGAATCACACGCTTCTGTCCGGGGCCTTCACCGATATTCTTGCATACGCAGTCGGCATAACGGATAGCTATATCCAGGAAGTTCCGCTTGCCTGTAGCTTGATAATAAGCCACAGCCCCTTCCACCATGTGACCCAGATTATAGAACTCGTGGCTCAAATTCTCCACCTCCGACCAGCGTTCCGGCCCCGACCAATCGTGCGGATGCTTGGGATTCATGGTACGTGCGGTGTAAAGATACCCGTCCGGTTCTTGGGCGGCGGCCACTATGACCAATACGCTGTCGATATATTCTTCCAGTTTCTTGTCCGGGTAAGTCTGCAAGGAGTAACTTGCACCTTCAATCGTCTTATAGACATCCGTATCGTCAAAGGAGAAGCCTCCCACCTTATACTCATCACTGGGATGAGTAGCTTTCACAAAGTTTTCATAACGTCCCGTTTCCTCACACTTACTGAAAGCCAACGGGATGGTTACCTCGCGGCTTGCCTTCAAGCGTTGTCCCCAGAAACTGTCCGTCACCTTCACTGAAGTGAAAGGAACCGGGTCGATGGGATAACCGGAATGCAAAGTCTGTTGCTTTTGTGCCGACACACTGCCGGTCATGGCTGCAACAAGTGCCAAAGTCAATAATCGTTTCATATCTTTTAAGTTTTTAAGTTCCCACGCACGGAATTACACGAATTTATCCTTATTTCCCCTTATTCTCATGGATACGTATCACCGTAAACGAATAGGCAGGCAAGGTATAAGGAAACTCCGTACCGCCGATGTCGAAGGTGGAAGTCACGGAACGTGCCTGCTTGTCTTTCGGGTCACCCGTCAGGAGCGTCTTCACTGCCGAGGGATTCTGCAAGTCGATGCCCTTCAGCTTCACTGTAGAGGAAACCTCTACCGGAAGCAGGTTCACCAGCTTTACGATATGGTCACCCGTGGCCTCATCCTTTACCACCGAAATGCCGACGCGCTTGCGGACAGCCTCTTGCCCATTACTCAGTGTGATGTGCGAGGTGATGTACTGCGTACCCGCATTCTGTCCGTACATCTGCTGTGTGTAGTAGCCCACGGTAGGCTTCACCTCCGTGTTATTGAAATAAATCAAGTCGGGATTCCACTGCGTATGCCCTTCCTTTGCCAGCAACGGAGCGTATGAGGTCATTTCCACCACATCGGCATTACGTTCCACAGAAGTCAGATAGAGGGCTTCTGCCAACGCTGTCTCTATGTTGTTGGGACGTCCGGGCAGGTGGGCGGCATATTCGCCCAGATAGACCTTGGACTTGGTGCGGTCATAACGGTCGTAGTAGTCCTGGTTGTGAATCATCCAGCCCGGATCCACGTAATAGTGTTCGTCCACCATGGGCACGCCCAGTTCCGTGGCAAGGCGCCAGCCCTCCGCATAGTCCGCGCCTTCGTAGAAGGGACCTACAGTGCCGACAACCGTAATTTCGGGATGCTTCTCCCTGACAGCCTTGTATATCATGGCAAAGCGCTCCTCAAACACTTCGGTAATCATATCCTCGTTGCCGATGCCGATATACTTCAGATTGAAAGGCTTGGGATGGCCTGCCTCAGCACGCTTCCTGCCCCACACGGTGCGGCGTGCATCGCCGTTGGCATACTCTATCAGGTCGAGCACATCCTGGATATAGGCAGGCATCTCTTCCATCGGGATGCCACCCTGCTGGCCGTAGCGCATCAGTTCCTTGTTGGCCCCCTGCGGACAGTTGTCGGCATAGTGCGAGTGTGTGCCCGAATTCTGGCACGGCACGCCCGCTGCCAATACCGGCAGAGGTTCGGCACCTATATCTTCGCAGAAGCGGAAGTACTCGAAGTAGCCCAGTCCGCGTGTCTGATGATACCCCCACAGATTGCGCAACGGCTTACGCGCTTCAAGCGGTCCGATAGAGCCTTTCCAATCATAGATATTGTCGATGCCGTCGCCATGAGCCACGCAGCCGCCGGGGAAGCGGACGAAGCGTGGATGCAGGTCGGCAAGCGTCTGCGCCAGGTCGGCACGCAAGCCGTTCTTATGGCCCTTGAATGTATTTTGCGGAAAAAGGGAAATCATATCGAGATGCAGTGTCCCCACCGTCTGCGGCTGAAGCGAGAGCACGGCGGCACGCACATCGGCGTTTGCCGTCAGCACCGTCTGCTGTTTCTTCCACTCTTTGGAGGACACATTGACGGAAGAGCGGGCAATCTCACGGCCCGTCTGGTCGAGCAGGCAAACAACCACCTTGCCTCCCTTGCTGCCCGGTGCCACGCGGGCGAAGAGAGAGAAATCGTACTTCTCCCCTTTCTTCAAGCTGATGCCGTCGAAACCGTCGTTCTGCAATGTCACTCCGGGACGCGCCTCCAATACGGCATAATGAGGGTTATTGGGATGAATGGGGTCGGCAGCGGCAATGGTAACGGCAGCCGCAGCATCGCCCTCTTTCACCGCCCAGGCATATGTGCCGTCCCAACCTTGGTGTGAACCGTCCTTAGACGAATACTCGAAGTCGCGGTTCTGTACCAGCTCGGCATACAGTCCTCCATCCGCAGCATAGTTGATGTCTTCGAAGAAAATACCTATCAGATGCTTGCTGATGGGTTTTGCACATTCCGTCTCCACTTCGATAGTCGCCTCCACCGGTTTCAGTCCGGCAAAACGTACGGGGTCTTGCTCGGTACGTTCGGCATGGAGTGCCTGGCGGTACTTCTTATGCTCTGCAAAGGAGATGACACGCTGCACCGTGGCATACGGTACACGCTGCATCCAACCCTGCTGTACGGTACCGTTCAGCAGAACCTCCTTCCGCACGTTAGGATAGACCTCCTCCGGCCGGTATTCGGCAAGGCGAGAACGGTCAAAGTATTTCTGCGCTTTCCATTGCAGCAAGTCGGGAGACTCGACGTATGCAAGGGAGTTTCCGCTTTCCGTCAGTTCCCAGATACAGTGCCAACGGTCGTCGGCACGGGTCTGCATCAAGTGCGGTTTCAGCATCCGCTTCATTTGCCCCCAGGGGCCGAAGTCCGAGTTGACAAAGGAGCTGCCCTCTGCCACGCTGAACCATCGGTTGCCATTGGGACTCCAGGCTAGTTTCAGACCGCCACTGCCGTCGGCATGGGAGTAGGAAAAGAGATAGACTGAATCGGGTTCATTCGCCACTCCATTCGTTATAGCCTGCAAAGGAACGGTCAGTGTCAAGAACAGACACAAGGACAATAATTTCAAGAATCTATTCATGGTATTAAGTCGGTATTAATCATTCACATTTAGTTCGATAGTCACAATCAGCCGTATTCTGAATGCCATTCAGTCGTATAGTGAATAGGGTTCAGTCGTATAGTGAATGCCATTCAGTATACGACTGAATCAGGACAATCATAAACCTCTGATAATCAATGATTTGCAAAATAAGTAATCCGTTATGATATATCATTACAAAACAAGGGTTGCTCCATGCCTTCTTTATTCCACGATTACCGCCCCTCCCTGCGGCTGAACCGTGAGTTGCAGAGAGCCGTCAGTCTTTATCTTCTGCAGCTTTAATTGAGGCTGCATCTTCTTGTCATCACTATACAGAGACACCTCTTGTCCTGCCAGCACAGGAAGGTCAAGCTTCAGTTTCAATGGTTCCGCCGTTGCATTGACAGCGGCTATGTACCACGTGTTGCCATGACGACGGGCAAGAACAATATATCTCCCCGGATAGCCGTCAATGAAACGGGTCTCGTCCCAAGTAGTGGGCACTTGTTTCATAAAGTCGAGGCAGATTTGCGGAGCATCCGTCAAGTTATTAGGTGCCAAGGCGAAGTTCTGGATAGGATTTTGGAACAGCACTGCCGTTGCCAGCTGAAAGATGTCCGTGGTGCGGCGAATAGTTCCACCATCGTTGCTGCGGTTCAAACGCTTGTTCAGGAACACACCGCCAAACTCCATGCATCCCACAGCATTGCGGATGAAAGGGTGCAGCGTGGCATTGAAGGCCTCGTTATCACAGAAATGTTGGCTAAATACCAGATTCTCGGAAGCCAGCACCGCCTCGCTGCCTACGTAATTGGGATACATCCGTTCCCAGCCGCGAGGCAAGGTACAGCCGTGGAAGATAACCATCAGACCGTGGTCGTCGGCATCGCTCAGAATCTCCTCGTACAAACGCAGGGTCTCTTGCTTGTCACCGCCGAAGAAGTCTACTTTGATACCCTTCACACCCAGACTTTGCAACCAGCGCATCTCTTGCTTGCGGGCAATGGAGTTATCCATCCGGTTGACGGGACTCTGCTCTATATCGTTCCAGTAACCACTGGAGCTATACCACAAGAATACCTCCACACCCTTGCTACGGGCATACTTGATAAACTGTTCCATGCGGTCGCGACCGATGTTGTTGTCCCACCAGTTGTCAATCAATACATATTCGTATCCCATGGCGGCCGCCAAGTCAACATAGCGCACCTGGTCGTCGTAGTTGATGCTGCCGTCCTGCCAGAGAATCCAGCTCCATGTGCCACGGCCCGGCTTGTAATCATGGGTGGTGGTATAGCGTGGTTCCACTACATCCCAGGGGACGGTGGTTTCCACAATCGGCTTCAAGGTTTCCCCCACCGTCACAGTACGCCACGGCGTGGAGCCCGGCAGGGAAAAGGCAGGTGACACCGTTCCGTTGCCGTTGTTCTCTTCCGGCATGGGGAAAGCAATGCGATACACGCCGTTATCCCAATCACTCAAACGCGAGCCACAATAACGGCTGTCCACTCCGGTTTCACTGAGCAGTACCCAGCCGTCATCCCCCACCTTGAACAAGCAGGGAAATGTATATCCATGTCCATAACCCGAACGTTCGTTCATCGGGGCATCTGCCTTATATTCTTCTTCGTAACTGGGTTTGGTACGCTTCCACCCTATCATGGCGTCGCTCTGCGGACAAAGGAAAGTGGTGGTCTGCGACGGGAAGCGGAAGCCGGTCCGTTCGCTGTTCACCGTGACGCTTCCTTTTCCCTGCTCCCTCGGCAGGGTGTAACGGAAAGCCACGTCATTGTTGCTGACGCGGAAAGTTATCTGCACATTCTTCCCCTCACCGTTGACGAATGAACAAAGCAATTCGTTTGCCCAGTAATGGATGCGCGAAGCTTTGATCCGGGATTGTTCATAAACCGTATCGAGAGCTGTGACTTTATGTTCCTTCAACTGCAATCCTCTATAGAAATCACCCACATTTGTCTCCATCCCCAAGGGAGAAGATTCCAGCATTTGCTTTCCATTGTAGGTGACGGCGTAAGACACTTCGCCGTTGGCTGACGGGCAGGATACCGTAAGCTGCAATTTTCCATCCGGACCATTGACAGATACACTCTGTGCTGCCAGCGGACCTGAGAGGGCAAACAGCCAAACCAGTAATTTCAATCTATTCTTCATGGTATTAAATTATTATGTTACATCATTAAATCAAAGGGTAGGCACCACCGGCTTGATGGTTCCGTCTTCATTGAACTCCATCCGGTCTATGCAGACTTCACGATGAACGCCGGGACCATCTTTCAAGTACCATTTATTGATACGGTGGTAAACGATTCTCCACTCATCTGTACCGGGAATCTGCAATACAGCGTTGTGTGCCGGACCGTAAATCTCCTTTTCCGGATTCTGAATCAGTACAACGGGTTGCTTGGCAACTTCGATAGGACCGAGCGGCGACTTGGACGTACCGTATGCCACATGGTAATTGGGCGAACCGGTATCGTCTACCGACCACATGAAATAGTAGAGCCCGTTGCGATAAAAGACATAGGCTGCTTCGCGGAAAGCATAGTCCTGCAAGGTGCCTCCCTCCGGCGTCATCACCGTAACGGTATTTTCCTTGATGGACACCATATCGTCGTTCAGCTCGGCACCTGCCATGTAGCCGTTGCCCCAGTAAAGATAGGATTTGCCCGAAACAGGGTCTGTAAACACATCCACATCAATCTGTTGCCCGCCACCGACGGGTGAAGCAGTAACGACAGGGCGTCCCAAATCGGTGAAAGGGCCGGCCGGAGAATCGCTCGTAGCCACTCCAATCTGCTTGCCGCCGCCATTCTTGGGGTTTCCACTGTAATAGAAGAAGTATTTATACTTACCGTCCACTTTTTTCTCTTCAATGCAAGGCGCCCAAGCATTGCCATCTGCCCAGGGCACTTGCTCCGACTTCAAGTCCAGCATGACGCCTTCATCCTGCCAGGTCTTCAAATCCGTGGAGGAGAATACGGTGAAATACCAGCCTCCCCAACCCGGCTGTCCGTCCGTAGTAGAATAGATGTAATACTTTTGGGTCTGATGGGAATAAAGGATTTCCGGGTCGGCATGGAAACCCGGCAATACGGGATTGTTGGGCAATGCGCCCAGTTCTGTCGGCTTGCCCCATTCATCGGTAATGCGCAACAGCTCATGGCGGGTAATGGGGATAATGGTCCCATGACGGGGATGGAAGTTCATCTTCACCTCGCTGTCTATCACCTTAAAATTCTTCAAGTCAGTGGTTTCCGTAAACTGATAGCTTCCTTTCATATAGACGTCGTACATCAGGATATACTTATCCTGCCCTATCAGTTTGAAAGTGCCCGCACCCTCTACGGCTTCCTTAGTCTGTTGCTTGTAATCGGGCTCTTCCGTCCATGCCCCGGAGGTCAGGGAACGGGTGGTGGCCACCTTTATGCCGTTTCCATGCCCTTCCGTCTTATAGAAAAGGTGGAAAACACCATCCTTATAGACAATGTCTCCATCGATGCACGATTTCCCGTTCTCCGGCAGAAACAATGGCTTGGGCTCTCCCTCCAAATCCGTAAACTCCGCATTGGCATAAGCATAATATATGACATCGGCTCCATCGCCATGCAGCATAGACCAATACACCATGTACTTTCCCACCTCCGGGTCGTAGATAGTCTGCGGAGCCCATACACGCTTCAAATCCTCCTGACCTGAATAGCGCTTCTGTATATTGATAACGGAGTGAGACCAGTTGACCAAGTCGGTAGATTTCAGCAAAACCATGGCACGGTTGGAACTCCATCCATTGGCTGAAACCATATCTGTCACTACCATATAGAAAGTCTTGCCATCCTCGCAACGAAGGATATGCGGGTCGCGGACTCCCCCGGTGGAGCTGATGACTTTCGAGTCGATTACCGGTTCATTATCATTCAATGCCCAGTAGGTATAACCGTCCATGCTTACAGCATAGCGCACAGCTTCTTCATCGCCACTATTCCCAGTGAAATAAGTGAACAAATAAGCTACATAATCTTTTTCGGGAAAGGATTTTTGCCAGGAATATCCCGGAAGTGCAAACAACGACAATAACATTGCCGCCAAAAGCATCCGGAAAGTGTTTTTCATCCGTACAATCATAATCTTTTTATATTAAACCTTTTAACGGGTGTAAAATTAACACTATATACATTATAATACAAAGAAAGTGTATATGTTGTGTAACATATACACTTATTTAATCTCTCCAATCAGTCGGCATTCAAAAAACGCACCATCTCACAAGCTGCCAGCAGAAATGCCCCTACCCCAAAGTTAGCAGTAGAGTTGGCATCAACCACTTGTCCGGGAATGGCTTTCTCGCCAATCGGCTGTACATACCCTATGCGGCCATCGGGCTGCAAGGCTACAGTAGTCAGATAATTCCACGCCTTCATCACTACGGGTTGATAAGTAGCCTTGTCCAGCAAGCCGTTGTTCATCCCCCATAACAGACCATAGGTAAAGAAAGCCGTACCGCTGGTTTCAGGACCGGGAGCATGCTCAGGGTCGAGCATACTGCGTGTCCAGTAGCCTTCCGGCTGCTGGCAGGCAGCCACGGATTTGGCCATCGTCTGGAAGCGGTCTATGTACTCCTGGCGGTATTGGTCTGTTTCGGGCAGGTCTTTCAGTACCTTTGCCAAGGCAGCCAGCACCCAACCGTCGCCACGCGCCCAGAAGTCTTTCTTACCATTCACACTTTTATGTTTTGGATAAATATATTTGCCGTCGCGATAGTATAGGCCTTCCTCCGCATCGTACATGATACTGTTGGCATAGGTCCAGTATTCATGCAGTTTCTCCAGATATAACGGATTGCCGGTCAGCTTGTACATCTTTGTCATAACGGGCATTACCATGTAAAGTCCGTCCGCCCACCACCAATAATCGTTCTTGTCCGTACTCATCTGGTATTCCATCACTTCGCGCGCACGGGCTATCTTCCCGGAATCCGGCTTCACGGTATACAAATCCGCATAAGTCTGGAAACAAATCTGATAATCACCGAAAAGCACATAATCATCACTCTCCCCATAGCTGTACTTCCACTCTTCCTTGTTGTCACTCTTCGCGCCTTTCCATTCATTATGTTCTGCCCACGCCTCGGAATAGGCATAGCATTCCGGATTACCGGTCAGGAAGAACACCTCCATGTTTCCCGTATGATAGGCGGCATTGTCCCAGAAAGAGCGCCCATGTTGCGGATGGGTCTCCTGCCAATAGTTGTTCACCCGATTGATAATCTCAATCACTTCTTCCGGTTTCGGCTGCTGAGCGGTGCATGAGAACAGTCCCCAGCAAAAAGCCAAACCCAATAAAAATAAGCATGTCGTTTTCATATACTAATACTGTTCTTTTATCTTATCACTTCCAATACATATACCGGTTGCGGTGCAAACTCCACAACCCGCTCTCCGTCTCCTTGCTTGGCATGCTGCACAAACAGATGCAGCCGCTTCCTGCTCTTCCACAATTCCGTGTCATGAGACGGTTCCCAGGCACCGACAGTGAAGTCGGTCAAATCGCTGATGCTCCACTTACTGTTTGCCACATCCGTAGCGTGCGCCAAAGAGACTTTGCTCCCCCGTTCTTCATCCCTAAATACATAAAATATCTCCCCGCCATCTACTACGATGCGCGGACGGGCCATCGGAATCATCTTCGTGCCTCCACCTTTCAGGGAAAACGGAGTGGTACGCCCGGAGACCTGGCGGCTGTGCCACATCTGCCCGTCATGCCAGACAATCCGGTATTGCGGGACGTCGCTGTCCGGGTCGCGCCAATAGGAAGCAATGTACGGATTGCCGCCTGCATCGGCACTCATGCTGGTCTGGTTTATCAGTTCCGAATTCTGAGGAATGCGGCAGGCATACTCTGCATTACCCAGACGGATGGACAAATCATATTTCTTGCCATTTGCCTTATACCATGTTACGCCATTGTCAAAGGAACGGGCGTAGCATAGGTCATGGTTGGTTTCCACATGCCAAGTCTCGCGCCAGACCCACGACAGATGGATGGTTCCAAGCTCATCTACATATAGCTGCCAGTAAGCATTGCGCTTGTTCTCGCCATCAATCAGTACATCCTGCACACGGCTCCATTTCTTCTCCTTCAAGGAATAGCGGTTCATCACCAGGTTGCCCCGGCCGGAAGAACCGGAACGGTATGCAAACAGCAGGTCGCCTCCGGACAGCAGATAAAACTCCGGATAGGTTACATTGCCTTCATCCACGCCCGTCATGGGCTCCTTCTCACCCAATTCCAGTGAATGGGGTGCAATGCTGCGACAGTAGTTCAAGGGCTGTCCGTGATGGTCGAAGGCTACATGAATATACCCGTCACCATCCAGCATCATGCTGATGACGTTATGGGCATCCTTCACATTCCCTTTATACTGTGTGCGGTGCAGTGTCCACTGTCCGGCATGGAGGTTCCGTTTTCCAAGAGTCAGGAACCCTTCCGCATCATAGTAACTGATGTATTGCTCGTCACCTTGCGTCACCAGCGAATTATTACGGAATACGGCAGTGTTGACGGAAGTCTGGCTGTATCCTTTCCCCACTTCCACCAGATGCGTTTCGGGAAGGACACCGGCAGCACCCTGTGCACAGAGTGCCACCGGAAATCCACCAATCCCCCAAACAATTAATATAAATACTATAAAAAATGAATCAGTCTTACTCATAATAGGCATGGTCTTTGGGGAATTCTTCACCACCCCACGCCTTTTTCGAGGTCCATGCCTGCGGAGCATCTGTCCAGAACGGATGGTCGGCGGGCAAGCCCAGGGGCAAGAATGCCAGGGAAGCCATGTAAAGGCTGCCGTTGTTAGTATACCAGTCGGAGATATGAGGCTGGGAACCATTGAATCCCAATGTCAGAAAACCTTTCTCGTTGAAGTTCCGGTTGTCACCGAACATACGGTTGATGACAGCTGTCATGGCAGCACGTACCTGTCCGTTCGACAATTCCTTGGGCAACCATCCACGCCATGCCAACAAAGCCAATGGTTGGAGGGTACCGGTGCGGTAGGTAATGGAACGCCCGAATACGGGGAAGGCCCCCTCGGGAGAGATGAAACGTTCCAGAATCATGCCGAAACGCTGCATGCGCTTCTGGGCACGCTGGAAATTGCAATCCGGCGCATTCCATATCTTATTTTTTCCACTGTTCGTAAAGACTTCCAGACACTCCACATACATGGGATGGAGTACGAAGCTGTTGTAATAGTCAAAGGCAAATCCCGGTCCGTCGCTATAGAAGCCGTCACCTACATACCACTCTTCCACCTTGCGCAGAGCGGAGACAATACGGTAAGCATCACTCTTGGCACCAGCCTTGCGCAGGAAACATTCTACCGTAGACGAGAACAGCAGCCAGTTGGTATAAGGAGGGTCCACACGGCGCAACTGGGTGAACTCTTCAATGTAACGCCGTTTAGTCAAACTATCCAGAGGCACCCACAAAGCATCGTATCCTCGCAGGAAGCTTTCAGCAACATAAGCGGCATCGACCAGCGGCTGTCCCTCTTTCCGCCAAAGTAGGTAATCCTGACTTTCCGGGTCTACCGCCTGCGCATAACTTTTCAATGCCCACTCGCGGAGCTGCCTGCGCTGCTTGCCTTCGGCAGTGTCATCGTCCGGCAAAGAGAGCCAGGGTGCCAACCCCGCCATCAGACGTCCGAAACATTCCATATAGGTCACCCGTTTGTCGCGTCCATCCCAAGTGGGGCTAAGCTCCACCTGCATATTTTCCTGGAGCTTCCCTTCACTCATATTGCTCAGTACCGGAGCAGCCATTTGATACAACACCCCGGCCCAAAGTTCGCGGTCTGTCACTTCCTTCTCTTTTTTCTTCTTGGCAGCCATTTCCTGAGCGGGCAGCAATAAAACTGCCACCAGCAGCAGCCATAAGTAGTTACTTTTTCTCATGATATTATTTAAGTTTGTTTTTCAATACTGCAAAATTACCCCATTCCCGGTAATTTCGGGGGCACTATTGTTTCAAAAAGGGGTAAATATCGGTCATTAGTACCCCAAAAGCTCAGAAATCACAAGAAAAAGCCTAAGATTAAACCGTGCTACGACGGAAGTGAATAAAGTATTTGCCGCTATATTTGTTTCTTCATGAACTGCACCAGTACGAGGGCAATGCAATAAGCTATAATCTGTTCAAACCAAAAGTCAAGTCCTTCAAACATATTACTCATTATTTTAATAGACACCCATTCCTTTTTCTGATAACAAAGGAAAGGAGTTTATTCGGAATAATGAATTTCCATACGACTCAAAAAATGTTCTATTTTTCCGGATTACAGACAAAACTGAGAATATCCACCAAGACACTGACTACTTCCATATTACATTAAATGTCCCGAAAACCGATATATTCTCCTGCCAAAAGACTATTTTTGCAACAAATATCCATAAGCATACCATGGCAGGCATCTATATTCATATACCTTTTTGCAAGACACGCTGTATCTATTGCGATTTCTATTCCACCACTCGCAGCGAATTGAAGCAGCAGTACATCCGTGCCTTGTGCACTGAACTGAAAACCCGCAAGGGTTATCTGAAGGAAGAACCGATAGAGACCATCTACTTTGGCGGAGGAACTCCCTCACAGCTCGCTCACGAAGATTTCGAGCAGATATTCCGGACTATCAAAGAGGTGTATGGAACAGAACATGCCGAAGAAATTACCCTCGAGGCCAATCCCGACGACTTGACGGAAGAATATGTGTCCATGCTGCGTACCCTCCCCTTCAACCGCATAAGCATGGGAATACAGACATTCGACGCCCCCACCCTGAAACTGTTGAACCGCCGGCACAATGCCGCGCAAGCCATCGCAGCCATACACCGCCTCCGCCAAGCCGGCTTCCGGAATATCAGCATCGACCTTATCTATGGACTACCGGATGAAACAGACCAACGGTGGGAACGCGACCTGCAACAAGCCGTCGGCCTTGATGTGGAGCATATCTCCGCTTATCATCTGACTTACGAAAAAGGCACCCGCATCTACGAAATGCTGCAGAGCCATCGTATCAGCGAAGTGGATGAAGAGAGTAGCGTGCGCTTCTTCTCGGCGCTCATGGACACCCTGGGAGCCGCGGGGTATGAGCATTACGAAATATCCAACTTCTGCAAGCCCGGCATGTACTCACGCCACAACACTGCTTACTGGAAAGGCATTCCGTATTTGGGCTGCGGCCCTTCAGCCCACTCCTTCAATGCGGAGACAAGGGAATGGAACACAGCTTCTCTGGAAGGATACATAAAGTCCATTGAAGAGGGACAGCGTTCCTCCGAAACAGAAATCCTGGATAAAGTGACCCGTTACAATGAATACATCATGACTTCCCTGCGTACCATGTGGGGAGTCTCCCTGACATATACGGAAGAAGCCTTCGGCACAGAGTTGCGCCAATATTGCACGAAGATGGCAGCCCCCTACCTCCAAAGCCACAAACTGGAGATGCAGGCAGACCGCCTGCACCTGACCCGGGAAGGCATCTTTGTTTCGGACGGCATAATAAGTGACCTGATGTTCATTGAATAACAACAAAACCGGGAGACTGCATGACCGAACAAGAAGTCAGACGCTACTTGCGCCAAATGAAGGAAGAAGACTCGGAACGGGCTTTTCACAGTTTCTACAATCTGTGCTACGACCGCTTGTTCCGTATTGCCTGCTATTTCGTGAAGCACGAAGAGTGGGCGCAAGAAATTGTGCTCGACGTCTTCATGAAGCTTTGGGAACAACGCGCCCGGTTGCCGGAAGTGAACAACATAGAGGATTACTGCTTTATCCTTACCAAAAACGCCTCCCTCAATTACCTGGAAAAAGAGAACCGACACCCTACACTCTCGTCCGAACAGCTTCCCGAACTTTCCGGCCAGGCCGATTCTCCCGAAGACACTCTTATCAGCGAAGAACTGTTTGCCCGATATGTCAAGGCGCTCGACCGCCTGCCGGAGCGTTGCCGTGAAGTATTCATCCGCCTGCGCGAAGAGAAACAAAGCTATGCACAAGTGGCGGAGGAGCTGAACATCAGCACAAAGACAGTAGACGCGCAACTGCAAAAAGCACTCACAAGACTCAAGGAAGCATTGCTGACGGAGTGAACTCTGCTTCATCTTCCTCGCAAGAAGCCCCGTATGCATATATGAGATGCACATCTCGAACCGCATGAGATGCACATCTCGAACAACATGAGATGCACATCTCATGCAGACTTTCCCTATTGATTGAAACAGAGAAGCAAGGAAGTCATACGTAGGCAGGACGGACTTTCACGGACAAAGAGCTTCAGATTAACATTATTTCAGGATATAGGCATAGGGAATTCCTGAAAAGCAGCTGTCTTTACATACGGAAAAGGAGTCATAGGCTCTTAATAAATTGCCAAAAATGAAAGTGAATAACGAGAATTTCGACAAGGTACTGAACAAACTGGTTGCTTCTACCCGTTCCCCACGAGGACGCTTTACGGCAGAGAACAGCTGGAGGCTGCTGGAAAGCCGTTTGCTAAAGCGCCGCAGCATGAAGCGGTTCTGGATGCGTACAGCCAGTGCCGCAGCCGTAGTCCTGCTCTGTGTAACGAGCTGGGCAGCCTATCAGTTCTTATACGTAGCACCACCACGGGAAGCCATTCCCACAGAAGCCATATATACTACCGAGGAAACCCAAGTAATTCATAGCGTACTGACATTCGATCAGCAACCCTTGCAGGAAATCGTCCGTCAACTTTCCGAAACGTTCCGTACCGATATACGTATCGAAGGAGACAGCCTGAAGAACTATCATATGACAGCTACCTTCCGCGAAGGGGAGAGTCTTACAGAAATCCTCGACCTACTGAAGGACGCCGGCAACTTTACCTATAAAAAAGAAAACAACACTATTATCCTTACTACTAAACTTAACTGACAATGACCAGCTCTACTATCTGTTCGCACCACCGCATCAGAACCGTACTTCTGATGTGTGTGGTTCTTTTAAGCGCCTCACTCCATGCACAGGCACAAAACAAGGAAACACGTATAAACCTGAATATCCGTAACGCAACTTTAGAGAGTTTCGTGAAGCAACTGGAAAATGCAACCGGATTCTCCTTCATCTATGGGGAAGAAGTAAAGCTCACGCACCGCATCACACTGGAGATGAAACAAAAGAACATCAGTGAGATATTGCAACGTGCCTTTGAAAACGAACCCATAACGTTCGAAATATCCGGAAAGCACATTCTACTCCATAAGCGGCCCGTGCCGCAGAAACCCGTTAGCCGTAAGTTCACCATCAGCGGATACGTGACCGACGGAGCGTCTTCCGAGACGCTGATTGGTGCCAATATCCTTGAGAGTCGTCGTTCCACAGGTACTGCCACCAATCCTTTCGGTTTCTATTCCCTCACCCTGCCGGAAGGGGAAACGGAACTGGTTTTCTCCTACCTGGGCTACGAAAGCCGGCATAGCCGGTTCGAACTGACGAAAGACACCTTGCTCAACGTCAGGCTGGACAGCAATAACCAGCTGGCAGAGGTCGTGGTGCTCTCGGACAAGCGGGAGGCCGGCATAGAAAGCACAGCCATGGGAGCGCATGAGATACCGATGACACAAATCAGGCATACCCCGTCCATATTGGGAGAAGCCGACCTGCTGAAGACCATTCAGCTGATGCCGGGTGTGCAAGCCGGTATGGAAGGTTTTGCAGGCATGTATGTGCGAGGGGGAGGTCCCGACCAAAACCTGGTTATGCTGGACGGGATTCCAGTTTACAACGCAGACCACCTGCTGGGAGTATTCTCCATCTTTACGCCCGAAGCGGTAAAGAACACCACACTCTTCAAAAGTTCTTTTCCTGCCCGCTACGGCGGGCGTCTTTCGTCTATAGTAGATGTACGGACCAACGACGGGGACATGCATAAATACCACGGCGCATTCAGTATAGGCCTGCTGACGGACAAACTGCATATCGAAGGCCCTATCTGGAAAGAACGGACCTCCTTCAGTTTCAGCGCACGAGCCATCCCCACCCTATTCTTCAAAAATCTCATTGTAGACAAAGACGACACCTATTCCGACAAATACAACTACTATTTTTACGACGTCAATGCAAAGGTCAACCATAAGTTCAGCGACCGTAGCCGCATCTTCCTCAGTTTCTACAAGGGGAAGGACCACTATCATTATGACAGTTACTACCACGGTGACAATTACGACAACAGCATTAAGAATTATTCCAAGGACAACAGCCATCTGAATTGGGGAAACACCATCGCCTACGGCCGCTGGAACTATGTATTCAACAGCAAGCTGTTTTGCAACACCACCGTCTCATACAACAAATATGAGATGGGGCTGGACGGAAACATGGAAGATACCTATACTGTCGCCAATAAAGTACAAGACAGATACTATTACTCCTCCAAGTTCAACTCCGGTATCCGTGACTGGAGTGCGCGTATGGACTTTGACTACACCCCCATGCCGCAGCACCACATCAAGTTCGGTGCAGAGTACATCCACCATACGTTCCGTCCGGGAATAGCTACCTCGAAAATACAAGATATAGATAATGGCGCCCTCCAGGAAGATACGGTTTACAATACCAGCAACAGCCATGCCATGCGCGGACAAGAAATCTCCCTTTACGCCGAAGACAATTTCAATGTAAACGCCAGGTTCAGTCTGAATGCAGGTGTACGCACATCGCTGTTCCACACACAAGGGAAAAGCTACTATTCGCTGCAGCCCCGCCTTTCCGCCCGCTATGACCTCGGACAAGGATATTCCGCCAAAGCATCCTATACGTGCATGGCACAGTATGTGCATATGCTGTCCTCCACTCCGCTGTCTATGCCTACCGACCTCTGGGTGCCCATTACCAAAGACATCAGTCCGATGTATGCCAACCAGTTCTCCATAGGAGGCTACTATTCCGGACTGCCGGGTTGGGAGTTCTCCGTCGAGGGATATTATAAACAGATGAAACACATACTTGAATATCAAGACGGTGTATCCTTCTTCGGCACCTCTACCAACTGGGAAGAAAAAGTGGAAATGGGCGAAGGCCGCTCCTTCGGTCTGGAACTGATGGTACAGAAAACATTGGGCAAGACTACCGGCTGGCTGGCATATACCCTATCCAAGACCGATCACCGTTTTAAGAACGGTACCATCAACCAAGGCCGATGGTTCCCCTACAAATATGACCGCCGCCACAGCATCAGCCTCAATCTCAGCCATAAGTTCAGTGACCGCATTGATGCAGGAGCTTCCTGGATATTCAATACCGGTGGATGTATCACTATCCCCGAAAAGGCAACAATCATCATCCGGCCCGATGGCTCTATTGAGGAAACCGGTTACATCTCCCGGCGTAACAATTACCGCCTTCCCGCCAGCCATCGTTTGAATCTCGGCGTCAACTTCAACAAGAAGACCAAACATGGTATGCGTACCTGGAATATCAGTATCTACAATGCATACAATGCCATGAATCCGAACATCGTTTACAGCAAATACAAAAATGGATACAACGTATACTACGATGATTTCTACGAAAGTATTTATCATGGAAATACCGGGCAGAAGAAAGCTCAAACTGTCATCAAGAAAATAACAATACTGCCTTGTATTCCTTCTGTTACCTATACTTATAGATTTTAAAAACAAATCCGGCATATGAAAACAAAAATGAAATTACACCTTATTATATACATAACTATTGTAGGCTTCCTAACAGCCTGCGAAAACGAGATTCCTTACAATCCCGGACAACAAGATCCGCAAATCATCATGAACGCCTTGCTCGAAACCGGACAAGCTGAGAATGATGTCTATCTCCATTTAGGCGAGGGCTATAGTATTGAACATTTGAACGAAGCAACTCTTTTCCTCTACATCAATGGCAAAATAGCAGAAACTCCGAAAGCGGTTTCCCCGGAAGAAATTTATGGGCATCTGGAAGGAGAACTTGATAAGGACATTTATGAATCATTACTGAAAAGTATACGTTTCAAGAAATATCGTCTGACCAGCACACTGCATCCCGGTGACAACATACGTCTGGAAGCCACTGCCGAAAACGGAAAATACCATGCCAGTGCCGAAGTCACCGTGCCACAACCGATAGAGAGCCTGCACGTGGATACTTGCCTGGCCTACCTGCGCGAGTACAGCGGGAAAACCCTTTACCGCCAATACAAAATTACATTGCAAGACCGCCCCAACGAGAAGAACTACTACCGGCTGGACATTTGGAATGACCGTAGTTACTATTGCAAATGGAAAGAATATCTGGAGGATGAAAACGGCAGCCTCATCAAAGTGGAAGACGAGGACGGCTCTTGGCATTGGGCCTCCATACCTAGAGACACTACCATCCTTGCTCCCCGGCAGAACGAAATCATCAACCGGGAAGATGTTATACTGACTGACGGCCACCCCAGCAACTATGATGATGAAGAAAATGAATTGTTTCCCACCATAAATAACAAATACAACATATTCAATGATAACACTTTCCGTAACTCTTATGCCACATTGAAAGTATACACCCCTCTCTACCAAGATTATTATCCGATAGAGGGACACTACTACGACCATATATCCCGCAAACAAACCATCACCGTACGGTTGCTTAGCATCACTGAAGCCGAATACCGCTATCTAAAAGCCTTAAACTGCCTGGATGATGGGGATTACGACGATGCTTTAATGGAACCTATCAGTCTGCCTTGCAACGTCATAGGCGGATTAGGCTTTGTGGGAGTCTGCTCTGAAAGCAGAGTAATCATAGAATTACCCGAAACTATTTGGCAATAACATTTTGACTAATAAAAATCCTTTTATCCATTACAATAAACTGAATTTTATTTAACCTACATTACATTCGTATTACAAAAAGCATCCAAATAAAGCATTTTCACACTACAAAATTGATTTAAGTCAAGAAATGAAGGTATAAACTACACTTTTTTACGTACTCATTTTTGTGTTATAAAACATATACCTATATTTGCATAGGTAAAAAGAAAAAGCTAAGCGCTTAGAGAGTTTTCAATAGGTATTAGATTGAGATTAGTTTTTAGGAATAACAATTAAAAAGTAGGTATTATGAAACGTTTAGGATTAACATTAGTGGCAGCAGTCTGCCTGACTGCTACAACATTTGCAGCAGGAAACCAACCTACAACTGCAAAATGGGAAGGTAACATCAACATAACAAAGTTGAGCAAGTATTTGAATCTGGATTCCAACCAGCATGAAGAAGTGGCAAACATCTGCGAATATTTTACAGAACAGATGGAACGCGCTACAAATTCCAAGAAGAATCAGGAGAAGTTACTCCGTAATGCAGTTTATGGTAATCTGAAGTTGATGAAAAAGACTCTGAATGAAAAGCAGTATGCCGATTATGCCAGAGTATTAAATGTCACACTGCAGAACAAAGGTATCGAAGTGAAATAAGCTTCGCTTCTGATGAATACGAAAATTGTATTTGATAAATAAAAAGGCATTGGACTTTAAAGGTTCAATGCCTTTTCTTTACGTCAACGCCACCAAAGTCTGCGGCGTCAACTCCCTAACCAAATAATTCTTATCACTTTACAAGCAGAATCTGTCTTGCAGTTCTTTTTTATACTTTCTGGAAACCAGCAGTTCCGTAACTTTGTCAAATGGTGGATAAAGCATGCATTTGCTATCCTTTATAATCATCAGATAATCAATATTGATAATATACGATTGATGTATCTGCACGAAACTGGATGAATATTGAGTAATCTGCTCAGCAGTCATTCCGCGACGCAGCACCAATGGCGGCTGGTTGTTTAGTATCACCTCCCACTGTTTACGCTCGGAGCAATAGCGAAAAAAACCGATTTCAGCCGGACGCAATGCACGCATATCATTGGTTGGCGTAAATACGATAAATGTCTGTCCGGTATGCAACGGCGCACCAATGGGATATGACATTCTCTGCCCAGCTTCTGCCTGCTCTACAAAACGTGCAAGAATATCCCGAAACTCCTGCTCTTCAAAAGGTTTCAACAGATAGTCGAACGCAGCCTCCCGGATAGCCTGAACCATATACTTATCATAAGCCGTATAGAAAACAATCCGCATGTTCCATGAAACACTGCCACGTATTTCCTGCAGTAGTTCCATTCCTGTCATATCCGGCATTTCCACATCCAAGAACAACAAATCCGGCTGTACCTTGGCAATGAGTTTTTTCCCTTGCTTGCCATTACGGGCAGTTCCCTTCAAAGAAAAGCGTGCATCCTTTCCCAATTCAAAACTCAGATTCTCAAGAGCCACCTCATCGTCGTCAACTATTGCAACCTTATATTTATCCATGTTCCTTTTATGTTTTTCTTCTCGCGAATATATACATAATCCTACTCCCATACAAAGCAATAGAAGGTCATTTACGGACTATTTGTCTGTAAATATGCCTATCCTTGCAAAAAATAAGATTAAACGGTTCTTTTAAATTCTGTAATCGTAGTTGTCAGGCAGCCAGAAAGTCACCTCACAGCCCATCTCACCACTCTGTAGAGAGACATTGTGCACCAAAACATCAATGGCCTCCTTGTTCTTATTGTTGAGAATCCGAATGGTCTGCATAATGACTTTCATTCCCGTCCCCGTGCCCCGGTTCCGACTGTCCGGACGATAACCGCCACCATTATCCGTTATCTTTATACAGATACCGCTTCCCCGGCGGCAGACCGAAACCCAAAGATTACGTTCACCTTCCTTCTCGCGCAACGCATGCTTCACTGCATTTTCAACCGGAATTTGAATCATCACAGACGGAATCCTTATTTGCTCCGGCTGCACATCCTTTTCTATCTTCAGTTCCGAATGAAAATCCGGACCTAAAGAACGGCGTTCCAGATTAATATATGTTTTCACAAAATCCAGCTCCTCTGCCAAGGTTACACACAGTTGTTCCGCCAATTCCAGATTGCGACGCATCAGTTTTACCAGCGACGAAAGCTCTTGCTTTCCTTCCACATTCCGCTCCGCCATCTCCCGGTTCAGCACATTGAAGATGAAATGAGGGGACAAGCGGTTACGGATATTCTCCAGACGAAGTGTAGAGACTGTGCGATGATTCCGTGCAAGCAACAAAGCACGTTTCTTTTTGCTGTACAGATAAAGGAAAACCGCCGTCAATATAGATACAACAGCTACAGCAAACACGACAAACTGTGTCTGCCTCAGCACCAGCACCTTGTTTTTCTGCTCCTGAAGCAAAACCCGATGTGCTATCAAGGTAGAATCCTGCTGATAACGCAAAGTCAAGTCTGCCGTACGCATCCGGACACGCTCATTCCTGATAGAATCATCAAGCTGGTTGTTCCTCTGCAGATAGTGATAAGCCCTCTTGTAGTTGCCGGTTTCCTCGTAAAACTGCTGAAGGTATTTATTACGGATATGTACCATATCAGGGTCGATGCCCGGAGGGACTACACTCTCGGACAATAAACGACGTGCCTCTTGAAAGTCTTTCTGAAGCAGAGCCAATTCTATTTTCTGCGTATCGATATAATATAGTGCAGTACTCACCCCCATTCCCTCAAAAAAAAGTTGGCATTCATTTATATATTTAACAGCCAAATCAACCATATTCAGTTGAAGATAACAGTCTCCTAAATTCAACCTCCCCAGATTAAGTTCAAAACTCATATCAGCATATCCTTCGACTAAATCAATAACCTTTTGGAAATATTTTATCGCTGTCTGGTAATCCTCCCTATAATAGTAAGAAGTCCCTCTATTATTCAAATAAATATATTTTTCATAAGGTAGCATACTGTCATAGCTTTCTCCTGCCAGATTATAATAGTAATCACACTGTTCAAAATCACGCATGGTAACATATACTTGTGCCAAACCATAATAAATGGGAGGTTTCTTGGTAGAAGCTATATGCAAAGAGTCGCACATCAACAAAGCTCTCCTATACCAAGCTGCCCCTATATCCAATTTTCCTAAACGGTTATTCGCATCTGCAAGATTCATCAAAATATCCGGCACCACTTCAATCCTAGTCCCTCTCATCCGTAATTCATAAGCCTTCCGGAAACAAATTTCGGCAGAATCCATATTCCCAACACGTGCAAAGATATTTCCCTTCATATTGAAACATTCAGATTCCAAATCTGCCATTTGAGAAGAACTATGCTGCCTTTCTATAAAGTCATGTATCTGCTGGATTACGATTTGTGCCGAATCAAGCTGTGAAGTAATCAAATATGTTTTCAGTGTCATTGCCAGATAATTATACTTGACCAAGCTATCCTTTGCCTCTTCCATCTTTTGAAAAGCCTTCAGCCTTACCTTTCGGGGCACAATGGCCACAGAATCTCCATTTATATGGGAAAAATCCTCAAAAGCTCTCATTTCTGTGTATACGTCCTCTTTATCTCCGGGCGCACAAGCTCCTAGAAGCACAAACCCTAATATCCAATAAATATAAAATCGAATTCGCTTATCCATCCTCTCTCCCATGTTTCTCGTAATTAGATTATTTATTCAATACATCTGCAAACTTAAAATATTTTTGCGAAATACCGTCAAGCATAAGGTGTATTTCTCAACCACAAAAGAGCATACGCTACCGCTTTATTAAAACGAAACAAAAAATCACATCATAGTACAATATTTAGCTACATAAACCATTGAAACAACATTTTAGTACATTTCAAACTTTTTCTCATTTTCTTATTTACATTTTTATTAATTACTTTGTGGATAAAGAATTGCGAATATACTCAATCAAACAAAATAATACAATCACACAAAGAAAGGCTGTTTCCAAAAGAAAACAGTTCTTTTACATAATTTATAAGTTCTATGTTAGACAGTGGACAAATCATAGCAGATAGATACGAGCTACTCAAACAACTAGGAAGAGGAGGATTTTCTGAAGTTTGGCTGGCACAAGACAAACTTACGGATGTTAAGGTCGCCATAAAAATATATGCTCCAGGGATGGGGCTTGACGATGCGGGGATATCCCTTTTCACACAAGAGTTCTCCCTCGTATTTGATATGAATCATACCAATTTACTGCATCCTACTTATTATGACTGCTGGGAACGGATGCCATACCTGATTTTGCCTTTTTGCAAAAACGGTTCGGCCTTCCAATACCTTACTGACAACAACCGGATAACAGAAACGGAAAGCTGGCATTTGCTCCATGATGTTGCAGAGGGACTGGCTTATCTTCATGCAAAAACTCCCCCGGTTATCCATCAGGATATAAAACCCGATAATATTCTGATTAATGATGAGAATAGGTATATGATTACGGATTTCGGAATCAGCGCACGGATTAGAAGTACATTACGCAGGAACCAAGGCCAAGAATCCAGTGGAGGAACTTTGGCCTATATGGGACCAGAACGTTTTGGTCCATCTCCCGCCCCTATTATGGCTAGTGACATTTGGTCATTGGGAGCAACAATGTATGAGCTTCTAACCGGTATGCCGCCCTATGGCGATCATGGAGGCGTATTGCAAAAAAACGGTGCAGACATTCCACTTATCAACGAAGACTTTTCTCAAGAATTAAAGGATATCATTTACAAGTGCCTTGCCTTAAATCCATGGGACAGACCCACAGCCAGACAAATTGCAGACTACACTTCCCAACATATCAATGGAAGTCCCGTCCCCTTTAGTCTGTCAAACAACAGCCATGATACTTTGCAAGAGGAAGAGGACAAAACCCATGAGGATTCCATTAGCGCACACTCTTCTGACATAAATAAGATGTCACCCTATCAAGACAAAGGGAAACGCAAAAAAGTCATAGTCGTAGCAGCAATCACAGCTATATTCGCAACAATTGTCATCATCTTTTTGCTAATAAGCGGCAAAGAGCCAGTAGTGGAATCCATACCGGAACCGACTCCAACGATTGATTACGACAAAATGTGTCTGTCAATCATTCAAGAAGGCGAAAACTCTAAAATACAAGGAGATGCTTTCCGATTTGACATTGACACTTTAAAGCAAAACAATGATTCCGTATTTGAGGATTTTTACATAAATGCCATTGGCAAATACCGCCAAATAAATTACTACAAAGATTCCATCTCCGCGAAAATATACTTAAATGCAACAGAACTGAAACAGCAAGTAGAGGCCATACTGGATTCTGCCTATCATGTTTTTAAAGAAAAGGCAAATATCATGAAAGACCTTGACCAAGCCGTAGCAGCCCAGGCTTTTGAAGACCGTGCAAAAAAAATAGAACCATATATAAACATAGACAACAATGAAAATGAATAAACTTATCAGACTGATTGTTTTAGCGTTCGCTCTCTCTATGCCAATAAGTATATGGGGGCAATGCGCCTCCATCTATCAAAAGGGAGAGACATACATGAAAAGAGGAAGATACAGAGACGCTATTAAAAGTTTTAAAGCAGCCATGAAATGCGACAGCAATCTGGAGCAAGCATGCAAAAATAAAATCAAAGAGTGTGAGGAAAAAATAAATCCCGCTCCCAAGCCAGCGCCTCCTGCCGAAATCGCCAGACTTACCATAGACAGAAAAAGCCTGGAATTTGGGTGTGAGACAAAGACTGCAGAAAGTATAAAAATAGAAAGTCTTCCAGAACAATGGACTGCAATATCAGATGCAGACTGGTGTCAAGTGACTCCCGGTGAGAAGAAACTCTCCATAAGCTGCCAGACCAATTGGCTGACTACCGAACGTAAAGCCACCATTACAATCAGTAATGAAAAGATGAAAGCTACGGTCAGTGTTACCCAAGGTGGCCAAGAAGAATTCATTAATATCGCATTAGATAAATTGGAATTCGGCTCCAAAGGAGAAATTAAGGAACTGCAAGTAGACTCCAATGCCGAATGGGAAGTTGCAGATATTCCTGAATGGTGTGAAGCTATAGCAAAAGACCGTGGCAAACTCATTCTAAAAGTGGGAAAAACCAAGAAGGCCAGAGAAGGAACTCTCATAGTTAAAAGCAAAGGAGGAAAAATATCTTCAATTATTCTCTCCCAGAAAAAGGGAGGTCTATTCTAAATTCATGGTAAACCGACAATGGTGAGAAACTCTGATTTATACAAAGTAATTCCATTATTAAAGTAAAATCTTATGAGATGTATGAATTGCGGTTGGGACAACCATTCCAACACAACAGTATGCCTGAAATGCGGGCAACCTTTGCGAATGCCGGAGAATTATGCCAACAGTCAGGACATTTTTATTTCAAAAGAAGGTCATGGAGAAGCTATACCCAAACCGACAGTATTGAATGTCAGCTCTAATGAAGAAAAATGCAGAAAAACTGTAGTGTTTTCCACAACAAATGAAGAAGAGAATCATTCTACTGTTGTACAGCCAATTATAGAATGTCCCAATTGCAATTACCCGGTAGTAGGAGATTTCACAAGTTGCCCTTGCTGCGGAACTCCATTGAAAAGAGCAAACATATCAACAAACAATGAATACAAAACAATAAGAGTAGAAGAGGAAGCACCTTCCGTTTCTGAAGAGAAAATGCTCTGTCATGAATGTGGAAGTAAGATAGCAATAACCTGCTCTTTTTGCCCGAACTGCGGTGTCCGCGTACATCGGCCAACCATACGCCGACAAATAAAGAACATCACAGAGACAGAACCGGAAACCAAACCTCACTGTTCATTAACAATTATACCGGAAGAAGAAGAGAACATTCTTCCGAAAAGATTTGAATATGAAGGGAACTCCATCATCTTGAACCGGGAAAATACAGAAATGTCTAATCGTACAATCACCTCAAAGGAACAAGCTGAAATAGTTTTCGATGATGGTCATTGGTATCTGCTTGACCGAAGTATGCTCCAAACGACCTATATCCAGGTAAACAGAAAAATAGAAATCATACCGGATGATATCATTGTACTAGGCGACCGAAGATTCAAGTTTGAATGTGACTAAATATAACTCTTGTGAATAACCGGACTGTCGACAGATGTGATTATAATGTAGGGGAATATATCAATAACCGTTATAGGGTTTCCCAAACATTAGGCGAAGGTTCATTCGGTAAAGTATATCGGGTTACGGACAGCGCAAGCAAAGATTATGCGCTTAAACTACTGAGATTATGGGAAGTTCCTCCTGAAATACGTAAACCATTAATGGAACGTTTCGAGATGGAATTCAAAACTGGGCAAATTGATTGTGACTATTTAGTGCGTTCATTGGACTACGGTACAGTTGGAGGCAACCCTTATATTGTAATGGAATACTGTTCCGGAGGAGATTTAACACCTTATTTAGGTTCTGGAAGCAGTAAGATTCCTCTAATTTGCCAACAAATTCTAATAGGTTTACATGCTTTGCATACCAGAGGCAAGGTTCACCGTGACCTAAAGCCGGAGAATGTCCTTTTCAAGAGTAACGGAATTGCTGCGTTGACAGATTTCGGTATAGCAGGGGATAGAAACAAACGTATGACTGAACGCAATATTTTTGGTAAACCCAACCAAATCTTCGGGACTTATGCATATATGCCGCCAGAACAAGTGAACCGCATGCGAGGTGAGGCCACTGTCCTACCCACTACGGACATTTTTTCTTTTGGAGTATTAGCCTTTCAATTATTGACTGGCAGTTTGCCCTTTGGCGAATTGAGCAGTCATAATGAATTGGCACTATACCAGAAACGTGGGAAAAATGGAGATTGGAACCGGCAGAAATTGACACAGTTGAAACATAGAGAGCAGTGGCAGCAACTCTTTGCAGGATGTCTTAATCCAGATTTCAAAAAACGTTTCCAGTCTGTGCAAGAGGTATTGGAACACCTGCCAGCAATAAGCCAAGTCCCTATGGAAAGAGGATATTGTCCACCACAAACAGTCAATGGTTTCTGTATACGTATTATGCAAGGTGAAGAGTACGGAAAAATATATCAATTAAGTGAACTTATAAAATATGGCAATAGAATCCTTACTATCGGGAGAGAACGCGACAATCTGCTACATATAACAGAACAGCAAAGTGCCTATATATCACGCCATCATTGCACAATAGAAACAAATCCCGCCACTGATAAATGGATTATTCGGGACGGGCAATGGCAGAAGGAGTTAAAGTTGTGGCAGGAGTCCAGTAATGGGACTTATGTCAATTCCACCCAAGTCACCAAACAAGGGCATATACTGAAAATTGGAGATATCATCTCCATTGGGGATGTAAAAATGAGATTTGAAAACTATTAATTATATATCAAGTAGTATGGATACACAAAATTACAAACGTACCTTAGCCGGCTCAGTAGGGGCTGGTATGGGGGCATTAATGGGTGCTTCCGGTAGAACTTACTTTATTTTGGAGCACAAGACCTCTTCAAAGTATCATCAAGCGGGAGAATCCCAAAAAATCATTGTCGACCAAGTAGAATTAGGTAGAGACGCTTCCTGCCAAGTACGCTTTGATGAAAGTTTCGAAACAGTTAGCCGCAAACATGCTGCAATTGTACGCGACGGTGAAAACTGGAAACTTATCCACCTTTCACACTCCAATCCGACATTGGTCAACGGACATCCTATAAATGGGTCCTACTATTTACAAACAGGAGATGAAATACAATTATCCGTTGGCGGACCACGCTTGGGATTCATTGTTCCACAAGGTCGCCAAGCATTAACTTCCAGCATTGGATTGACTGAGAGAATGAGCCTTTTCCGCAAACAAGCCTTACGCCCCTACAAGACCGCATTAACAATCATGGGAATTGTTTTCGTACTGGCGGTGGCAGGATTGGCTGCCTGGAACTACAGTTTAGGTGTAAAAAATGATTTGTTGGCACAGAAGACAGAAGAACAAGAACTTCAACTGAAAGGATACCAAAACCAATTGGATTCACTGGGGACCGAAAGAGCATCTCTAGAAGCACAGCAACGGGAGTTAGAGACCAAATTACGAAACAGTGACGGTAATGCAGAGGCCTTAAAAACACAGTTGGACAACGTTAATAGTCAATTAAAGAATGTCAATGCAAGTTTCTATAAGGTCAAATCAGACTTGGACAATCTCTCAAACAGCATAAGCACTAAAAGCATTGAGAATTCAAGCAATGCCATTAACGCAAATATACAAGAAGGCACCAGACTCTCCAAAGACCAATATTATGAAGACCCTGATATAGCAGATGAACAAGACAGTAATGCTTCAGGAGATTTGAAAGATTATTATGATTATATCTATACAATTAAAGTCGACCGTATTGAAATCGAATATAATGGAACAAAGTTTGATCCGGGCATACAAGTTTCAGATATAATCTGCGGAACTGGCTTCATGCTATCAAACGGAATGTTTGTAACAGACAGGCAGAATGTCGAGCCATGGATATACTCCAACACAGAGTGGAAAGACCCATGGCGTAAACTATTGGCTGTATACAAAGGAGCAGGATGTAATATCATTATCCATTACCGTGCATACAGTACCAAAGGAACTGGAAAGCCTCTGACATTTACCAGTAGCGATTTTGCCAAAGACGGACGAAATGATGTACAAGTGACCGAAATAGAAGTAGATAAATCCATCAGGGTACAACTAAGGGAACATGGGATAAAATTGACCTATACACGTAGGAAATATATCAGTGTCAGCATTGTTACCCCTGCTGCCAACAGTTGGGCATACATTAGAGGAAAAGGCGTTTATGGTGAGGGATTGCCTTACGACATTACCGCCGCAGACAACATGAGTGGAGGTACAGAAGTTCAAATGGTGGGCTATGCAGGTTATGCTGATATTCATAATCTTACTCCGGCTCATTTCAATGACCATACCAATATAGCCGACACAAAATATGAGACTACCATATTACAGAATCGTGTGGCAGAGCCCGGTTATTATGGTTCTCCAGCATTCCTTCTAGAAAATGGTTCTTACAAAGTAGTGGGTTTCATGGTAGGAAGCATAGAGGGTAAGGATCGTTTAGTACCAATCAGAAATTTAATACATTAAAATTAAACATGTCCGAGATAAGCATTAAATTAGCGGCAGGTACCAATGTTGGTTTAGTCAGGAAAAACAACGAAGACAATTTTGTTGTCAATCGTGATTTATGCCAATCAGAGTGGATTATCCCCCAATCGATAGAACCCATTTCTTTAGGACGGTATGGCAGCATATTGGTAGTGGCCGACGGAATGGGCGGCACCAATGCCGGAGAAGTTGCTTCTGCCATAGCCATTGAGACGGTGCAAAATGCATTCACCCCCGAGAATTTAGGAGATATCGTTACGCAGGAAGGCATTGTTACCTCAGAAGAAGCCGTTGAAGAATTTCTGAGCAGAACTGTCAAAACCGCTGATTTAAATATTGTCAATACAAGTAAAGAAGATAGTAGTACCCAGGGAATGGGTACTACTATTGTCATTGCTTGGATATTGAACGATAAAGCCTATATCTGTTGGTGTGGCGACAGTCGTTGTTATGTATTCAATGGCAATTCAGGTTTTTGCCGTTTATCTAAAGACCATTCCTATGTACAAGATTTAGTAGATCAGGGAAAACTAGATCCTGAAAATGCGTTTGACCATCCTTACAGTAATATCATTACCCGCTGTTTGGGAGACCCGACCAATCGTTCCAATCCCGATTTCCGTTCCTATAATTTAAAGGATGGCGATACTCTCCTACTGTGTAGTGATGGGTTATGTGGTTTATGCCACGACGAAGAGATAATGCAAATTATAGAAGAGAACCAGGATGATTTAATGACATGCAAGGATAGGTTGATAGAAGCTGCTCTTGAAGCAGGTGGATATGACAATATTACAATTGTGTTATGCCACATCATGCTACAGGATACCGAGCCCAAAGTAAAGTTGAATAATACAGTGTTCAGCAAACCCAACCACCACAAAATCCGGAAAATTCTTCTGTTACTCCTGGTACTGGCTTTAGCGGCAGGCTTCTATTTATATAGAAATCCACAGCAATATGCAAAATGGAAAACGATACTATATCAGGCAGATACGGTTCTAGTTACAGAGACAGACACTACTAACACTACCCTAACAGATTGATTACTATTGTGAAACTATGCAACTGAAAAATGGTGATATATTTGCTGAACACTATCAGCTGAAGAAACTATTAGGAGTCGGAAGCTTTGGTGAAGTCTGGCTTGCCCGAAATATATTAGCAGATGTAGACGTTGCCATAAAGTTGTACGGACTGTTGGATGACAACGGCATAAAAGATTTCCGGGAAGAATTCAAACTTGCCTACAAATTACACCATCCCAATCTACTGCACCTTAATCATTTTGATGTTTTTGGACAGTGCCCTTTTTTGGTAATGCCTTACTGTCCCAAAGGGTCCTCAGCGAGCTTGAAAGGCAAAATGTCTGAAAAGCAAATCTGGCGCTTCATACGCGATGTATCATGCGGATTGATGTTTCTTCATAATCAGAATCCTCCTATCATTCATCAAGATATAAAACCCGATAATATTTTGATAGGGGATGATGACAAATTCATCATCTCAGATTTTGGCATCAGCCGTAAACTGGAGCATACTTTTCGTAAAAGTATCAACAAAGTAGAAAGTTCCGGAACACTTGCCTATATGGGACCAGAACGTTTTGCAGAGAAACCACTGATTGTGGCTACCAGCGATATATGGTCTTTAGGGATGAGTGTTTATGAATTATCCACTGGTCTTGTATTATGGGAAGGTATGGGAGGTTGTGTCCAACTGAATGGTGCACATATTCCAGCATTAGATGAGAAATATTCTTCCCAATTGTCCCAGTTTGTTCACGCATGCCTTGCCCTCAACACTTGGGACCGCCCCACAGCCCAACAAGCCTATGAGTTTGCTTGCTCCATACTAAAACAAACAAAGACAGACTCTCCTTCAGTACAGCTGAAGCCTATTGCTCCACTTTTTCCTAAAACAACATCACCACGCCTTAAAGAAAAGTTCTGTCCTTCGAACATGCATAAACGCATAGCAGGATGGACCGGCCTTGGTATAGTATTGATTCTATTGCTTGTCAAAGGAGGTTCCATATACTTTAGACACCTTGAAGAAGAGCGCAAGTACGCTGCATGCCGTACAGAAGAAGACTACAGAGATTTTCTAAAAGAATACCCCTCCTCATCTCATGCAAACTTTATAAAACAATTTTTGGGAAACAAGGTAAATCCAATCTCCCCAATAAATAGAGAAGAAAACATCGTTATGGACTCGGTAAAAACGGATACTGCAAAACTTGAACAGTTCCAAGAGGAACCTAAAAAACAGATTGTCCACCCACATCCACAACCTTCTTCACAGCCAGTTCTTCCCATTACTGATATAAGAGAAGTCAGAAGAGAAAATGAAGAACGCCTCTTCTATAGTTGCCAGTCGATAGCAGATTACGAAGAATATTTGCGAAAATATCCCAAAGGCAGGTTTGTACACAAAGCCAAAAGAGCAATCCAGCAAATAGAATCAGAAATGATGCAGTCCAATCCTTCCACTCAAGAAATACACATAAGGAAAAATACAAGAGTCAATGTCAGACTATAAATAATGAATAGGGCATTCCAATGTTTGAACTGCCCTATTCACTATTCAAATACTTGATTTTATTTAATCGTCACCATCGTCGCCCCAAATCCGTACTCCTGGAACGAAGCATCCTGATGGCGGCAGTCAGGATATTTACGTTTCAGCTCGTCCAGCAAGGCTTTACGCAGCACTCCATCTCCCTTGCCGTGAATAAAGACGATGCGTTGTTCGCGTTTTTTCTTGTATTGTTCCATCACTTCACGAAACTTATCCAGCTGGTAATTCAATATTTCGCTGTTGCTCATACCGCAGGTGTCATCCAGCAACTCGCCGATATGCAGGTCAATCTCGACAATCCCATTCTTGCCACCACGCTTGATGACCGTCTGCGGTTTGGACGGAGTATCTGCCGTTTTTTTCTGTATCAAAGCCTCCTTCAGTTCCTCTGCCGAAACATACACCTGCTTGGCAGGCTGGTCATTCCGGACAATATCATACACCAAGGCCGGTGTTTCAAAGAAAACCGTCTGCTGGAATGTATGCAGTTTATAGAACTTTACCATATCTATGCGGACTTCCACACTGACAGCCGGTTTCATTGTGAACGCACGGTTATCTTTGAATGCCACCAGCTGTACCATCACACGTTCACGGTCGTTCAACTCGGACTTTTCGAACTCCTCCAGCAGAAGTTTCGTATTCGGCTCTATCAAACCATGCGAACGGGCTGTCCAGGACTTTCCTTCGGCACTCGAATAGGTATAATACATATAATAATTACTATCGTTCACCAAATATGTCTCGAAAGGTGTAGTGCTGACAGCCTTGATATCCTCCGGAACAAAAGCCAGAAAAACATTCAGGATATCTCCGCCTTTCATCTCGGGCTGACGATAAACAGATATCTGCGGTTTCTCCAAACGGACCGATTGAGGCTCTGAAACCTGAGACTCCATAGCAGACGGCCTTGCCGCAGTAGCGGCCGTGCGCAATTGTTGCTCTTCTTCCCGCTTCTTCTTGGCAGCCGCTTTGGCTGCCGGAGTGGGGATATTATAATCATCGGTCTCTATCACCACACATTCGTTTATGGGCATCGGTATGTCAAAACCGTCGGCATCTTCCACCAACACGATGTTTTTCCCTTGAAATCCTGTCACAACACCGCCCCCAACTTCGCTGAGGAAACGAACTTTATCTCCTATCTTCATAGTAACTTATCTTTTAGTTTGTCTTTTCCTACTTTCTTCCTGCAAAGTTAGGAATTATTTCCCTTATTCTTCAAATCTTCCCAAATATCCGTACCTTTGCAGCCGATATAATAAAGAGAAAGCCATCATGAAAGAAGACCCCAGACATATCAGAATCAGCGAATTCAACTACCCGTTGCCGGACGAACGCATTGCAAAGTTCCCATTGTCCGTACGTGACCAGTCCAAACTGTTATTGTATCGCCACGGAGAAGTTTCAGAAGACAGATTCACTTCACTGCCGGAGTATCTGCCATCGGGAAGCCTGATGATATTCAACAATACCAAAGTCATCCAAGCACGCCTGCATTTCCGGAAAGAAACGGGAGCACTGATTGAAGTATTCTGCCTGGAACCCATACAGCCGAACGACTACGCCCTCAACTTCCAGCAAACCGAGCATGCCGCCTGGCTCTGCATGGTCGGCAACCTGAAAAAATGGAAGGAAGGCATGCTGAGACGTGAGATGACCGTGAAAGGCAAGTCACTCACCCTGACCGCCGAACGGGGTGAATGCCACGGAACCAGCCATTGGATAAACTTCCGCTGGAATAATCCGGAAGTGACTTTTGCCGACATTCTCGAGGTCTTCGGTGAATTGCCCATCCCCCCCTACTTGAACCGGGAGACCCAGGAAAGTGACAAGGAGACTTACCAGACTGTCTACTCCAAAATCAAAGGTTCGGTGGCTGCCCCTACAGCGGGACTGCATTTCACCCCACGCGTATTGGACGCATTGCGCAATAAAGGAGTAGAATTGGAAGAGCTGACACTCCATGTGGGAGCCGGAACCTTCAAACCGGTGAAAAGTGAAGAAATAGAAGGGCACGAAATGCATACGGAATACATCTCTGTCTCGCGCAACACATTGGAAAAACTCATAGTACACGGCGGCAAGGCAGTGGCCGTAGGAACAACTTCAGTGCGCACATTGGAAAGCCTTTATCACATCGGAGTCACTTTACTGAATAATCCAGAAGCCACAGAGGAAGACTTGCACGTCCACCAATGGCAACCTTATGAAATGTCTGCCAAGGCCACCGCCACCTCTGCAGTAGAAGCCCTGCAAGCCATTGTTGCCTATCTGGACAGACATAGCATGGAGGCTCTGCATACCAGCACTCAAATCATTATCGCTCCGGGATATGAATACAAAATCGTGAAGGCTATGGTGACTAATTTCCACCAACCGCAAAGTACCTTGCTGCTGCTCGTATCAGCTTTCGTACACGGTGATTGGCCGAAGATTTACAACTATGCACTGGCACATGATTTCCGCTTCCTGAGCTATGGAGATTCATCATTATTAATACCCTAAGCACAATGAACCACGATAACAATCAAGAGATGTTCCCCCTTGTCGACGAACAAGGCAACATCACAGGTGCCGCCACCCGTGGCGAATGCCATAACGGTAGCAAACTGCTTCATCCGGTAATCCATCTTCATGTATTCAATTCCAAAGGTGAGTTGTATCTACAGAAACGTCCCGAATGGAAAGACATACAACCGGGGAAGTGGGACACCTCCGTAGGCGGACACGTCGATTTAGGTGAAAGTGTAGAGATGGCGCTGAAACGCGAGGTACGCGAAGAACTCGGCATTACCGACTTTGTTCCCGAAACCGTCTTGCATTATGTCTTCGAGTCTGCCCGCGAAAAGGAACTGGTCTTCGTACACAAAACTGTCTACGACGGTGAAATACATCCCAGTGACGAGCTGGACGGAGGACGTTTTTGGAGCCCCGATGAAATCAAGGCAAATATCGGCAAAGGTGTATTCACCCCGAATTTTGAAGGAGAGATAGGAAAGGTCATCAACTTGTAGTGGAAGCTGCTTTCTATCAGTTCGCAAAATATTCCTTCATCTTTCTCCTGACCCGTGGAGCAAGTAACAGCAGTGACGTCATCGTAGGCAATGCCATCAAGGCAAAAGCCAAATCCATGATGGCAACCACTGCTCCCAACGGAATCATGGCAGCCACAACAATCATCACCAAATAGAAGTAGTTATAATACTTGGCATTCTCCGCACCAAACAAGAAGTTGGTGCACTTCAGTCCATAATACGAATAAGAGAACATGGTAGAAAAGGCAAAGAAAAAGACCATCACCATCAACAGATAATGCCCATAGCCGGGAAGGAGCTGCTCAAAAGAATTCAAAGCAATATAAAGGCCTTTTATGCCTCCTTCCGACGCATAGTTTCCAGCTATAAGAATAGGGAAGGCCGTCAATGTACAAACAAGCCCCGAGTCGATGGCCGGTCCAATCATGGCTACCAGCCCCTCACGAATGGGATTGTCATTACGGGAGGCGCCATGCATCATAGAGGCCGTACCTACACCTGCTTCATTGACGTAGGCAGCACGGCGGGCACCAGTCAGTGCAGTTCCCAAAATTCCACCGATACCGGCTTCCAGGCTGAAGGCAGACTGGAAAATGGAAGCCAACACTCCCGGCAACTTATCAAAATTCAAACAAAGAATAACGAAGACAAGCAGCATATAGCAAGTAACCATCATCGGCACTATTTTAGCCGAGATAACCGAAATGCGCCGGATGCCACCGATAATGACTGCCCCTACCACCAGGCTAATGACAATACCCATCACAAAACGCAGACCGAGTGTATTCTCTATTCCTGCCGGAGTAGTAAATACCGTAGTGACAGACTCGACCAACTGATTGGCTTGCATTACACACAACGTACCTATCAACCCCACCACCGCAAAGAAATAAGCAAACGGTTTCCAGCGTTCGCCCAACCCATGAAGAATGATATACATCGTCCCCCCTTGCGGTTCTCCGGCAGAATCGTGTCCTTTGTACATAATGGCAAGAGCCCCTTCAAAGAATTTGGTGGACATACCCACAACGGCACTTACCCACATCCAGAAAATGGCTCCGGGCCCTCCTACTGTAATAGCGATAGCCACCCCCGCAATATTCCCCATACCCACTGTTGACGCTATGGCGCTCATCAAGGCCTGGAAAGAACTGATTTGTCCTTCGCCCGCCACTTCCGATTTATAGCGTAAGGCCTTTATCGAATATCCGATGCGGCAGAGGGACACAGCTCCGGAATAAAAGAACAAGAAAAGTCCTCCCCCTATCAGAAGGATAAATAAGGGATACCCGCAGACAAAGTCACTGACAGTGGTTATTGCTGAGCCTATAGAATCTAAAATGCCATTCATAGTAGTAGTTTGATGGAGGAGTTCATGGGAAGGTTTAAAAAAAGTCCCACTTCTCTTTCACGGGAAAGTGGGACATTCATTATAACATTTCGTTCGGCCTTATTTAGCCAGGTCTTCAATCACCTTCATAATCTGCTGGCCGATTTCCTCGGCAGCCTCCGGTGTGGCAGCCTCACTATAGACACGGATAATCGGTTCCGTATTGCTCTTACGCAGATGAACCCATTTGTCGGGGAAGTCAATCTTCACACCGTCTATATCATTGATTTCTTCATTCTTATACAGCTCCTTCACCTTGGCAAGAATAGCATCTACATCTGTTTCAGGAGTCAAGTCTACACGATTCTTTGCCATGAAGTATGCAGGATAGGATGCACGGAGTTCGCTCACCTTCTTACCTTCGTGTGCCAGATGGCTCAAGAACAAGGCAATACCTACCAAGGCATCACGTCCATAGTGGCTGGCCGGATAGATTACCCCACCGTTTCCTTCGCCACCGATAACGGCACCTACTTCCTTCATTTTGGTAGTTACATTCACTTCACCTACGGCAGAAGCGTAATATTCTTGCCCATACTTGCGAGTTACATCGCGCAAGGCACGGGTCGAACTCAAATTGGATACCGTATTGCCCGGAGTATGTTTCAATACGTAGTCGGCAACAGTAACCAGTGTATATTCTTCACCGTACATCTTGCCGTCTTCGCAAATCATTGCCAGGCGGTCTACATCAGGGTCTACAACAAATGCAACATCTGCCTTCCCCCCTTTCATCAGATTCATGATGTCACCCAAGTTCTTTTCCAGAGGCTCGGGATTATGCTGGAAGTTACCGGTCGGTTCGCAATAGAGCTTCTCTACGTGCTGAACGCCAAGTTGTTCAAGTAGTTGCGGCAGAATAATACCACCTACAGAGTTTACACAATCGATGGCTACACGGAAGTTTGCCTTTCGGATAGCTTCCACATCTACGAGGTCAAGTGCCAATACGCTGTCGATGTGTTTCTGGTTGTAGCTTAAATCCTGACGGTACGAGCCAAGTTGGTCCACTTCGGCATAGTCGAACTCTTCGGCAGCTGCAATGCGGAGTACTTCCTTACCTTCGGCAGCGTTCAGAAATTCGCCCTTTTCATTCAGCAGTTTCAACGCATTCCACTGCTTGGGATTATGCGAGGCAGTCAGGATAATACCTCCACTGGCACCTTCCATGGTTACAGCCAGCTCGGTAGTCGGAGTAGAAGCCAAATCAATGTCCACTACATCCCAGCCCATACCCATCAAGGTACCGACTACTACGTTCTTGACCATCTCGCCAGAGATGCGGGCATCACGCCCTACCACGATTTTGTTACTTTTTACAGTACACGTCTTACGAATCAGGGTAGCATAAGCTGAAGTGAACTTCACAATGTCGAGCGGATTCAATCCCTCGCCAGCACCACCGCCAATTGTTCCGCGGATTCCAGAAATAGATTTGATTAGAGTCATAGGTTAATGATTTAAAATTTATCGGTTAGTTCCAAATTTGGAGTTTATGTAAATCGTAATAATAAGGATGAACGTCCCGCATAGCATCCGACTGTCCCATCTTGGAAGGAACAATCAGCTTCACATGTGCTCCGTTACGAATATAATTCAACGCAACCAGCCAGCCAGCAGGTACAGACGAACCATGATATATAAGCATATAGCCTTGAGTGAAAAGTCCGGCAATAGACGAAGAAGTAACAGAATATCTAAACTCATCCACAACAGTCGGACTATTCATATTGGTTATATACGATTTCACCCCTCCAACAGCTATCAACCCTTGTTCTTCAAAGCGCACCAAAATCAAATCATTCGGTTTAACTGTATCTGCAGGATTCGTCGAACCTTTATCCACAATCTGCATATACACCCCGCTTGCCAGCTGCACATACTCATTCCTGCTTACATCCGTTGTCGAATCTTGCGCATAGAATTCACTTTGAGAAATAACGACAATGCTACTGTCTTTGATAAATGCTTTGATGGCATCTTTTTCTTCCTCAAGCATTTCGGCATAAGTTTTAGAATTATCGCATGCCTGGAAGGCTAAACAAACTGCAAGTAAGGCAAAAAAGAATAAAGTAAGTTTCTTCATTTCTGTTATTTAGTAATTTCGTACAAAAGTATCTGATTTCCTTGAAAGTTGAAAGCTGCGGATAGAAAGTTCGTAACTTTTAACCTTTACAACTGAACTTTTTTTATCCTTTGGCATTCAGCAGCGGTTTGTATTTCTCCAAAGCCTGCTCAAAGACCTTGCGGGCCTCATCCATCGTTCCATAAAATTCACCGCCGGAAGCATTCAAATGACCGCCGCCGCCAAAGAACTCGGCAGCCAGCTGATTGCAGGGGAATGTACCGACCGAACGTAAAGAAATCTTTATCATCGGCTTCTCCGTATCTTCACGCAGGAAGCAAGAGAAAATCACCCCTTTGATGCTTAAAGGAATGTTCACAAACCCCTCACTATCTCCACGCACATAGTCGAACTGGCTTTGTTCGGCTTTAGTCAGAGAAATTAAGGCTGCATGATAGTCCGGATAGACCTTCATTTGTGACAAGACATATCCCATTAGGCGCAAACGGCTTTCTGAATAAGTATTGAACACCTTGCGGTAAATCTCGTCCTTGTCAATACCTTTCGACAACAGTTCGCTGATGATGAAATAGATTTCCCGGTTATTGGAATTATAGGTGAACCCGCCGGTATCCGTCATCATACCCGTATAGATGCACTCCGCTCCTTCCCTTGAAATGTCACTGAAATAGCCCATACGGCAAATCAGGCGGAAAACCAGTTCCGAAGTGGAAGATATCTCCGGATGGGAAATGATAATCTTGCAGAAATCCTCCGGATGGAGATGATGGTCTATCAGTATTTTTCTTGCCGGGGATGCAAGAACAGCGTCACCCATGGCATCTATACGATGGATAGCATTAAAGTCCAGACAACAAATGACATCTGCCTCGGCAATCAGCTTGTCGGCAAACTCCTTGTAGCGGTCGTACAGAAGGACGTCCTTGCTCCCGGGCATCCATTTCAAGAAGTCGGGAAAGGCGTTCGGCACAATAACATTCGCCGTCTTTCCCTGCGAGCTGAAGAAGTGCCACAAGCCCAGAGAAGAGCCGATGGCGTCCCCGTCGGGACCCACATGTGAAACGATTACTATCTTGTCTGCACGGTCAAACCATTTGGTGAAATGGTCTATCTTGGATTGTTCTATTACTTTGGTCAACATATTTTTATTTACTATTTGACGATTGACTATTTACTATTTGGCGTTTATAACAAATTGAAGGGGCAAAAGTACGAAAAGTTTGTGATTTATAACAATATGCGGTAAGAACCTTTTTGAGAAAGAAGAAGATAGGGAATACCTAAGCGAACGCAATCATTGGCAATCTTATTCTGATAATAGTCTGAAAGAGAAGCGTCAAGCACCACCATGCCCATGGAAAAGAGCGAAGTAAGTTCCTCTATCCCACCTTGATACCCCTTGGAGACATACAAATAATCAACTGAAAGGGGATGGGAAGAGTTCTTGTTTCTCCAACGGTTGTCGGAAAGAAGACAGATGCGCTTACCGGCGTAAGAGACAATCTGGTTACGCATGGATAAGCCGGAAGTGGTATAATCTCCGGCAACCAATCGGGGAGTCTCCAGATGCAGGCGGTTCCAATGCGGAGAAAGGGCACGGCACAGACGCGGCATATCCGGCAAGCTATCGGCACATGCCAACCAAGAATGACGGTTGTCTGCCATACAATGGACAACGGGACAGCCTCTCACGCTATAAAAAGCAATCCCCTGCCGGGAAGCATTGGACATGATGGAAAGGGAATGCCAGGAAACCACTGCCAACAATGCCAGCAACGCAAAGCAGATTCTACGTACCGTAAGGCGTAGAAAGCCATAATATGTCATCCCCAAGAACAGATAGACGAGCAGAACACCCCATATATCCAACCAAATATCATCGACAGCAGCGCCAGGAAGACGCTCTATCCAGCGGAGCACTTCATTCTGGACATGTACCAATGCCTCTACTACCCTTGCAAACAGATGTTGTACAAAAGGCAGCGGCGTAAGTATCAACAGAAAGACAGCCGAATACAGAACGAGCGACACCATGGAAATTACCCAAAGATTAGTCAACAGAAAATGAGTGGAAAAACGGGAGAAATAGAAAATGACCAAAGGGGCCGTACCCAGCTGAGCCGCCATGGACACTGTCATAAGTCCCCACAAATATCGCAGGAAACGATTGTCAACCTTCCAAAGGGCATACAACTTAGGCTGTACAAGTACAATAGCTGCAACCGCCGAGAATGACAACTGAAAACCGACATCAAACAACCAGACCGGCTTGCACAGCAGCATCAGGAAAGCAGTTGCCGCCAGCGTATTCAGAGTCAGCGGCTTTTCCGGCTGCAAACCGGCAAACGCCAACAAAGAGAACATGACGACCGACCGCACCACCGAGGAAGACAATCCCGTGAAAAAAGCAAAACTCACCAAGAAAAAGACCAGAAGCAAAAGTAACAAAGGTTTCAACCGCCGCCATCGCCTCCACAAAGGACGAAGCACAAACAAGAGCAAAGCATACAGAAACCCTATATGCAATCCCGAAAGTGCCAGTACATGGCTGGCTCCCGAGACGGAGTAGGTCTCCACAATATCATCGCTCAGTTCCTCTTTATCCCCCACTGTCAACGCAGCAAGTACCGCCAATTCATCAGTTTCAAAACCCAAACTCCGGTATAAGCCAACTACTTTCGCCCTATAATCCAGTGCTACCTGGCTGACAGTGCGGGAGGCATCATGCCCCGTCTTCCGCCAATGTCCGTCAGCCACGTAGACCGTGCCGCTATAACCTTTCCGCCTCAGGTAGCGAGCATAGTCAAACTCGTCGGGATTACCATTGTTCGCCGGAGGAGCAAGCCGGGTAGATACCAGCAACTCATCACCACGGCGCAAAGTGGCCGTAGCAGAATCTTTCGGAAAATAAGCCAGAAAAAGATGATTCCGGGGGCAACCCGTAACTGTATCCTGCTCTACCTCTCCCAGCAGGGTAACCCTGCACAATATGCTGCGCTCCCTCTCTTCGGGATGCTCGCGGATACAAACCCTATAAACAGCAGGTTTGCCCGAAAAGGGAAATACCCTCTTTCCCTGCTGCCAACTCATCAAGCAGCACCCCGTACCACCCAAGAAAAGGTATACCGCCGCTCCATACACCCATCCGGTATGCTTGTATCTACCTATAATAAAAAGAAAAAGCAGAAAACCTGCCACATACTCCCATGCAGAAAGCACGTGTGGAAACGCATCTCCACACAAAATACCAACTACCAACGGCATCAACAGTCGAAGGAAAGGATGCCGTTGCCAGCTGTCGATTATCAATCCAGAAGACGGATTACAGATTCCTTAATGCACGGATGGCCTCCTTCGGATCGGGAGCCGAGAAAACGGCATTGCCTGCCACCAGTACATCTGCTCCAGCTTCTACCAGACGCGAACCGGTTTCCAAGTTTACGCCACCGTCCACTTCTATCAAGGCCTGCGAACCGGTAACCGTAATCAATTCACGCAACTCGCGCACTTTATCAAGAGAATGCTCTATGAACTTTTGTCCGCCGAAGCCAGGATTTACGCTCATTATCAGCACCATGTATACATCATTAATAATATCCTTCAACAAGGATACGGGAGTTGCCGGATTAATTGTTACCGCCGGCTGCATCCCTGCTTCGCGGATTTGCTGCACCACACGGTGCAGATGCGGACAAGCCTCGTAATGCACATTCATGACATGTGCCCCCAGAGCCTTCACCTCCGGAATAAACTTCTCCGGCTGTACAATCATCAGATGCACATCCAAAGGTTTCTGCGACAGTTTTGCCACATACTTCAGTACCGGGAATCCGAAAGAAATATTGGGGACAAACACACCGTCCATGATGTCGATATGTACCCACTCAGCCTCACTTTCGTTAATCATTTCAATGTCTCGTGCCAGATAACCAAAATCGGCAGAGAGAATAGAAGGGGATATGATTGGTTTCATAATGTTATGTTCTAAAGTTTACGAACTTTGTTATGTACAAATATAGAGAAAAGATTTAATTCAGCCTAACATTGGAAATCAAAACTCTCACTGCAAACTTACTGCATACCTTTTGCAGCGTCACTGCAAACGTGTTGCAGTAGCACTGCAAAGCAGTTGCAGTCACACTGCATATTAGTTGCAGCAACACTGCAAAGCGGTTTGCAGTGACGCTGCAAAACGAGTGCAGTAGTTTTGCAGTAGGAAGTCATTGAATGACAATCAGTTATTTCATCACGTATCCTTCCGTCAACCGGAAGCCGCGCAACAGTTCATCCGTTTTCAGTTTCTTCTTGCCCGGAAGCTGGAGGGAGCAGATGCCGACAAAGCCATCTTCGGCAGCAACGCGGATATAGGTCTTCCCGTCTGTCTGCAAGGTTCCGGGAACCAGTTGATGGGATTCCCCTATTTTCTCCGTCTCGAAGATTTTTACCACAACAGATTCTCCACCGGGTTGGACCAGCTCCGTCCAAGCGGCAGGATAGGGAGAAAGACCGCGTATAAAATCGTAAATACGCTTCACCGGGCGGTTCCAGTCAATACGACAAGTATCTTTGAAGATTTTCGGTGCCGGACGCAGTTCACCCACGACGGCCATTTCTTCTTGAGGAATACTTTTCACTGTACCGGCAAGAATGGCATCTACGGTTTCTACCACCAGGCGACCGCCCAACAGCATCAGTTTGTCGTGGACGATACCCACGTTGTCCGTATCGGCAATGGGTACCCGTACCTGCTGGATAACCTCACCGGTGTCAATCTCATGTTTCAGGAAGAAAGTGGTGATGCCCGTTTCCGTATCACCATTAATCACCGCCCAGTTGATGGGGGCTGCGCCGCGATACTGCGGAAGCAGGGAAGCATGCAGGTTGAAGGTGCCCAATCGCGGCATGTTCCATACCACCTCCGGCAACATGCGGAAGGCAACGACTATCTGCAAATCGGCCTTCCATGCACGCAACGCCTCCACAAAAACCTCATCCTTCAGCTTCTCCGGCTGAAGAAGCGGAAGATTATGTTCCAGTGCATACTGTTTCACCGGAGAGAATTGGAGCTTATGTCCCCGTCCGGCAGGCTTGTCGGGCATCGTAATGACACCCACCACATTGTAACCTCCTTCTACCAGACAACGAAGAGCCTCCACCGCAAAGTCGGGAGTACCCATATATACAATCCTCAAATTCTTCTTTTCCACCATTTCATTTACAATTTACCATTTACAATGTACCATTTGCGAGGCAACTCATTTGCCCATTTACAATTTACCATTTACAATGTACGAAGCATCTTCTTTGCGATTTACAATGCCCCATCACCCCGAACGGCAAATAGTAACTTGTAAATAGTAAAATAGTAAATACCAAAAAGTCCTCAGTCTTCTGAAAAATGTACCAATACTTCACGGTACGAGTTGAATATCTTCGACTTGGACACGAAGCCCAAGTATTTGTTTTCCGCATCCACCACCGGCAGATTCCACGCCTTCGTATCATCAAAGGTGCGCATCACCTGCTCCATACTGTCCGTATCATACAGACGTGCCGGAGCCGAAGTCATCAGTTTTCCCACCGTGAAGCGATGATATAACTCCTGGCGGAACATAATGTTCCGGATATCGTCCAACAAGACAATGCCAATCAGCACCCCTTCCTTATCCGTCACGGGAAAGACATTGCGATGCGAGGCAGAAATGGCCTTTACCAGTTCGCCCAAATCCATTTCGGGATGCACGGTCACAAAATCCTTTTCCACCACATTCTCCATCTTCATCAAAGTAAGGATGGCCTTGTCCTTATGGTGCGTCAACAGTTCTCCTTTCTTGGCCAAACGCATGGAATAGATACTATGAGGCTCGAACATGATGATGGTAAGATAGGAACTGACGGAAACAATCATCAGTGGCAGAAACAGGTCGTATCCTCCCGTAAGCTCGGCTATGAGGAACACGCCGGTCAGCGGAGCGTGCATGACCCCACTCATGACCCCCGCCATTCCCATCAAGGCAAAGTTCTTCTCGGGCAGATAAGCCGTCATCTCTATTTCATTGCTGAAATGTGAAAAGACAAAACCGGCAATACAACCCAGATACAACGAAGGTGCGAAGATACCGCCGCAACCGCCCCCGCCATTCGTGGCACTCGAGGCAAAAACCTTGAACAGAATAATCAGTATGAGGTATATCAGCAACAGATTGCCGTGCCCGTAGAAGAAGGAATTATTCATCACCGTGTCCCATTCGGCATTGCTCATCCCATTCAGCAACAATTCTATCGTATCGTAACCTTCGCCATACAACGGTGGGAAAAGGAATATCAGGATACTCAGCATGGCACCGCCCATTATCAGTTTCTTATAGGGAGTTCTCAACCTTCCGAACACGCCTTCCACAGAGTTCATGGCCCGGGTAAAATAAAGGGAAACCAATCCGCAGAAGATACCCAGCATAATGACATACGGAATACGCTCCAGTTCGAAAGCTTGGTCCAGATGGAATTTGAACATGGCATCCGTACCCGTCACGATATAGGAAACAGTTGCAGCCGTCACCGCAGATATCAGCAACGGCAACAAGGAGGACATTGTCAAATCTATCATCAGTACCTCCAGCGTAAATACCAGACCGGCAATCGGCGCCTTGAAAATGCCTGCAACCGCACCGGCAGCACCACATCCCACCAATAGCATCAGCGTACGATGCTCCATCTTGAAGATGGTTCCCAGATTGGAACCGATAGCCGAACCCGTCAGCACAATAGGCGCCTCTGCCCCGACCGAACCACCGAAACCGATGGTAATGGAACTGGCTATGATGGACGACCAAGTGTTATGCCGTTTGATGCGTCCCTGCCGCCGCGAGATGGCGTATAGGATTTTGGTAACACCATGACTGATGTCGTCCTTCACCACGTAGCGGACAAACAATCCGGTCAGGAAGATACCCACTACCGGATAGACCAGATAAAGGTAGTTGGCTTCCGTCGCATTGAAATTATCCGTCAGGAAGTTCTGTATCCAGTGTATGATGACTTTCAGTATCAGTGCGGCGAATGCCGTAAAGATACCTACAAGAAAACTGAGAATCAGTATGAACCGCTTTTCCTTGATATTCTTTTCGCGCCATATGATGAAGCGCTGCAACAAACTCCTCTTGTCCTCTGCCATTTTTCCTTTTATTCGCGAATAATCTTAATGACTCCGCCCTTGCCCAACTTGATGATACTGGACGGTTTCGGGCGTCCCGTTTCCTCCTGGCGGTATCCTACTATATAATCCACCGCAGACTTGATGTCTTCACTTATTTCACTGAAGTTACCGGGAGACGGTTGCCCGCTGACATTGGCAGAAGTAGAGACTATCGCCTTGCGGAACTGCTGACAAAGCCGTTTTGAAAATGCCTCACTGGTGACACGGATACCTACACTACCATCTTCGGCAAGCAAGTTAGGAGCCAGATTACGCGCTCCGGAATAAATTATGGTAAGGGGCTTGTCAGCCAGTTCTATCAAATCCCAGGCAACCTCCGGAACATCCTGCACATAGAAATCCACCTTTACCGGAGAATCTACCAATACCAGCATCGCCTTACTGTCAGAGCGTTGCTTGATTTCATATACACGGCGCACCGCTTCTTCATTGGTAGCGTCACAACCTATACCCCAAATCGTATCTGTCGGATACAGAATTACCCCGCCCTCGCTCATTACCTGGCAGGCTTTTTTGATGTCTTCTATCATTTCTTGATATATAAGTTCACGGATTAACACGCAAAAATAGTATTTTTGCAGCGATTATAAACAAAGTTTAAGAGAAAACAATGGAAGAAATTCAATTTAACCACACCCTGCCCATACAACTACGCTTCAATGACGTCGACAAATTCGGCCATGTAAACAACACTGTTTACTTCTCTTTTTATGATTTAGGAAAAACGGAATATTTCGCTTCCGTATGCCCGGATGTAGATTGGGAAAAGGATGGTATCGTTGTCGTCCATATTGAAGCAAACTTCCTCGCACAGATTTATGGTTCGGACCATATCGCCGTGCAAACTGCCGTCACTGAGATAGGAACCAAAAGCTTCCACCTCGCCCAACGGGTCATTGATACGGAAACCCAAGAAGTAAAATGCGTATGTACCTCCGTCATGGTAGCCTTCGACCTCGCCAAACACGAGTCCAAGCCACTGGAAGAAAAATGGATTGAAGCAATCTGCAAATATGAGGGAAAAGATTTGAAGAAAAAGAAATAAAATCCTATATTTGTCAATTAAGCTAACATTTGTATAAGTAACAATCAGTTACATTTAGTCAACTGCTATGATTCGATTGATATTATTGACCGATTTTACAGAGTCCTTTTCGTACAATCTGCTAAAGGGGGTATTGGCCTATTCCAAAAGCCATGAGCCATGGGTAGTATGCCGTATGCCACCCTCCTACAAAAACAGTCATGGTATAGAAGGAGTCTTGAAATGGGCAAAGACATGGCATGCAGATGCAATCATCGGCAGATTTGACAATGATGACAACGTGGAGCTATTCCGTGAAAACGGAATTATCGCATTGGCCCAGGATTATAAATCAAGGTTCAGCAATATTCCAAACATCACCGGCGATTACCGCAAGACCGGCAGAATGGCAGCAGAGTTTTTTCTGAGTAAAGGCTTTCAGAACTTCGCATTCTATGGTTATCGCGATACGGTATGGTCACAAGAACGTTGCGAGGGTTTCTATGAATGTATAGCAGCCCAAGGGTTTGGAAACAATTTCTATTCTTATCAGGACCAATCCCTTGATGACTTATGGTTTTATGAAGCACCGCCCCTGCTCAACTGGTTAAAGTCATTGCCACAACCTACGGCACTCATGGCTTGCGATGACAATCAAGGTAACCGCATTACGGAAATCTGTAAAGTCAACAACATCAGAGTGCCCGACAAGATAGCAATATTAGGAGTCGACAATGATGAGATTATATGCAATCTTTCAGACCCTCCCCTATCCAGTATCAGCCAAAACATTGTAAGAGGCGGATTTGAGGCAGCTGCCCTCATAGAACATCTATTGAATGATGAGGAGGCCACTTATCAGGACGTAGTGCTCCAACCAGTTAATATAATCAACCGGCTTTCAACCGACTTCTATTCTACCACCGATGCCCATATCCAAACCGCTCTGAAATATATCCATCAGAATATAGCGGCTGATATCACCGTATCGGATATAGTGAAACAAGTACCATTATCACGCCGTTTATTGGAGATTCGTTTCAAGCAAGTCACTCAGCAATCCATCCACAAATACATCTTCAACCTTAGGATGGAACGTTTTGCCCAATTGCTGTTGGCCAGTGATGCTCCGATTGCAGATGTGGCGGAACAAGTCGGAATAAACAATCTGAAGAACTTGTCCCGCCAATTCAAAGCTTTGAAGAAAGTCTCTCCCAATGAATATCGGAAAGAGTACCAGACAAAGAGTTACCAGCGCTGATTTAATCCGGTACAAACAACATGGTATCAGGTAACACGGTTTCCAGAACATTCCGTCCCGAATACCCGACTTCCAATTCCTGGCCCATGTAATCTTCGAAATACAGCAGATGCAACTCGTGGTACCCTGCTTCGAGAGCGACTTTCCCTTCGGCACGGCGTCCGCTGTGTCCACCGTCGTTATCAACAATCAATTTACCGTCTATGTATAGTTTAGAACCATCATCGGAAAAAGTATAGAAACGGTATACTCCCCTTTCTGGAATTTTCACCAACGTACGGAAATCATAAGCAAAATGATCAGGGACGGCTACTTCTTCAATCGAGAAGTTCTTCATCACCCCTTCCTTCACTTTATTGCAGGCGGCAATATCGGCAACACGTTTACATTTGCCTTCATAATAGGTATATGCCACGCCCTGCTTCTTGGGAGAAGTTCCCGTAGCCGGCAAATAAGCCATACTCTGCTCCTCATCCGAATTCAGACCTGAAGGGTAATAGTAGGCAGCCTCCCTTCCCGAAGGAGTGGAAATCCATGTGTCAAATTTGAATTGGTCTTCGTACAGTTCAATGATACGGGCTCCTCTCGTCAACTCTCCATACGCATCCGCACCGGTCACCCGTCCGTATCCCAATGCAATACCTTTATCTATTCCTATAAAATCGTTATCATGGTCATGTCCTACAAATACTCCCATTACATCCCTCATGTCAAGGAAGGAAGCAAACATACCAGAATTGATATTAGCAGAGGCAACTCCACCTTCTTTGTCATTGCCATAAGTTTTCCCGTCACCTCTGATTTCGTTGTATTCAATCAGCGGAATATGGAAAAAGGCCAAAGCAGGAACGGGATTACCACCGTTCTTCTCTGCAAAGTGTTTACTTTGCTTTCTGTACCATTCTATTTGGTCGAAATGAATCCAGTCGTAAGCACCATAGATTTTATTAGGCTGATAGTCGTTGGAATCCATGCAATAGAGCAATGCCTCTACCTGGTCCTTCTTCTCCGGACTATAAATAGAAATCACACAATTACCACATCCCATAATATCTTCAGGGCCTTTTGCCCCCACATAGTAGGGAGACTTCAAGAGGAAATCATAGATTTCATTGCGCGTCAAGTATTCTGCATCATGGTTTCCCATCATCACCACAAAAGGCATCTTGGCTTCATTGAAAATATCCACTACACTTTTCCATCCATCCATAGCAGGGTCATCGGTCACCACATCCCCACTCAGTATAGCAATGTCCGGATGTTCGGCTGCCAGGACAGCACGGATAGTAGCTGCCGTTTCGGCACACTTTGCAGAACCCGGCATCCAGTGCAAATCTGTAAACTGTGCTACTACAAACCTGCCATCCTTAAAAAAGAATTGCTTCTGCGCAAAAGCCGTTACCGGCATACAGCCCAACAGTACAACTAAAAGAACAACTATTTTCTTCATAATTTCTTGAGATTAATATATTTCTATTTCATCTATTGCCAACTCACTCTGCAACCCTTCATGAAAATATCCTTTCGGGCACAAGCCACCACTCAATAATTCCAAGCGGACAAATGTAGCTTCCGTTTCGGCAAATGAAAGAGATGCCGGAAAACGGGTGCCTTCCGTCAAGCTAAAATCATAAGTCAGCCGTTTAGTGCCCACCGGAATAAAAGTCTGACCATCCATTGAAACAGAAACACTCATCGCCCTTGCCGGCCATATCTCATTTACCGGCCGCCATAAAGAAGAAAAGGCCACTTCCTTGACTTTTTGAGGTTTCTTCAGTTCCACTACAATCTGTACAGTATCCTGGTAGAAGCTAATCCAGCGACGCATGTCGCGGGCATAGCCACGTCGTCCATCAGTCAGCCCGAAGCCTTTATTCAAGTGTTCCCATCCTGCTTCAGGATTACAAGTATAGTCACATCCGGTTGCCTTGTTTACAGCAAAACTCTTGCGGGTCACTTTCCCTAGCGGCTTACCGCTTCTGTAAACTGCCGAATAAATAGTTGCATCCTCGTCCAACGGTATCGGAGTCTCATAAAGGGAAGATGAAGTGTTGACCGTTGAATCATTTACCGCATAGTAAATATCGGCATCCGGACAGAAGGTTTTCAAAGTCACCTCATAAGTTTGCTGCGACTTGTTCCATGCACCAATCTGATTGACTTCATAGAAGTTGCGGCAAGCATTCACTCCGCAATAATCCAATCGTTCAAACTCCTTATCCAGCCTACGGGCAAACGACTCGAAGTCCTTATGTTCCGGCTGTGTCCATTGCACCTCTGACATAGCCAGCAAACGAGGGAAAGCCATATATTCAAAATACTCGGGAGTCTGTATGTACTCTCCCCAGATATTGGCTTGTACACCTATTATATAAGCTTGTTCTTCCGGAGTCAGTTCAGCAGGAAGCGGGTTATAATTGTACACCGTATCCAACGGAAGAAAACCGCCGATAGCCAACGGGGCAAATTCCGGACTTTCCTGGTAGTAATCCAAATAACACTTTTTGCCGGGTGTCATAATGACTTTATGCCGTTGGTGAGCCGCTTCGATACCTCCTTTTTCGCCACGCCATGACATGACGGTAGCATTAGGAGCAAGCCCTCCTTCCAGAATCTCATCCCACCCGATGATGTCACGCCCTTTACTGTTCACAAATTGCTCAATCCGATGGATAAACCAACTTTGCAGAGCTTCTTCGTTGGGCAGACCTTCCCGCTTCATCAAATGCTGGCAATGGACACACTTCTTCCATGCTTTCTTGGGACACTCATCTCCACCAATGTGGATATAATGGCTGGGGAAGAGTTCCATAACTTCGGTCAGCACATTTTGTAAAAATTCAAATGTATGCTCTTTGGGACAATAGACCTCATCAAAAACATCAAAATAATCACGCACCACATAAGTCTTTCCCAATCCGCAAGAAAGTTCCGGATAGGAAGCCAATGCTGCGGATGCATGTCCCGGCATTTCTATTTCGGGAATGACCGTAATGAAACGGTCGGATGCGTACTTCACAATTTCCTTTATTTCTTCCTGCATATAATAGCCTCTCTTTTCTTTTCCATCGTAACGCCGTGGAAAATAATAATCAGAGTGTCCTATCTGAGTCTGTTTACGATAAGAACCTATTTCAGTCAGTTTCGGGTATTTCTTTATTTCTATTCTCCATCCTTGGTCATCTGTCAGATGAAAATGGAATTTATTCAATTTATAGAATGCCATCAAATCAAGAAACTTCAGCACTTCCTCTTTTGGCAGAAAATTACGCCCTACATCCATCATAGCCCCACGATGAGGGAAACGGGGAGCATCCGTAATGCTGACAGCAGGAATCCTAATCTTTCCTTCGTATTTCCGGTCACCATCATAAATGGCTGCCGGCATGAGCTGCAGCAAAGACTGGACACCATAAAAAAATCCGGCGGCAGTTTCATTGGAAGATATATTTATCCTATCGGAAGAAACCTCCAATGTATAGGCCTCATCGGGCAAGGAATTATCTATAGATAAGCAAATATCAGCCTTTCCCGTTTCCGAAATATCCTTCAGCGTTACAGAAGTGTTTTTCAACGCATCCTCCAAATAATGAAAAACTTTCATCGCGGCTTCCCCGGAAGGGACAGCCACTGTTTTTTTCCCTTGCAAGACATACACTCCCTGCATTGGAGCAAGTTCATTCGGCATGGGTATAATACCATAGTTTGCCGCTACATCATCAGCCACTCTCCCACAAGAGAGAAAAATGAATGACATAGCCAGTAACCAATATCTTATCTTCATAGTATTTGGGATAATAAGTTGGGATATTCCTTGATTGTATTCAGTATCAGTTCACCGAACAAAGTATTTGTCCAGGCAAACCAGGAACGAGTAAAGTCCGCGGCATCCTCCGAATGGAAAGACTCATGCATAAAGCCCGTCCCTCCATCCGTATCACGAAGTTGCTTCAGACAAGCACGTATTTCTTCGGAATCATCCGTTGTAAAAGCCTTCATAATGATGCTCATCGGCCAGATATAATTCAATCCCACATGAGGGCCTCCTACCCCTTCACCGGCTTTTCCTTTAAAGAAATAAGGATTATTGCCGCTCCATATCATTTTACGGGTATTCTGATAAATCGCATCTTTAAAAGAACAATAACCCAGATAAGGCGCAGCCAGCAAACTGGGTACATTGGCATCGTCCATACAAAGCGCGTTACCAAAACCGTCGACCTCAAAGGCATAAATACGTCCACAAACCGGATGATTGAAAGTACCATACCTACGGATAGCTGCATCCACTTCATCTGCCAATGTTATACATTCTCCGGAGAAGTCCTTGTTTCCATAAACTTTATCCTCTATCTCAGCCAATTGGCGCAATGACACAACCGCAAACATATTAGAAGGAATCAGAAAACCGTATTGTGTAGCATCATCTGACGGACGGAAAGAAGAAACGATTAAGCCGACCGGCTTTACCGGTGCTCCCCATCCGTTGTTAATCTGCGAATCTGTAGGGCGGTCGCAATCGCGCGTAAAGCTATAAGGTCCTAAGCCTTGTTTCCTCTGTTGCTCTTTAAAGGTCTTGACCACCAGCAGCATAGCTTTATGCCAATTTTCATCGAACACAGACGTGTCTTCCGTGTATTGCCAATAATGATAAGCCAGACGAATGGGATAGCACAAAGAATCTATCTCCCATTTGCGTTCATGCAGTTCCTTAACCATATGTTGTGTATGGTCGGTTTCCCAATAGCTGCCCAACGGCCCGTCGTTGAAGGCATTGGCATACGGGTCTATCAAGATACATTCAGTCTGTCTGTTGACAAGTCCTGCCACCATCAACTGCAAGTCCTTATCTTTCTTCATCAACGGCAGATAGGGCCATACTTGCGCTGAAGAGTCGCGCAGCCACATGGCATCTATATCACCTGTAATGACGAAAGTATCTGGTCTGCCATTCTTCACTCTATATCTGACAGTAGTGTCAAGCGTATTGGGAAAACAGTTCTCGAACATCCAACGCAACTTCTCGTCCTTTATTTTAGGCTTTGCTTCTTCAATGGCAGCATCTACTGCCTTCGAAATGAAGCTCCTTTTGCTTGCAGAAGGACGCAACGAAACATATCTCTGGCTGAAAGTCCCGGATGAAGATAATACGGAAGCGGGCTGAAAGGTCATTGCAGCCAAGGCAAGCCCGCCAGTCTTCAGAAATTGGCGTCTTGACATATTGTTTTTCATGATTGATTTCTTCTTTAATAGGTATGCTTACCGGATGTCACATTTATCTTTTTCTCTTTTCCACCATAGAGTACACACAGTTCAAAATCAATATTAGAATCTACTGTGATACGGGGTTCATCACTTGCAGAACGGCGTGCTTCAGCTTTTAAGGAGATAAGCCCTTCGGGACCAAAAGGATAGCGTTCTATGCCGTTAATCTCCGTCAAATTCATATCCCAGATAATCTGCTTTTTGGCATAATCTCCCCGAATACCGATAATAAATTCTATCAATTCAGCAATAGGAGGAAGTCCTGCCCAACCCACAAAATTATCCCTTGCCATAAATCCCGGCTCAGCACTTTCCGGAGCATAATATTCCCAAAAAGTTCCAGTCTTCTTATAGACCTCAAACACCTGGGCATAATGATTCAAACAAATCTCCCGTGCCAGTTTACCATAACCTTTCTGCACAAGGCCCTGCATCACCATGTAATTAGTTCCCGGCCATACGCCACCCTGCCAATAACGGCCATTCTCCTTGTACTTGGGATTATCGGCAGACAAAGAAGGAATACGGTGTTTCCGGTTGAATGTGGCAGGATTATCCAATTCCTTCACCATACGGTCCAACTGTACAGAATCCAATACATCAGTAAACAGAGCCCAATAGGCACCTATTCCCTTAGTTGTACAGAGCGTACCGTCAGCATACTGGTCATAAAGGAAACCGGTCTTTTCATCCCAAAGATTGTCATGGATATATTTTCCCAGCATTTTGGCTTCGTCTTCAAACTCTTCTATCTCTTGCCAACGTTCCAGATAAAAGCCCATCTCAAGTAGTAAATTGGCAGTAAATAATTGCTGTAGGTTTGTATCTAACCAAATCATATGCCCGTGACTGTAGATAGGGCTGTATTCCGACGGAACACGGGGCATATTATCCATGCCGGTCCCCCATCCGCTTGACCAGTAGGTTCCATTTCTCCAAGTATGGTTCAATTTCAACCACTTATAATAAGCACAAAGTACCGGAAATATCTTGTGCAGGCGTTCCGTATCACCAAACTGATGGAAATAGACCATCTCACACCAAGGCATCAAATTCGGTCCGGTACTCACCGGATCATAGCGTTCAAAGCAATCGGCACCATCCGCCTTTATTTCACGGCAAATGAAACCGTCGGGATGCTGCTTGGCGTAAAAGTTGTTCAGCGTATTCTGGAAAGGAAAGAAACGGGTACCATAGCGGGCAAACATCAGAATGAAAGAGGAATCCCACATAAAGATATTACCATTATAAGCTGTATCCAAATAGCTTGAGACAAAACCCGAGCCTGCTTGAGGAGCACGAATATTGCCGATAGCTATTTCCCATGCCTTCCAATACATTTCAAGTTCCTTGTCATGTCCACCCCAAATGGGATTGGGAAGAATCTGCCGAGCTTCTTCGAAGCTTTTCGGCACAATCGTCTCAGGTTTTGCCACACGATACTCATTTTCAGTGACCAGCGGTTCCTTTACATATGTATTTTTATAAGGCAAATGATACTTTTCATCATTGCCACAGCTCTGAGCTTTCAGCAAAGGGAGAGTGGAAAAAGAAAGCAAGCTTACCAATAAAATGTGTTTCAACATAGGAAATAGTTATTTTTTAAATTACAAATTGAGCAGTTTTTTTATCTTGTCAAAGATAGCAGTATTTTCAAAAATCCCTGTAAACTCCTCTGCACCGGGACCAAAAGCATACACTGGTACCATTACACCGCTATGACCACCGGTAGAGAACTTACATACGATTCTGCCTTCTGCCAAATCTCCATCAACCAACGTAAGTCCACCAGTCTCATGGTCTGCAGTAACTACTACCAATGTTTCTCCATCCTTGGCAGCCCATTCATAAATGGCACCGATAGTACGGTCAAAGTCATGTGTTTCCTGCATCAGCAAATCAATGTCATTGAAGTGTCCGTAGTCATCCAGCTGCGAACCTTCTATCATCATAAAGAAACCGTTTTTATTTTGGTCCAGCAATTCGATACCTTTCAATGAAGCACGTGCCAAAAGGTCGCCACGTTCAGCAGGAAGAGGAGTATCGACGGGATAAGGTACGGCAAATACCTTACCACTCTTTATGCCAGCCAATTCATCCCAACTGCGAGGAGTCTGAAATCCTTTATCGCGTAGTTCCTTAAACAAGTCACGTCCATCTTCACGGTTTTCGAAAAGCTTGGCACCTCCACCGAATACATAATCGGCACTGCAATTAACGTAATCTGCTACGATTTCAGCTTCCGCATCCCTATCCTTGTTATGGCAACAAAAATCAGCAGGAGTGGCATCCCACAGACGGCAAGTCACCGCTATACCGGTCGATTTACCTTTAGCAGCAGCCAGGTCTACCAATGATTTCAAAGGACGTCCTTCGGTATCTACACCCACAGAATGATAGTTTGTCTTCTGCCCCGTAGCTATGGCTGTTCCACCCGCTCCCGAGTCTGTAATCAGCTTGTTGGCACAATAGGTTTTAGACAAACCCACTACCTGGCAGTTATCCAAAAACAACTTGCCTCGATTGGCTGTCCAGGCAGAATATACGTGCATAAGACTCATGCCATCACCAATCATCAAGATGACATTCTTTATCTTCTTGCCCTGGGGAGGGGTAATCTTTGTCACCTCATAAGGTTGGTCCAAAACATAGGTCTGTTCTTTATCACGGCGGCTTTGTGCCGATAACTCTACCGGCAGTAGCAAGACTGCCAAGAGCATAACGATACATATTCTTAATATCTTAGTCATAATTATTGTTTTATTATTCAACCGTTACTAAAATAGGGGTATGGTCGGAGAGGAAAGCATTATTCTCTGTTTCAGCCAATACACCATACCTCAAAACTTTCAGTCCATTACGTACAAAAACGTAATCAATCAGCGGACGTTTATCGTAAGGAATCTTTCCGAAATCATGGAAACTCCATGCCGGACCATAAACAATTGCCGATGCCTGGCGTGCATCTGTCAAGTGTTCCGGATTGGAAGGGTCAGTCACGTGTTTGATGACATCCGATTCCGGACTAGCATTAAAGTCGCCCGTTACTACTACGGGTAAGTTACCACTCAACTCATTTACTTTATCCAGCATAAGGCTTATACCTTCACGACGTGCAGCAACACCTACATGATCCAAGTGGGTATTCAATGCGAAGAACTCCTTGCCACTTACTTTATCTTGCAGTTTTGCCCATGAAGCGATACGCTCACAAGCTCCATCCCAGCCCTTGGAACCGGCAACTTCAGGAGTCTCGCTCAACCAGAAATAGCCAGAATCCAGCAAGTTGAAACGATCTTTCTTATACCAGAGTGCACTATATTCACCCTTTTCCTTTCCATCTTCACGACCTACACCGATGACTCCGTATTCCGGCAATCGTTGTTTAAGGTCTTCCAACTGATTATGAAGTACTTCTTGCGTACCCAATATATCCACATCATAAAAACGGATGGCATTTGCCGCGCGGTCTTTACGGTATTGCCAGTTGTCCAAGCTATCTTCCGGATTGTCATAGCGAATATTGAAACTCATGACATTAACGGGCTCTGGTGCAGGTGCCTGCTGCTTCACCTGTCCGCATGATGCAGCGAACAAAGGTAAAAATAACAAAAATAACTTTCTCATAGCATATATATTAAACTATTATTTCACAAATAAAGCCGATGCAGGGATGGGTGCCAACTTCTCGGCAGAAGGCAGTTTCCAAGCCCAGCTCAAATACTCACCTTCATAATCTTCAAAGTAATAGAGCTTGTAAGGATGAAAACCTTTCTTCAGCGCGACCATTCCGGTAGCAGGAATTGCAGCATGGGAAGCATCATTATTGACTACCTGCTCATCGTGAATGTACAAGACACTGCCATCGTCCGAACGGGTCTGGAAAGTATAGACCCCATCTTCGGGAACATTTATCAATCCAGAAAAGATATAACCGAAATGATCCTCCTGCTTAGCACCCTTAATAGAAGGTTCGGGCATGACACCAGACTCCAGCAACGGTGACTTTTCTACATCAGCCACTTTCTGGGAAGTGCCTTCAAAGTACTTATAAGATGTACCATTCTGAGTAGGATTTACAGAAAGAGCAGCCTTTAATTCAGCTTTCGTTGCCGATATGGATAATGTTCTGCTTGAGCGGAGACCTTCCTTGAATCCTTTGGCTTTTATTAAAGTGGTCTTGTCCAGTTCAAAAGGCTGCTCGTACAATGCCGACTGCTCTGTGGGCTCGCTGCCATCCAATGTATATCTGATTTCGGCATCCTTGGTTGTTGTGGCCAATGCAACCGTTACCTTATCCATAAACAAGTTCAAATCCTTATCCACATAGGGAATGGAAACGACTTCATCTTTAGTATAGGAATAAGGGGATGCTTCAGAGGAAACACCTCTCTCCATATTCGGCTTATCGGACAAAGTAAAACGAAGTTCTCCACCTTCCATCAACTGTGCATAAGTAATAAAATTTACATCTATCGGTTGTCCGTTCAATTCTACTTTTGTGATATAGACATTCTTCTTCGGATTGTTGGCAAGGATGGTCAAAGTCTTTCTATTTGCCAGGTTGACAACCGCTTTCTCAAATAGAGGAGTAGTCAGTGCAAATTCATTGCTTCCCGGACAAACTGAATAAATACCCAAGCTGGATAATATATACCAACCGGACATCTGTCCACAATCTTCATTACCAATGATTCCTTCAGGCGTAGGAGCGTACATTTCATGGAGCAGACGGCGTGTCATTTCCTGCGTCTTCCAAGGCTGTCCGACGTAATCGTACAGATAGGCGATATGATGGCTCGGCTCATTGCCATGAACATATTGACCTATCAGTCCGGTAATATCCACTAAATCGCCATGTACATCCGACTCTACTGTAAAGATAGAATCGAGTGCGGTAATAAACTCTTTCTTACCACCAAACAGTTGTGCCATACCGCTTACATCGTGAGGTATAAAGAAGCGATACTGCCAGGCTGTGGCTTCCGTATAGGCACGACCTACCTCAATAGGATTGAAGGGAGTTTCCCAGTTCCCATCCATCCGCTTGGGGCGGAAGAATTTTGTATTACCATCAAAAACATTGATATAGTTCTGGGAACGTTGAATATACTTTTGATAAATATCATCCTTACCCATTTCCTGAGCCATACGTGCAATACACCAGTCATCATAGGCAAACTCCAGCAAACAAGAGATGGACTCTTTCTTTATATTAGAAGGAATAAAGCCATTCTGAATATAGTAATCAGCTCCCTTTTTGTTCTTTTCAGAAGAAACTACCATAGCTTCCAACGCCTTTTCCGCGTCAAATCCTCTAATACCCTTCATATAAGCATCTGCTATAACGGACACTGCATGATAACCAATCATAGTTCCCGTCTCTCCGGCAGAAAGCGGCCAGATAGGAAGTTCACCCGAAGATTCGTAAATGTCCAGAAAGGAATTTATCATATTATTGACCAAAGTTGTATCAATCAAAGTCATCAACGGATTCCATGCACGGAAAGTATCCCAAAGCGAAAATGTAGAATATTGCACTTTGCCTTTTGGCAATTGCCCAATTTCCATATTATGACGGCGGTACTCACCATTGACATCACTCACGACATTGGGTACAACCATAGAATGATACATGGCTGTATAGAAATTCTTCAAGTCGTCCGTATTGCCGCCTTTTACCGTAATAGCAGAGAGAGCTTGTTCCCAAGCGGAACGGGCAGCACTACGCACGGCATCAAAATCGAAACCTATCACCTCGGTTTCCAAATTCTCACGTGCATTCTTTTCACTGACAATGGATAATCCAACTTTGGCTATAACCGGCTCTCCATTACTATTATCGAAGGACAAGCAAGCCTGCAAATCGGTACCGTTCAACTTAACTCCTGCAGAAACCATCTTTTTATTCTGTATAAAGTCTATGGCCTGAAAAGGTTTCGAGAACTGGGCTACAAAATAAACGTACTGATTGTCCGTCCATCCCCTGGTTCTGCGCATACCTGTTATTTCGTTGGCGGCAGTCTGTTCAAGTTCAGCCTCATAAATATATTCGTTATCAAGCAAATGAGTCAAATCTATAATAATAGATGCTTCTTTGCCGGAAGGAAACGTATAGCGGTGCATACCGGCGTGTGCCGTTACCGTCAATTCAGCTTTTATTCCTTCTTCTTTCAGAACAACCGAATAATATCCGGCAGAAGCATCTTCGTCTTTATGGGAAAAAGCCGCTGGCTGGTAAATGCTTTCCGTAGTCAAATCCGGTTTCAGCGTAGTAGGACGAAACAGTATATCCCCAAGATCAATGCATCCGGTCCCACTTAAATGTGTGTGTGAAAAACCTTTTAGAGTCGTATCATTATAATGATACCCCGAACAAGCATCCCAGTTTCCGGCACGCGTGTCAGGACTTAACTGTACCGCCCCGAACGGAACGGTTGCCCCCGGATAAGTATGCCCATGAAAGCCGGTACCTATAAAAGGGTCTACATAGTCTACGGGAGATAGTTCACCGGATGTACAAGAGCAGCAAGCCCAAAAGGCAGTAGTTGCACATATAAGAGTTTTTAATTTCATCAGACTGTATATTTGAAGAGCGCTGCAGACTGTCGGGAATGCCGTCTCTCCGTATATTAAAATGATTTTATGAATAGCCTTTGCAAATGAAAGAAAAAGAAGAAATATCTGCAAGGATCAATACCCGAAAATACCAACCCCTGCAGATTAGACCAATGGCAATGAGGTCTTTTTTTATATTTTATCTCTTTCAGAGAAAATATCAATCATAATGAGGATTCTGTTTTAACTTACCATCAGATTTGGTAATCTGAACCGAAGGATAAGGGAATACGATCATGTAATCCTGATAAGCAATCTTATCCGTATAATCCTCATACTCACCTACAACGAATGTGGAAGCAGGGTCCTGGCGGTTGGCATAATGACGTACGCGCGGACGGGCATTCAATTCGGCAGCAGCCAAAGCCTTTATTTCAGTATTGCCTGAGCGATACCAGCGTTTCAAATCATATAAATGGTCTGTAAACTCAAATGCCAATTCACAACGGCGTTCATGATATAGGTCAGCCATAGTAGCAGTGCCCGTCAATAATGCAACATTGGCACGTTTACGAATGCGATTCAAATCAGCCGTAGCCAAGTCCGCTTTATTAGTCATCAAATAAGCTTCCGCACGGAAAAGTAACATTTCTGCAAAACGGATAACCGGGAAATTAATACGTACCGTCGGCCAGTCTCCGTTTGTATTGATATACCCCTTATTAGCTGCATCTTCATACTTAAAGGGATCCATGTATTTATTAATCATAAAACCGGATTCAATATCCGAGCTTGAATAAAAAGCACGGGATTCACCCAAGAATTGAAATTCCTGACCATACTCTAAAACCGTACGAACCAAACGGTCATTACCAGCTCCGTCTTTCAACATCTCTTCGTAAATATCATAAGACGGCTTGTTCTGTCCCCAGCCATTATACTGTCCCCAGCCTTTATTCTCAAGGACAACTCCCGGAAACTCCGAACCGCCACCTTGAGAGCCACCATTTCCAGGAATAGTCCAAATATACTCTTTATTCCACCATTTAGAGAAATCAGAAGAGAACAACTCTTCATAAGTACCGGCTAAATCACGTCCGTAAGCAGTTTCCAGTTCATTGACCATACTGATTACATTTCCCCATTGTGTAGCATCCCAAGTTGCCCAATAAGCATAAACTTTAGCTTTAAAAGCTACTGCAGCCGCATCGTGCGCGCGTCCTCTATCATTATCTCCATACTCTTCAAAACGGGGCAAATACTCTATTGCCTTGTCCATATCCGAGATAATCAATTTATAATTATCGATGACCGAAGCTTGCTGAGGAGGAATAGAATTGTCATAGCCACCTTCAAAATCTTCATAACGGACAAAAGGTACCCCTTGTGTATCAAGACCGTAACGATAAGCAATCAAGAAATGAGCCCATCCACGAGTGAAGTAAGCTTCACCGAGACTTCTCTTTTCAATATCACTCAAAGTGGTGCTTTTCCCTTTCTTAAGCAACTCTTGTATTACCCAGTTGGAACGTGCCATCACTTTGTACATAGTATCAAAAATAGTACGCAAAGGGGATTCGTCTCCTGTATATTTCAATGTAGCAAGTGTTGGAAAATCACGGGTCTTTCCCCACACAACGTCGCACGCGGCACCTTGTTCCCAAAACAGTTCGCGTCCATATACAGCTTCCTGATGAAATCTTTCATACAATGCATCTACAGCATCAATAGCCTGCAGGTCATTGGTAAAATAAGTCGTTGTAGTAGCATCTCCCTCTGGTTGCACATCAAGGAAGTCACTGCAAGAACTCATAAGCAATGTGGCAGACATCGCAAAAAATAATATATTTTTTTTCATAATCATTCTTCTCTATTAATTATTAGTAAGTCAATTTTACACCAACAGATAATACGCGAGATACCGGATATTTCAAAGCATCCCAGCCACCACATTCAGGATCCATACCAGAATATCCAGTGATAGTAGCAAGATTTTCACCACTGAAGTACACAGACAAACGGCTGTTACGGTCATTCAAATGAGACCACTTGCGGAATACATTGCTTAAATCATAAGAAAGGGTTACATTCTTCAAACGCAGATAAGAAGCATTCTCCAAATACCAATCAGATGCAGTCGTAAAGTTTCCATTCGGGTCATTCTTTGACAAACGAGGAATATCAGAACCGGTATTTGTAGGACTCCAAGCATTCAATATCTCGCTGGAACGGTTAAAGTTTCCTTCTACATCACTCAACAGCATGTACTTTCCTACATATAAAGCTTTTGCTCCACCTACTCCCTGGAACATGGCACTGAAAGAAAGTTTTTTCCACGTCATTCCCAATGTAAAGGCAAAAGTCGTCTTCGGAGTCGCACTACCCATATACTGACGGTCTGCATCCGTAATTTTACCATCGCCATTATGATCCACAAACTTCAAGTCACCAGCCTTGGCATTCGGCTGAATACCTACCCACTCTTTTTCACCATTATCATTGGTCACATATGTTCCATGTTTAGCATTCCACTCGGCAACTTCTGCATCACTTTGGAACAAACCATCTGTCTTAATCAAGTAGAAGGAATTCAGAGGTTCCCCTTCCGTACTCTGCATCATATAAGGGATGCTACGGAACCTTTTATCATTAGGCCACAAACCCGGATTGCCATCCGCATCCTTCACACCTATATCTGATACCCAGTTCTTTAAATACGAGAAGTTACCCGATACGAAATAAGAAAGGTTTTTGTTAATCTTATCGCTCCAATTAGCTTGAATCTCAAAGCCACGGTTACGCACTTCACCTTGATTGATTAACATGGCATCGAGTCCCATAGTAGAAGGCCACCCCATTGATTGTGTCTGAATCAAATTGAAAGTACGTTTATCAAAATAGTCTAATGATACCGACAAACGGTTTTTAAACATCTCAACATCCAAGCCCAAGTCAGTCTGTTCTGAAGTTTCCCAGGTCAAATCAGGATTTAACGCAGAGCCGTTGTAAATCAAAGTATTCCAGATATTATTTGCCTCAGGACCATATTGTGCTTGTTCTGTCCACGAGCTTTTCTTCAACAAAGCAGACTTATAATTAAGCCCTATAGAGCTCAAATTACCTACACGCCCCCAAGAAGCACGCAATTTCAGCAAACTGATAAAATCACTCTTCTTAAAGAATTTTTCATTAGATATTTTCCATCCAAGGGTCACTGCAGGGAAATCACCATAGTTATTTTCCTTAGGCAAACGTCCAGCATAATCACGACGCCAAGATGCAGTAGCAAAATAACGGTCATTATAAGAATAAGCCAAACGGGCAATCAACGACACATTGGCATCAGGTCCAGTCAAATAGTCAGATGCTGTCACTGATCCTGCATACGCCATGTATTGTAAAAATTCCGATTCATCCGCAAAATCCTTACCCGTCACTTCCAGTCCACGCGTTTCAGAATGATCTGCCGTAGTCGAGAACAAGGCACCAACCGTATGTTCACCGAATGTCTTATCATAAGTCAGGGTATTTTCCGTCTTCCAAGCATCTCTACGGTAAGTAGTTTCTTGAAGATTATTCGACAAAGCCGGTTTACCTACTTCATCACGAATAGGATTGAACTTCTTGTAATGATTAGTCTTCATATTATAAGTAAAACGACTCGTAAACTTCAATCCAGGAAGTACATTAGCTATCTCCAAGCTGGTAGTGCTCCATATGTCACTTATCTTGTCATACAAATTCTCTGCTTCCAATAGACGTACCGGATTTACAGCATCCCCGTGGATATCAGAGAAATTCGAACCATATTTTTCAATATAGGCAGGATCTTCCGTAGTCACACCACCATAACTTCCGTCCAACGGATTATAGACAGTGGCACTTGCCGGCATGTAGATAGCCGAAAGGATAGGTCCTGTATAAGCATCGTTATCCGTAGCTTTGGAACGTTGGGTAGTGTTCTGCCATACAAAATCCTCACTGACGCTCACCCACTTGTTCAGCTGCATTTTACCATTATAACGTAATGTAAGATTCTTCTTGAAAGTATTAATCAAAACACCTTCATCATTATCGTAAGCAAAAGATATACGATTTGAAAAATTATCAGAACCTACATTCAACGCTACGTTATGACGTTGGTAGAAGGCAGTGCGGAAAATCTCATCCATCCAATCAGTACGAGTCGTACCTATCCATGGATTTTTGGTAACATCCCAACCGACTGGAAGCGAAAGTCCTGCATTTTGATGAGATATCTTACGCATCTCAATCTGCTGCTCCGCATTCAGTGGTTCTATCAAATTGGTAGCCTGACGAATACCAAAAGTGCCGTCATAAGTCAACGAAGGAGCACCTTGTTTCGCTTTTTTGGTAGTTACCAACACAACACCACCTGCACCAGACTGTGCGCCATAGATAGCAGCAGAAGCAGCATCCTTCAAAACAACGATACTTTCAATATCATTCATGGATGAGATAGGTGCACCGGGAACACCGTCCACAACCCAAAGTACATTGTCTCCATCTTGTGAGCCTTGACCACGAATCACAATGTTAGGAGAAGAAGTTGGGTCGCCACCATCGGCCGTAATGGTAACACCTGCCAGCTGTCCCTGCAGCATGCCTTCGGTAGAAGTTACCGGGCGAGCAGCCAATTCTTCAGTATTACTTACTACACCCACTGAAGCAGACAAGTCCTGCTTACGTGTATTCGCACCATACCCTAATACAACAACCTCATCCAGAAGTTCTGTATCCTCTTTAAGCACAATTACCATTTGTTTTTCTGCCACTGGTACTTCCTGAGTCACATAGCCGACAAAACTGATTACCAATACGCCGTTTTTATCGGCCGAAACATTAAAGTTTCCGTCAACGTCCGTAATCACTCCATTAGTCGTCCCCTTTACTAACACATTGGCACCAATCACAGGTTCGCCAGTCTGATCCTTTACTGTTCCTTTCACAGAAATCTGCTGTGCATAAGCACCTGCCGACAAGAACAGTCCCAACAATAGGGTCAGAATCGTTCGATAGATTCTAAGATTTACTTGTTTCATGCATTCAAAATTTAAAGTTTATAATATAGAAAATTATAATTCCGCCACAAAGGTCAGAAAGCAGAATTACATAGTTATTACAAAAGGAACAATTCTCTAACAGTCCTTATTTATGCGTAAAATAATATAACTGCAAAATATTTATTATTTTCAATCAAACCGTATAGGGATTATTACTCAAGAAGAGCGGCAGCACCCAATAAACTGGAATCCTTTTGATGCGAAGCCACCACACTCACATTATCCGATATAATCTTGTAGGGAAAACTTTGCATTGTTTGTTCCATAGCATTTTTAAAGAAAGGAAAAGCCGATACAATACCGCCTCCTAAAACAATAGCCTGGGGAGCATAGGCAAAAAGAATTGCCTTTATAAGATTACCCAAATGCCTCCCAAACTCTTTCCAAATCTCCAATGCAGCTTGTTCTCCTTGCTGGGCTTTTTCAGCTACTACCGCACCGGTAGTGCCATAACGTTTAAACAAGAAACTACTGCAATAGTGTTCAAAATCAGAGTCCAAATAAGGAAATGAGCCTATCTCACCGGCTCCCATATATTGCCCACCATACAAACGACGGCCAATGACAACGCCAGCTCCAATTCCGGTCCCAATAGTAACGCCTACCATGTTGGTATAAGATTTTCCTTCGCCGTATAGGCTCTCCCCCAAAGTGAAACAGTTGGAATCATTATTAATGGCAACTGCCACCTTGAATTCGTTCTCCAAAATCTCCTTCAAGTGTATTTCTTTCCAAGAAGATATATTTGCTACATTATATACAATTCCTTTCTCCGGATCAACAATTGAAGGGACACCGATACCGATACCATCTACCTGCTCATTCATCATATTCCGAATAAGCTGGGAAAGCTGGTTTAGCACAGTAGAAGCATCTTGCTGAGCTAAACATGGAACCGACACTTTATTCAAGCAGTTCCCTTTTTCCACTTGGGCTATTCGAATATTGGTTCCTCCTAAATCTATTGACAGTTTCATAGTATATAACATTAAGGTGTTCAACATGTGCAAAATTAAGAAAATGCTTTTTTTTCAGTATTCCCAATTGCGCATATAAATCTTCATTTTGCGCAAACATTACTGTCAATCAAATATTCCACCAAATCTTTTCCTCCAGGTTCACTGACAAAATCGATAAAAACAATACCGCAATTCCGGCTATTCTTTTGTTTTAAATAGTCAGCAATAGGCTTGTTCACCTTATCAGCAAAGACTTTAGGGGTTCCCAAGGGCAGCCCCGTCGCACTTACAAAAGTAATTCCCCACCGACGTGAGGAAACCGGCTCAGCAGACATCCCTTCAATATTACGGACACAAACCCCTACCTTCTTCCCGGCCTCCTCACCCGATTCATATTGATATTCATCTTCGAGCAAAGCCACTCCTTCCTTACCATCTTTATTGCGAAGAGTGAGCAGGCAAGTACTGTCATCCTCCCAACCTACACATGCTGCTCCAGGATAATTATCCATAGCATGATCCCTATGCAGGAAAAGAATCTTTCCACGGCAATCTTTCAGCGTCAGTTCAGGGCGAAAGTCCATCACGAAATAACTTTGATACTCAGGGCTGCTTAAAGAAACGGACAGCAGAGAAGCATAATCCCGCAATTCTCCCCCTTCCTTTTTCAAGGAAACAATCAAAGTCTCAGAAGGATATGTTTGCAGAAAGTGTATAAAAGCAGGTAAAACATCATCTTCCCAATATATATCCTGAAAGGCATGACTGTGAAACACCCCCAGTTTATTACCCTTCTTTTCCAAACGGATATCGAAAGCACGGATGCCTTGCCGTAATTGAGCAGGAATATCTGTTGCTTGCGTTTTCAACATATGCCCTCCTTTGATACTACCGCTATCGTGTGAACCAGGAATAGAAATCTTACATATAGGAAGCGTATCATGGAGAATCCTCATCCACTCAAGCCGCAGTGCAACCTCATCCCGCGCCTCCGCACAAGTATCCTGCAATCTGAAAGCTGTAGCACAAACCGGAGCATTCAATAGAAATATGGTCAAAGCTAATACAACAACTGTTCTTAATCCGTTTCTCTTCATAGTATATTGCTTTTAAGTTTACTGCATGCAAATGTAGAGGGTTCATTCTTTTCCCTCATCCTAAATTGCGTATTTAGTTCTTCATTTTGCGCAAACATCGAAAGCAACATATAGTAACATCTGAGCCAAACGTAATATACCTTTTCATTACATAAATGTACCTAACGAAAAATGCCATACATTCTCCGTACTGCGTATCTCATCCCAGACGAAGCCCTCCCAAGAAAAGGATTTCAACTCCTCAGGACACTCCAGACGGTTCTTGACAATAAAACGCGTCATCTCTCCGCGACACATCTTGGCATAGATAACGACAGTCTTCGGCTGTCCGGCCTTCCAAACTTGAAACTCGGGCGTAATAACACGCACCTCTTGCTCCACCCGCTTCCAGTCGAACAAATCTTTCATTTCAGCACTTGCCAAATTAATGAGAACACCGCCACAGTTTTTAATTTCCTCTATGAAGTAATCCGTCAACAAAGGCTTCCAATAATCAAACATGGATATTCCACCTTTTTCGGGCAAACGGACATCTCCTTCCAAACGATAGGGTTTGATACCGTCCAGCGGGCGAAGCAACCCATAAAGAAAAGAAGTGATACGTAGATGTTCTTGCGCATAACGAAAATCCTCCGCTGAAAAATCTTTCGGAAGAATGCGTTTAAAAACAGCTCCCGTGTAGGCGCAAACGGCTGGCATCGAACGATTCTCCTCCGAACAGAAATCATGAAAACGCAAACGGTTCTCGGCAGCAATTTTGGTATTCACCCGAAGAAGCCTTTCCAATTCGGATACTGAATACTGCGACATTTCCAACGCATTCCGCACAGCCTCCGTTTCGAATTTCGGGACTGTGACTTCGGGCACGACAACAGAGCAGCGCGCTGCCATGGTCTTTGCACAAGAGATAAAAACAAGCATAGCGATATTTTTTAATGGATACAAAAATAAAGTTTTTTAGTGGAGAATACATATACTTATAAAGTTTTTCCGCAGAATTCACCTCCGTTTCAAGAGTTTTTCATACCTTTACACCTTGTTGGAGAAAAGTGCACGTATTGAACCCCTCTACTCCCCCAACATCTTGAGATAGAAAAAGAAAAAATAATATATAAAATGACTCACAAATGGAATTATCAACCCATTACACCCGAACAGGCAGAAGCAAGCCAACAACTGGCCCAAGAATTGGGAATTAGCCCAATATTGGGAAAATTGCTGGTGGAGCGGGGAATAACAACGGCAGCGGATGCCCGGAAGTTTTTCCGCCCCCAACTACCGGACTTATACGACCCATTCCTGATGAAGGATATGGATATAGCCGTAGAGCGCCTGAACAAGGCAATGGGAAAGAAAGAGCGCATTCTTGTTTATGGAGATTATGACGTAGACGGTACCACGGCTGTGGCATTGGTCTACAAGTTTATTCAACAGTTCTATTCGAACATCGACTACTATATCCCCGACCGTTACAATGAGGGGTATGGAGTTTCAATCCAAGGAGTAGACTATGCCGCAGAGAGTGGTGTAGGTTTGATTATTGTATTGGACTGCGGTATCAAAGCCGTCGAAGAAATCACATACGCCAAGGAGAAAGGCATTGATTTCATCATCTGCGACCATCATGTCCCCGATGATGTACTGCCCCCTGCTGTAGCCATTCTGAATGCCAAACGGGAAGACAACACCTATCCTTATGAACATCTGTCCGGATGCGGTGTAGGCTTTAAGTTCATGCAGGCATTTGCCCTCAACAACGGTATCGAGTTCCATCACCTTATCCCTTTACTGGACCTCTGCGCCGTCAGTATCGCATCGGATATTGTCCCCATTATGGGTGAAAACCGCATTCTCGCCTACCACGGTTTGAAGCAGTTGAACAGTAATCCCAGCGTAGGCCTGAAAGCAATCATTGATGTTTGCGGACTGACGGACAAGGACATCACCGTCAGTGACATTGTATTCAAAATAGGTCCCCGCATCAACGCCTCCGGACGTATCCAGAACGGGAAAGAAGCTGTTGACTTGCTTACTGAAAAAGATTTCTCTCTTGCCCTGGAGAAAGCCGGACAAATCAACCAATACAACGAGACACGCAAGGACTTGGACAAGACCATGACCGAGGAGGCCAACAAGATTGTAGCTGACCTGGACGGACTTGCCGACCGACGTTCCATCGTATTGTACAATGAAGACTGGCATAAAGGCGTCATCGGCATCGTAGCCTCCCGGCTGACGGAAATCTATTACCGGCCGGCAGTAGTACTGACACGTACGGATGACATGGCAACCGGATCTGCCCGTTCCGTCTCCGGATTCGATGTCTACAAAGCCATTGAATACTGCCGCGACCTTCTGGAAAACTTCGGAGGTCATACCTACGCCGCCGGTCTTTCCATGAAGGTGGAAAATGTACCGGCCTTTATCGAACGCTTCGAAGAGTTCGTATCACAAAATATCCTGCCGGAACAGACATGCGCCGTCATCGACATCAATGCCGAGATTGATTTCAGAGACATCACTCCGAAATTCTTCAGCGACTTGAAGAAATTCAATCCATTCGGACCGGACAATGCCAAACCCATTTTCTGTACGCACAATGTCTATGATTATGGTACCAGCAAAGTCGTAGGCCGCGACCAGGAACATATCAAGCTAGAACTGGTGGATAATAAATCGAACAATGTAATGAACGGCATCGCTTTCGGGCAAAGTTCCCACGTACGCTTCATCAAGACCAAACGTTCCTTCGACATCTGCTATTCCATTGAAGAGAATACCCATAAGAGGGGTGAAGTGCAGTTGCAGATTGAAGACATAAAGCCGAACTGAAAGCCTCTCCCCTAACCCCTCCCCCACAGGGAGGGGAATAAGAATAGTCTCCTTATATTAAGGAAATGATGAAAATTGGTTGATGCTATAAGATAAGTAATCACTACTATTAGCATAGAGAAGGAAAGAATATCAATTCAACGATAAGAAGTAGCAAGAAAGTTCAATAAGACCATGAGCAGCAGTAGTAACTTCAAAACTCCCCTCCCTATGGGGGAGGGATTGGGGGTGAGGCTTCTGAAGCAATACTGGGGATACGATACCTTCCGGGGAATCCAGGAAGATATCATCAACAGCATTACCGAGGGACGGGACACTTTGGGACTAATGCCCACGGGAGGAGGAAAATCCATCACTTTCCAAGTTCCGGCACTTGCTAAAGAAGGACTTTGCCTGGTCATCACTCCGTTGATTGCCCTCATGAAAGACCAGGTACAAAACCTGAAAAAGCGGGGAATCAAGGCGCTTGCCATCTACTCAGGCATGAGCAGGCAGGAAATCATCGTCACACTGGAGAACTGTATATTCGGCAATTTCAAGTTCCTCTACATCTCCCCCGAAAGGCTCGATACTGAAATCTTCCGCACCAAACTGCAGAAGATGAAAATCAGTATGATTACGGTAGACGAAAGCCACTGCATATCGCAATGGGGCTACGATTTCCGTCCCGCCTATCTGAAGATAGCCGAAATACGCGAACTTCTGCCCGGCGTACCCATCCTGGCATTGACAGCCACCGCCACTCCGGAAGTAGTGAAAGATATCCAGGCCCGTCTGCATTTCCGTGAGGAAAATGTGTTCCGCATGAGTTTCGAACGCAAAAACCTTGCCTATATCGTCCGCAAGACGGAAAACAAGACGGGAGAGCTGTTGCACATCCTGCGCCGTATGCCCGGAAGCGCCATCATCTATGTGCGCAACCGTCGCCGTACCAAGGAAATTACCGAACTGCTGCACAACGAAGACATCACCGCCGATTTCTACCATGCCGGACTGGATGACGCCACCAAAGACATCCGCCAACAACGCTGGCAAACAGGAGAAAGCCGTGTCATGGTCGCCACCAATGCATTCGGTATGGGTATCGACAAACCGGATGTACGGATTGTCATCCACATGGATCTGCCCGATTCCATAGAAGCCTACTTCCAGGAAGCAGGACGTGCCGGAAGGGACGGACAAAAAGCCTACGCGGTCGTCCTTTACGCCAAGTCGGATAAGGCAACACTGCACAAACGCATTCCCGACACCTTTCCTGAAAAAGAATATATAAAGGAAGTATATGAGCATCTTCAATACTATTACCAGATGGCAATGGGAGATGGACAAGGCTGTGTACGCGAGTTCAATATAGAAGACTTTTGCCGAAAGTTCAAGTACTTCCCCGTTCCCGTGGACAGTGCCTTGAAGATTCTGACACAAGCGGGATACTTGGAATATACAGACGAACAAGACAATGCATCCCGGCTACTGTTCACTATCCGTCGAGACGAACTTTATAAACTGAGAGAGCTCGGCGAAGATATGGACAAACTCATCCAAACCATTCTCCGCTCCTATACCGGGGTCTTCACAGACCATGCTTTCATCAATGAAGATTCACTGGCCATACGCACTGGACTCACACGCCGGCAAGTGTATGAACAGCTCATCCACCTAGCCAAGCTACATATCGTCAGTTACATCCCCCGCAAAAAGACACCATATATAATATACACGCGAGAGAGGGTTGAAATGCGCCACCTGCAAATCCCTTCCACCGTGTACGAGGAACGCAAAGAGCGATATGAGAAACGCATAAGTGCCATGCTGGATTACGTGAGCAGCGATACCGTGTGCCGTAGCCGGATGCTGCTACACTACTTCGGAGAGAAGAACGAGCATAACTGCGGGCAGTGCGACACTTGCATCAATTTGAAGAACAAGAAACCTTCCGGCCACCTTTCGGAAAAGGAACTTTCTGAAAAGATTCTTCAAGCCCTATCTGATAAACGACAAACTCCAGCCACTTTGGCAGAACAGATAGCAGACGATAAAAACATGCTCATCGATGTGTTACATGGATTGTTGGACGAAGGCAAGGTAATTGCTGTCAACGGAATGCTTCAAATCAAAAAATAATTCATTACTTTTGCCGTTGGAAAAGAATGTCCTGCCGCTGAGAGGAACATCTCCTATCAGCCATGCCCCTCCTTTTCCTTTTTAATTTTTAATTCTTTAATTTTAATCACCTATGGGATTCTTTAAATCTTTTTTCTCCGGCAAGTCAGACAGTCCGGCAAATGAGAAACAAAAAAACGAACAGAAGAATTTTGAGATATTCAAGTATGACGGTATGCGCGCACAACGCATGGGCCGTACAGACTACGCCATCAAATGCTTCACTGAAGCCCTTGCCATTCAGGAAGACTTCGAGACCATGGGATATCTCGCCCAAGTCTACACCCAGACCAGCGAACTGGACGAGGCGCACAAACTACTGGAACGCATGACCGAAATAGAGCCGGAACATATCTCCACCTACCTCAGTCTTGCCAACGTATGCTACATGCAGGAAGACTATCCCGCCATGGCAGGAGCGGCAAAGAAGGCTATCGAAATAGAAGAGGGCAACGCCATGGCACATTACCTGCTCGGCAAAGCAGACAATGGGCAAGGGGACGGCATCATGTGCATCGCCCATCTTACGAAAGCCATCGTACTGAAAGATGATTTCATCGAAGCACGTCTGCTCCGTGCCGAAGCCCTGGTCCAAATGCAGCAATACAAGGAAGCGATGGAAGACATAGACACCATTCTGGCACAAGACCCGGAAGACGAAAGTGCCATCTTGCTCCGCGGAAAGATAGAAGAAGCTACGGGAGACAAAGAAAAAGCAGAAAGCAGCTATCAGAAAGTGACGGAGTTGAATCCCTTCAACGAACAAGCCTTCCTCTACTTAGGACAGCTTTACATCACCCAAAACAAACTGGCAGAAGCCATCGAGCTCTTTACGGAAGCCACAGAACTGAACCCTAATTTCGCAGAGGCCTATCATGAGCGCGGACGTGCCAAGTTGCTGAACGGCGACAAGGAAGGTTCTGCAGAAGACATGAAGAAAGGACTGGAACTCAATCCTAAAGAGATACAGAACTTTAACGGACAATATGGTAACCAACCGGGGGGAAGTACCGGTAATATCCTGGGATTATGACAAATTCAATTATTGCCGCCAATGAAACGAAATTTATTTCTATCAGTACTTTTTGTACTGATGTTCGCACCTGCCCATGCACAGCAAGTGAACATATTGTCCTATAACGTACATAATTGCATAGGTATGGACAAGGAGTACAATTACCGGCGCATTGCCAATGTTATCAGTCAAACTTCTCCGGACATAGTCGCCCTGCAGGAACTTGACAGTGTAACGGTGCGCAACAAAGGAATCCATGCTCTCGGAGAACTAGAAAAACTGACCGGAATGCACGGGACTTATGCAGCAGCCATTCCTTTTCAGGGTGGAAGCTACGGCATCGGAATCCTCTCCAGAGAGATACCCATAAAATACAAAATCATTCCAATGCCCGGACGGGAAGAAAAACGTACCCTCATTATTGCAGAATTTAAAGATTATGTATTTTGTGCCACACACCAGTCCCTCACTCCAGAAGCCAGTTCCTTGCCGTACCATTGATAGAAAAAGCCTTGCAAAACGTCGATAAGCCCATCTTTATGGCAGGCGACATGAACTCTGCACCAGCAAGCGCTCCCCAGCTGGAATTGGCAAAACATTTTGCCACCCTCAATGACACAACCTCTTATACTTTCCCGGCAGACCGTCCCAACCGATGTATAGACTACATCTACGGCTATTCCAAGAATGGGTATCGGTTTGACGTACAATACCGGAAAGTCATAGAAGACACCATTTCATCCGACCATCGTCCGGTTCAAGTCATTGTACAAGTTAAAGGGAAATAAGTTAAATTGCTACTATCCCTAAAAAAAACATTGTTTTTTGTTTGTATATAAAAGAAAAGCATTACTTTTGTCACGTAATTCAAAAACAGAGAATACAAGTATGAAGTCATTTACTTATGCATATTACTTCTTTTTTTACTTTTACTTTAGCCAGAAAGTAGAGCGGGAGTTTGTATGTATCAAGTGACAGTGATGCTTAAGGACTGAATAGAGAAACAAGTAAATATACAGAATCCCGCTCCATCGTATGGAAGCGGGATTTTTTTTATAGCATAACCAAGAAAATAAAAATAATGAAAAAGGTAGCCATTCAAGGAACATTAGGCTCGTATCACGACATCGCCGCACACAAGTACTTCGAAGGAGAAGAAATAGAGTTAATCTGTTGCGCCAACTTTGAAGACGTGTTCGGTGCCATCAAAAAAGACAGTCAGACCATAGGAATGCTGGCAATAGAAAACACCATTGCAGGCAGTTTGCTGCATAACAATGAGCTATTACGCCAAAGTGGCGCACAGATTGTCGGCGAGTACAAGCTACGTATTTCCCATAGTTTTGTCTGCCTGCCCGATGAAGACTGGGATGATATTACCGAAGTCAACTCCCACCCTATCGCCCTGATGCAATGCCGTGAATTCCTGGGACAACACCCCGGAATCAAAGTGGTGGAAGGCGAAGATACCGCCCGCAGTGCCGAAATCATCCAACAGGAACATCTGAAAGGCCATGCAGCTATCTGCTCCAAAGCTGCTGCAGAGCGTTATGGCATGAAGGTCCTGCAGGAAGGTATCGAAACCAACAAACATAACTTCACCCGTTTCCTGGTCGTAGCCGACCCTTGGCAAGTAGATGAACTGAACCGGCATCGCAGCAAGGACGTCAACAAGGCAAGCATGGTATTCACACTTCCCCATACTGAAGGAAGCCTTTCCCAAGTATTGTCTATTTTGTCTTTCTACCGCATCAACCTGACCAAGATACAATCACTGCCCATCATCGGGCGTGAATGGGAATACCAGTTTTACGTAGATGTCGTCTTCGACAATGTACTGAGATATAAACAATCCATTGCGGCCATCACACCGCTGACCAAAGAGCTGAAAATATTAGGAGAATATGAAGATGGAAAATCAAACGTGTAGAATAAAGCCTGCCGACCGCCTGGCAAGCGTAAGCGAATATTACTTCTCGAAGAAGCTGAAAGAAGTGGCACAAATGAATGCCGAAGGAATGGATGTCATCAGCCTGGGAATCGGAAGCCCCGACATGCCGCCTTCCGAAAAGACAATCCGGACACTTTGCGAAGCTGCCTGCAATCCGGACGGACATGGTTACATGCCCTACGTAGGTATCCCCGAACTGCGCCGCGGTTTTGCGGACTGGTACCAAAAATGGTACGGTGTAGCATTGAATCCCAACACAGAGATACAACCGCTCATCGGCTCCAAAGAAGGCATCCTGCACGTGACGCTGGCCTTTGTCAACCCCGGTGAACAAGTATTGGTTCCCAATCCCGGCTATCCCACCTATACTTCATTAAGCAAGATTCTGGGTGCCGAGGTCGTGAACTATAACTTGAAAGAAGAAAACGGCTGGATGCCCGACTTCGACGAACTGGAACGGATGGACATGAGCCGTGTAAAACTGATGTGGACCAACTATCCCAATATGCCCACCGGGGCGAACGCAACACCGGAACTGTACCGGAAACTGGTGGACTTCGCACGCCGCAAGGACATCGTCATCGTAAACGACAACCCCTACAGTTTCATCCTGAACGAACATCCTATCAGCATCCTCAGCATTCCGGGTGCCAAAGAGTGCTGCATAGAATTCAATTCCATGAGCAAAAGCCACAACATGCCGGGCTGGCGTATCGGCATGCTTGCCTCGAATGCCGACTTCGTGCAATGGATATTGAAAGTAAAAAGCAACATCGACAGCGGTATGTTCCGTGCCATGCAACTGGCAGCCGCCACTGCCCTGGAAGCAGAGCAAGACTGGTATGACGGCAACAACGCGAATTACCGCAACCGCCGTCAGTTGGCAGGAGAAATCATGCATACCTTGGGTTGCACCTACGACGAAAACCAGGTAGGCATGTTCCTCTGGGGCAAAATCCCCGACAGCTGTACAGACGTGGAAGAACTGACTGAACACGTGCTGCATAAAGCCAGAGTGTTCATTACTCCCGGGTTTATCTTCGGAAGTAACGGGAAACGGTATATCCGCATCTCCCTCTGCTGTAAGGACAATAAACTGGCAGAAGCATTGAAGCGTATCAAGGACATGAAATAAATGCTTACAAGTAAGAGATGAACACCCTAAAGCCGGAATCCCGTTTACTAAAACTCCACCGGAGATTTACTAAAACGGGAGGAACGATTTAGTAAATCTTCTCCGACGTTTTACTAAATCTCCGGGACCTTGCTCAGAAAGTCTTCTGAAAAGGAGGAAACGTCACAAGGAAGAAAAAGCATAATTAAAGAATATTATTAAACAAATAAAGAATATGGAACTCGAATTAGAACCTATCACATTACCTGGTGTTGAAGACAAACGCCCTATGGTAATAGCCGGCCCCTGCAGTGCCGAAACCGAAGAACAAGTAATGAGCACCGCCAAACAATTGGCAGACAAAGGCCTCAAGCTATTCCGTGCCGGCATCTGGAAACCGCGCACCAAACCGGGCGGCTTCGAAGGAGTAGGCGTAGACGGCCTTGCATGGCTGAAGGAGGTAAAGAAAGAAACCGGCATGTACGTTTCAACAGAAGTAGCTACCGCCAAACATGTATACGAATGCCTGAAGGCTGGAATTGACCTTCTTTGGGTAGGTGCACGTACCACCGCCAATCCTTTCGCCGTACAGGAAATTGCCGATGCACTGAAAGGCGTAGATATCCCGGTACTGGTGAAGAATCCGGTAAATCCTGACCTGGAGCTGTGGATTGGAGCTTTGGAACGTATCAACAATGCAGGCTTGAAACGTCTGGGTGCCATCCATCGCGGATTCAGCAGCTATGACAAAAAGCTCTACCGTAACTTGCCCCAATGGCATATCCCCATTGAGCTGCGCCGCCGAATTCCCAACCTTCCTATTATCTGTGACCCCAGCCACATAGGTGGAAAGCGCGAACTGGTTGCTCCACTCTGCCAGCAAGCTATGGATTTGGGCTTCAACGGACTGATTATCGAGAGCCACTGCAACCCGGACTGTGCCTGGAGCGATGCAGCCCAGCAAGTCACCCCGGATGTGCTGGATTACATCCTCAACCTGCTGGTCATCCGCAAGGAAACACAAAGCACCGAGAACCTCAGCGAATTGCGCAAGCAGATAGACGAATGCGACAACAATCTTATTCAGGAGCTGGCCAAACGGATGCGTGTGGCACGTGAAATCGGTACATACAAAAAAGAGCATGACATGACCATCCTGCAAACCGGACGCTACAACGAAATCCTCGAGAAACGCGGCTCGCAAGGCGCATTGTGTGGCATGGATGCTGAATTCATCAAAAAGGTATTTGAGGCGATACACGAAGAAAGTGTGAGGCAACAAATGGAAATTATAAATAAGTAATTATTTAATGTGCCAATGTGCTTATTGGCTGCGCAGTGATGCCGCATGGCAATAAGCACATTAGCACATTAGCACATTAAACATCATGAGAATACTTATACTTGGGGCCGGAAAAATGGGCTCTTTCTTTACAGATATATTGAGTTTCCAGCACGAGACGGCTGTGTTCGATGTCAACCCGCACCAACTGCGTTTTGTCTACAACACCTACCGCTTCACTACATTGGAGGAAATCAAGGAGTTCGAGCCGGAACTGGTCATCAATGCCGCTACGGTGAAATACACACTGGACGCCTTCCGCCAAGTGCTGCCAGTACTGCCTAAGGACTGCATCATCAGTGACATTGCTTCGGTAAAGACCGGATTGAAGAAATTTTACGAAGAAAGCGGTTTCCGATATGTATCGACACATCCCATGTTCGGCCCTACTTTTGCCAGTCTCAGCAATCTGAATACAGAGAATGCGATCATCATCAGCGAAGGTGACCACTTGGGAAAAATCTTCTTCAAGGACCTCTACCAGACAATGAAACTGAACATCTTCGAATATACATTCGACGAGCATGATGAGACTGTAGCCTATTCGCTGTCCATTCCGTTTGTATCCACCTTCGTGTTTGCAGCGGTAATGAAACACCAGGAAGCTCCAGGCACTACATTCAAGAAGCACATGGCTATTGCCAAAGGACTGCTGAGTGAAGATGACTACTTGCTCCAAGAAATTCTCTTCAACCCGCGCACTCCCTCACAAGTGGAGAACATCCGCCTGGAACTGAAGAATCTGCTGGAAATCATCAACAACAAGGATGCGGAAGGCATGAAGAAGTATCTGACCAAAATCAGAGAAAAGATTAAATAGAAAAAATGTCCATTGTGAAAACATCAGGTTCCCTCGTCCTCAACGAGGGATTTTTTTTATCTTTGCACTGTTAATAGAACCGCTTTCATGATAGACCAACCCACTATAGACAGAATTCTCGATGCCGCACAAATATACGATGTCGTATCGGACTTCGTTACCCTACGCAAACGCGGCGTGAATTATGTAGGACTGTGTCCCTTCCACGATGACAAAACCCCTTCTTTCTATGTATCCCCCGCCAAAGGGCTCTGCAAGTGCTTTGCCTGCGGAAAAGGAGGAAATGCAGTGCATTTCATCATGGAGCACGAACAGATGTCTTATCCTGAGGCGCTGAAATATCTCGCAAAAAAATACGGCATTGAAATCAAAGAACGCGAACTATCCAGCGAGGAGAAGATAGCACAGAGCGAACGGGAAAGCCTCTTCATTGTGAACAACTTTGCCCGTGACTACTTCCAGAATATCCTAAAGAACCACGTAGACGGACAGAGTATCGGCATGGCCTATTTCCGCAGCCGCGGCTTCCGGGATGACATCATCGAGAAGTTCCAGTTGGGCTATTGTACCGAGAGCCACGATGCCCTTGCCCAGGAAGCTTTGAAAAAAGGCTATAAAAAGGATTATCTTGTCAAGACCGGCCTCTGCTACGAGACGGACGACCACCGACTGCGCGACCGCTTCTGGGGGCGGGTCATCTTTCCGGTACACACTCTCTCCGGCAAGGTGGTGGCTTTCGGGGGACGTGTGCTTGCCGGCGCCACCAAAGGCGTCAAGGTGAAGTACGTCAACTCGCCTGAATCGGAAATTTATCATAAAAGCAATGAACTGTATGGCATATATTTTGCCAAACAAGCCATTGTGAAACAAGACCGTTGCTTTCTGGTCGAAGGTTATACGGATGTCATTTCCATGCACCAATCGGGCATAGAGAATGTGGTTGCCTCTTCGGGCACGGCATTGACACCCGGACAAATCCGGATGATTCATCGTTTCACCAACAATATGACAGTGCTCTACGACGGTGACGCTGCCGGTATAAAGGCCTCTATCCGAGGTATTGATATGTTGCTGGAAGAAGGCATGAACGTCAAAGTCTGCCTCCTGCCCGACGGTGACGACCCGGACTCCTTTGCACGCAAACACAATGCGACGGAGTTCCAGGCCTTCATACAAGAGAATGAAACGGACTTTATCCGCTTCAAAACCAATCTGTTGCTGGAAGATGCAGGAAAAGACCCCATCAAGCGTGCCGAGCTTATCGGAAACCTTGTGCAGAGCATTTCCATCATTCCCGAAGCCATTGTGCGTGATGTCTATATCAAGGAGTGCGCCCAATTATTGCACGTAGAAGATAAACTGCTGGTTTCTGAGGTTGCCAAGCGTCGCGAAAAGCAAGCCGAGCAACAAGCTGAGCGAGCAGAACGCGAGCGTCGGTCGGCCAATGCCGCAAGAGCCAATGCAGAAGCAGGTGTCAATGGCAGTCATACTGCAGCTACAGCTACCAGCCCCGACGCACAACAAGCTGGCTATCCGTCCGAATCACTGCCTGCCGGTCTCCCTTCCGAAACACCTCCACCTTTTCCACCCGAGGAAGAATATGTATCCTTCATCCCACAGGAGGGCAAGGAGGGCCAGGAGTTCTATAAATACGAACGACTTATTCTGAAGATGGTAGTGCTCTATGGTGAGCGGGTGATGTGCAATGTCACCAATGAAGAGGGGCAGGAAACCCCTATCACTGTAACTGAATATATAGTCAATGATTTAAAAGAAGACGAACTTGCCTTCCACAATCCGCTTCACCGGCAAATCCTGACAGAGGCTGCCGAACGTATCCACAATGAGGGTTTTACCGCCGAACGGTATTTTGTGGCGCATCCCGACCCCGTCATCAGCAAGCTGAGCGTGGAGCTTATCAGCAACCGCTATCAGTTAAGGAAATCACAGATAGAACAAATGGTGACGGACGAAGAACGCCTCTATGAGCTAATTCCACGGTTAATGATAAACTTCAAATATGCCATCGTCTGCGAAGAATTGAAGCATACCCTATTTGCGTTACAGAACCCTGCCATAGCCAATGATGAAACCCAGTGTAACAGCATCATGGAGCGCTACAACGAATTGAACAAAGTAAAAAGCATCATGGCAAAGCGGCTGGGAGACAGAGTCATCCTGAATTTTTAAATTCAATTCGGGGAGTTCTCCGTCAAGAATTATGCCTGATTAAATTCATAAATTCCTCGCGGGTCTTCGCTTGGTTGAATGCTCCGGTAAAATCGGATGTAGTGGTAATGGAGTTCTGTTTCTCTACTCCGCGCATCTGCATGCACATGTGTTTGGCTTCCACAACAACCATAACCCCCAGCGGATTCAGCGTCTCCTGAATACACTCTTTTATTTGGAGAGTCATACGTTCCTGCACTTGCAGGCGGTGAGAGAAAATATCCACTACGCGGGCTATCTTGCTCAGTCCGGTAATGTAGCCGTTAGGAATATATGCCACATGTGCCTTTCCGTAGAAGGGAAGCATGTGATGTTCGCAAAGCGAGAAGAAGTCAATGTCTTTCACAATCACCATCTGACTGTATTCCTCTTGAAATTTGGCCGAACGGAGTACCTCGTGCGGGTCCATATGATACCCTTTCGTCAACGACAACATGGCCTTCGCCACCCGTTCAGGTGTCTTCTGCAAACCTTCACGTCCGGCATCTTCACCCAACAGAGTAAGGATGCGGTGATAATGTTCCTTCAATTCATCTAATGAAGGAGATACAATTTCTTCTTTTCCTAACATGATAATTCTTTATAAGGGGATGTTTATCTGCTCTTTCACGATAGAGACTTCCTTGAATACACCAGTAGCCCGCAACTGACGCATCATGGCATCCGCTTCTTCGATACTGCGGAAATCTCCTGCACGGCACAGCCAACGAGGGGGATTGAAAGAGGTATAAACTGTAAGTTCGGGAAAATGTTCCTTGATGCGGGTAGCTACCGCATAAGCTTCGTTCTTGGCCTGACGGGTATTATTCCCTGCATAAACTTGTATGCGGTAACCCGAACTTTTAATCACTTTCTGCTCATCCGAACCGGCAGGAACATACTCCGAACCTATCAATGCCGCAATGCGTGCATCTTGATGGATAGTCACCTTGCCTTGTCCCGGCACATTACGTTCCAGGCTTTTCACAATATTATTCTGCGCTACAGAAATCGTTGCAAAAGCGAAACATGCAACTAAAAGTAAACCAAGCTTTTTCATGAGTCAATATCTTTATATAACGGAAAATGGAAAGCTGAAAATGGAAAACAGTTATGCAGATACGACATGCAATCCATTTTCAACTTTCAGCTTTCAACTATTTAATTAAAGGCATCGATGATACCCTTGAAGTCAGAAACCTTCAAGGCAGCACCACCAATCAGACCGCCGTCAACATCCGGGTTGGCAAACAGTTCCTTTGCATTAGAAGGCTTACAGCTGCCACCATAAAGGATAGAGCAGTTGTCAGCAATTTCCTTACCATACTTTTCAGCAATCAAGGAACGGATGAAAGCGTGGATTTCCTGTGCTTGTTCTGCAGTAGCAGTCTTACCGGTACCGATAGCCCAAACCGGCTCGTAAGCCAAAATAATCTTAGAGAAATCTTCGGCAGACAAAGAGAATACAGAAGCCAGCTGAGCGGCTACCACTTCATTCTGCTTGTTTGCTTCACGTTCTTCCAATACCTCACCGATACAGAAAATCGGAGTCAGACCGTTAGCCAAAGCCAATTTTACTTTTTCTTCCAGAATAGCAACTGTTTCACCATAGTAAGCACGACGTTCAGAGTGACCCAGAATGACATATTTTGCACCAGTAGAAGCAACCATAGCAGCTGATACTTCGCCGGTATATGCGCCTGACTCCTTGTCTGCACAGTTTTCTGCACCTACACCAATCTTGGCAGCGTCTACCAAAGGAGTAACAGATGCCAGGTGGATAAACGGAGTACAGATGATTACATCACAGTTAGGCTTTTCGTTAGCCAATGTTTCATTCAGTTCTTTTGCAAGAGCAATACCCTCTTGGAGGGTTTTGTTCATTTTCCAGTTTCCTGCAACAATGTTTTTTCTCATTTTGTTTTATTATTAAAAGGGTTAATGTATTTACTATTTGATACTATTGTTGGCTGAGGCGTTGTTTCTCCCGGCGCCTTACGACTAAAATATCGACACAAAGCACCATCATCAGAGGAAGGATGAACCACAGCAACACATAGCCTATTGTTTGTAAGTCACTTTCCTGCTTCTGCTTGCCCAATTCCAACTTGTCCAGGCTATCGGTCAGCACATATTCATCAGGCAGCCGGTTGTCACTCCACTTATTCAAAATTGTTCCGTCCTTTACCAACAGCAAACCGGGATTTGAACGGATAATGGTCTTCAGCGTAATATCATCTGTCTGGCAGAAAGGGTATTCCGCTCCAGTCTTGTCACGCCACAATTCTATCTCGTCTTCCGGAGATGAAGTCAAGGCATAAAAGCCATAACCATGCTCCACACTGTAATCGTATATTTCATTGATAAGGTCGATGTTACTGTCGTCCGCTCCTTCTATCCGATGGGCAACCAGCAGAAACGTATATCCTTTATCCGACAGTACGCTGTCCGTTATATCTTCCCATGTATCCAGACTCATCATGGAAAAATCATGAATGGGAGGTTCATAACCTTTTTCCTTCAGTATCGTACGCGATTCTACAAACGTCCATGTACTGTCCGGATAGTTGTCCAATGTAAATTCCTGACGCTTTCCTCCTTTTTCCAAAATGAACCGGCTTTCAAACACGCTTGGTTTAGCACCTTCCGGAATTTCCATGCCCGCCTTGATATTCGCTCCAATTCTGTAAGGTCGGAAATCAAGTATCGGCAAATTCTCCAGGCAATAGAAGGACAACGCAAACACAAATAGAAACGTATACATGGAAATCATCCACTCCATCTTCGGAGTAATGAAACGCACCAGTAAATCCTGCCACTTGAATACAGATACTGCCGCCACCAACAATACTACGTTCTTGCCGAAAGTCTGCCAATTGGTCAATATCCACGCATCACCGAAGCATCCGCAGTCGGATACCGGATTCGCCAAAGCCAGATAAAGTGTTAGCGGAGTCATTACAACCATCAGCAATAATGCCAATACAGATGCCACCTTCCGGCGTATACCCAAAAACAAGAAAACACCTACACTGAACTCTATGGCAGACAACGCTATCCCTACCAGCAAGGGCGCATAAGAAGGAAACCAGGAAATCATGCCGAAAGCCGTCAGGTAATCTTGAATTTTATAGAAGAAACCCAACGGATCAACAGCTTTCACAAATCCGGAAAATATGAACAAAGCCCCCAGCAGAAAACGGCAGAGGTTCACCCAAACTTTCCCGACAATATGTTTCTTGTCAATCTCCAAATTCAATCTTAATTAAGCCGAATACGGAATAGTTAATCATATCCATATAATTGGCATCAATACCTTCCGAAACCAAAGTCTCCCCGGACAAGCTTTCAATCTGCTTTGTCCGGTAAATCTTCATCAATATCAAATCCGTATACGAACTGATACGCATACTACGCCAAGCCTCATCATAGTCATGATTTTTGGCAAGCATCAGCTCCAAAGAGGTTTTGGCATATTTGTCATACAGCACCAATGCCTCTTCATTGGTCATATCGGCAGCTTCGGCATAACCAAGTTCCAACTGTATCAGCCCTACAATTCCATAGTTGACAATAGCTATGAATTCAGAACGGATGCCTTCGTCTACCAAAGTCACCCCTTTCGTTTCAATACTTCTGATACGGTTGGCTTTGATGAATATCTGATCTGTTACGGAAGACGGACGAAGAATGCGCCACGCCGGACCGTAATCATGAAGTTTTTTAGAGAACAAGTCACGGCAAACCGCAATGACATGTTCAAATTGTTGCTTGGTATCTTTCATTTCCTTTTTTCACAGTGCGCTGCAAAGATAGGAATAATTAAAGAAAAAGAAAAAGAGGGCACTCTAAAATCTATTAAAGTACCCTCCTCTATAGAGATTGTTTACGTTTTTATGAGCAGCGCAATACTTGTCCCGGCCTCAGGATTGTTTTACGCGTAATTCTGTTCAGTTTGCAAAGCTTGTCAATGGAGGTTCCCTGACGTGCTGCAATCCGTCCCAATGTGTCTCCCTTCTTTACCTTATAGAACAGACCTTCACCCGATGCCATGCTACGCGCCGTACCGGAAGAGCCTTTTGTTTTATGGAAAGTATAGGAATCAGCTACGATATCCTGCTTTTCAAAATCAAACATAAGCGCAGGATTGATGGGAATACCCAAGAAACGGGTTTCAAAGTGAAGGTGTGAACCGGTAGAACGTCCGGTATTTCCTCCCAATGCAATCGGTTCGCCGGCTTTTACCAACTGGTTTGTATCAACTAATTGTTTAGACAAGTGTCCGTAAACGGTTTCCAAACCATTGTCGTGACGAATAACGACGTATTTGCCGTATCCACGACGACCTTGATTCTTGACAACGCGTACTTTTCCATCAAAAGCCGCACGGATTGTATCGCCTACATACACCTTGATATCCAAACCATAATGAGCTCTTCTTCTCCGGGGACGGTAACCGAATACATCCGTGATACGGGTATTGGGAGTAGGCATACAGAAACCGGTCAAATCAAATGTATAGCTCTCAGGCACAATCGCATTGCCATAGGCTTGTACGAATTCGTTGTTCCAGTTGGGATACAAATCCAAACCCGGATACAATGATTGTTCCGCACGTATCTGTTTTTGCAAAGCCAGTGAATCTACACTCTTAAGTTTTCTGTCGACAGGGGCTTGGCGGGCAATCAAGTCCTGCGAGAAAGAATTCAAGCTAACCATTGCCGTCGCAGCCAATAAAGCAGTTTTTATCCAATTAAAATTCATCCGTTTCGTCATTCATTTTGATATCCGTTGCAAGCATCTCGGCAAATCAAACACCACTTGTTCTACGCGAATATCCAGATTGATTTTCAAAAATTCTTCCAAAGGTAACATTTCTCTCTGAAAAACGACATCAGTCATTAACTATTTTTTCGAAGAGGAGGAAACTGTAAAGCTCGCAAAGATGTCTTAATCCCCTATAGATAGGAGATTTACAAGCAAACATGTTTTACAACATAAAATGCAATAAAAGTGCATGTTTAACCGTTTTTTCAGCTAATGGCAGCCCAATTAACGTTCGTTTTTCTCAACGCTTTCAGTTGTCGCCACAAGACCTCATTCTCAGGCAACATGCCATGTGGATCTGCATCCACCACCGTTTGCGCCACTTCACGGACATATTGCAGCAGTTGTCCGTCACGGGCTATATCGGCAATCTTCAGATCGAAAGCAATGCCGCTCTGCTGTGTCCCTTCCAAATCTCCAGGACCACGTAGTTTCAAGTCTGCTTCCGCTATTTCAAAGCCGTCATTAGTCCGCACCATTATCTCCAAACGCTTCCTTGTATCCTCCGCCAACTTGTAGCCGGTAACCAGGATACAATAGGACTGGTCAGCTCCACGTCCTACACGTCCCCGAAGCTGATGAAGCTGGGACAGCCCGAAACGCTCGGCGTTCTCAATCACCATCACCGAAGCATTGGGCACATTTACACCTACCTCAATCACGGTGGTAGCCACCATTATCTGTGCCTCGCCGGATACAAACAATTGCATCTGAGCATCCTTTTCAGCAGGTTTCATCTTTCCATGTACCTTGCAAACCCTACACTCGGGAAACTCTTCACAAACATGCAGATACCCTTCTTCAAGGTTCTTTAAGTCAATCTTTTCGCTTTCCTTAATCAGCGGGTAGACAATATAGACCTGCCGGCCTTCGGCAATCTGCTTGTGCATGGACTGATACAAGCTTATCCGACGGCTATCAAACTGATGAAGAGTGACAATCGGTTTACGTCCGGGAGGCAATTCATCGATGACAGACACATCCAAATCGCCATAAAGCGTCATTGCCAATGTACGGGGAATCGGGGTTGCCGTCATCACCAATACATGGGGAGGCTGCACATTCTTTGTCCACAACCGTGCCCGTTGGGCCACACCGAAACGATGCTGCTCGTCAATCACAACCAAACCGAGCGAAGCAAAATTCACCGTATCTTCAATGACGGCATGGGTACCTATCAGTATATGTATGTCTCCCGTCAACAAACCGACAAGGATAGCTTCGCGCCGCTTGCCCTTAACAGAACCGGTCAACAGTTCCACACGTACCTCCATTCCATACAGCAGCTCACGGATGGTTTCATAGTGCTGGTTTGCCAAAATCTCGGTAGGTGCCATCATGCATGCCTGAAAACCATTATCGAGCGCCATCAACATACTCATCAGTGCGACAAGCGTCTTTCCACTTCCCACATCCCCTTGCAGCAAGCGGTTCATCTGCTTTCCTGAGCCTACATCCTTACGGATTTCCTTCAATACCCGCTTCTGTGCATTGGTCAGTTCAAAAGGAAGATTACGGGAGTAGAAGGTATTGAACACTTCGCCCACCCTTTCAAAAATATAACCGCGATATTTCCGCTGACGGTCTTTTGCATACCTCAGAATATTCAACTGTACGTAAAAGAGCTCCTCAAACTTCAGGCGATACTGTGCCTTACGCAATAAATCCGGATTAGCGGGAAAGTGTATATTGACCAAAGCTTCCGTCAACGGCATCAGATGATGCTCGGCAAGTATAGCGGGAGAAAGGGTCTCGGGCAACGGCTCACGCAACTGCTGCACCACCGTATTCATCATCTTCTCGATGGCATGCGAATTGAGAGAACTCCGTTTCATCTTTTCAGTCGTATTATAATAAGGTTGTAACCCCATGGACGACAATTTCAAATCCGAAGCAGAGTCTATATCCGGATGAGCCATATTTATTCTACCATTGAAGAAGGTCGGTTTTCCAAACACAATATATTCCTGATGCACTTTATACTTCCCTACCAAATATTTGATGCCCTGGAACCAAACCAGGTCCACCACCCCCGTACCGTCCGAGAAATGAGCAATCAACCTGCGCTGGCGCCCTTCTCCAGCCGTCTCAAAACTTAGTATTTCACCTTTCAGCTGAATATAGGGCATCGTCCCATCGATCTCCTGAATATAATAAATCCGACTGCGGTCTACATATTTATATGGAAAGTAATATAGCAAATCGTGCAAGGAGTAAATGCCCAATTCCTTATTGAGCACCGAAGCACGCTGCGGCCCGACGCCCGACAAATATTTTATGTCACGCGTGGCTAAATCGAACATGAACCTATCAGAGCTGTGGCTATTTTTAAATCAAAAGGAGTGGTTATTTTAATGTTTTCCCGATTTCCCGGCGTCAAAAAGACAGATACACCCAATGCCTCCACCACAGAAGCATCATCGGTAAAATGGGGTGTATAGGGCTGCTCGTATGCCGCTTTCAGCAGTTCCGCATCAAAAACCTGGGGAGTCTGCACCAATCTATAATCATCCCTGCCGACAGTCACACTACTTTCCCCTTCCATACGGCGAACGGTCTCCACCACACCGATTACCGGAATTACGGCCTTTTTCTCGGCTGCCAAGTCATAACAGCGTGCAATCACTTCCCGGGCCACGAACGGACGCACCCCATCGTGCACACCGACCAAAGCAGGTGTCTTGACCAAAGCCAAACCGTTCTTTACGGAGTGGAACCGCGTCTCCCCTCCATCTGCAATGGCATGCGGCAATGAAAAACAGTACTCCCTGCACAGCTGCCTCCAGTAATCCTGCTGGCTGTGGGGAAGCACCAATATTATCCGTATCTCAGCATTGTAGTCATAAAACGCCTCCAGAGTGCGCATCAAAACAGGTTTCCCCCCTATCGGGAGAAACTGTTTGGGGAGTTCGGTCCCCATGCGCAAGCCCTTGCCACCGGCAACAATCAGAGCATACTGAACCATTTATGATTTATGATTTATGATTTATGATTTATGATTTTAAATCATAAATCCGTTACGCACATAGCTTCTTTCAGTTCCTGCACCTTCTCTTTGCCTTGCAACAGCTCCACTACGGCCAATGCAAACTCCATGGCAGCGCCCGGTCCTTTACCAGTGATGATATTGCCGTCTCTTTCTACCGGAGCACCCGTACATTCGGCACCTTCCAAATACTGTTCAAAGCCGGGATAGCAAGTAGCCTTCTTGCCTTTCAGCAATCCCAGCTTACCCAATACCATAGGAGCCGCACAAATAGCAGCAATCGGTTTCTGCTCTTGGGCAAAACGCAGTACCAGATTACGCAGTTCTCCACACTTCTCCAAAGTGGACGCACCCGGCATACCGCCAGGCAATAATACAAGCTCTGCATCAAAGAAGTCGCAGTTCACTACATTCTTATCGCACAAGACCGGAACATCGTGTGCTCCCGTCACTATTTCATCAGGGGTTACCGTCACCATTTCTACGTTCAGTCCGGCGCGTCTCATCACATCCACAGAAGTAAAAGCTTCTATTTCTTCAAATCCGTCGGCAAAAAAAACATAAACTGTACCCATAATTGTTCCTCCTCTTATTTTAGATTAAAATAATACGTTATTGTTCCCGTCTGATTGTTCAAGCCGCTTACCGCATTGAAACGGGCTTTCTTGGCAGCATCCTCTGCCGCTTTCCGCAATGCGGGATTGACGGTATTGGTCTGGCGGTTGATGCTGGTTGCTATCACATGTCCGGCAGGGTTCACTGTGATGGTCACCACAACCCTACCTTCATCCTGCACATTATATACCGGCCGCGGCAATCCGCCCTCACCAAGAGAACGTCCGCCCAAATTAAACGAGCCGTAGCCTCCCGTACCCGAAGTGGCTCCGGACGGAGCATTTCCCGTAGGACTTCCTTGAATACCTTCGCCTTCCGTATCGCCTTTACTACCCATTTGGGCACCTTTGCCAAAAGCGCCAACTACCCGTTTACGGGCAGCTTCCTCGGCTTCCTTACGTTCCCGTTCGGCTTTTGCCGCTGCCAGTTTGCGGGCCTCTTCCGCTTTTTCGGCTTCCGTCTTTTCCGGTTTCTTCACCTCCTCCTTTTTCTTGGGTTCGGCTTTGGGCTTTATGGCAACGGTTTCTTCAGTTTCCTGCGTAATGATGTCCTGCTCCACCGTTTCCTGCACCTGAGGAGCGGTTTCCTCCGGCATGACATCTACCTTTACTAAAGAAGGGTCGGCAGCGCCCAGTGCATCGGGCACCTCTCCCAGCATAACGGGTACACCGCCTTCTTCCGAGGGTTCCGGCGGTGTGAATCCTACCAGTATCAGAAGGGCAATAATGGCAACATGCACCACAAGTGCACCTGCCATACCTATATATTTTCCTTTCTTCTTCCGATTCACCATTGCTATTTACAATTAGACAATTTACGATTTACGATTAAAGTTACTTTCCCACTCACGGCTACTTTCGACGCTTACTCTTTACGAGGTTCTTCCAATCGTAAATCGTAAATCGTCTAATCGTAAATCAATCTATTTTCCTTCCGGCGGCCGTGTAGCCAGCACCATCTTGAATTTATTCTCGTTTGCAATGTTCAGCACCTTCACGATTTCCCGGTAAGGCACTGTTTCGTCAGCATACAAAGCTATATACATTTCAGGCTCCCTCTCCGCACACGATTGTAGGAAAGGAGTCAATTCTTCAAGCGTCAGAGACAGTTCCTTGTCATTGCCAAAAGCAGCATAATAATTCAGATTCTTATCTATGATGACTCTTGTCAAAGGCTTTGCAGAAGTCTGTTGCTTTCCCTGCGGCAGCAGTACCTTGATAGCATTGGGCGATACCATGGTAGATGTTATCATAAAGAAAATCAGCAGCAGGAAAATCAGGTCCGTCATGGACGCCATACTGAAATTAGGTGATATTTTAGCTCTACGTTTTAACACGCCTTTAAGTTTTAATTCTTAATTCTTTAATTAATCATTTCGCCGGTTCGTTCAACAAATCCATGAATGCCATTGTCTTGGCTTCCATCTTGTTGACCACGCCATCTATCAATGTCACCAGGTAATTGTAGGCAAACATAGCTATGATACCGACTATCAAACCGCCCACCGTAGTAATCATCGCCTCATAAATACCACCGGAAAGCAACGTTATATCAATATTATTTCCGGCATTTGCCATTTGCCAAAATGCACGTACCATACCCGTCACCGTGCCAAGGAAGCCTAGCATAGGAGCGCCACCGGAAATCGTGGCCATAATCGTCATTCCCTTCTCCAGTTTGGCAACCTCAATATTACCCACATTCTCGATGGCAGCCTGCACATCGTTCACCGGGCGTCCCAAACGGCTGATACCCTTTTCAATCATACGGGCCGAGGGAGTATCCACACTGCGACAATAAGCAATGGCAGCTTTCAATTCCCCACCCAAAATATAATCCTTTATTTTATCCATGAACTGAGGGTCTTCTTTCCCCGCCTTCCGGATAACATAATTACGTTCAAACAAGATGTAGAAACAAAGTACGGACATCAAACCCAAGACAATCATAATCCAGCCACCTTTGATGGCCATGCTCCATAAATTCATTTCGTCGGAAGCGTTTACTTGTGTCAGTACCGGATTGGCACCTGCAATAGAGTCAGTCAGTGCCGGAGCCACTTGGGCCAATAACAACATTACATTCATCAGCGAAGACAGTTTTTATATTCCTTGACCGTACGCTCCAATCCCAGATACAACGCGTCACTAATCAGCGCATGCCCGATGGATACCTCGTCCAGCCACGGAATGTTTTGATAAAAATAATTCAGATTCACCAGACTCAGATCATGTCCGGCATTCAGCCCCAGACCTAAGCTGCGGGCCACCTTGGCAGCCTCGACAAAAGGAGCTACAGCCGCTTCCCGTCCTTTGGGATAAGCCGTAGCATAAGGTTCCGTATATAGCTCCACGCGATCGGCACCGGCTTTGGCAGCATATTCTATCATTTCGGCATCGGTGGAAACAAATACGGAAGTACGGATACCAGCATTGTTGAACTCATCCAACACTTCGTTCAAGAAGTCAAAATGGGTCTTGGTATCCCAGCCTGCGTTTGAAGTCAGCTGTGTAGGGCTGTCGGGCACCAAAGTTACCTGATGCGGTTTCACCTTCAAGACCAAATCCATAAATTCGGGTGCAGGATAACCCTCGATATTGAACTCTGTCCGCAGCAACGGCCGCAAATCATATACATCCTTACGGCGGATATGCCTCTCGTCAGGACGGGGATGCACCGTAATGCCATCAGCACCAAAGTCTTCACAATCCAGCGCTACCTTCACAACATTCGGGACATCACCTCCCCGGGCATTGCGCAGCGTTGCCACCTTATTTATATTAACGCTTAATCTAGTCATAATTCGGTTTATAGTTTGGGACAAAAGTACAAATAATAGTTATATATTGGCAGCATTCTGAGAAAAAAATAGCATCTTTGCACTTCAATCCAACAGAATTGATTATGAAATTTGCCATATTCGGAAATACCTACCAAGCAAAGAAATCCTCGCATGCAGAAAACCTCTTCCGGTTGCTCGGACAGCATAATGCACAGCTCTGCATCTGCCGGGAATTCCATCACTTCCTGACTACCGATTTACATTTAAACATACCTGACGCCGAATTGTTTGACGGAGATGATTTCTGTGCCGACATGGTTATCAGCATCGGTGGCGACGGCACTTTCCTGAAAGCAGCCAGCCGTGTAGGAAAGAAGAATATCCCCATATTGGGCATCAATACCGGCCGGCTGGGTTTCCTTGCCGACATCTCACCGGAAGAGATGGAAGAGACCTTCGATGAAATCTACAACAACCACTATAAGGTGGAAGAGCGTAGTGTACTGCAACTGAGGTGCGACGATGAACGCTTGATGCAATCCCCTTACGCCCTCAATGAGATAGCCGTATTGAAGCGGGACAGTTCGTCCATGATCAGTATCCACGCCGCCATCAATGGCGCTCCGTTGACCACTTATCAAGCTGACGGCCTAGTTATCTCCACACCTACCGGTTCCACCGCCTACTCACTCAGCGTCGGCGGTCCGGTCATTGTGCCCCACAGTAAAACCATTGCCATCACCCCGGTGGCTCCACACAGCCTCAACGTCCGTCCCATCGTCATTTGTGACGACTGGGAAATTACACTTGATGTGGAAAGCCGCAGCCACAACTTCTTGGTTGCCATCGACGGCCGTAGCGAGTCCTGCAAAGAAACGACCCAGTTGCACATCTCACGTGCCGACTATAGCATAAAGGTAGTGAAACGGTTCAACCATATTTTCTTTGATACCCTTCGCAATAAACTAATGTGGGGGGCGGACATCAGATAAGCCTATATCACTTCATTCACTCCAGCAGGATAACTTATTTACCTCAGTGGGGAACTCCATTTACCCCAGGATGTAACTACCTTTACCCCGATATGTAACGGCCTTTACCCCGGTGTGTAAAGAGTCTTTCCCCGGCATGTAACGTCTTTTACATAAGGATGTAACAACGCTGTAAATGTAATGTATTGACAATAAGCCCCTAAACCCATCCATCAGTTTACCACTTCTTATACTGCAAATGACTATTTCTGCCATCCTCCTTCATCGTGGAATATAGAATTAAATAATAATCACACAAAGTATATTTTCAGCAAAAAACTTTTAAATAAATAATAAAAACACCACCTTTGTAGTTCATTCTTTCAGAGTCTATGTGGAATAGTACTTTACTATACAAAGACACTACCATTCAGAATGCGTAAATGTAAGATGAATCAATATGCAGAAAGAAAATGATACTTTATTGGTAGCCAAGTTGAGAGAAGGCAATAAATTTGCCTTTGAAGCATTGTACGAAAAATACAGTGCCAGGCTGTACAACACCATCGTCCTTCTCGTATATGACAAATCATTAGCCAAAGACATCACCCAAAGCAGCTTCATGACGATATGGGAAAAACGCAGTAATCTGGATACCGAGAAAAGTTTTCCGGCATATCTATGCACCATCGCACGCAACATGGTATACAAAGAAACCGAACGAAGATTATTACACAACAAATTTGTAGAAAACAAGCTGAAAACAGAAGCAGAGGCTATCGAGGAAGATACGATGGATATGGACGTCTCCATCATTGAAAAACAGATAGAGCAACTTCTGCAAAGCCTGCCAGAAGTTTCACGGGAAGTCTTTCAGCTGAAAAGAGCAGGAAAACTGTCCAACAAGGAAATCGCCTCACAGCTAGATTTGACGGAACGTGCCGTAGAGGCTCATTTCTACCGTACTATGAAACTACTGAAAGAAGAATTACGCAAATTCATCATGCTTTTCCTCTCCTTCTACTTTCTAAATAATTGTTAAAGCACGAAAATCCGTGAGTGTTTTGGCAGGCATACAGATATATACTACAGAACATGGATAAAAAAGACAGTCATATTGAACTTTTGGATCGTTTCTTTCGAGGACTGACCAGCCCTGAAGAAGATGTACAGTTGAAATCATGGATTAAGCAACCGGATTTTCAACAGAAATTTTCCGCATACTATCAGCAATGCTGGGCACTGGCTCCGGACACGATGGACAAAGCCGTACAAAATGAAATGTTCACCGAACTTTTAAGCCAGATAGACGCAAGTTCCACCACGGAAACGAAGGTCCTGAAAACAAGGAACCGTTTCCTGCGTCAGATTGGGCGCTATGCTGCAGTTGCCTGCATCATATTGGCAGTGGGAAGCGGAGCCTATTATGCAGGAGTCAAACGACCGGCCGATGACGCCAATACAGAAGTCACCATGTCCGTATCCAACGGGCAGAAGGCCGACATCATTTTGGCTGACGGCACAAAGGTCTACATCAATTCCGATTCAAGAATTGTATATGACAACGCTTACAACAAGAAAACACGTATAGTCTCCCTGGAAGGAGAGGCCTATTTTGAAGTTGCAAAGGACAAGGAAAAGCCTTTCATCGTGAAAGCAAATGGCATCAATGTACAAGCTTTAGGTACAAGCTTCAACATACGTGCACATAAAAACGATAAATCAGTAGCTGTAATCCTGATAAGTGGAAAAGTTAAAGTAGACGACGGCAGACACGAGGCATATATGAAGCCAAACGAAAGGCTCGTTTGCAACCTGACCAATGGACAGTTCGAAAAAAGCGAGCTTCATCCTAATGCAAACAACTTACTGTGGAGAAGCAACGAACTGGCACTCTATGGTGAATCCTTTGAGGAAATTTGTACCATGCTTACTCGAATGTATAATTGCAAATTTATATTCAAAAACGAAAAAGCCAAACAATATACTTATCATGGCATCATTAAAAACGGCAGTTTAAACAATGTATTGGAATACATCAGCCAAGCTGGCGGCATTAATTACAAAATAGAATCTGACAATACGATTATAATATATTAGCAGTGTAAAAATAGCCCTTTGTATCAACTAAAAACAAAAAGTATATGGAATAGATTTTATAAGATTTCTACCTCAGACACACGACTTCTGGCAGCGACAATAAAATTTAGACATTCGAGAAATATAGTTTCAATACACTCTAATGGCTTAATTAGGGTCAGTCTTTGTCGTGCCTTTCTTAAAGTAAAAAATAATTAACCTGATATGATAAGACATGAGACAAAATAAAATAATTACGCGATTTTCAATATTACTGGGAGTATTGTTCTTCTGGGGAAATAGCTTTGCCCAAATCAGTTTATCTATAAACAAGCAGACTGTCAAGCAGATTATACCTCAAATTGAAAAGACTAGCGGCTACAATGTATTCTATACCGACAAACTGCCCAATCTTGATACCCGAAAAGATTTGCTGGTATCCAATGCCCCACTTGAAGCCACCCTAAAGGAATTGTTCAAAGGGACCAAAATTACTTTCGAAATAAAACCCAACAAGCAGGTTCTACTATTTCAACAAGCCAACAAGCCCTCAGGCAATAGGAAACAAGTACCCAGCAAGTTATTGGTGGAAGCAGAAAGCTTTGACAGAAAGGGGGGATGGGTAGTAGACCAGCAATTCATGGACCTCATGGGTTCACCTTATCTGATGGCTCATGGAATGGGAGTCCCGGTTGAGGATGCCTCCACTACCATTTCTTTTCCTGAAGACGGTACATATTATGTATTTGTACGCACCTACAACTGGACTTCTCCCTGGTATGATGGTAAAGGACCGGGAAAATTCACTTTAGCCGTCGACAATAAAAAGTTGCCAGTGGTTTTAGGGGACGAGGGCAAACAATGGATGTGGCAACCTGCCGGAACAGTCTCTGTAAAAGCAGGAAGCTCTAGTCTGACATTAAAAGATTTGACCGGTTTTAATGGCCGTTGCGATGCCATTTATTTTACTACGGAAAAAGGGCAGCTCCCTCCCGCTCAGGCCACACAACTGACAGATTTCCGTAAAAAGATGCTGGATATTCCAGCCGAACCGGAGCAATACTCCTATGATGTGATTGTAACTGGTGGCGGTATAGCCGGTATGTGTGCAGCCGCAACCGCTTCCAGATTGGGATGCAAAGTGGCATTAATCAACGACCGCCCAGTACTTGGCGGCAATAATAGCTCTGAAGTCAGGGTTCACTTAGGGGGCAATATCGGAGTAGGCCCCAATTCCGGACTGGGACGTATGATAAGAGAATTCGGACATTCTAAAGAAGGAAATGCCAAACCTGCCGCAAACTATGAAGATGAAAAGAAGGAGCTTTTTATCGCCAATGAAAAGAATATCACCCTTTATGCCAACTACCGGGCCATATCTGTAAAGCCCGATGGCAACAGAATAGAATCTGTCATCATCAAGCATATAGAGAATGGAAAAGAAGTGGAACTGAAAGCACCATTGTTCTCCGACTGTACCGGAGACGGCACCATCGGGTATCTGGCCGGTGCAGACTACAACATGGGACGCGAATCCCGTGCCGAATACGGAGAAGAGCTGGCACCGATTCAACCGGACAAAATGACAATGGGTTCATCCGTACAATGGTACTCTGCAGACAAAGGTAAACCTACCCGTTTCCCTATTTTCTCGTACGGTCTGCAATTCAATGAAAAAAATTGCGAAAAAGTGACGATGGGTGAATGGAAATGGGAAACCGGCATGAACTTCAATCAAATCGACGACTTCGAACGTATACGTGATTATGGCTTAATGGTCATCTATTCTAATTGGAGTTTTCTGAAAAATGAATTAAAGGACAACAAGAAATATAAGAACCGCGCATTGGACTGGGTAGCCTATATTGCCGGAAAACGCGAGTCACGCCGATTGTTGGGCGATTATATTCTAAAGCAAGATGATATAGATAAAAATGTCTATCACGAAGATGCCTCCTTCGTCACAACCTGGAGCATCGACCTGCATTTCCCGGATTCGCTCAATGCATCACACTTTCCTGATGCGCCTTTCAAAGCAGCAACCAAACACATCCATATATATCCTTATGCAGTGCCCTATCGCTGCCTATATTCCAGAAATATCGAGAATCTTTTTATGGCGGGCCGCAATATCAGTGTTACCCATGTGGCACTGGGCACTGTCCGCGTAATGCGTACCACCGGAATGATGGGCGAAGTTGTCGGGATGGCAGCTTCCTTATGTAAAAAGTACAACACCACTCCGAGAGGAGTATATCAGAAACACCTACCGGAATTGAAAGCACTGATGAAAGAGGGAGTAGGAAAAAAAGAAGGGATTCCCGATAATCAGAAGTTCAATGAACAAAAATTATTAAAAAAGCCTCGTATATTTGTCATTGAAAAAAACAAGAAGTAAGAAACACGTTGATACTACAATTTAAGTATTAATAAAACACGCATATCATGAAAAATATTCTAACATTATTATTTGTCCTTTTCGGAGGATATTCGTTACACGCACAAGATACCTGCTACGGCCTTCTGAGAAATGACACTTTAACCATCGGAAACAATTTGGTCGAACGTACCTTTTTGTGGAACGGGGGAAATATCATAACTTACCGCCTGACCGACAAGAGTAATGGAAAATCATGGAAGAACCACAGCCTTACTCCAGATTTCAGAGTAACGAAAAATTTGCCGCAACCATCAAACGGTTCACTCAAAGTAGTTCCCGTAAAAGAGACTAAAATATTTCCCGCTTATCTGAAAGTAGAAGTTTCTTTCAGCCTGGAGAAGCTAGATATAAAACGGGTATATCGTATTTATGATGATTGTCCAGCCATAGCCTGCGACACCTATTTAAGAGGAACAGTAAACAGTATTTTCGGAGGCAGAGAAGTTAGTGCAGCCGACCGGAAGAATATTGAATTCGCCGAAGACATGAAATCTAAAGAAGTAACCGCTGTACTAGACCAGTTCCATTTCCAAGGACAACATTGGCACGCTCGCAGCGTGGAATTTTCCGATGTGACCGACTGGCACAACAACCTGGTTTTCGAGAAAGAGATTATTTCCTATCGCAAACTGGGATATCGCGGCAATCTGCTGTTTGCCTTTAATGGCGAGGACAACTGTGGCATCTTCTTTTTAAAAGAGGCTCCCTGCTCTTCGGTACAATTAGCCTATCAAGGAAAGGATTTTCTGACTGATTTCGGAAAGTTTACAGTAACCGGCCTGGGCATTACCGAGAAAGACGTGACTCCCGACCGTTGGACCCAAACATACGGATGCGTATTGGGAATATACGGAGAAGGTGAACTGAGCCGACTACAAACGCTTCGTTCATATCAGAAGAATATACGTACTTACCGGGCCGACCGCGACGAGATGATTATGATGAACACCTGGGGAGACCGTAGCCAGGACTCAAAAGTAAACGAATCCTTCTGTTTGAAAGAACTGGAACGCGCCGCCCGTCTGGGAATCACCCATTTCCAGATTGATGATGGCTGGCAAATAGGTAAAAGCCCTAATTCAGCTGTAGCCCGCGGTTCATTCAAGAACATTTGGGACAATAAAGACTACTGGAAACCCGACCCGCAAAAGTATCCACGTGGTTTGCATCCCATCGTAAAACGTGGCAAGGAATTAGGTATTGAAATCGGTCTTTGGTTCAATCCCAGCATACAAAATGATTTTGCCGATTGGCAGAAAGATGCGCAAGCACTCATCAGCCTTTATCGCGAATACGGCATCAAAGTATTCAAGATAGACGGGCTCACCATTCCCAGTAAAGAAGCCGAAACAAACCTGCACCGCTTATTCAACAAAGTGCTGGAAGAGACGGACGAGGAAGTGATTTTCAACCTTGATGCGACAGCCAGCCGCCGCGGAGGCTACCACATGTTCAATGAATATGGAAATATCTTTCTGGAAAACCGTTATACCGACTGGCAGAACTACTATCCTTACTGGACTTTGCGTAACCTCTGGATGCTTTCCAAATATGTTCCGGCAGAAAAGCTGCAAATAGAGTTCCTGAACAAATGGAGAAATACGGATAAATATAAAGGAGAAGTCTTCGCTCCGGAAAACTATTCATTTGAATATCTGTTTGCTACGACTTTAGCAGGACAGCCGCTTGCCTGGATGGAAGGTACCAATCTACCCGAGGAAGCATTTACATTACGAGAACATACAGAAGCCTACAAGAAATTTCAGCATGACATGCATTCCGGCACTATCCTACCCATAGGAGATGAACCGTCGGGACGCTCTTGGACCGGCTTCCAGTCTCTAAAGAAAGATAGAGGATACTTGATTGTGTACCGTGAAAATCATCCAGAAGGGACTACAGAAGTCGAAACCTGGCTGCCAGAAGGTGTCACAGTAAGATGTATCCCACTGATGGGACACGGCAAAGCTATGACAGCAGTAACCGGAAAGAAAGGAAGGCTGGAAATCTCTCTGCCATCAATCAATGACTATGTTGTCTACAAGTATGAAATTAAAAACAAACGCTAAAATAAATAACGACATGAGAACACTTTTCTTACTCACAACATTGCTTTTCATCATCCCGAACATGTTCGGACAAAAAGAATATCGCCTAAACTCACCGGACGGCAAGTTAGAGGTTACCTTATATATAGGTGACCGGATTACTTACGAGCTGACGGAAGAAGGGCATACATTGGTAGCCCCCTCTCCCTTATCAGTACATCTGGATAATGGGACAGTCTGGGGTAACGGCTCCCATCTTAAGAGAGTCAGTCATCGCCAGGCAAATGAGGTGATTCCCTCTCCTTTCTACAAACGCAGTGAAGTAAAGGATGTCTATAATGAAATGACGTTAAGTTTCCGGGAACATTTCAACCTCATTTTCAGAATGTACAATGAAGGAATGGCATACCGGTTCGCAGCGACCGGAAACAGACCGTTCAAAGTTACAAACGAAGAAGCCGCCTTCAACTTCAACAAGGACTACAAATCGATTGTTCCTTATGTAAAAGATGGCGATAAACAACCGATAGAAGCCCAGTTCTCCAACTCTTTTGAAAACACCTATACACATATAGAGCTATCCGGACTGACCCCCCAAAGACTGATGTTTACCCCCGTAGTAATAGAGCAGGAAAACGGCCGTAAACTTTGTATTGCCGAATCCGACGTGGAGAGCTATCCGGGCATGTTCCTCATCAACAGAAACGGGGGAACAGCACTCACTTCCGCTTTTGCCGCCGTCCCCAAAACAAAAAAACAAGGCGGGCATAACCAACTGCAAATATTAGTCACAGAGCGTGAAAACTACATTGCTTCCTGTCAGCCGAAAGCCAAACTGCCCTGGCGCATCATTGTTGTGGCAAGAAATGACAAGGAGCTGGCAGATAACGATATGGTTTATAAGCTGGCTGCTCCATCACGCATGAAAGACATCTCATGGATACGTCCGGGCAAAGTGGCCTGGGAATGGTGGAACCATTGGGGAATCAAAGGCGTGGATTTCGAAGCTGGAATAAACAATGAAACATACATGCACTATATCGACTTCGCCTCCCGGCATGGCATCGAGTATGTGATTCTGGATGAAGGCTGGGCTGTCAACCTCAAGGCTGACCTTTTCCAAATTGTACCGGAAATTGATTTAAAAAAGCTCACGGCCTATGCCAGGCAAAAGAATGTAGGACTCATCCTTTGGGCAGGTTACCATGCCTTTGCCCGCGACATGGAACATGTATGCAAGCACTATTCCGAAATGGGCATCAAAGGATTCAAGATTGACTTTATGGATAGGGATGACCAGGAAATGGTAGACTTCCACTACCGGGCTGCCGAAATTGCCGCTAAATATAAGTTGATGGTAGACTTTCACGGCACGTACAAACCTACCGGGCTGAACCGCACTTATCCCAATGTCATCAACTATGAAGCCGTTCACGGGCTGGAACAGATGAAGTGGAGTGACATCCATACCGACCAGGTAACCTACGATGTCACCATGCCATTTATCCGTATGCTGGCCGGACCGGTGGACTATACACAAGGCGCCATGCACAATGCCAACAAACGGTGTTACCACTCCTCAATGGATACCCCAATGAGCCAGGGAACCCGTTGCCGCCAATTAGCTGAATATGTAGTATTTGAATCACCATTGAACATGTTGTGCGACAGTCCCACCAATTACGACCGTGAAGAAGAATGCACGGAATTCATCGCTACCATCCCTACCGTTTGGGAACAAACAATAGCCATGAACGGAGAAATTGGAAAATACATTACAATGGCGCGCAGGAAAGGAGATGTCTGGTATGTCGGCTCCCTAACCAATTGGGATGCACGTACTCTGACACTAGACCTTTCTTTCCTCGGTGCAGGCAGATGGAAAGCGGAAATGTTTCATGACGGAGTGAATGCCAACCGCCTGGCTTCCGACTACCAAAAGACCGTCACAGACATTCCTGCATCCCGTAAACTGACCGTCAAAATGGCACAAGGAGGCGGATGCGCATTGAAAATATACAAAGAATAATTCATAGGCTTTTTAAACGTTAACTGATACATACGATTTATGAAAATTAAAAGATTAATGATTACTTGTTTGCTCGCAGTGTCTGTACTGGGAGGCAAGTCACAAGCACAAGACTTATTGTCCAATGTTTACGGACGCGATTACCAGCTACTGAATGGGAAGTGGGGAGCCATTGTAGACCTTTATGACCAAGGAGAAAGGATGCAGGTGTACAAAAACAGAAAACCTCAAGACAACAAGCAATTTTATGAATACTCTTTCGACGGAGGTTTGGTCCTGAATGTACCTGCCGATTTCAATTCACAAATGCCCGAGTTGAAATTTTATGAAGGAACAGTATGGTACGGACGCTCTTTCGATACCCCAAAGACTGACGGCAAACGTTTGTTTCTCTATTTCGGTGCGGTAAGTTACCGTAGCAAAATATATCTGAACGGGGAGAAAATAGCCAGTCATGAAGGCGGATTCACTCCCTTCCAGGTGGAAATCACAGATAAGGTAAAGCAAAAGGACAACTTCCTGGTGGTGAAAGTCAACAATACCCGCACCACGGATGCCATCCCTGCCATGTCCTTTGACTGGTGGAATTACGGCGGCATCACACGCGATGTAATGTTGGTAAGCGTTCCACAAAGCTACATCAAAGACCATTTCATCCAGTTGGACAAGGTACAATCCAACCTGATTCGTGCCAAAGTAACCTTATCCGAAGCAAAGCCTGGCATCAACGTACAAGTCGCCATCCCCGAATTGGGCATCAGACAGAACATGACTACCGATGCCAACGGAATTGCCCAGGCCACTATCAAAACCAAAAAACTGCAACGTTGGTCACCGGATGCTCCAAAGCTGTATGATGTAACCATCACTTCGGAAAGTGACCGGCTCAACGAGCAAATTGGTTTCCGTAACCTTTATGTAAAAGGCGAAGATATCTATCTGAACGACCAGCCCATCTTCCTGCGCAGTATCAGCTTCCACGAGGAAATTCCGCAACGCCGCGGGCGTGCCTTCTCTGAAGCGGACGCAACAATGCTGTTGTCCGAAGCCAAAGAGCTGGGTGCCAACATGATTCGTCTGGCACATTATCCACAAAATGAATATACTGTCCGCCTAGCAGAAAGAATGGGATTTCTTTTATGGGAAGAGATACCTATCTGGCAAGGGATTGACTTCAAGAATACCGCTACCCGTGAGAAAGCAGGCAGAATGATTAAAGAGATGGTGATGCGCGACAAAAACCGTTGTTCCGTTGCCTTTTGGGGGATTGCCAATGAAACAGCCACTTCCGCCCCGCGCAATGAATTTCTGAAACACATGAAACAATGTTGCCTGGACATCGACTCAACCCGTCTGATTACGGCCGCCTTCGATTTGGTACGCTTCAACCGCGAAAGCCGGAACTTTGAGATGAATGACTCCATTATCAACATCCTGGACATGGTAGCCATCAACAAATATATGGGATGGTATCATGACTGGCCACTGGCTCCGGACCAGGCTGTCTGGAATGTAGCTCCCGGCAAACCTCTTTTCATTTCCGAGTTCGGAGGCGAAGCGCTCTATGGCAAACATGGCGACGCGGAAGTCAAGAGTTCTTGGAGTGAGGATTATCAGGCACAACTCTACAAGGACAATCTGGAAATGTTTAAGCATATCCCCAACCTGCGCGGAACATCGCCGTGGATTCTTTTTGATTTCCGTTCTCCCTTCCGTTTCCATCCACACCAGGGAGGGGAATGGAACCGTAAAGGACTGGTTTCCGACCAGGGACAACGCAAAAAAGCATGGTACATCATGCGTGATTACTATAACCAAAAGAAAACAGAACAATGAAGCACAAAATAAAACACTACATGGCTGCCCTCCTCCTGACCTCTATGGTCTGGAGCGGGCATGCCCAAGAAAAGAATGAAATGGACTTGTCTGGTGAATGGGCATTCCAGACAGATGTCATGGACTTCCGGAGAGGTTCACTGGACGTACGTTACTGCCATCGCCTGCAGGAAAGCATCGTTCTGCCGGGAATTACAGATGACTATAAAATAGGCTACAAATCTCCTTACCGCCACCTGGATAGGCTGACCCGTGTCTACGAATATATGGGCCCCGCATGGTACCAGCGAGAAATAGAAATTCCTGCGGCATGGAAAGGCAAACGCATTTTCCTCTATTTTGAACGTACACACTGGCTCAGTTCGGTATATGTAGGCAAAGAAGAAGTGAGTAAAATAGACTACATCAGTATTCCCCACAACCACGAACTGACCCAATGGCTACATCCAGGCAAAAAAGAACTGATAACTTTCTGTATAGACAACCGCTACCAGTACGATACCCATAAATGGGACCATGCCCACTCCGAATTTACCCAAATAAACTGGAACGGAGTATTGGGCGAAATTAAGCTGGTAGCTGTAGACCCAGTCTATGTAGATGACATGCAGGTCTATCCGGACATCAAGAACAAAAGCATCAAAGTCAAAATGACTGTCCGCAACTGTACAGAACATACCGCCAGCGGCAAAATATCCTTCCACGTGACAGGAAAGGACTATAGACTACAAAAGGAAGTACCAGTAACAGTGACCGATTCCATTACTTATATCGAGGAAGAAATGTTTTTGGGTAAGGATATCCATTTGTGGAATGAGTTCCATCCCAATCTTTATACGTTGGACTGTAAGTTGACTTCCAGTGTAGAGGGCCAATCCTATGCGCATGAGAAAAGCACAACTTTCGGTATGCGCGAAGTAGAGGCTGGTGAGGACCATATCATCCTTAATGGCGAACCCATACACCTGCGCGGTACCGTTGAAAACGCAGTGTTCCCCAAGACCGGCTATGCTCCCGTGGACGATGCCTCTTGGGAACGTGTACTCCGTATCCTAAAAGAATATGGTATGAACCATATGCGCTTCCACTCCTGGTGTCCTCCTGCCGCTGCGTTCCGTATGGCAGACAAGCTGGGTGTCTATCTGGAGGTGGAAATGCCGATGTGGGGTAAAGATGCCCAACCCGATGAGAAGCGCTGGAATTTCTTCCGTCGCGAGCTGCGGGGTATCTTGAAAGAATATGGGAATCACCCTTCCTTCATTCTCTACTGTAACGGAAACGAAATTACCGGCGATTTCAGTTTCATAGAAGAGCTTACCGCCACGGCCCGCCAGTTGGATAACCGCCGTCTATACAGCGGTTCCACAGCCCGCACACGTGTCAAATCAGACCAGTTCTACATTACCCATCAGACTACCAAAGGACACATGGCCATCTACGAAGGACGTCCTTATACAAACTGGGACAAAAACAAGGAACTGGGAGTAGGCCTGCCCATCATCTCGCATGAATCCGGACAGCGGTGCATCTATCCCAATTTCGAGGAAATAAAGAACTTCACCGGCCCCGTACAAGCGCGTAATTTCGAGATATTCCGTGAACTGCTGGACAAAAACCACATGCTCGACCAAGCACATGACTTCTTCCGTGCTTCTGGAGCCTTGACCGCCATAGAGTACAAGGATGTCATAGAAGCCCAGTTGCGCACTTATCTGAAAGGCGGTTTCCAATTACTGTCTCTGAATGATTTTACCGGACAAGGATATGCACCGGTAGGCATTCTCGATCCTTTCTGGAATACCAAAGGGCTCATCACACCGGAAAAGTGGCGCGAGTTCTGTGCACCGACTGTTGTGTTGCTCCGTTTCGACAAACGCGCACTTTACAATGATGAAGTATTTGAAGGAAAAGCGGAAATATACAATTATGGACCTACCCTATTGAAAAACGCAAAAATCAATTGGAGTATCACCGACAGCAACGGTAAAACCCTTAAGAGCGGAAAACTGAAAACACAAACTGTCGGAAAGAACGGGGTATTTCCACTTGGCAGTTTCAGTTATGCATTGAACAATATCACTGAACCACAGAAGCTGACGGTCCATCTTTCTGTTGCACACGTAAAAAACAGCTGGGATATCTGGGTATATCCCCGTCATAGCAACTTAATGCAGTCCACTAGTGAAGTGCTCTACACCACAGTATTCGATGAAAAAGCAAAACAACACCTTGCCGATGGCAAGAAAGTGGTACTCTGCCCCAAACCTTCCAAAGTAAAAGGTCGTAAATCCGTGTTCCACAATCACTTTTGGAATCCGATAATGTTCAAATGGCCTCCTATGACCATTGGCTGTCTGATTCATGACGACCAGCCTATATTCGAGCATTTCATAACTTCCTACCATACTGACTGGCAGTGGTGGGACATTCTGGAAAATGCCAAGGTTATTGAGATGAAAGATGCTCCGGCAGCACTGCGGCCTTTCATACAAGTTATAGACCATTACGACAATAATGAAAAGCTCGGTATTGGTTTCGAAGCAAAAGTGAAGAAAGGCAGTCTACTGGTACTAGCCGTAGATACCCAGAAAAACATCAACGAACGTCCTGCTACCCAGCAATTGCTGGAAAGCATTGACCGCTACGTAAAGAGTGACAAATTCGCTCCACAAATTACCGTTGACGAGTCCTACATTGAATCATTCTTAAAGAAATAAATAAAGGAAATATGATGAAATTATTCTTGCTTTGGGCTCTTTTGTTGCTGCCGGTCGGACCGGCAGCAGCACAAGAGATAAAAATGTCACAAACAGCTCCATTGGAACAAGTTTATGGAGAAACTGTAGAAGATGATGCCTTACTGCCCATGAATGAACTGGATATGGATTTTGGCTATGCCCTCTATGAGACAACCGTTGATGTGGAAGAGGAGAATCCCACACTAACTATTGAAAACGTACGGGATTATGCTGTGGTCTATGCAGACGGCAAACTGCAAGGATATTTAAAAGATAGCAGTAAAAGCTTGAAAACCAATCTACCGATAGGTATACACAAACTTAGTATCTATACTGAAAATATCGGACGTATTACCTATGGTCCTGAAATTCTGGACAATTCAAAAGGTATCTACGGCAGCATAACATTGGGAAAGACAGATTTAGAAGGCTGGAAGATGACCCCATTGGAAATTAAGGAATGCGATGTGGCCGGAATAACTTTCAAAGAAGGTACCTCCTCCATCCCTTGCTTCCGTAAAGGTGGTGTCACAGTAAGCAATCCGGCACAAGAGACCTTTCTTGACGTGTCTGGCTGGGGAATGGGAGAAGTCTGGATAAACGGGCAATACTTGGGTGCCTACTGGGAAGAAAATGCAGAAAAGACCCTGGAGATACCTGCTGGTGCTCTGATAGCAGGTAATAATGAAATAGTGGTATTTGAACTAAAAAATAACGAACAAGCTTCCATGACACTAACCGATAAGCCTATTTTCAAATAAGCCCTTGCATGTACTTGTTTATATTCCTTAAAAAAACGACCTTTGTGTAGGAGCAGATTCCGAAAAACGTGTCTTATTTAATGAGAATAGCATAATTATATATATCATGAAGAAACTAACATTTATCAGTTGCCTCCTTTTAAGTGGTTGCCTGGCCGGAGCAATGGCTGCAAACAAAAAGCAACCCATCTACAAAGATGCCAAAGCTCCCATTGAGGAGCGTGTAAATGACCTGGTCAGCAGAATGACACTGGAAGAAAAGGTACAACAACTCAACCAGTACACTTTGGGGCGGAATAACAACGAGAACAATCGTGGTGAGAAAGTAAAAAAAATTCCTGCCACATTAGGCTCCCTCATTTATTTTGATGAAGATGCCAATCTGCGTAACGAGGCTCAGAGAAAAGCAATGGAAGAATCACGTCTGGGTATCCCCATCCTTTTCGGATACGACGTCATCCACGGGTTCCGTACCATTTATCCCATCTCTTTGGGACAAGCATGTTCTTGGAATCCCCAATTGGTAGAACAAGCATGTGCCGTTGCCGCCCAGGAAGCACGCATGTCCGGGGTAGACTGGACTTTTTCCCCTATGATTGACGTGGCAAGAGACGGACGCTGGGGACGTGTTGCAGAGGGCTATGGCGAAGACCCTTATACCAATGCTGTATTCGGTGTCGCATCCATCAAAGGATACCAAGGTGAAGACATGTCCGACAGCAAGCGAGTAGCCGCCTGCCTTAAACATTATATCGGATACGGCGCTTCTGAAGCAGGACGTGACTATGTTTATACGGAAATCTCCAATCAGACTCTGTGGGACACCTATATTCCTCCCTATGAAGCTGGCGTAAAAGCCGGTGCCGCTACTTTAATGAGTTCATTCAATGACATCAGCGGCACTCCCGGAAGCGCCAACCATTACACGATGACAGAAATTCTGAAGAACCGTTGGAAACACGACGGCTTTGTTGTTTCAGACTGGTCTGCAGTACCGCAACTTATTGACCAGGGCCATGCTGCCGACCGCAAAGAAGCTGCCCGTCTGGCTTTCAACGCCGGCCTGGAAATGGACATGATGGGGCATTGCTATGACAAGCATATGGCAAAGCTGGTGGAAGAAGGTAAAATAAGCATGCAACTGGTGGACGATGCAGTAAAACGCGTGCTCCGTATCAAATTCCGCCTTGGACTTTTTGACAATCCCTACACCCCGACATCTACAGAAAAAGAGCGCTTCCTCCTTCCACAAAGCCTGACTATTGCAGAGAAACTGGCAGAAGAGAGCATTGTTCTACTGAAGAATGAAAACAAGGTACTCCCTCTGGCAAACGGGAACAAGCCAACTATCGCCGTCATGGGGCCTCTGGTAGAAAACTGTGCCGAGCTCCTGGGGTCATGGTATGGACATGGACATGCAGAAGATGTCCTCCCCATCAAAAAGGCGCTGGATGCAGAATTTGCAGGCAAGGCTGAACTGATTTATACCGAGGGTTGTGGTTTCGACGGTAACGACACTTCCAAATTCAGTGAGGCACTGGCTGTAGCCCGGAAAGCAGATGTCATTCTACTCTGTATGGGTGAAAAGAAAAAGTGGAGTGGCGAAAACGCATCGCGTTCCATCATAGAACTGCCTGCCATTCAAGAGGAATTCATTGCTGAAATGAAGAAAGCAGGCAAACCGATTGTTCTGGTACTGGCTAACGGACGTCCTTTGGGACTCTCTAAAGTGGAACCTCTCTGTGACGCCATCGTTGAAATGTGGCAACCGGGAGTACCTGGCGGTAAACCATTGGCAGGTGTCTTGTCCGGCCGGGTAAATCCTTCGGGCAAGCTTTCCATTACTTTTCCACGTTCCACCGGACAGATTCCAATCTATTACAATCAGCGCAAAACAGCCCGTCCACAAAGTGGCAAATATCAAGACATCTCCTCTTCCCCACTGTATGAATTCGGATACGGCTTGAGTTATACCACCTTTAATTATGGTAATATCAACTTGCCCAAAGAAACCATCAGACGCGGTGAAAAGTTGGTAATGGAAATCCCAGTCACCAATGTAGGCAAACATGACGGTGCAGAAGTGGTGCATTGGTTTATCTCAGACCCATTTAGCACGATTACCCGTCCATGCAAAGAGTTGAAGCACTTCGAAAAGCAACTAATTAAAGCAGGTGAAACACATATATTCCGCTTTGAAATAGACCCGATGCGTGATCTTGCTTTTGTAAATGCCAATGGTGAACATTTCCTTGAAAATGGAGAATATTATGTAATAGTGAAAGACCAGAAAGTAAAATTCACGGTTATAGATTAATCTTCTTTTTATATTGCAGGCCATCCTCCTTTCATCCTTCTAAAAGACAGATGGCCTGCAATTTCTATTTTAGAACAAATAAGTATACTGTTCTCCTAAAAATTTCTTGATATGCTTCAAGGCTTTGGTTATTTGGGCCTCCACCGTCTTGACAGAAATCCCCATTTCCCCGGCAATTTCTTGATTAGTCTTCCCTTCCTCCCTACTTTTGCGATAAACCTGCCCACATTTGTCCGGAAGGGAACAAACAGCTTCTTCAATCAATCGGTTCAGTTCTTCCATCTCCACCGAAGTATCAGCCGCAAGAGCATATCCATATTCTTCTCCTCCCTCGATGGGAACCGTATCCTTTTCATCGCGTAAAGCATTCAGGCAACGATTGCGTGCAGACTGGAAAAGATAAGCCTTGAATGAGATTTTAAGAGTCAAGTCGGCCCTACCCTCCCACAAATTCATAAAGATGGAAAGGGCCAGTTCTTCTATCTCCTGCTTGTCTCTCAGATAAAGGGACATGAAGCGGCAGAGTGAAACAAAATAAGTATCGAAAAGGTGCTTGAAAGCCTTCTCGTCATCTTGTTTGATTAACTGTAACAATAGGATATCATCTTCTGCAGGCATATCGAAGTTATATTAGATAAGGGCTTCTTGAGCGGCAAAGATACTAATATTATTTGTTCCTCGAAATTTATTAAAAAAATAATTGGAATTGGAATAAGGGTTAAACCCAAGTGATGTGTCATATAAGTGAAGGCCTATAAAAACATCATGATCATGAAAAAAAGTGTTCCTTGGAATTTAATCATTCCTAAGTTGAAACAGGAAATTTCCGCAGACGAAGAGCGGCAATTGGAGACTTGGTTACGCAGCAGTAACAACGAAGCGTTATTCAAGGAATTGCAACTGTTATGGGAAAAAATTCAGGCAAATGTAGAAAACTACACGCCCAATACCGAATATTATTGGAATGAACTTGTCAACCGTATGCACGCCAGCGAGCCTAAGCAGACTGAAAAACCTGCAAAGAAACGCTTCGAACTGAAACGGATATACCGCTACGCAGTAGCTGCATGTATAGCTGTTGCCATCGGTTGCTCATTCTACATAGGATTCCTTAACGGACAGCCTGAAGCCATGCCGCAGTTATACTCTAATTTGTCGGGTAAGTCTAAGGTTCTCCTTCCTGACGGAAGCGAAGTATGGATGCATACAGAGACCTCTTTGCAATACGGATCACAAATGAATAAGGATGAGCGTATCGTAAATGTAACTGGTGAAGCTTACTTCGATGTAGCACACGATGCTGACAAACCTTTTATTGTGCAGACAGAAGGTATGCGTATCGTAGTTCACGGAACCAAATTCAATGTCGATGCATTCCCCGGTTCGGAAAATACATTGGTGAGTTTGGTAGAAGGGTCCGTCTCTTTGGAAACCGAGACAGAGAACCGTTTCCTCAAACCGGGCGAAACAGCTACTTTTAATCGGAAAACCCTTACACTTAAGGTAGAAAAAGATGATGTACATTTTGCCTCTTCGTGGGCAAATACACAACTCGTATTCAGAAACCGTTCATTGGGAGACATTTGCAAACTGCTTTCTAAATGGTATCGGATAAAGATAGACGTGGATCCTACATTATCCAATAAATATTTCTATACGTTTACGTTGCGTAGCGAACCGCTGGACGAAATACTCCGCATCATGGCACACATCCAACCTATGAAATATACCTTTAACGAAGAGAATGAGTTGACAATTTCGTTTGCAGACACAAAACAAAAAGTAAAATGAAACAGTAACAAAATTAAAAACTTATGCCAAACAAATGAGAAATGCACATTATTTAATAATTAACGAAAAGTAAACACCTACATTAATCTTTAAATTTAAGACAATTATGGATATAAGAAAACAACTCATCATTCTTATACTGGTATTTCTATGTGCCCCGGTTTCTGCACAAAAGAAAGAGAAACTGATCACACTGAAGTTCACAAATATCCCATTATCAGAGGCTATGCCAAAAGTGGAAAAGCAAAGCGGATACACTTTCTTCTATGAATCGCAGCAAATAGACATCAAACAGAAAGTCAGCTTGAATGTTAAGAATGAAACTATTAATAAGACAATAGCAGCCTTATTGAAAGGGACCAATGTTAAATTTGAAATCGACGCAACACACATTATTTTATATACCGGAAAGAATAACAAGGCAATATCCGGACAACCACAGAACATCTCTGGTACAGTAATTGACGAAAGTGGTGAACCGATTATCGGAGCAAATGTCATGGTGGAAGGAACCAGTACTGGTGTCATTACAGATCTTGACGGAAAATACACAATCAACGCACCGGCAGGGAGTAATCTCAAAATCTCCTATATCGGTTATGTGACACAGACTGTAAAAGCTGGTAGAAACAGTACCGTAAAGTTAGTGGAAGACAGTAAAACACTGGCAGAAGTCGTGGTAATCGGCTATGGTACACAGCGTAAGTCCGACCTGACTGGAGGTCTGGTATCAGTAGACCAGAAGAAACTGAACATGATAAATAGCAGTAACTTGATGGACCGTCTCGCAGGACAAATTCCGGGCTTAAGCGTAACTACTGGTGATGCGAAACCGGGGGCAGACCAAACCCTCCGTGTACGTGGTGAAAACTCATTAAGTGCTGACAATGCACCGCTTATTGTATTGGACGGTATTCCTTACAATGGTTCTTTGAGTGATATTGACCCAAACATCATCGAAAGCCTTAGTGTCTTGAAAGATGCTTCCGCAGCAGCTATCTACGGCTCACGCGGTTCCAATGGTGTTATCTTGATTCAATCAAAGAAAGGCAAGAAAGGTGCACCCCAAGTTACATACAAAGGGCAGTTCAGAATGTCGCAACCCCAACAGACTATTGATGTGATGACTCCAGACGAATACATCACATTTAAACAAGACATTGCACGCCTGAAAGATGGATGGAGCGGAGACCAATTGGCTCCTGAGAATATTCTGAGTGCCAGCGAACTTATAAATTACAAGAAAGGCGTTACAAACGACTGGCAGGACTATATTTTCCGCAATGCATTTACCATGGAACATCAAGTAGGCATTTCCGGAGGTACTGAAAGCACCACTTATATGGGGGCAGTTTCCTATCTGGATCAAGAAGGTGTAGTCTACAATTCTGCTATGAAACGTTACAATATCAATTTGAATGTCACACAAGTATTAAACAAATGGCTGACTATTGGTATACAGACCCAATTTATTCAAAGAGATGGCGGTGGTATAACCCCGAATATTGAACATGCTGTAAAGCAAAGTCCTTATGGTATCTACAAAGATGAAAACGGCAAGTATTATGAAGAACCTATGGACCAATCCCTGATTATTAACCCGATGGCCAATGTCAATGCCGACCAAGATCAAACAAGACGTAACTTCTTCATCAACACCTATGCTGACATTCTGTTGCCGGTAAAAGGTCTTTCAGCCCGTACAACCTTTGGTTACAACTATCGTAGCGACTTTACCGGCACATACTATGGCCGTGACACCAAAGACGGTAGAACAGCCAGCGGAAAAGCCAGCATCAACAATGAACACTACTGGGATTACACTTGGGAAAATCTGCTCAAATATAATCGTGAATTTGGCAAGCACCGTTTCGACGCTACAGGTTTGTTCAGTGTACAACAAACTCAGAAAAAGACTTCCAAGTCAAGCGCCGAAAGTTTTGTAAACGATGATTCCAGTTATCATAACATCAATGCAGGTGAAAAGAATAAAACCGTAAGTTCTGGTTTATCAGAAACCTCGATGCTGTCTTATATGCTTCGCTTGAATTATTCATATGCAGGAAAATATATGTTGACCCTGACCGGACGTTCCGACGGTTATTCTGCCTTCGGTGCAAACAACAAGTATGCATTCTTCCCGTCAGTGGCTGCTGCATGGAACATTGCTTCCGAAAGTTTTATGGAAAATGCACAAAACTGGCTGGACCAATTGAAGCTCCGCGTATCTTATGGTTCTAACGGTAACCAAGCCATCAACCCCTATCAGACATTGGACCGTCTGCACCTCACAAACTATATCTGGGGTGACGGTGGAGCAGGTGTCAACGGTGCTTATCTGGCCAACGACGGTGTCGGAAATCCGAATCTAAAGTGGGAAACAACCCAAACATTCAACGTCGGTATCGACTATTCATTCTTCAACGGCCGTATCAACGGTAACATTGAAATGTATGTCGCCAACACAAAAGACTTGCTGATGAAACGTACTGTTCCTATCATGAACGGCTATAAAACCATTTGGGATAATGTGGGTAAAACACGCAATAAAGGTGTTGAATTTACCTTGAACACCGTCAACATACGTAATAAGGACTTCGAATGGAGCACCGGAATCATCTTTTCACTGAACCGTGACAAGATTGTAGACCTACGTGGTGACAAAAAAGATGATATCACCAATAAATGGTTCATCGGCAAACCCTTGCGAGTTTACTACGACTATGACGTCGACGGCATCTGGCAGGAAGGTGACAAATTCACCTATACCGCAGCAGACGGTACAGAAAAAGAGATCCAAAAAGGTGCCAAACCAGGTTCTGCCAAAGTGAAAGATGCAGACGGAAACGGTTATATTGACTCCAATGACAAAGTTATCATCGGTTCAAAGAATCCAAGCTTCCTCATGTCTATGAGCAATACATTGACTTACAAGAACTTTTACTTGTCATTCTTACTGAATGGAACCTTCAAAGTTACACGTGAGTTGAACGAAGCCAATATCGGAAGTTGGAGTTACAACTTATACAACTATCTGCATAATGCCGATTACTGGACACCGGAACACACCAATTCCAAATATGCTTCTCCAGCATATAACAACTTCGACGGACACAGCTATTACAAAGACTTTACATACATCCAAATAAAGAATATCACTTTAGGATACAATTTTGAAAAGAATTTTGTAAAGAAATTGGGACTGAGCGGTTTGGGAGTCAATATCAGTGTGGAGAATCCTTATACATTCTGTGACATACGCAGCGTATTGAACTATGACAACAGTTGGTTTGCCTCTTACCCGACTGCACGTTCCTACGTACTTGGACTGAACTTATCATTCTAAACTTACTTAAATATATATACAATGAAAAATTATATATCAAAAGCAACTCTAGCTCTGTTAGTAGCTCTGTCTGCTACCGGTTGCTCTGACTTTCTGGATGAGAAACTGAAAAGTGAACTGGCTCCGGACAACACATATACAAGTTCCTATGGTTTCGAAGTAGGTTCTACCGGACTTTATGCCGAAGCACGCTCTGAATACAACACTTGGGGTGAAAACGGTGCCTTCATGCACAATGCCGCTTGCCCTTACGAAGCATTACAGATTGCCACTGACCTTGCTACTATGGGTACCAAAGACGGTTCTATCCAACCGTTCGGTTTCTTGACATTAACTCCAAATACCGGTATTGTAGGCTCCTACTGGAACTGGGCTTATAGTCTGATTGCAGGAGCCAATGAGATGTTGAAATACTCGGAAATAAACACGAACTGGGATAATAGCACAGACAAGGCGCTCTATCAGGCAGAATCACGTTTTTTCCGCGCCTATGCATACCGTACATTGGTTTATCTGTATGGAGACGTTCCTTATGTAGACAAGATTCAAGATCAGTTCAGAATCGATTTTACCCGTACACCGAAGGAAGAGGTTATTGCCCACATGGTAGAAGACCTTCAGTTTGCTGTCGAGAACCTGCCTACTGACCCTGATGCCGTAAAAGTCGGCAAGCTGACCAAATGGGCGGCAGAACACTTACTAAGTGAGGTTTACTTGATGCAGGGTGATTATGCAAAGGCTGAAACTGCTGCAGAGAATGTCATCAACAGCGGATATTTCCACTTGATGGAAGACCGCTTCGGTGAAAAGGCAAAAGCAAACGGCGATGTGTTCTCCGACCTATTCGTTGAAAACAACCAAAATCGCACATCCGGCAATATGGAAAGCATTTGGGTCATGCAGTTTGAATATAACACTACTGGTGGCGGTACAAATTCCGATGACTGGACACGCCGTGCCTGGGAACCCAAATACTTCGAGATTACCGGTTTTGTTTTGGCAGACTCACTGGGTGGCCGCGGCTTGTCGCAATTGGTACCAATGAAATGGTGGATTGGAGAAGATACCGGTTTCTTTGATGAAGAAGACATTCGTAATTCCGAATACAACATCAAACGTAACTGGTATTACAACAACGAGAACATGCCCGACCTTTATGGTAAAAAAGCCACGATTACAGACGAAACATGGTTTACCACCTTCCGTCTTTATCCGGCTCTGACAAAATTCTTCTATGGCCGTTCCGAAAACCTTTCTTTGACCGGTTCCTACCGTGACCGCATGAAGTTCCGTTTGTCCGAGACTTATCTCTTACTCTGCGAAGCAAGGTTGGGGTTGAACGATATTTCAGGTGCCCGCGAAGCAATCAATGTTGTACGCCGTCGCGCGCATGCTCCTGAAATTACGGACAGTGAAATGACCATGGACTTCTTGCTGGACGAACGTATCCGCGAGTTGGTAGGTGAAGAATCACGCCGCTTTACCTTATGCCGTACCGGCAAATTATTGGAGCGTACCCGCAAATACAATACAGAATCGGGGCCCGTTATGCGTGATTACCACACATTATGGCCGATTCCTCAGAGCATAATCGATTCAAATACGGGTGCAGAATTCCCGCAAAACGAAGGATATTAACAGCACAAAGACAAAATAAAACACGAATAAAGGTAAAAAGATAGTTTTCAAGATTCTCATAAAGGGAATTGTCCGCGTCCATTGAGAACAAAGGCAATTCCCTTAATTTTATCAATAAACAATCATGAAGATACACAGACAATTAACAGCAGCAGCCTTTCTGTTTATCAGTATGGCAATCATGGCACAAGTGCCATTCAGCAAAAAGGAAGTAAAAGAGAAAATGAAGCAAGTGGCAGACTGGCAAATTTCCAATCCTAACACTGCCCACGAACACCACGACCTGGATTGGACCAATGGAGCACTTTATGTAGGTATGGTAGATTGGGCTAAACTGGCAGAAGAGGAGTACAATGACAGCACCTACTATCAATGGCTCTATAAAATAGGAAGACGAAACTGCTGGCAACCCCATCAGCGGTTGTACCATGCAGACGATATAACCGTTTCCCAATCATTCATTGACTTATACCGTAAATATAAAAAAGAGGAAATACTGGCTCCTACCCTGGCACGTACGGAATGGATTGTCAACCATCCATCCAACGGTACATTCAAACTGGAGTATGGTGACAACAAAACCCTAGAACGCTGGACCTGGTGTGATGCCTTGTTTATGGCCCCCCCGGTTTATGCCAAGCTATACCGTGAAACCAACAACCGGAAATACCTCCAATTCATGGACAATGAATACCGGGCTACCTACGAATACCTATTCGATAAGGAAGAGAACCTTTTCTACCGCGATTGGCATTATTTCGGTAAAAAAGAAGCCAATGGCAAAAAGGTGTTCTGGGGACGTGGAAATGCCTGGGTACTGGCCGGTCTGGCAGAAGTATTGCAGGAGTTGCCCAAAGGCTTGATGGAACGCGCTTATTACGAAGAACTGTTTATCCGGTTATGCACACGTATCGCCGGATTGCAGAACGAAGACGGTTATTGGCATGCCAGCCTTCTGGATCCGGCTTCTTATCCTTCTCCCGAAACCAGTTCCACCGGTTTCTTTGTATATGCGTTGGCCTATGGCGTAAATGCGGGACTCTTGAATGAAGACGATTTCATGCCAGTCATTATAAAAGGCTGGAAGGCACTGACCGATGCTGTAGATGCAAGCGGTAAACTTGGCTGGGTACAGCCTATCGGTGCCGACCCCCGTAAAGTGACGCGTGACATGACAGAAGTTTACGGTGTCGGTGCGTTTCTTGCAGCAGGATGCCAGATATACAAGATGGCTGTAGATACGGAAGCTGATTATATAAAAATCTGGCCAGACAGAAAAACCATGCAGGGAAACCCTTTAAGTGGTTGGGTTGTTTATGCAAATGAGAATGTCAGCGATGACTTCTGGAAGAAATACGACCATATCTATGTACCGGAAAAAGGAACAACCGTGAAAATCTCCGATTATGCACGCGCACTCTATATCCGTACGCATTGGAGTACCTTCAATCCCGCCGAAGGAGTCTACGGCTGGGATACCAACGAAAAGTTGAAAAAAGTAATTCAAGGGGCACTCGACAGAGGTATGCGTCTCTCTTTCCGTGTAGTTGTCGACAGCCGCGACCGAAAAAATGAAGCCACTCCGGCCTATGTATTCGATGCAGGAGCCAAATACTATACAGACAATGGAAAACGCTCTCCCTATCCTGATGACCCTATCTTCCAGGAGAAATATGCAAAGTTCATAGAAGCATTTGCCCAAAAATACAATGACCCTGACCTGGTGGAATTTATAGACGGCTACGGTCTTGGCAAATGGGGTGAGGCACACACTATGAAGTACATTGACCCCAAGAACCGGGAAGCTGTGTTCAATTGGATTACAGACCTCTACGTCAAACACTTTACCAAAGTACCTTTAGTTATCAACTACCATCGTTGGATGGGTGCAGGCAAAGACTGGGCAGGTGAGGAGAATTTTGATCCCGATAGTAAACGCTTGTTGGACAGCGCTTGCGAGAAAGGCTTTTCCTTACGTCATGATGCTTTCGGAATGAGAGAGTATTACGGCCAGTGGGAGCGAAACTATGTGAAACCTTGGATTATGAAACGCCCGGTTCTACTGGAAGGTGGATGGATTGTGAGCAAGCACCCTTATCACAATGACCCGAGCGGTTACAAAACAGCCAAAGATGTGCGTATCGGAGAATTTGAAGACGGTCAGGAAGCTCATGTCAACATGATGGATTTCCGTGTAGGAGACGAAACCATGAGTTGGTTCCGTGATGCCTATCCTTTGGTTGAGCGTTTCATCTCCGAAGGAGGTTATCGTTTATATCCCGATTCCATTGTAGTTCCCAAAGAAATGAAGAGTGGTTCAAGAATAAAGATAGTACATCGCTGGAACAACTTAGGCTGGGGATATTGCCCAACCAATATACCACAATGGAACCAAAAGTATAAAGTAGCTTTCGCATTATTGAACCAAGACAATCAAGTAGTCTACTCTTATCTGGACAACAATACTGATTTATCCGTCTGGATAAAAGGCTATCCCACTTCCTATGAGTTCACTCCCAAACTTCACGGGGTAAAAAAAGGAACCTATACCTGGGCAGTAGCTTTAGTCGATACAACCAAAGGCAATGGAAGCAATGTTAAGGGGCTGGATATCTCTGCCAAGGGAACCTTCACTAATTCTGGTTGGTTAAAACTGTCAGAAGTAACTGTAAAATAAATAAGACACCCCATCGACTTTATAAACAAGAGGCTGAATTCAATCTTGAATTCAGCCTCTTGTTTATAAAGTCCAATCCATCTATTTCTTTTGCGGCAACCTCTTCAGCAAGTGGTCCACCGCCGCTTTCAGCTGTGCATCTTCTCCCTTCAAAACAGCTTCCGGCTCATTATAAACCAAGATGTCCGGCTGTAAAGTCCGGTTCTCCAGATAGTTACCCTGCATATCCACACAACCTACCTGCGGAATACCGAATACAATACTTGGATCGATCTGGCTTTCCCACCAGACAGCAGTCATGGTTCCTGCCACGGGAGCACCTATCAGCTTACCGATACCCAACGTCTTGTACACAAAAGGAGTACCGTGGGCATTGCTGTAATTATCCTCGCAAACCAGCATACACGAAGGTTTCAGCCATCTGTCAAAAGGATCGCTGCCGATGTACTGGCCACGCGGCACAAAGCGTTCATACTCCTTGCCGCTAAGTAACGTCGCTACTTGTTCGTGCAGCCACCCGCCTCCGTTATGGCGGGTATCCACCACAACAGCCTCTTTCTTACGACTGCTTTCGCTCAACAAATCGGAGTAAATCTTACGGAAGCTCGGACTATCCATACCTTTGATGTGAATATAAGCAATGCGTCCGCCGGAATATTCATCCACCTTCTTGCGGCAGTTTTCCACCCAGCGCTTATACAACAGCTCATTCTGGGCACCGTAAGATATGGGCTTCAAGGTTTCTTCAAACCGCTTTCCGGTAACAGGATCATAGACCGAGAGAATCACCTTGCGGCCTGCCTTACCTTCGAGTAACGGGAAATAATCAGCGCCAGCCTTAATGGCAACACCATCCACTTTCTCGATAATACAGCCCGGCTTGACATCCGTCTTTTTCTTCGTCAATGGACTCTGAGCTATAATTTCTTTAATCTTCAATCCATCGCCCGCATAAGCTTCATCATAGAACACTCCCAAAGCAGCCGTAGGAAGTGCTGCGCCCGAAGCATAATAACGCGCTCCCGTATGAGAACCGTTCAATTCACCCAGCATCTCACTCAGCATTTCCGCAAAATCGTAGTTATTGTTGATATACGGCAAGAAGCGCTTATAAGTTTCTTTGTATCCATTCCAGTCCGTACCTTGCAAGTCTGCCACATAGAACTTATCATTTACCTGCTGCCAGATGTGGTCGAAGATATATTCACGCTCACCATAAGGGCGGTAATCGAAGAAAGCCTCAAATTCAATTGGAGAAATCTTGCTGCCTTCAATCTCTATCTTCTTCATTCCGTCGCGGGCACAAAGGAAGATATTCTTCCCTTCCTTGTCAGGCTGCAAAGCGCCTGCACCTACTTTCTTCAAAAGAACTTTTGTAACATTCTCTTTCAGATTGTGTTCCCAAAGATCGTACCCATCCTCGAAAACAGAAAGATAATAGAGTTTATCCCCTTTAGCAGAAAGCATGGCATCTGCCATATGCGAGGAGTTGACGGTCAGGCGTACAATACGGTCAAAGCGGTTTGCGAGGTCGAACTTTAACGGCTCTACCTTTTTCTCCTTATCTTTGTCGGCATCCCCTTTTTTCTTCTTGGCATCCTTTTCGTCTTTCTTCCCGGCTTTTTCCTTCTCTGCCTTCTCCGCTTCCTCGAGTAAAGCGGTTTCTTCCTTATTCATCAAAAAACGGTCGTATGCTTCAGCATCAAAGAACATGATATAAGTATCGTCTTCGGCTCCCCAACTGCCGTGGCTGCGATACCCCGCACGGTCACTGGTCCAAATCATGGCTTTTCCACCCAATACCCATTTGGCATTGCCATCGTTGTATCCGCTCTCGGTCAGGTTCACCATTTCACCCTTGCCATCGGCATTCAGCAGCACAACATCTTTGTTGTTCCATCCACCTACACCGATATAGTCCGAAAGAATCCATTTGCTGTCCGGACTCCACTGAAACCACTGGTCACCGTCCGAATAAGAGTATTGATACTTGCCATCCATAACGGTACGCACTGCCTTTGTCTTCAGATTGATGACACGGATGGTGCTGCGGTTTTCGAGAAAGGCAATCTCTTTGCCGTCGGGGCTGTATTGAGGTTGGAAAGAAGCGGCATCCGAGTTTGTCAGGCGTTCTTCCTTCAGCTCTGTGGCATAGGTAAACAGCTTTTCATCCTTACGCACAATCGTCGAAGTGTAAAGTTGCCAAAGCCCGCCACGTTCGGAAGCATAAACCAGTGTCCGCCCATCGGGGGCAAAGTCTACGGTACGTTCCTGACAAGGAGTATTCGTTATCTGCTTCGTAGTCTTATATTCCACTGAAGTGACGTAGACATCGCCGCGCAAAACGAAAGCCACTTCCTTACCATCCGGAGACACTGCCATTTCCGTGGCACCGCTACTCTTAATCTGGCGGATAATATCCTTGTCGTTTCTGTCGGAAACAATGCTGATGTTCACCTTTTGCGCTTCTCCACCGGGAAGCAGGGTGTAAATCTCACCATCAAATCCATAGCACAACCTTCCGTCCGTAGCGGCACTGAGATAGCGTACCGGATTTTTGGTATAGTGCGTCAACTGCACGGCCTTCGCATCTCCGGGAGTACGTCGGTAGATATTGAAAGAGCCGTTTTCCTCACTCAGATAGTAGAATGTTTTTCCATCAGGAGCCCAAACCGGTTCACGGTCTTCTCCTCCGAAAGTGGTCAGCTGGCGGTACTGCGGTTCTTTTCCCGGAGTATACATCCAGATGTCACGGGCAATGGGCGATACGTGATGTTTACGCCAGTAGTCCTCGTAACCTTTCTTATCTTGATACAACATCGCTCCCTCCTTATTGATGGAGATGCACTCCATAGGCATGGACGAAATCATCGTCGGGCGCCCTCCCTCCACTGATACTCGATAGACCTGGTTGAACTGCCCGTTAGAGGGAAAGACAACAGCCTCGGCAGACGGCATGATGCCCGCAGAGAACAAGACATGTCCGGCATCTGTAAAAGCAAGCGGCGTTTCGCTTCCCGAGTGGGTAGTCAGCCGTCGTGGTTCGCCTCCGTCTTTGGCCACAATGTAGACGTCCAGGCTTCCCATACGGTCCGAAGCAAAAGCAATCCGCTTACTGTCCGGACTCCATACCGGAGCCGTATCATATGCGGGATTGGTAGTTATCTGCATGGCACGTCCACCGGCAACCGGCACCGTATAGATGTCTCCTTTATACGTAAAAGCAATGGTGGTCCCATCGGGAGAGATGACACTATGACGCATCCACAGCGGAGCATCCTGCGCAAAAGTAAAACCAGCCAGGCAAACGGCAGCAATACCTAATAGTAGTTTTTTCATAATGATTCTTGTTTTTGGAGAATAAAAAAAACCTCACGACTTTTCCTTTCGGAAAAAGACCGTGAGGTTTGCTTATCATTTTAAGTTACCCTCAATTAGAGAGCACCTACTTCCTTCAAAGCGGCATTTGTCTTGTGAACGGCAGCAGCGCTGGCAGCAAATTTAGCTTTTTCGTCAGCAGTCAGTTCCAGTTCAACGATTTTCTCGATACCGTTCTTGCCAAGGATTACGGGAACACCGATACAGATGTCTGATTCACCGTATTCTCCTTCCAGATATACTGAACAAGGAATCATCTTCTTCTGGTTGTGGATGATAGACTCAACGACATAAGCGCCTGCCGCACCCGGAGCATACCATGCAGAAGTACCCAGCAACTTAGTCAGTGTAGCACCACCTACCATAGTAGAAGCTACCACTTCGTTCAGTTTTTCTTCGCTCAGCAGTGTGCTTACCGGCTGTCCTTTGTAAGTAGCCAGACGAGCCAACGGAATCATGGTAGTATCACCGTGACCACCGATAACCATGCCTTCCACTTCGTTGGCGTTGCAGCCCAAAGCCTGAGACAAGAAATATTTGAAACGAGAGCTGTCCAAAGCACCACCCATACCGATGATACGGTTCTTCGGCAAGCCCAGAGACTTCAATGACAGATAAGTCATGGTATCCATCGGGTTGGAGATAACCACAAGGATAGCATTCGGAGAATATTTCAAGATGTTCTGTGCAACCGACTTAACGATACCTGCATTAACACCGATCAATTCTTCACGAGTCATACCCGGTTTACGGGGAATACCGGAAGTAATCACTACAACGTCGGAGTTGGCAGTCTTCTCATAATCGTTGGTACAACCTACAACAGTGGTGTCGAAGCCCAGCAGTTGAGCAGTCTGCATCATATCCATTGCCTTACCTTCTGAAACGCCTTCTTTCACGTCCAGCATTACCACTTCGTCAGCCACTTCATTAAAGGCTAACACATTAGCGCATGTAGCACCTACGTTACCTGCACCTACTACGGTTACTTTTGACATAATTTCTAAAGTTTTTTGTTTATAAGTGTTCTTTAAAGATGACGCAAAAGTACAGCGAACTTCGTAATTAGAGAAATATTTCCGTAATAATTTTAGTTAAATACACATTTAGCCAATGATTAGTGGACGATGATTAATGATTAATGATTAATTTTGCGGACGATTAATGAATGTAGGACGAATAATCAGCCACCAACCATTAATCACTTAACCATTAATCATTATCAAAAATGGCAGTTAAGAAGAATACACTTCTCATCGTGGCAGGCAGCCTCCTTATCTTATTATTAATAGGAGTTACCATTCTGCTGATTTCCGAAAAGCAAACCAACAAGGAACTGGTGATGGAATTCAATCTGGATAAAGAAGACCTTGAAAATCAATACACAGACTTCGCCAGACAATATGACGAACTGAAGTTGACAGTCTCCAACGACTCCCTCTCCGTACTCTTAGAGCAGGAACAATTGAAGACCCAACGTTTATTGGAAGAACTCCGCACCGTGAAGAGCAGCAATGCCACCGAGATACGCCGTCTGAAGAAGGAACTGGCTTCTCTCCGCAAAGTCATGATAGGCTATATCAACCAGATTGACTCGCTGAACCGCCTGACTGCCCAACAGAAGGAAATCATAGCCGATGTCACCAAGAAGTACAACGCCGCTTCCCGGCAAATCAGCAACTTGTCCGAAGAGAAGAAGAACCTTACCAAGACCGTGACACTTGCCGCCCAACTGGACGCCACCAACATCTCTGTGCAGCCCACAAACAAACGCGGCAAGACTGCCAAGAAGGTGAAAGACATCGTGAAGTTCAAAATAAACTTCTCCATCGTGAAAAACATCACTGCAGAGACCGGCGAACGTACCCTCTACATCCGCATCACCAAACCGGACAATGACGTGCTGACCAAAAGTTCCTCGAACACCTTCCCATACGAGAACCGGGAACTGGTATATTCCATCAAGAAGTATATAGAATACAACGGAGAAGAGCAAGCCGTCACCGTATATTGGGATGTAGAAGAATACCTCTATGCAGGCACCTACCGCGTAGACATTTTTGCTGACGGTACCCTTATCGGTTCGCAATCATTCAGCTTGAATTAATACAAAAAAATCTAAATTATTTTGCAATATCATTGAAAGCCTATACATTTGCATCGTTGTTTATGCAATTATTGTTGCTGTATAAACAACAGATTCATCACCTTAATTAATGTATAGCCCAATGAAAAAGTTCTTCTGTTTCATCTGTTTGGCATACCTATCCTTCCCCATGAAGGCCCAGGAAGCATTAAGCTTGGATAGTTGCCGTGCATTGGCAATCTCCAACAACAAAGAACTGCTGATAAGCCAGGAAAAAATCAACGCTGCCCACTATCAAAGGAAAGCGGCATTTACTAATTACCTTCCCAACATTTCGGCCAGCGGCGGATATATGCGCAGTCAAAAAGAGTTGTCCATCCTCAGCGACGCTCAGAAAGGAGCCTTGTCCGGATTGGGTACAAGTCTCAGCGGACCGTTACAGCAGGCTGCCCAAGTCATCGCACAGCTTCATCCAGAACTGGCAGGCCAATTGCCGGCTTTAGGACAAAGCCTGGTAGGTGCCCTCGACGGTGCAGGCCAATCCTTGGTTGACGCCTTTCGTACAGACACCCGCAATATGTATGCGGGCGCACTGACCTTGACCCAACCCCTATATATGGGCGGCAAGATACGTGCCTACAACAAAATTACCAAATACGCCGAAGAGCTGGCCCGCCAGCAGCACAACACCGGTATGCAGGAAGTAATCCTGAGTACAGACCAGGCATATTGGCAGGTAGTGTCCCTTGCCCATAAAAAGAAGCTGGCAGAAGGTTATCTGAAACTACTGCAGAAGCTCGACAGCGACGTTGACAAAATGATTGCCGAAGGCGTTGCCACCAAAGCAGACGGACTCTCCATCAAAGTAAAAGTGAATGAGGCCGAAATGACCCTGACCAAAGTAACCGATGGCCTGAGCCTTGCCCGGATGCTGCTGTGCCAATTGTGTGGTCTCGACCTTTCCACTCCCGTCATGCTCACAGACGAACAGAAGGAAGACCTGGCTCCCACTACTCCGGAAAACGGTGCCATCGACATCAACAATGTTTATGCTACCCGTCCCGAAGTACGTAGCCTGGAACTTGCCACGCAGATTTATAAGCAGAAAGTAAATGTCACCCGTTCGGAATATCTTCCTTCCATAGCACTAATGGGCAGCTATATGGCAACCAACCCTTCCGTCTTCAACAGTTTCGAGAAAAAGTTCAAGGGGATGTGGAATGTGGGTGTCATGGTGTCGGTACCCATCTGGCACTGGGGCGAAGGCATCTATAAAGTAAAAGCAGCCAAATCGGAAGCACGCATCGCCCAATACCAGTTGGATGACGCCAAAGAAAAGATAGAGCTGCAGGTCAACCAGTCGGCTTTCCAAGTGAACGAAGCTGCCAAGAAACTGACCATGGCCGAAAAGAACCTGGAAAAAGCCAACGAGAACCTGAGATACGCCACACTTGGCTTTGAGGAAGGCGTTATACCTGCCAGCAATGTGCTCGAAGCGCACACCGCATGGCTTTCTGCCCAATCGGAAAAGATAGACGCACAGATTGACGTAAAACTGACGGAAATCTATCTGAGAAAGGCAACGGGGGAATTGACAATTGATAATTGATAGTTTCTTCAATCGTAAATAGTAAACAGTCAAATAGTAAATAATATGTTGGATACAAAATCACAAAACAGTAACATGTTGTTGGCATTCCTCACGCTGACGGGAGTGATTGCCATCGTTGCCCTTGTAGGTTTCTTCATGTTGCGTAAAGGGCCGGAAATTGTGCAAGGACAAGCAGAAGTAACGGAGTATCGAGTATCGAGCAAAGTGCCGGGACGTATTCTGGAATTTCGTGTAAAAGAGGGACAAAGCGTACAAGCCGGAGACACCCTTGCCATTTTGGAGGCTCCGGACGTGCAGGCCAAACTGGAACAAGCACGCGCCGCCGAATCGGCAGCCCAAGCCCAGAACGAAAAAGCTCTGAAAGGCGCCCGTCGGGAACAGATACAAGCTGCCTATGAAATGTGGCAAAAGGCACTGGCCGGACTGGAGATTGCCGAAAAATCCTACACGCGTGTGAAGAACCTGCACGACCAAGGCGTGATGTCTACACAAAAGCTTGACGAAGTTACCGCCCAACGCAATGCAGCCCGGGCTACAGAGAAAGCCGCCAAAGCCCAGTATGATATGGCCAAGAACGGTGCGGAACGCGAAGACAAAGCCGCTGCCGCTGCCTTGGTGGAACGCGCCAAAGGAGCTGTGGCCGAAGTTGAATCGTACATCAAGGAAACTTACCTGATTGCACAGACTGCCGGTGAGGTATCCGAGATATTCCCAAAAGTAGGCGAGCTCGTGGGCACGGGTGCTCCCATTATGAACATCGCCATTCTGGACGATATGTGGGTAACCTTCAATGTACGCGAGGACTTGCTGCAAGGGTTGGGTATGAATACCGAATTCGAGGCGTTCATCCCTGCACTCGATAAGAATATCCGCCTGAAAGTGTACTATATGAAAGACCTCGGCACATATGCCGCCTGGAAAGCGACCAAGACTACCGGCCAGTTCGACCTGAAAACATTCGAAGTAAAAGCCGCTCCGCAAGAGAAGGTGGAAGGACTGCGTCCGGGAATGAGTGTTGTATTGAAGAAGTAAAGGAGTTATGAGTTATTGGAGAGGATGATGGAAAGAAATAAGAAACATACGGCTTTGTGGAATGTAGCAAGACGCGAATGCCGCCGTCTTGTTTCCCGCCCGCTCTATCTGTTCTGTATGGTGATAGCACCGTTGTTCTGCTACATATTCTTCACCACGCTGATGGACTCCGGGCTTCCTACGGACATGCCCGTAGGTGTGGTGGACCAAGACATGAGTGCCACTTCACGCCAGCTGATACGTAACTTGGACGCTTTTGAGCAGACAGCCGTCGTCGCCCGCTACCCTACCGTCAACGAAGCCCGTACCGCCATGCAGCGCGGAGAGATTTACGGTTTCTTCTACATTCCCGAAGGTACCTCTGCCAAAGCGCAGGCCGGACGGCAGCCCAAACTCTCTTTCTATACAAACAATACCCTGCTCATCGCAGGTTCACTCCTCTTCAAGGACATGAAGATGATGAGCGAATTGGCATCCGGTGCCGCAGCACGTAGCACCCTATATGCCAAAGGAGCTACCGAGGAACAAGCGATGGCCTTCCTCCAACCCATCGTCATAGATACGCATCCACTCAATAACCCGTGGCTGAACTACTCCGTATATCTGTGCAACACCTTTGCACCGGGCGTATTGATGCTGCTTATCTTCATGGTAACCGTCTATTCCATCGGAGTCGAGATAAAAGACCGCACCGCCCGCGAATGGCTGCGCATGGGCAACAACTCCATCTGGATTTCCCTTGCCGGCAAACTGCTGCCGCATACCGCCATCTTCTTCCTGATGGGAATATTATATAATGTATACCTCTACGGTTTCCTCCATTTTCCCTGCAACAGCGGCATCCTGCCGATGCTGCTTGCCACCCTTTGCCTGGTGCTGGCATCGCAAGGCATGGGAATATTGATGATAGGAACCCTGCCTACCCTGCGTCTGGGACTCAGTTTCGCTTCCCTATGGGGCGTACTCTCTTTCTCCATGTGCGGATTGTCATTCCCTGCCATGGGCATGCACCCCGTATTGCAGGCATTGGCAAATCTGTTCCCCCTGCGCCACTATTTCCTGATTTATGTGGACCAGGCACTGAATGGATACCCCATGATTTACTCGTGGGTCAACTACGTAGCGCTGCTTATTTTCATGATGCTCCCGTTCCTTATAGCCCATAGGCTGAAAGGAGCGTTGGTTTACTATAAATACATGCCCTAATGAAAGACCTGACGTTCAGACAGAAAGTGATACAAGGCATTCATGACTTGTTCTATATATGGAAACGGGAATTCGGCACCACCTTCCGCGACCAGGGCGTGCTCATCTTCTTCGTGCTCGTTCCGTTGGTCTATCCGTTGATATACGCTTTCATCTATACCAACGAAACTATCCACGAAGTGCCCACTGTCGTGGTGGATGACTCACGCTCCTCGTTGAGCCGCGAATACCTGCGGAAAGTGGACTCCAGTCCCGAAGTGAGCCTCGTGAGCTACTGCGCTGATATGGAAGAAGCCAAACTGATGTTGAAGGACCGCAGGGCATACGGTATTATCTACATCCCCTCCACCTTCAGCGACGACATTGTACGCGGTAAACAGACGCAGGTCAGCATCTTCTGCGACATGAGCGGACTGCTGTATTACAAAGCCTTGCTGACTGCCAACACCAACGTGTCGCTCGCCATGAACGCAGACATCAAAGTGGAGCGAAGCGCCAATACCACCGACCGCCAGGACGAAATTACCGCCTACCCGATAGAGTATGAGGATGTCGCCCTCTATAATCCGACCAACGGATTTGCCGCTTTCCTGATTCCGGCAGTATTGGTATTGATTATCCAGCAAACGCTGCTACTCGGCATCGGCTTGTCTGCCGGGACGGCACGCGAGCAGAACCGCTTCCGCGACCTGGTGCCTATCAACCGCCACTACAACGGCACACTACGCATTGTGATGGGAAAAGGGCTGAGCTACTTCATGGTATATTCACTGGTATCGGTATATATACTGTGTGTGGTTCCATGGCTTTTCAGCCTCAACCAAATAGCGATACCCGGTGTCCTGACTCTGTTCACCCTGCCCTACCTGGCCGCTTGTATTTTCTTTGCCATGACAGCATCCATTGCCATCCGCAACCGCGAAACGTGCATGCTGCTGTTCGTGTTCACCTCCGTGCCGCTGCTGTTCCTCTCCGGCATTTCATGGCCGGGAGCTGCTATGCCCGCTTTCTGGAAGTACTTCTCGTACATCTTCCCTTCTACCTTCGGCATCAACGGCTACGTACGCATCAACAGCATGGGAGCCACACTCAATGAAGTCTCTTTCGAGTACCAAGCACTATGGATACAAACGGGCTTCTACTTCATCACCACGTGCCTGGTATATCGCTGGCAGATATTGCAGAGCAGGAAACATGTGATTGAAGAGTATAAGAAGCATAAGAGTATAGAAGCGTAACACATTGTTCCAAGCCTACGAAACAAAGTGTTCACATGCGTTTGAACACTTTGTTTCAGCGTATCAGAACAATTTGTTCCAATATATAAAAACAGTTTGTTCGCCATATTGAAACAGTCTGTTCCCTTATAGGAAACAGACTGTTTTGTTAAAGGAAACAAATAGTTGCCCTACAGCATCGGCAAGGCAGCAAACAGACAAACGGTTGTAATACCTAATTACGGTCGCATGTGTTTCTCCAATATCGGGTAAAGTATCTCAGCATACCTCATAAAGCCCAAATCGGTAAAATGAATGCCGTCTACTGTAGCCTCCCCGTCGTGGCCGATGATGTCACGGGAAGCAAGGAAATAGATGTTTTTCTCTCCACGTTGCTTCAAAGAACGGAAAAAGGCATTCAATGTCTCATTCTTGTCCTTTACCTCCTTGGCAATCCTGGTGTCAAAAGGAGAGTGGGTAAAGAGAGGGTCTTCCACGAAAAGGACAGGCGTATCGGGATGCTTGCTGCGGATAGTGGTATAGAATTTATCGGCACGCTCTCTCATTTGCTCCACGGTAGCATTGGGCACAAAGTCGAGGACAAACATAGAAGCGTCCACACCGGCTATGACATCGGCAATCTCCAGGTCGAGCAAGGCATTGCCGCTAAATCCCAGATTGATGCACTCACGATTGAGCCAACGTTCCAGAATATTGGTATGCGCCATGCCGGGACGGGAAGCGCAGCCTCCCTGCAAGATGCTGGTACCATAGAATACCACCGGCTTCTCACGTTTCGGCAAGTCTACTGCCGGCAGGGTAATGGCGGATAAAGAATCCACGCCGATGGAAAGCGAGGTAACCCCGTCATATAAAGAAAGGTACAAAAGGTATTCGCGCTCCTCGGGCAACATATTGCTTACGATAGTCGCCTTATTGATTTTGCCCTGCGGACGTCCGCTACCGGCAAATATCCACTTGCCGTCTTGCAAGCAGTAGAGGTCGAGGCCTTTAATGCCGGTCGGTGTCATGTGGTTCATACTCATATTGTTCCTTACTTCCCATTTGGCGGAAATGCTTGTAGAGTTGGAACGGAAGCGCACGGCGAGTCCGGCACTGTTGCGGCCTAAGTCCCACAATGGCTTGCGGGAGATGTTCTGCAGAGAGTCCGGCAGACGCTCATAGCGGGTAAGGGTAGATTCTGTTGCTTTGCCCAGAAGGGGGAAGGCGGAAGCATCATGATAGATAGTCTGGGCATTGGCAACAGCGGCCAACAACAAGCCCATCAAAAGAATTCTGGTTCTCATATGACAAGATATTAAGTGTTAAGTATTACCGGCAAAGATACAAGGTTTCTTTGAAAAACGAAGAAATGGAAGTATTTTACATCAATTAACTCCCACATGCTTGTTTCTTTACGAAACATTCGTATTTTCGCAGAAAACAATTCATATGAGACACATCCATTTCCTCTTAGCAGGCTTCCTACTGTGCATCTGCTGTACCCTGCAAGCCAAAAACCGTGTGATTGACCAACCACCGTTTATCGTAAGAAACACGACTTCCATCGAAGTGAGTAAAGTAGTCATCAGTGACACGGCAACCGTGCTCCATATCTATGCCAAGTATCGTCCCAAGTACTGGATACAGATTGCACCCGACAGCTACCTGACAGACAATAACGGAGAAACCTACCAACTGCGTTCCGGTATAGGCATCATACCAGGTAAAGAATTTTGGATGCCCGAATCGGGCGAAGCGGAATTCCAGTTGGTCTTTCCTCCCCTATCCGACAATGCTACCTCCTTCGACTTCACCGAAGGCGAAAAGGTGGAAAACGGATTCAGCATCTGGGGAATACAACTGAAAAGCAAGAAACTGCCGGAACTGGCACTTCCCCAGAACGCCGTAGTACACAAAGCCGACCCTAATGCCGAACTTCCCGAACCGGTCATCCAATACGGAAAAGCCATGCTGAAAGGAAAACTCCTGGATTCACGCCCCAATATGGGAATGCCAATCAGTATTGCCGTGTGGGAGAATATCAAAGGAGACATCACGGACATACCACTCGACATCCAGCCTGACGGCAGTTTCACCAAAGAAGTAACATTGCCCGGCACTACCCCATGTACCATATATTTGGGTAGAGAGCATATGCTCCAGTTCTTCATGGAACCCGGCAAGACAACAGAAATATACGTCAATCTACGCGAAGCTTCCCGGCGCAAGTCTAAATTCCACAGCGAAGGGAAACCCTATGGAGAAATGGTATATATCAACGGACCGCTGGAAACCGTGGCACAAGAGTTGAACGGAAACCACCTCAGCATCGACATGCAAGACAAGCTCTATCAAAACATAGCTGCACTGGCTGGCAAGGATATTGATGCAGCCAAAGCATACGTACTTCAAATATCCGACGAAACACAAGAAGCAATAGACAAGTTGCCTTATAGTGCTTCTACCCGACAACTTTTGACTATCAATAACAAACTGATTACAAATGCCATGCTGTCTTCCGTTGCCAGCATCTTGACATCGGCTGCCCTACACGCCAATCTCATCAAACGGGAGGAAGCAAACAACTACTATCAGGAACTTTCCCGGAAAGTACCCGCCAACTACGTGTCCGACGAAGATATGAGCATATTGAATGTGCCGCAGGCAGTCTTGTCCAACCAGTATGTACAAATGGCTTCAAGGAATGTAGAACGGAGTGGAGAATTGGCCAAAGCCTGGGGAACCGACAAAGGTATCTTCTTCGACATAGCCCGCAATGTCACCCTCTACCGGGGTATCAAGAACTTCACCCCGCTCACCGACGAGCAAAAGGCCACCGTTGCCGCCATGCCCGCCGCATACCGCGAGATGCTGACTGCCGCCAATGACGAGTTGCTTGCACAGCTCGAAGCCAACAAGAAAAAGACGGGTTACACCATCAACCAAGTGGACGCCAACGTCAGCAACGAAGATTTGTTTACTTCCATCATCAGCAAATTCAAAGGAAAAGTATTGTTAGTAGATTTCTGGGCCACCTGGTGCGGTCCATGCCGTATGGCAAACAAGATGATGGCCCCCATGAAGGAGGAACTGAAAGACAAGGATATCGTATATCTGTACATCACCGGTGAAACCTCCCCCTTGAAGACCTGGGAGAATATGATTCCCGACATCCACGGCGAACACTTCCGCCTGACGAATGCCCAATGGAAATACCTATCGGACGCATTCAAGATAGAAGGGGTACCGACTTATCTGATTGTAGACCGCGAAGGAAACACCACGTTCAGACAAACCGGCTTTCCGGGAGTAGAGAAGATGAAGGAAGAGTTGCTGAAAGTGACTAAATGACAAACTGATAAAACAAAAAAACAGCAGGCTTATCACCTGCTGTTTTTTTGTTTTATCAGTATACCGCTATTACTTTTCAGCCCATTCCTTGGCTCCCTGCTCTTTCAGTTTAGCAGTAAATGCCTTTGCCTTCTCCATAGCAGCCGCTTCCTCTTCCGGAGTTGCATATGCATGCTTGTAGCCCTTCACCACATTCCATTCACCACGGGTGAAATCGGGGAATGCCACAGCCGCACAACCGTTGTCCATAGAAAGTTCTCCCAATTCTGCAAGGCAGCACCACTCAGCAAGGTCGTATACATCCATATCCAAAGGAAGACCGTTTTGCAGGCAATATACCAGACGGCTGTCCATCACGAAGTCCATGCCACCATGACCTCCTACTTCCTTCGCCATCTCACCGTACTTCTTTAAAATGGGATGCTGGTATTTCTCCACGAGTGCCTCCATCTCCGTCTCCGGCAGGAAACCGTGTGAATTCAAATCATCCACTTTGGGCTGAACGCCCGATGCACTCAGCTGGTCAGCGTCAAGCGCATACCCTTCTACCGGATATTTGTTGGCGAATCCCTTGGTACCCGTAAGCTGATACAAACGGTTATAAGGCTGTGGTGTCATTACATTGTGCTGAATCTCAATCACCTTTCCATTGGCTGTACGAATCATGGTCGTGGTATGGTCACCGTTACGGAATTCCTTGCACTCCTCGCCGGTTCTTTTTTCTACCAGCTCCTTGCCCACTACAGACTTGGTATCCATGGCTACCAACGTTTCCATACGGTCACCACGGTGAATATCCAGTGCTTGCGCCACCGGGCCAAGGCCATGGGTGGCATACACGTCACCACGATGCTTCATGTTGTAGTCCAAACGCCAGCCCAGCTTGTCATTTTCTCCATTCTTCCAATAATGGTCCCAAAACGGGCTCAAATTATGTATATAAGCACCCTGCGCACGGATAACTTCACCGAACACGCCATGCTGCGCCATGTTCAGCGTATTCATCTCGAACCAGTCATAGCAGCAGTTCTCCAGAATGAAGCAATGCTTACGGGTAGATTCACTCAAGTTAATCAAATCCCAGCATTCCTGCAGATTCATAGCCGAAGGCACTTCTATCGCTACATTCTTTCCATTCTCCAACGCACACTTGGCAACGGGGAAGTGATGCAGCCAGTCTGCAGCAATATAAACCAAATCTATATCATCACGTTTGCAGAGTTCCTCGTATCCTTTGTCACCGGAATAGACGGCGGCTTTGGGCATGGATGCCTTCTTCAAGAGCTCCTGACATTTATCTGCACGGGCCTCTTCATAATCACAAAGAGCCACTACCTGCGTACCCGGAATATAAGTGAAACGCTCCACTGCTCCGGGGCCACGCATCCCCAAACCAACAAAACCCACACGGACTGCCTCCAACTTCGGAGTAGTCAGTCCCAATACACTCTTCTGTCCTGCCGGACGCTCGGGAGTTTTGACAACAATGGTACCATTCTGCCATTCCCATTGAGTTCCCTTCTCTGTGGTTTGCACAGTAGAAGTCTGGCTTGTGCATGCACCCAATACGAAGCACATTCCCAGCAACAACGATTTAACTGTTCCCATATTTCTGCTTTATTTAAGGTAAAAGAATTCATTGCAACAAAGACAGCGCAAACCGAATGCAGAATAAAATGAACCCGTTCATTTTTTATGCTGAGGTGCCGCCAGTCTTCGCTTCTTCTGCAAAAATACAGAATAAAAAAGTAAAAAGAAGCAGAATAGCGAAAGTTAATTGAAAATCAGGCGTTTCAAACGATTTTCGGTTTTACCGCACGGACAAGTAAAGTCATTAAAAAGACACTTAAAGCCCCGGAACGTAACCATATTCGTAACTCGTTTGACTGACTTATGGATTGTCCGGTATATCAGTAACGACGCTGTTTCTACGCTTTTTGCTCGTTTATTCCTCCCCAAAGGTAATATTTTGGACGGACAGCGGCAAAAAATCCGATAGAATGATTTGTATGTGCTGAACCACAGCGTTTTGCGTAACGACAGATAACTCAATTAGAATTAATTTTGAACCAATAAAAATTGAGTTATGCGAAGTACATTTAATGTGCTTTTCTACGTGAAGAAAAGCCAGCCCAAGAAAAACGGATTGTGCCCTGTAATGGGTCGTATTACTATTGACGGCAAAGCCGTTCAATTCAGTTGCAAATTTGACATCGACCCAAAAATTTGGGACGTGGATGCAGGCCGGGCGTCCGGGCGAAGTGAACAAGCCCGTGAAGCTAACCGCCTGCTCGATCAGGTGGGCGCAAGCCTTACAAAGCACTACCGCGAAATAGTGAACCGCGACGGCTATGTAAGTGCCGAGAAAGTGAAAAATGCCTACCTGGGTATGGATATGCGGTGCGAAACCCTGCTTAAAGTGTTTGCACGCCATAATGAAGATTTTGAAAAAATGTATCAGGCAGGCGGTCGCAGTTGGAGAACACTCTATCGGTATCAGCGTGTATATAAGTTGTTGGAAGAATTTATAAAACACCGATACAACCGCACCGATATTGCCCTAAAGGAGATACAGCCCGCCTTTATTACCGATTTTGAATTGTTCCTACGCACTGAAAAAGACTGTGGATCGACAACAATATGGGTCTATATGATGCCTTTACAAAGAATGATTACGACTGCCATTAATAACGGTTGGCTCGGGCGAAACCCTTTTTTTGAATATAGCATTAAGCCCGAAGTGGCAGACCGGGGATTTCTGACAAAGGACGAGATTAAGACGCTTATGGAGACGCAATTTGCGGATGATGATTTGACATTAGCGCGGGATATGTTCATATTTTGCTGCTTCACGGGTTTTGCCTACACCGACCTTTACAGCATGACGATTGATAACCTGCAAAGTTCGTTCGACACAAAACACCAATGGCTCGTAAAGCGCCGGGATAAAAGCAATGTATCATCGACCGTGCCTGTGTTGGAAATTCCAATGAAGATACTGGAGAAGTATAAAGGGCTGGCCTCCGGGGATAAATTACTGCCTGCCCCCTGTTATCCGAGAGCGAAATATTTGCTGAAACTGATAGAAAAAGAGTGCGGTTTGGAAAAGCATATTACCTGGCACATGAGCCGCCACACATACGCGACGGAAATATGCCTTACCAACGGCGTACCTATCGAATCCCTTGCGAAAATGCTGGGTCATAAGAATATCCGCACAACGCAGATTTACGCCAAAATCACGCATGAAAAGTTAAGCCGGGATGCCGATTTACTTGCAAACCGTCTTAACGGAATAGCTGAATTTAAGGCAGCTTCGTTCTAATGCCATTAAAAAAGCGGACAGGCTTTCGGTAGCCTGCCCGCTTTTTATGTTTATCTCCGGCGGACTTATTTGTACGCCTCCCGGTAGCTTTCGTCTAACATCTTTTGCAGATCACTTTCGCGGTAGAGGATTTTACCCCCTATCTGACAATAGGGTATTTTACCTTCGTTGCGGTAATCCTGCAATGTACGGCGGCTTATCTTTAACCGCTGCGATACTTCTTTATCGGTCAGGTATCTTTCGCCGTTCAATACAGGCTTATAGTTTTTTGCCATTAACTCCAGGCGGATAAATACTTTTTCTATTGACTGGAATAACTGAACCATGCGCGGGTTATCCTTTGTAACCAGGTCGCCCCCTAAATCTGAATATTCGGGATTATTTTTCATGGCGCACCTCCTTCCCTTCGGACATATCATTAATCAACCGTTCCACATCTTCGGGCTTGTAATACATCATTCTGTTAATCTGTGTATAGGACAGTCTGCCACTATCCCGCAGAGATTGCAGCGTCCTTTTACTTATATTCAGAATTGCACAAACGTCCTGCCCGTCCAACCATTTTTTTAACTCCTTGCCGCCACTCTGTTCGCATAGGGCGTCCACCTTGCGGACGATCTGCTCGAAGCGTTCCATTAACGCCTCATACGTGCGGCCTTCTATACTTATTATTTCCATATCATTAATCTTTTTTCGTTCGTAAAAATCACGGGGATAACAAAGATAAAGCATTAAAAATCACGCTGTATCAATGCTTCGGTCGCTGGATGCTTGTGGCTTCGTGTGGCTCCGGTAAAATCCATTTGCCACCCGTCCGGCTTCCCGGATTATCCGCCTTTTGCGCCGCCGCTAACGGTTAAGCGGCGGCGAGTGATTTTGTTCTGTCCTATCATAATTTCTTCCCCATTTCAATCGGTATGCTACTCTGCGCCTATATAAAGTGTTTCGATTTCAGGCGCGAAAATACTTCCGTGCCGTGCGCCACAAAAGGCGACCGTCAGGGTTTGGAATGTGCAAAAAAATCTTCCGACATCCCCTGCGGGGACGTGGCGTATTTTATTCGCCCAATCTTTTAACCCCTTTCCCGGTTGGTTACGCGAAAAATCTTCCTCTTTCCCTCCTTCATCTATCCGGGCGAGCGTATTTCACGCAAAAACAGCCTACGCCTTTTTATCGGATGCTCCGCATCCGTGCCTGGGCGTAGGCTGTTTTTGTTCGCGCAAGCCTTGTGTGGACTTCTTCACGGGATTTTCCTGCCCCCGAAACTCGAACACTCCATACCGGCTCCGAGCAGCATTGCGGTTAAAAAAAAGGTCAGAAATTATGAAACGAACAGAAAAAAATAGTGAAACCCGATCCTCCAACCTTCCAATCAGCATTGGGTTGGTTTTGAAGATAGCTTTTGTAGTTACGGGCTTTGCCCTTTGGGGTTGGTCTTTCGTGGCGGTGGCAGTGGGTATTTACATACTCTTGGCAGTAGCGAAAACCCTGCTTTCCTGCCTTGTTTCCCTGCTCGTTCTGGTAATCATAATCACGCTGGCAATAGGTTTAATCTTCTAAAAATTACGGACATGAGAGATTTTATTAGTATTTCAGAGATAAGCAAATACGGCTTACAGTTATCAGACTATCAGAAAAGGACATTAGAGGAAAAGCGGAAAGAGTTTGCACCGTTCGCGCCTGTCTGCAAAACTGTCGAAGTGCTTTACATAAGCCATTATGACGATAAGTACCACGCCGAAGATGTTGCGGTATTCCTTGACTATAAAGGCTATCTGTTAAGGGCTTATAAGCACCATTATACAGATAAAGTTTACCGCTTTTGCCTTGTCGAACAGTACAGGCACAAGCACACAAAGAACTACCAAAACAGAAACGAAATGCCGAACAAAGTCGGCAAACCGACCCCGGCGAAAATGGATGTTTGGCTTGCCTACCTGTTGAACGAGGAAGAAGAAAAAAAGGCATACGCACAAAAATACATAGACGAAGAAACAGCGTTCCGGGCAGAACTGGCGCAGTTAGGCGATGCTGTCAAATGGTACGACAACGGTAACAGGGGGCATATCGTAATGAATAATCTTGTTTTTGACTTTTCGATTGAGGCGTGCTACATAAACAAGACGTAAAAATAGACCGTAGCTATGATTTAGGGCTTTCCGGCTTTCTCCAAATGGCAGATAACAAGTACCGACCCACCAAACAGCAGTAATAAACCGGGCGGGGAAACCCGCCCATAAAATCACATAAACAACAATTTTAATCACTTTAATATTTTTCAATTATGACAACGAACAAGAACAACGGCACAGCCGTAGCAGTACAGGAAAACAGTAACAGCGCAGTATTAACCGCAGTAGTGGTTAGCAAACCCGACAACGGCGAACGCAAAGCCGTAAACATTCTTTCGGACTTGATAGAGCCGAGCAATTACAACGCCCGAAAAACTTTCGACCCTGATGCCATGAAAGAACTGGCGCAGAGTATTTCCGTGCATGGACTGATACAGCCCATTACGGTACGCAGAAAAGGCGAGAAAGGCGAACATTACGAAATCATTTGCGGGGAGCGCCGTTTTAGGGCGTGTCGTATGCTGAAAATGTCGGAAATCCCCTGCATAGTCCGGGAGGCTACCGATGAACAGGCGTATGACCTTTCAATCTCCGAGAACCTGCAAAGGGAGGACGTGCCCCCAATGGAGGCGGCAGAGGCATACAAACGCCTTATCGCTACAAAGCGGTATGATATTGCAAGCCTCGCCGTAGCATACGGTAAGAGCGAAAAGAGCATTTACCAAATGTTGAAACTTTGCGACCTTATCCCCGGTATTGCCGAACTCGTAAGGGCGGGAAAACTGACCGCCTCCGCAGGGATAGTCATAAGCAAGTACGACAAGAAAATGCAGGCCGATATACTCAAAGACCGTTTAGGCGAGGACGGACGGGGCGAATGGTGCAGTATCTCCGCCGGAGTGTTGGAGGGCAAAATACAGTCCTGTTATACCAACAATCTCGAAAATTACCTTTTCGATAAAACCGCCTGTCTGAAATGCGCCCATAATTCCACAAATTTCGACCTCTTTGCCGAGGGTGGCGGGTGCGGTAGATGTACGAACAAAAAATGCCTTTCCGACAAGCAAACGGCGTATCTCGTAGCAGAGGCGCAAGCCGTAGCCCTTGCAGACCCGAAACTCGTTTTTATCGGCGACCAGTACAGTTACGACAACGAGGCAACCACGATAATCAAAAAGGGCGGGTACGAGTTTAAGAACGTACAGACATACAACCTTAAAAGCTATCCGACCGCCCCGACCGCTCCGCAAGCTACCGACTACAAAAAGCCGGAGGACTTCGGGAAAGCACAGGCGCAGTATGATAAGGCGCAGGAGAGATACGCCAAGCAGATCGCCGAACTCGAAACGCTCAAAGAACAGGGCAAAATCCGTGTCTATGCCAAGATAGGCGATAACAGCGTAAAACTACATTACAAGGATGTAGCGACCAAAGACACAAAGAGTAACGAGCAGTTAATTTCCGAACTGACCGCCAAGAAAGAACGTAACGAGGAACTGAAAGCGGAAAAGACCGCCGAGGGCTTGAAAGAACTTTTGCGGACGGAAGATATACCGCAGTCGGCATTTACCGCAGACGAAGAAACGGCAATGTATTTCTTTATGCTTTCCAAGTTACGCCGTTGCCATTATCCGGCGGTAGGACTGAAAGAAAACGACTATTACGGTTTGACGGACGAAAAGAAACTGAAAATCGCCAAATCGCTGACAGAGGAACAGAAAACCGTTATCCGGCGCGACTACCTGTATAGCCACCTAACCGACCGCACAAATACCGTAGCCGATACAAAAGGCGGTATGTTACAGGCGTTCGCCACTCAACACCTACCCGAAAAAACGGCGGGTATCATATCCGCACAGGCCGAGGAATACGGCAAGAAAAACGCCCGACTGGACGAACGTATTGCAGGACTGAAAAAGGCCGAAAAGAAAGCCAAAGCCGAGGCCAAAGCAAAAAAGGCAGAGCAGACCACCGAGGCAGGGAAATCCGCTAAAAGGGAAGAAAAACCGGGCAAGGAGAGCAAGAAAGCGACCGCAACGCCGACCGTTTCCAAGACCAAGCCCGAAAGCCCGGCAAAGGAACAGCCCAAAGTTACCGTAACTGCCAAGACCGGGAGCAAGCCGGAGGAAAAACCGACAGTTAAGGCGAAAGAGCAAGCCCCGAAAGTAACCACTATACCCGCCAACCCTGTAAAGCCTCAAAGCACGGCGGTAGCGGTAATCGGATAAATCACAGAATTATTAACCGGGGCGGGAAAACTCCCGCCCCTTAAAAATACCCATTATGACAGTATTTGTATTGTTTCAGACAGACATATATAAGACAAGGGCAAGCCGTGTATTTTTCGGCGTGTTCACGTCCGAGGCGGGAGCGATAGACCACGCCAAAGAAAACGGCCTATATACCCATGATGCCGAGGTAGTAATAACAGAGTGTGAAACGGATAAATTCGGCGAGGTATGAGGATAGACGCATATATCGACAACCCTGTAATATCCAACCAGCAGGAATATTACGAACTTTTGGAACTCCTGGAGGAGATAGACCCCAAATGCAACAGCGTACAACTCCGGCAGGAGGTTGTAATTATTGAGAATATAGCCCGCAGGACGTTCAAATACCCCCGTAATCCTACAATCCAATGGATTGCCGGAAGGCTGCGGTACATGGTCGAAAACGGGATGTAAATGCCTTTTATATCTATATTCTAAAGTGGGGACGGGTGCGGGAAATCCGCGCCCGCTTCTTTTTCCATGAGCGAATAGAACAGGTCTTTTATGCGGAGAAAAAGAAGCAAAAAGCCGGATGATTACTTTTTCCATGAGCGAACAAAAAGAAGGCGGGAGAAAAAGTAACAAAAAGCCTCAATAGCAGGCGGTGTCGGCTATCCGCCCGTGCATAAAAAATCCGGCTCACAAGGCCGGATTTTCCATTGTTACCCAATTTGTTGGTTTATCTCTTTCTTGAACCGTAGCGGATTGGCGATAAACGGAAATGAACTCGTAGCGCCCCCGGTGGTTACGGTAATTGTCCCGAAGTTAAAAATTCTTCCTAAAACACTTTGTTTTATTTGCAAGCCCTCGCATTTCGCCAGCACCAAATCGACCGCCTTGCGGCTGATTACGCCTGTTTTAAGTATTACCCGTTTGTTGGTAACAGCATAAGCCGAACCTATTTTTACGAGTAGCCTTTGCACAAGCGACACCAAACCGAAAAATAAAATCAATAACCCCGCATAGTGGGTCATGGCTGATATTTCTTTAGGGCTTGATGCCAGGAAAGCGCCGATAAGCAGCAGTATAATCGGCTGCATGAATAGGAAGAAATGTAGCTTTGCAGCGTATTTTATTTCTTCTCCGGGTTGTAGATTTGCTTCGATATAGTTCATAATGACCTGATTTTTATTTAAGAACGTCTGTAAATATACATATTTCCAGGACAGTACAAAGAATAATCATTTGTTTTTCATTACTTCAAATAGCAGGTAGCACCATTCAGCCGGATTTAGGTAGCGTTTGCCTTTCCTAACTTCATAATGTAAGTGGCTACCTGTGGCTATTCCTGTGCTACCGACACAAGCTATTTGAGTAGCAATGCCTACCTGATCGCCTATATTTACCATCGTTCGGCTTAAATGCGCGTAAAAAGAACGGAAGCCGCCCGCGTGCTGAATCTCGATATAATTTCCATACCCCGAACAATAACCCTTTCGGACTACAATGCCGTTACCTGTGGCATAGACGGGCGTGCCTTTTGTTTCGGGTAAATCAATCCCTGTGTGGAATTTTCGTCTTTTATAAATCGGATGATAACGCATACCAAAACCCGATGAAATCCGGCACGGCTTCCTGATCGGGAAAATTACGGGATAGTCGCATACTTCGTCAATAAACATCTGCATTGAATCGGCAATACGCTGAAACTCTCCCGCAGAGTAAATCGGTTCTATATGCTTTTCTATTTCCGGCTTTCCACCTTGTCCCCATACGGGCAAATGTAGCAGAACGATGAAAAGCGTTATTATATATTTCATATTAACCTGTAAATACAGCAAGTACCCGAAATAATCCGGATACTTGCTTTTCCCACACCGTCAGCTATTCATCTTCCGTATCGTCTTTCCCGTCGTTCTGAAACGAGAACGACGCCGATACTACCTGCCCGTAATTATCCTGTATATATACGTCGATTACCTGCTGATCTTCACAGTGCGACGTGTAATATAACCGGAACACCATTTTGTCGAGCGGGTAAAGGTCGTTCGGCGCAAATACCGTCCCGTCGTCCATGCGAAGCTCTCCGCGTCCGTCCGGCTGGAAATAGCGGATAAAATACCGCGCCTGGTCATAGTCCCCTTCCCGGAGCAACATACACCTGATTTCTGCCGTTTCTCCGTTTGTTATCTTCTTTTGCACAGGCATCGTTTCCAGGCTGAAACTATATACCTGCTTTACGTCCAGGTCGTTCTCGCAAGCCACGAACATAAGGACGATTGCGGACACCCACACAGTAAGCGCTAAATATCTTCTAAACTTTTTCATAACATCGTTTTTAATTGATTATAAACTTTAGCCCGATACCGAATTGCGTATGAAAATGCCCGGTAGAATTACCCCACAGCACCCGTTCCCGTCCCGTCAGCAGGAGTACCACCCGGTCGGACAGATATGTTTCAATTTCCAGCGTGATAGCCCCGCCGCCGATAAAACTGTCTTTGTCCCGGAGCGTCGAGCCGTCATATAGCGACTTCTCGCCCCAATTCACAGTTTCATACCCAACAAGGGCAGAGCCTCCCAAATTCAGGAAGAAAGTTTTTGAAGCATCGGACAGGATTTTAAGATAAAATCCACCTTCCGCTGTAAACTGCGAAACAGGTATGCGTATTTCCCGGTACGGGTAATGCCGTTGCATAAATTCCGCTCCGAACACCCATTTATTGCCGTTCTTCGCATAGGTCGCCATAGCCGCCCCGAAGTAATATCCGGCTTCGTCATCCGGTTTGGACGAGTAGATACCGTCCACCATGCCGCCTGTTACCTGTATGCCTCGCATACCGGGCAGGCAACGCTGGGCGTATGATCCGCCCGGAAGGGCGAAGCATAACGCCAGCGTAAGTATGATTAATTTGCCTTTACAGAAAATTCTCCCGTTCGGCAGAAAACAAAAACTGTTTTGTTTCTGCTCTCTCTTACTCGAATTTTTCATGGTTATTTTACCTTCAGTTCGTTAATAACCTTTGCGCGTACCAGGTCGGCATTATCGACCGTAAACGACTGATGCCTGCCGCCTTCCTGCTCGTTGAGTTCCACGACCAGCATTTTATCGTCCGGGATAGTGAATTTAGGCAGGGTAAAGACCACCCGCTCGGTACGGTTGCCGCCTATTACGGTCAGGTTATTGTGCGCCCGGAGCGGCCAGATAACCTGCTCCTGGATTGCCGTGCGCTTCGCTACTTTTTTATCGACTATCTTAAAAGTGATATAATTGACGTTGAAAGGTATGTGCGACGAGTTTTTAAGCTGCAAATGGAAATACAGCAGGCCGTTATGGGTATAGATGCCCTTTAGCGTGTATTGTACGCCGAAACGCTTGCTGCCGATATGTTTTATTTCCCGGCGGTCGTTCTTATAAATCGACTGCATGATAAGTTTTACCAGCAGCGGCGACTCCTGCCCCAATTCATTCATATATATTTCCAGGGCGTTATTAGGACGGTTTACCGCCTCGCCGTCGTGCAGGAAGTCCACCATTTCGACGGACAGCTTTACAGGCTCGTCCGCATATTTGACGTTGAACGTATAATATGCGCCGTCCTCCGTTATGACAGCCAGGTTACTCTCGCGCGAAAAATCCCGCAGGGCGGCTTTTACCCGCAACACGTTTTCCGTACCGTCTGCCTTTGCCGCCAGGAGATCCGCACTACCTAAATCCACGTAGCGGATTGCCGACGGGAAAATGACGTGTACGGTCTTGTTAAATGTTACCTCCAAAGCATACGGCGGTATCATTCGGTTAAAGGTCAGCGGGCGCGTGTATCCCTGGAAGTAGTCGCCCGTCGAGGGGCTTGTAGTCGTTGCTTTTTCGCTTGTTTCGACCTCCTGCGCGTTGGCAGTCATTACACCCACCCCAAGGGCGAGTACCAAAAAGATTTTTTTCATTGCTTGATAATTTTAATGTTTGTTTTTAACTCTGATTTTTTTTAGTGGTATATCCGTTTTGTTATTGCGTTTTTGGAAGTAAGAGCAGTTGGTAATTCGCTTTCAGGGTTACTTTAACCACGCTCATTTTTTTACTCACATACTGCGACGCCCCCTGTATAAGACTTTTCCCCATATCGGCGGCAAACTGCGACCCGGCATCGTCCGTTATCGTTATGCTCGACCCGGCAGATTGCGCCATTTGTGAAGCGATTTCTTTGGCCGCGTTTATTTCGTCATTCCCCGGCACGGATATTCCGCGCTGGCCGTCCAGGTCATATACTTGCAGTTCGACCGGGATAATGTTGCCGGCATAGTGTATCGAGTTTATTGTAACCTCCATTCTCTCGTTACCTATGCGGCAAGCACCGACAAGGATAGTATTTGCCGGGATGCGGATATTACCCGCTATCATCGGCTCCAGTAACCGTATTTGCAGTTCTTTCCCGCTTGTCAGGGTAATGGTCTGATTAACACAGGCGCGGATGCTGTTTTTATCCTTTATGCCTTCATTCCCGGCAGCGGTAAAAAATCCCATGTTCCGGGGCTGGCTCCAGGCGTCAATAAACTCCGCATCTTCCATAGGGGCGGCCAGTAGCGAAACGACGTTGTGATGCACCTGGCGCACAGGCTGGATAATTACCTTATCCCGCGACGTTCCGGCGGTAGTCGTTTCGCTTGCCTGCTGTTCGGGCTGCATACCTGCGGGCATATACTTTGCCGCCAGTTGGTAGGATTTTTCCAATAGTGCCGTCTGTTCATCCTGGGCGGCCTTCTCCGCCTCGGCTTCTTCCAGTCTGCGTTCCAATTCCTCTACCCTTGCTTCGACGGCAAGCTGCGCCCCGTCGTCCACTTCCGTAGCCTGTTCTTCATACCACGAGCCTAATTGTTTATTTATTTCCTGATAAGCGGCTGCGGAGGACTGGATAGAGTTACCCCGCGTCCGGGAGGAATTACCCCCGGACAGTTCCGGGTTTTCGTGATACTCCGGTGGTTCGGGAGCAATGCGTAGCTGACCTTCGTTCTGTTCTTCGGTCTGCTCGAACATGGTGGAAAAATCCTGCAAACTCCGCATTTTCTCCTGTTCCCGTTGGCGCATGGCTTCCTGTTCGTAGGCTGTCCGCTTATCCGTATAAATACCTTCGTCTTTGGGCGTCGGTATCTCCGAATTAAAGCCGTCCTGACCTGCGGCCTGGTCGCCCTCCTTTTTCGACGGGGCGAAGATCAGCCACATTGCCCCGGCAAAAAGCAGGAAGAAAAGAGGCATTACCAGCATTTTCCGGCGTTTTTGCATCTGGGCGGGCGTCAGTTCCTTTTTGCCCGATGCCGACTTCGGAGGCTCCTTTTTAACCTCCTGCTTTACTTCGGGCGCGGGCGCTTCCTGTGGCTTTTGCCCTTCGTTATTATTCTGTTGGCTCATACTCATATAAATTTTGTTGGTTAATACTGTCCCTTTGCTGCTCCAGTTGGAGTTTAAGGACTTCTATCTGCTCTATCTGCATCCGTTCGCCCTTATCCTTACCGAAATTGTAAATCGAGGAAACGGTCATGTAGATAGAAAGGCCACCGAACACGACAAGCATGGTAAGGATTACGATTACCCTTTTATCGGGCGTTATACTTCCGCAGATACCCCGCAGGAAATCCTCTATATGCTCGCCGATGTTCTGAAAAAATTTCTTTGCCATAATTTTACCTTTCTGTTACCCGGATGTCCCGGTTTTCCACGATCTCGAAACGCTCCATAGTGAAACCGTGAGGGTTATTGTCGCTCCTTACAGAATTAATCAAATTACAGCGCGTTACCAGGCTGCGCTCGGTAACATTGGACTGGCGGATAATCATTTGCCGGGCGTATGTTACCGCCGTGTAAGGGTACACGTCCAGGTTACAGGCGATACTATCCACCTGTACGATCTGATTAATGTTCCCCGATATAATCCTGTTGTAATATCCCTTCTCGGCCATATCCTGATAGTATTTGAAAGCCGACTTATCGACCAGGAACAAAGCCCGGTTTACGTTGCTTTCAATGGCCGATTTATCGGGCGAGAGAGTAAAAAACAGCTCATGGAAGCGGCGGACGTGTTCGCGTGCCTCCACAGGGCGGTTTTGTGTCATATCCTGGGAAAGCGCAAGCATTAAACTTTTGCCCCCGTCCATTACATAAATACGCTGGCGTTGCGCCTCGGCGAAGCTGTACGACGACCATACGGAATAACCCGTAATGCCAGCGCACAACACCAGGAACACAATACCGAAAAGGCGTATTTGCTTAAATGATGTTTCTATATTCTTTAATGATTTGAACTCCATTTACTTGTTCGTTTTAGAAATTAATAAAAGACACTATGTGTCTATTTTTTACCTAATAAGCGTCCTGATATATTGCCCGCAGCGGCTCCGGCAACACCTCCGGCCATTGCAGCCCCTTTACCTGCCGCCGTATTAACCCCGCGCGTACCCGTACCGCCTCCGGCCTGGATGATCCAGCCCGCAACCGTCGGTATGGAGAAATAGCCGATTATCCCTATAATCAGAAAGATTATATACACCCCGTTACCTCCGTCGGGAACATAGGACGGGTCTTTGAGTAGGGCAATATCCGCTTTCAGCATAAGCGCCTGTATTTTTGAGAGGACAGCCGAAAACAGGTCGGCAACGGGCAGCCATAAATACACGCTGATATACCGGGAAATCCAGTTTGTAAGTGTGGACTGGAAACCGTCGTAAATCGACAGGGCAAATGCCAGCGGCCCCAATATTGACAGCACTACCAAAAAGAAAGTACGCAGTGTGTCAATAGTCAGGGCAGCGGCATTAAACAGTAACTCGAAGAAGTCCCGGACTAACTGCCGGAACCACATCTTTATATCGTACCAAAGCCTTTCGCCCCACATACCGATAATCTCTCCCGCATCGAAAACTCCCAATTCTTCCATTTTCTGATCGTACACCTCATCATCGACAAGCCATGCCTTTCCCTCGCGTACCCGCGCATCGTATTCCAGTTGGTCTTTCTCCGCCTGTAAACTCTGTACGTCTGTTATCTGACTTTCCAAAATGCTGTGCGTTCCTTTCACAACTGGCGACATAACGGCATTGATAGTCCCCAGCACGATAGTCGGGAAGAACATAATGCAAAGCCCGATAGCGAAAGGCCGTAGGAGCGGGAAAACGTCGATAGGCTCCGCCCGCGAGAGGGCTTGCCAAACACGGTACGCCACATAGAACAGCGCACCCAATCCTGCCACCCCTTTGGCGACACCTATCATGTCGCCGCAAAGGGGCATCATTTCCTGATATAAATTCCGTAGAACTTGATGCAGGTTATCGAAATCTATTGCTAACAAAGTCATAGCTTACCAATATCTTTCGGAAGGATCACCATACAGGGCGCGTACCCGTTCCATATCGCCCTTTTCCTGGCTGCGGATAAATGAAACGGATATGCTTTTCTTTGAAAAGTACCGGGTCAGGTTCCGGTATTCCACCATTTTCGTATGGATATTATCTATTAAGGTCATACGCTCGGCGTCCGTCATGGAAAGCCCGTTAGAGCCGGAAACCAATTCCTTTATATCGGAAATAAGGTTGCCGCTCTGCTTTAGCAGTATCGTATATCCGTTCGATATGGCTTCCAGTTCCGCGACAGTAAAATTCCTATCCGAAAGCATTTTATTGAAGTTGGTGGAATAAATCTGCGAAATTTCCGATACCATTGCCACCGTTTCCTTAACCTTCCGGGCGTCCTTTATGATATTGTGTACCGCCTGCAATTTGTCGTAATACTCCTTTCCCTGGCTGTATATCTTCTGCATTTCTTTGAAGGAGTTAATTACGTTGGCGGCAGTCGTTCCCGTCTTACCGACCGTAAGAATGTTTTGAGCCAGGTTGGACGGGTCGATAACCGCCCATTGCGCTTTTGCCTCGAAGCCACAGAAAGCAAGGGCTACTGTGAGGCATACAATTATCTTTTTCATTGTTTTTACTGTTTATTTATTAATACTTGATTGAAGGGCGGGAGTAGCCCGTAGGTTACTCCTGCGCCCGTACATATTCGCCGAAAGAGGAAAGCAATAGCATCTCCCGCTCCCGGTCGTAGGCAATCCCGATACGCCCGTACAGGTCTATGTAATACTGACCGAACACACAATACACAGTACAGTCGCAAACTACCTGCGGGTTGTTGTAAGTAAGACAGAGCCGGATGCCTCCCCGCTTGCGGGAAGTGTTGCGGTAAACAGTTACCGCAGGCATACCGTCCGGGCTTACCCAACGTCCCGTGATTTCCCACAGGTCGAAATCCAAATGCACGGCGCACGGGTCGGATATATTACACTTGCTGAACATGGCTACCTCCTTTTATCCGTTACGCCGTGCCTCGGCAACTTGCTTTATTGCCAGTTCGTAGTTCCCGTCCAGTTCCTCGGCCTTTTTGAATACCTCCATTTTTTCGCTTTCCTCGGTCGTGTAGGTCATATATTCCTCCATGCTTACCTCGGTAGCGTAAACCGCCGACTGTACCCCGCCCAGGCCAAACCAAACCTCTTTATACTTGCGGCTCGGATTGTTCGCCATATTGATAGACAGGATTTGTCCTTTCTCTTTTTCGGTCAGTCCCAAAAGCGCCTGTATCGAATCAAATTTGTTCATGTACTTGCGCTGATCGAGAAGGATTTTACAGTCGGAGTTATTTATGATGCTTTCCTTGACAATCGGCGAGGCAATGATGTCGTCCACCTCCTGCGTTACGACTATGGCCTCCCCGAAATACTTGCGGACAGTCTTATACATATATTTAAGGTATTCCGCCATGTTCGCGGACGACAGGGCTTTCCAGGCTTCCTCGACGATCAGTTGCTTTCTGACACCCTTTAACCGCCTCATTTTGTTTATGAAAGCCTCCATAATGATAATCGTTACCACAGGGAACAATTCTTTGTTCTCTTTTATGGAATCAATTTCAAAGACGATAAAGGATTTATTCAGCAGGTCGATATTCTCCGCCGAGTTCAGCAGGAAGTCGAAGCGGCCACCCCGATAGTACTGCCGCAGGGTGGTAAGCATATTGTCGATATTGAAGTCCTGGAGGCTTACTTTTATCTCGCGCTGTTCCAGTTCCCGGCGGTAATCGTCCCGCATATACTCATAGAAAGTATTAAAGCACGGTACGATAGTGCGGTCTGCCCTGATCCGTTCGATATAGGCCGATACCGCGCTGCCGAGTTCCCCGCTTTCCGTCTTGCTTACCCGGTCGTCGTCAGATTTCCACAACGTCAGGAGCAGCGTTTTAATACTGTCCTTCTTTTCCACGTCAAAAACATAATCGTCCGTGTAAAAGGGATTGAAGGATATGGGGCTTTCTTCGGTATAGGTATAATAGATACCGTCCTGGCCTTTGGTTTTCCGGCGCACCATTTCACAAAGCCCCTGATAGCTGTTACCCGTATCGACCAGGACGACGTGCGTGCCCTGTTCCCAATACTGCCTTACAAGGTGGTTCATAAAAAAAGACTTGCCGCTCCCGCTGGGGCCTAACACAAATTTATTTCTGTTTGTCGTTATGCCTCGCTTCATAGGCAAGTCCGATATATCCACATGGATAGGCTTGCCCGAAACCCGGTCGGCCATTTTGATACCGAAAGGCGACGGAGAGCTTTTATAGTTCGTTTCCTGCGTGAAGAAACACAGGGCAGGTTCTATAAACGTGTAAAAACTTTCCTCCGAAGGGAAGTCCCCGGCATTGCCCGGCATAGCCGCCCAATACAGGGTAGCGGCATCGACCGTATTATGCCTGGGCTTACATTCCATTAGCGCAAGCTGGCTGCCGACATCGTTACGGATATGCTTTAATTCCTCCGCATCGTCAGACCACGCCATTACGTTGAAATGCGCCCGGACAGAGGTAAGCCCGAAGCTGTGCGCTTCGTTCAAATACTTGTCTATGTCGAGTAGGTCAGCCCCCTTACGGGAGCTTTCCCCTCTAAGAACCGTACGTGAGAGTTTCCCCTCATACGGCTCAAGCAATTCAAAACTTTTATTTGTAACTAAAAGCCGGCTCATAGTAACTTCCATTTATTTCTGTTAGTAATTCGGCTGCAATGATCATGTATTAGGACTTTCGCCTTTCTACTGCTCCCTGTCATTTCAGTAATTTTCCAGGGAGTTTCCCGTGTGATGTGCTTGCCACACACAGGGCAACATTGCATTTGCTGATTCCACAGGCGATAGATATATTGCTTGCCGTCTAAGTGTGCAAGCATTCTTCGGGTCTTGTATTGATCGAAGAAATCTTTCCAATCGGCATCATATGGGTTGGCCTCACTGCGGATTTTGATATGTCGCTTTATTTTCGTATCCGACAATCTCACAAGAGTGTGGTATTTATCCACTTTCCTGTTTTCAAGCGGTACGGCAAAAGTCCAGCTTCTACCTCTTACAGTGTGATAATACTTGTTGGCAATCCATCGTTTACCTTTTTTGGGATGTCTTCTGCGAGACCATCGCCATAGTTTGTTGAAAATTTGTGCATCTGTTTTACGGAAAGTTTCCGATGCAGAACACCCCTTGTAGTAGTTCGCCCATCCTCTAATGACTGGGTTTAGCAATCGTATCAAAGATTGTTGCTTAGAAGACTTGTTCTTGTCCACTATTTCACGAACCTTATCTAAAAATCTCTTTCGACTCTTCTTGGATGGTTTTGTGATAAACTTGCCTTTATATTTTCTGATATTGAACCCAAGAAAATCAAACCCTTCTTCTATATGAGTTATCTTAGTCTTTTCTTCTGATAAGGTAAGCCCTCTTGCTTGAAGAAACTCAATGACTAATGGTTTAACATGGTTCTCCAACAACTCCTTACTCTCTCCTGTGATAATAAAATCATCCGCGTAGCGAACAAGATTTATCATAGGAGTATAGTAATTTTTCTTCGAGCGGTTTATCGGAAAGCTATCGGCAAGCAGTTTTTCCAGTCCGTCCAAAGTCATATTTGCAAGAGTTGGGGAGATGATGCCGCCTTGAGGAGTTCCCTCCTCTGTCGGAAAAAGTTGCTTGTTGAAAATAAATCCACTTTTCAACCATTTACGGAGCAAAACTTTATCCATAGGGATATTGTCAAGCAACCATTCATGACTGATATGGTCGAAACAACCTTTGATATCACCTTCTAAGATCCATTGTGGGGATGTCGTCCTTGCCAGGTCATTGAAGCATTGTTGAACGGCATCTGCCGTGCTCCTTTCTTTTCTGAAACCATAAGAATTGGCATCAGCCGTTGTTTCAGCTACGGGAGCCAGTGCCATCAGATACAATGCCTGCATAGCCCGGTCTTTCATAGTTGGTATACCCAATGGTCTTAATTTCCCGTTACTCTTTCTGATATGTACTCGTCTCAGAGGTTGGGGTGTATAACCTCTCCTTTTCAGTTCGGTTATTGCACACACTTTAGCATCTGGCGTTTTCCATGTTACCATATCGACGCCAGCCGTTTTACTCCCATTATTGGAAGTTACACGTCTTACCGCTAATGCTTTAGCGTAAAACGAGTGGGTCAGTGTCCACTGCAAGGCTTTGACCTTGTTGTGGCGACCCTCTTTTTGAGCCTTTACAATACGCGCTTGTAGCTTTTGAACCGCAGCTTCGCATTTGAGCCAATTTATACTGTCCCATTTGCTCTGCGTTTGGTCAGTCGATGCACACGATTTTTTAATTTCGTTCATTTGCTTTTCTCCTTTTAAAAGTTCTAAAAGTTTCTTGTAAAGAATCACCTACCGCAGAAGTCAGCCTGCTTTCGCAGCGGGATGATGTTTCAATCCCTATTCACCCCATTACAGGGTGGCATTCGCTTTTTCTGCAATCCTATACCCGCACTCCATTCGGCATTCCTTACGGTCTGCTTACCTGTCATTGGCAGGAGAAATACGGGCTTACTACGTTCCGTGCAAGTAACTTATAAGTGGGTTAGGTTCTGTCTATTACACCGGCAGTACTCTGTTCGTGTATTCCCAGAATGGAGAGGAATAACCGACTGCTTCCCTTTTGGGCTGAAGCCTATCAGTATCTTTGGCTTCTTCAACCTTACGACGTTTAGACGACAGTTCGCTTACGCTAACCATACCACCCAAGCCAAGCTCCCTGACTGTATGATACTAACAGCCATTGTCTTTCCCTCACGGTTCTGACTGCTCCTTTCGGAAGGGCTACCTTGTCTGGACAGCTTTGATACAGTATATTACTATTGGTGCATCTGTCCATAGGCTACCGTTGACGAAACAACGGGTTAAATCTAAGTTTAACAATTACTTACACAGCGACGTATCGCACCCACTCGCGGTTGATGCTGTTGCTCCTTGAATAGCGAGATAGCGACTGCATGTTACGGGCGGACTTCTCGAACTTCTGCAAGGTTTCCTCACTGTTGTCTATCAGCACATACTGGTTGTAGATATGGTTGCAGGAGAGCAGAAGCCCCACCGGGGAGGCGAATGACAGTCGGCAGTCACTCCGGTCGGTGGAGAGCTTCTCGTAACGGGTGTCGGTAGCCACCTTGCCCGGCAGGTCTTCCGCGTCGGAGAGGGTGTGCAGACACAGGCGGTTGTCGCCGATGCGCATCTCCCTTGCCGAAAGCTCGATGTCCTGCAAGGTGGTGTCACCTTCCGGCATGAGCGAGAAGTAGCGTTCAATAAGTCCCGTCTTTCCCTCAGTACCCACAATCTCATCGGTGGAGAGGCGGCGCAGCCTGACAAGCCCGCTGTCGTTCATGATGCGCTCGAACTGTTCGC